>Ga0189283_10296_pt1 | contig 22000 bp, 19 predicted proteins | sample N26C4minimetaG_FD_130320 | JGI IMG/M metagenome (GOLD analysis project Ga0189283, IMG submission 130320) | Marine microbial communities from the Costa Rica Dome - N26 C4 mini metaG | ecosystem: Environmental > Aquatic > Marine > Oceanic > Photic zone | place: Costa Rica: the Eastern Pacific...
GACGGCTCGTCCAGATTGACGGTCAGGGTATCGTCGTTGGCCAGTGACACGGTGCCCAGTTCGGTTCCGTCGCTGGACAGGACGCGCCGGCCGATCAGGTCTTCCGGTCCGCTGCTGCCGGTGATGCCGAGCGGCGCCTCGTCGGGGTCCCGATCGGCCGCGGCCGCGTCGTCCTGCGCCGGGTCGGAGGGGGCGGGCGCGTCCGGCGCCCCGGCCTGGGGCGCATCGCCGGACGGGCTGCCCGGCACGTCCTGCGCCGCAAGGGGCTGCGCCAGAACCGCCGCCAGCACGGCGGCCGATAGAAACGTCGGGTTGGGCTGTCGCATGTCGTCCTCCGGATGGGCGGCGCGGGGGCGCGCGAGGGGGGAACGCCTGGCTTGCCATGCGGTTTCGCCGCGACGGCCGGGCGGCAGCCAGGCGCCGCGACAGCAAAAAAAAGGCCGAGCACTAAGCTCGGCCGAAGTCCAACAGGGAGGTAAAGCCGGTGAGGAATGCCTCAATCTCCGGCTTCGGGAGGGATTTATGCCCGCTAACACGGCACTTCAAGAACGAATATGCGGCTGTCGGCGCAATTCTGCCATGCACCCCGCGCATGGCCTCACGCGTCGACCGTTTCGTCCTTCAGCCGCTTGCGATGGGCGATGATCTCGTCGGTGACGAAATCGCGGAAGGCGGCGATCCGCTTGGAATGGCGCAGCTCCTCGGGATAGGCGAGGAAGACCGGCACCTCGGCGGATTCCACATCGGGCAGCACGCGGACGATGGCGGGGAAATCCTCGATCACGTAATCGGGCAGCACGCCCACGCCCAGCCCGGCGATCACCGCCTGGAGCGCACCGAAATAGTTGTTGACGGTCAGCATCGACGGGATGTCGTAGGTCAGCAATTCCTGCACCAGCGTGGCCCCGGCCGAGACCTGCGCCGAATGCGTGTTCTGCGAGATCAGCCTGTGGCCGCTCAGATCCTCCATCCGGTGCGGCGTTCCGTTCTTGGCCAGATACTCGGGAGAGGCATAGAGCCGCATCCGCACGGTCATCAGCCGCCGGCGGATCAGATCGGCCTGGCTGGGTTCCTTCATGCGGATCGCGACATCGGCCTCGCGCATCGGCAGATCCAGCACCCGCTCTTCCAGCATCAGGTCGATCTTCAGGTCGGGATACTTGGCATAGAGGGCGGGCAGGCGCGGGGCCAGCCACAGGGATCCGAACCCGGTCGTGGTGGTCACGCGCAGCTCGCCGAACACCTCTTCCTCGCTGTCGCGGATGCGGGCGGCGGCGGTGTCGATGCGGCGCCGCATCGAGGTGGTCGCGTCGAACAGCAACTCGCCCTGTTCGGTCAGGATCAGCCCGCGGGCATGGCGATGGAACAGCGTGGTGTTCAGCGACTCTTCCAGCGCCCGGATCTGGCGCGAGACGGCAGATTGCGACAGGTGCAGCACCTCGCCCGCATGGGTGAGGCTGCCGGCATCGGCGACGGCATGAAAGATTCGCAGTTTGTCCCAGTCCATCACGGCCGGTCCCGCCCCGTCAGGTGTTGGCGCTGTCGTCGATGCTCAATAAGGTGTGGTGACGTCGTTTTGCAAACATTGTCGTAACGGCGAAATGATTTTGTAGGTCAGTTTTCTTGACCTATAATGATCGGGCAACGCGGCAGGGGAGGTGCCCGATGACCCGGCAGGACGTGTCTCTGCACGACCGGTTCGACCTTGAAAAGTCGCCGGTCCTGCTGAACGGAACCCAGGCGCTGGTGCGGCTGATGCTGATGCAGAAGGCACGCGACCGGGCGGCGGGGCTGAACACGGCGGGCTACGTCACAGGCTATCGCGGATCGCCGCTTGGCGCGGTAGACCTGCAGATGATGCGGGCGCACCGGCAGCTCGCCGCCGCCGACATCCTGTTCCAGCCGGGGCTGAACGAGGATCTGGCCGCGACCGCGCTCTGGGGCAGCCAGCAGGCGGAATTGCGGGGCGAGGGCCGTTTCGACGGGGTGTTCGGCCTGTGGTATGGCAAGGGGCCGGGGGTGGACCGCTCCGGCGATGCGATGCGCCATGCCAACATGGCCGGCACCTCGGCCCATGGCGGCGTGCTGATGGCGATGGGCGACGACCATACCGGCGAAAGCTCGACCACCTGCCACCAGTCCGATTTCGCGCTGGTCGATGTCTACATGCCGGTCCTGTCGCCGGCGGGGGTGCAGGAGATCCTCGATCTCGGTCTCTACGGTTTCGCGCTCAGCCGGTATGCCGGCGTGTGGTGCGGGTTGAAGCTGATGAAGGACACGGTCGAGGCGACATCGGTCGTCGATGCGCGGCTCGACCGGATGGATCTGATCCGCCCGGAATTCCCGATGCCGCCGGACGGGCTCAACATCCGGCTCGGCGACAACTGGGTCGCGCAAGAGGAACGGCTCGTCCGCTACAAGCGCCACGCGGCCGAGGCATTCGCCCGCGCCAACGGGATCGATCGGCGGGTCTGGGGCAGGCCCGGGGCCAGGATCGGTTTCGTGGCAGCCGGCAAGAACTGGCTGGATCTGCAACACGCGCTGCGGATGCTGGGGCTGGATGCCGGGGCGGCCGAACGGTTGGGGCTGACCACCTACAAGGTCGCGCAGAGCTGGCCGCTGGACATGGCCGGGTTCCACGACTGGGCCGAGGGGCTGGACCTGATCGTCGTGGTCGAGGAAAAGCGCAAGCTGCTGGAAGTCCAGATCAAGGAGGCGATCTTCGACGACCGGCGCGGCCGCCGTGTCTATGGCGGGCTGAAGGGCGAGACGCACGCGCCGCTGTTTCCCAGCCATTACGCGCTGGACCCGCTGGCGATCGCCCGGATCCTGGGCGGCATTCTGGCCGAGGAGGGGCGCGAGACCGACGACATGCGCGCCGCGCGCGCCCGCCTGGACGAGGCCGCGCGCGCCGACAATGCCGAGGAAATCGCCGGGCGGCTTCCGTATTTCTGCGCCGGCTGTCCGCACAACACCTCGACCCGCCTGCCCGAGGGGAGCCGCGCCTATGCCGGTATCGGCTGCCACACGATGGCGCTGTGGATGGACCGCGAGACCTCGTCCTACACCCATATGGGGGCCGAGGGCGTGAACTGGGTGGGCGAGGCGCCGTTCTCGAAGCGGGCGCACATGTTCCAGAACCTGGGCGACGGCACCTACAACCATTCGGGCACGCTGGCGATCCGCCATGCGCTGAACGCCGGCTCCAACATCACCTACAAGATCCTGTACAACGACGCCGTGGCCATGACCGGCGGGCAGCCGAACGAAGGGGGGCTGACGCCCGACCGGATCGTGCGCGAATTGCAGGCCATGGGCGTGGGCGAGGTCGTCGTCGTGCATGACGAGAAGGAGGATGTCGATCCGCTGCTCTTTCCCCGCGGGACCGAGATCGTCCTACGGGACCGGATGACCGAGGTGCAGGAACGTCTGCGCGAGGTGCCGGGCGTCACCGCGATCGTCTATGTCCAGACCTGCGCCGCCGAAAAGCGCCGCCGCCGCAAGCGCGGCAGCTTTCCCGACCCCGACCGCCGCGTCTTCATCGACCCCGACGTATGCGAAGGCTGCGGCGATTGCGGCGTCCAGTCGAACTGCGTGGCGATCGTTCCGCGCGACACGCCGCTCGGCCGCAAGCGGGCCATCGACCAGTCGAGCTGCAACAAGGATTATTCGTGCCTGAAGGGGTTCTGCCCGTCCTTCGTCACGGTGCAGGGCGGCACGCTGCGGCGTGAGGCGACGGTCGATCTGGATGTGGGCCATCTGCCGGTGCCGGACCTGCCGGCGATCCGCGGCACGCACAATATCGTCGTGACCGGGATCGGCGGGACCGGCGTGGTGACGGTGGGCGCGGTTCTGGCCATGGCCGCGCATCTGGACGGGCGCGGCGTCGGAATGATGGAGATGGCGGGGCTGGCGCAGAAGGGCGGGGCGGTGACGATCCATTGCCGCCTGGCCGCGGGCCCCGAGGATATCGACGCGATCCGCGTGGCGACCGGAGAATGCGACGCGCTGATCGGCGGCGATCTGGTGGTCAGCGGCGGCGCCAGGACCCTGGGGCTGACCGCGCCCGGCCGGACCCGCGCCGTCGTGAACAGCCACGAGACGATGACCGGCGCCTTCACCCGCGACCCCTCCTTCCGGCTGCCGTCCGGGCGGCTGGTCCTGGCGCTCGAGGCGCGGCTGAAGGACGGGGTGCGGCTGTTCGACGCCACGGCCCTGGCCCGGGCGGCGATGGGCGACACGATCTTTGCCAACATGATCATGCTGGGCGCGGCCTGGCAGTGGGGGCTGGTCCCGGTCAGCCACGAGGCGCTGGTCCGGGCGGTCGAGCTGAACGGAACCGCGGTCGAGGGAAACCTGCGTGCGCTCGAGATCGGGCGTTGGGCGGCGCTGGACCCCGCCCGCGCCGACCGGCTGGCCCATGTCGCGCCCGCCGACGCGCCCGCCGACGCGCCTGCCGCGCCGGAGGGGACGATTGCCCATCTGGCGCGCCATCTGGAAGAGTATCAGTCGCCCCGCCTGGCGCGCCGCTTCCGCGCCCTTGTGGAGATGGCCGGGGATCCGGTCCTGGCGGCCGCGGTGGCGCGGGGGTATCACAAGCTGCTGTCCTACAAGGATGAATACGAGGTGGCGCGGCTGCTTTCCGGCGCCCGCGCCAAGGTGGCGGAGGAATTCGCCGGCAATCCGCGGCTGACCTACCACCTGGCGCCGCCCCTGCTGGCCCGGACCGGCCATGACGGGCGGCCCCAGAAGCGGGCCTTCGGCCCCTGGATCGAACGGGCCTTTCCTGTCCTGGCGCGGCTGCGGGTGCTGCGGGGCACGCCGCTCGACCCGTTTGGCTATACGTCCGAGCGGCGAATGGAGCGGGCGCTGATCCGCCAGTACGAGCGGGACATGCGCGATCTGCTGCCCCGCGCCGACGGGCTGGACCGCGACGCGCTGGTCGCGCTGGCCGAACTGCCCTTGCAGATCCGGGGGTTCGGGCCGGTCAAGGCGGCGAATGCCGAGAAGGCCGCGGCACGCCGCGCCGAATTGCTGTCCGCGCTCGCGGCCGGGGGCGGGGCCGGTGGCGCGGCCGTGCGGACCGCGGCCGAATAGGGCAGGGCGGCGGGCGGTCGGGAATGGACTTCGCCGTCGTCGCGCCCTATTCCGGGGGCCGGGCAGGGCGTTGGACAACGGGCAGGGATCATGGCGGTCGGCATCTTCGATAGCGGCTTGGGCGGGCTGACCGTTCTGGATGCGGTGACAAGGCGTCTGCCCGATGTCGATTTCATCTATCTCGGCGACAACGCGCATACGCCCTACGGCGTGCGCGACCCGCAGGACATCTATGAACTGACCACCGCGGCCACGCAGCGGCTGTTCGATGCCGGATGCAACCTGGTCATCCTTGCCTGCAACACCGCCTCGGCCGCGGCGCTGCGCCGGATGCAGGAAAGCTGGGTGCCGCCGGGCAAGCGGGTGCTGGGCGTCTTCGTGCCGCTGATCGAGGCGCTGACCGAACGGCAATGGGGCGACAACAGCCCCCCGCGCGAGGTGGCGGTGAAGCATGTGGCGCTGTTCGCCACCCCGGCCACCGTGTCGTCGCGGGCGTTCCAGCGCGAACTCGCGTTCCGCGCGATCGGCGTGGATGTCGAGGCGCAGGCCTGCGGAGGCGTGGTGGACGCCATCGAGGACGGCGACATGATCCTGGCCGAGGCGCTGGTGCGCAGCCATGTGGACGCGCTGCGCCGCAAGATGCCGAACCCGCAGGCGGCGGTGCTGGGCTGCACCCATTACCCGCTGCTCGAGGACGTGTTCCGCGACGCGCTCGGCCCCGGGGTCGAGGTCTATTCGCAGGCCGATCTGGTCGCGGCGAGCCTGGAGGATTATCTGGCCCGCCACCCCGACATGCTGGGATCGGGCACGCCCGCCTTTCTGACCACGGGCGACCCGCGCAAGGTGTCGCAGAAGGCGACGCAGTTCCTGCGACGACAGATCACCTTCGCCGCCGCCTGATCCCGCCGTAATGTGACCGGGCCCGACCGGGCCTTCCTCCGAGAAGGAGACACCGATGCCGCACAAGGTCGCCATTCTGGGCGCGTCCGGCTATACCGGGGCGGAACTGGTCCGCCTGATCGCCACCCACCCGTCGATCCGCATCGCGGCGCTGTCGGGCGACCGCAAGGCGGGCATGGAGATGCGCGAGGTCTTTCCGCATCTGCGCCATCTGGATCTGCCGCCCCTGTGCCGGATCGACGAGATCGACTTCGCATCGGTCGATCTGGTCTTCTGCGCCCTGCCGCATGCGACCAGCCAGGCGGTGATCTCGAACCTGCCGCGCGATCTGAAAGTGGTCGATCTGTCCGCCGATTTCCGGCTGCGTGACGGGGACGATTACGAAACATGGTACGGCAAGCCCCATGTTGCGCCGGATCTGCAGCGCGAGGCGGTCTACGGCCTGACCGAATTCTACCGCGACGAGATACGCGGGGCCCGGCTGGTGGCGGGAACCGGCTGCAACGCCGCGACGGGACAGTTCGCCCTGCGCCCGCTGATCGCGGCCGGCGTCATCGACCTGGACCAGATCGTCATCGACCTCAAGGCCGCGGCCTCGGGCGCCGGGCGGTCGCTGAAGGAGAACCTGCTCTTTGCCGAGCTGTTCGAGAACGCCGCCGGCTATTCGCTTGGCGGCAAGCACCGGCATCTGGGCGAGTTCGATCAGGAATTCTCGAAGATCGCCGGCCGGCCGGTGCGGGTGCAGTTCACGCCGCACCTGATCCCGGCGACGCGCGGCATCCTGGCCACCGTCTATGTGCAGGGCGACGGGGCGCGCGTGCACGAGACGCTGGCCGCCGCCTATGCGGACGAGCCGTTCCTGCATGTGCTGCCTTTCGGGCAGGCGCCGTCGATGAAGGATGTGCGCGGCTCGAATTTCTGCCATATCGGGGTGGTGGGCGACCGGATCGACGGGCGGGCGACGGTGATCGCCACGCTCGACAACCTCACGAAAGGATCATCGGGTCAGGCTTTGCAGAATGCCAACCTGATGCTAGGCGAGGATGAGACGGCGGGTCTGACGATGGCGCCGCTTTATCCCTGACGGTCCGCACCTTTGCGGATCTTTGACGGAATTCGGGCTGGGAGGGAAGCCGGGCCATGAAAGGGCTGAAGAAGAAGCGCCGGATACAGGTGATCGCGGTTGCGGCGGTGGCGCTGGCGGCCTCGACCGCGATGATCGGCTATGCCATGCGCGACGGGATCAACTTCTTCCGCGCGCCCAGCCAGATCGTCGAGGCGCCCCCGTCCGAGAACGAGGTGTTCCGCCTGGGCGGCCTGGTGGAAGAGGGGTCGCTGGTCCAGGGGGCCAACGAGACGATCAGGTTCCGCGTGACCGATGGCGGGGCCAGCGTGCCGGTGGTCTATACCGGACTTCTCCCGGATCTCTTCGCCGAGGGCGAGGGCATGGTCGGCACCGGCCGTTTCGTCGGCGGCACCTTCGAGGCCACCGAGATCCTGGCCAAGCACGATGAGAAGTACATGCCGAAAGAGGTGGTGGACGCGCTGAAGGATCAGGGCGTCTATGTCGACCCGAAGGCGCAGCCGAACGCTGCGGTTCCACCCTCTTAACCGGGCGGGGCCAGCCTTTGCGCGACCTGTAACGGTTGCGAAAGGATGGCCCCATGCTGAACGTCGAGACGATCGCCAGACAGATCGTCGCCCGCGAAGGCGGATATGCGGACGACCCGGACGATCCGGGCGGCCCCACCAAACACGGCGTGACACTGACGACGCTGCGCCGGTTGGGGCGCGATCTGGACGGGGACGGCGCGGTCGACCTGTCGGATCTGCGCCGGCTCGACCCGGACCAGGCGGCCCAGATATTCCTCGAACATTATTTCCGCCGGCCGCGCCTGGCCGACCTGCCCGAGGCGCTGCAGCCGCCGGTCTTCGACATGTTTGTGAACTCCGGCCGACATGCCGTGGAGATCCTTCAGAAACTTCTGGTGGATATGGGGCAGTCCGTTGCCGTTGACGGGATCGTCGGGCCGCAGACGGCCGCCGCCGCCGCCCTGGCGCAGGCCGCGGCCCCCCGTCATCTGACCGACGCCTACGGCATCGCCCGGCGAAACTGGTATTACGCGCTGGCCGACCGGCGGCCCCCGCTGCGCAAGTTCGCGCGGCGGCGCGACGGCGGCAAGGGCGGCTGGATCCGCCGCGCCGAAAGCTTCGTCTCGGCCCGCTACCATCTGACGGAGGCCGAGCATCGCGCCCGGGTGGCGGCATGGGATTGATCGTTCAGGCGCTGGACCTGCTGTTCGGCTCGGGCCGAAACGTGGTGCGCGAGACCGCCGAGATCTTCCGGGAGAACGCCGAGGCCGGGGCCGGGCGCGCGCAGGCACGCCATGCCGAGGCCCTGGCCCAGTTCGCCGCCGAGTTCGACGGCGACGGGCGCGGTGCCTTCGACCGGGCGGTGGACGGGCTCAACCGGCTGCCCCGGCCGGCACTGGCGCTCGGCACGCTCGGGCTGTTCGTGGCGGCCATGGTCGATCCGGTCTGGTTCGCGGCGCGCATGCAGGGAATCGCGCTGGTGCCCGAGCCGCTGTGGTGGCTGATGGGCGCGATCGTGTCGTTCTATTTCGGTGCGCGGCATCAGGCGAAGGGGCAGGAGTTCCGCCGGGCGATGTCGGCCTCGCTCGCGCGGGTCGAGCAGGTCGAACGCAACCTGCGGGCTCTGGATGCCCTGGCCTCGGGGGCCGCGGAGGGGCGGGGCGCCGGGGCCGAGCCGGCCGGGCCGGTCGCGCAAGATGCCAACCCGGCCCTGGCCGATTGGCGGAGCGAACGGGGATGAGGCGCCGGGCGATGCGTTTCGTGCGGCGTCTGGGCCTTGTCCGGCTGGCGGGATCGGTCGCCGCGGCGGCGCTGGCCACGGCCGAGGCCGCGGCCGCCCGGCCCGGCCCGGCCCTTGCCGCCCTGGCGCTGCTGCTGGCCGCCGAGGCCCTGCCCGGCACGCTCGCGGCCGCCGACCGGGCGGCGCTGGCCACCGCGATGCTGGGGGTACTGCTGACCTTCTGACGGCCGCCCCCCCCTCCGGGGGCGCTGCCGGACGACGCCGCGTTCCGCCCGGCCTGCGGCGGATCGGCGGCGTTTGTCCTTTCGCGGCCGCCGCACATCGGTAGGATCGGGCGCAGACGGCACAGGCGGGGCAAGGGCGATGCGGTACGAGACGATCCGGCAGGAACGGATGGGCGATGCGGTGGTGCTGACCCTGGACCGGCCGCAGGTAAAGAATGCCCTGAACGCGCAGATGCGGGCCGAACTGACCCATGCGCTGCGGCAGGCGGGGGCCGAGGCGCGGGCGGTCGTGCTGACCGGCGCGGGCGATGCCTTCTGTTCCGGCCAGGATCTGGGCGATGCGCGCGGGCGGCTGGATCTGGAACGGGTGCTGCGCGACGAATACCAGCCGCTGCTGCGCGCGGTCGTCGATTGCCCGGTCCCCACATTGGCAGCCGTGAACGGTGCGGCGGCCGGGGCCGGGGCCAACCTGGCCCTGTGCTGCGACGTGGCCGTCGCCTCGGACCGCGCCGTCTTCGTGCAGGCTTTCGCGCGGATCGGGCTGGTGCCCGATGCCGGCGGCACCTATTGGCTGCCGCGCCAGATGGGGCTGGCCAAGGCGATGGGCGCGGCCCTGTTCGGCGAACCCGTCACCGCCCGGCAGGCCGACGATTGGGGCATGATCTGGCGCGCGGTGCCCGAGGCGGAGTTCGACGCCGAATGGCGCGCCCGCGCCACGGCGCTGGCCACCGGGCCCACCGCCGCCCTGACCGCGACCAAGCAGGCGCTGCGGCGGTCCTTCGTGCATACGCTTGAGGAACAACTGGCGCTCGAGGCGCATCTGCAGGGCGAGATGGGCCAGACCCGCGACTTCAAGGAAGGGCTGGTCGCCTTCGCCGAAAAGCGCGCCCCGCGGTTCGAGGGGCGTTAGCCGGCGGCGCACGGTGCGGTGAATTATCCGGCCCGTGACGGGACCCTTGCGCGCAGAGGCGCGTTTGCACAACCTGATACCGCTCGGGGAAAGGCGCATCGATGGAAGAGACGGCAATCGGCGGCATGAACCCCGTCGCCGCATTCGCGCTGGTCGGCGCCCTGGGTGTGGGATCGCAATGGCTGGCCTGGCGGCTGCGGATGCCGGCGATCGTGTTGATGCTCCTGGCCGGGCTGCTGGCGGGGCCGGTCTTCGGCATCTTCGATCCGGCCCGCGATATCGGGCCGCTGACCGGGCCGATCATCTCGCTCGCCGTCGCGGTGATCCTGTTCGAGGGGGGGCTGACGCTCAACCTCGCCTCGCTGCGAGACGCGGCGGAAGGGGTGCGGCGGCTGGTCTTCATCGGCGCGCCGCTCGGCTGGCTTCTGTCCACGCTCAGCCTGCGTTGGGGGGCGGGGCTGAGCTGGGAAAGCTCGGCCGTGTTCGGCGGGATCATGATCGTCACCGGTCCGACGGTGATCGCCCCGCTGCTGCGGACGGCGCGGCTGGCGCGCCGTCCCGCGGCGCTGCTGCAATGGGAGGCGATCGTCAACGACCCGATCGGGGCCCTTGCCGCCGTTGTCGCGTTCGAGGTGGTGCTGGTGATGCGCACCGCGACCGAGGTCGGCAACGCGGTGCTGGATCTGGCGCTCGGCCTGACGGTCGCCGTGGGGCTGGGCGCGGCGGCGGGGTTCGGCCTGGTCAGGGCCTTCCGCCGGGCCAAGGTCCCGGAATATATGAAGGTCCCGGTCCTGTTCGCGCTGCTGCTGGTGGTCTTCGCGGCCTCGGATTCGGTGCTGCATGAAAGCGGACTTCTGGCGGTGACGGTGATGGGGATCGTGATCGCCAATGCCGGTCTGGCATCCTACGAGGAACTGCGCCGGTTCAAGGAGCACGCCACGATCCTGCTGGTCTCGGGCGTGTTCATCCTGCTGGCGGCCTCGCTCGATTTCTCGAAGCTCGCCAATCTGGACTGGCGGGCGGCGGCCTTCGTCGCGGCGGTGGTGCTGGTGGCGCGGCCGCTGACGGTGTTTATCGCGCTTGCCTCGACCCGGCTGCCCTGGCGCGAGCGGGTGCTGGTGGCGCTGACCGGGCCGCGCGGGGTGGTGCTGGTGGCCGTGGCCGGCCTGTTCGGCGAACGGCTGGCGGGGCTGGGCGTGGCCGACGGGGCGCTGATCGGGCCGCTCGCCTTCGTTCTGGTGGCGGCGACGGTGGTGCTGCACGGCTTCACGCTGAAACCCTTCGCCCGGGTTCTGGGGCTGATCGCCGCCGACACGCCGGGTGTGCTGATCGTCGGCGGGTCGCCCTGGTCCCTGGGTCTGGCCGAGGCGCTGCGCGAGAACGAGATCCCGGTGCTGATCGCCGATACCAACCGGTCGCATCTGCGGGCGGCCCGCGATGCGGGGGTCCCGATCTTCTTCGGCGACATCCTGTCCGAGGCGGCCGAACACCGGGTCGAGCTGATGGCCTACCGCACCCTGATCGCCGCCACCGACAACGACGCCTACAACACGCTGGTCGCGACCGATCTGGCGCCGGAATTCGGGCGCGAGCATGTGCACCAGGTCGCGCGGGAAAAGGGCGAGCGGGCGCGCCACGCCCTGCCGGCCACCCTGGGCGGCCGCCCGGTCGGCGACGGGGCCACCTATACCGAGCTGAACCGGCGGATGTGGCGGGGCTGGCGGTTCTCGGTCACCAACCTGACCGAGGATTACCCGTTCGAGAAATGGCGCGCCGACCGGCCCGAGGCGGTCGTGGTCGGCCAGATCCGGCCCTCGGGGCGGATCGAGTTCCTCGATGCCGGAGACGAGGAGGCGGTGAAGGCCCAGCCCGGGACCAAGATCATCGCCCTGCGTCCGGAACAGGACCATGACCGCGAGCGGGCGAGCGGCAACGGAAAGGCCGCAAGCAAGTCGGCGGCGCTGCGGTCGCGCCAGGCCTGACGGGGGCGGAAGACCGGGCGGCGCTGACGCCGCCCGGACGAATGGGTCGGGGACGCGGCGCTGGCGTCATTCGGTCCCGACGTAGAACACCGCCCAGACCCGCAGATTGCCGAAGGTCTTGTCCTTCTCGGCATCGCCGGTGGCGGGGAAGATCACCATCGAGGGTCCGATCTGTCCGATCGCCATCGGCTTGCCGTCCACATGGGTGGCGAGGATGGGCTTGTATTCCATCAGGTCGTCCCAGGGGATCGTGACCTGATAGCCGTCCAGCGCCATCGGCAGGGCGGCCTTGCCCTCGGCGCCCGCGGCGGTCAGCAGGTCGGAAATCAGCGGCCCGGAATAGGTGGCGCTGGTATCGGGCTGGCCGGGCAGGTTGCTGTCGATCTCGACCATGCCCAGATCGGCCATCGCCGCATCGTCGAAGCCGGTGGCCCCCGCCGGGTCGATCTCGAAGGTGTTGAACAGCGCCTGCGCGCCTTCGGGCGGGGTTTCCAGGCCGCCGCCCGTGCCCCCGACGGTGACGATGACGCGGCCGTCCTGCGCCGCCGCGGGCAGCGCCAGGAACAGCGCCGCCAGAATGGTGAAGATGATGCGCACGATGGTTGTCTCACTTCTGCTGAACGTCTCTTGGCGGACGCGGCGGCATGATGTCGGGGCATCGGCACCTTGACAACTGCCGGGTGACGCGGCGTCGCGCCTTCGCCCCACGGGGGCGGCGAAGCGGGGCGTCCGTGCATCACCCCGAGGTTGCGCCGGTTGCCCGGGGGGCGCGCCGGATTGCCCCCTTTCCTTTCCCCGGGAGCCGTGAAATAGGGAAGCGCCAAACGAAGATCCCCGCCACAGGAGGCATCCATGGAGATTCGCGAGGCGCTGACCTTCGACGATGTGCTGCTCGTTCCCGCCGCCTCGTCGGTCCTGCCATCCACCGCCGATACCCGCACCCGCGCCACGCGCGAGATCGCGATGAACATTCCGCTGCTCAGCTCGGCCATGGACACGGTGACCGAAAGCCGGATGGCCATCGCCATGGCGCAGGCGGGCGGCATCGGCGTCATCCACCGCAATCTCGACATCGAGGAGCAGGCCAGCGAGGTGCGGCGCGTCAAGCGCTTCGAAAGCGGCGTGGTCTACAACCCGATCACCCTGACGGCCGACCAGACGCTGGCCGATGCCAAGGCGCTTCAGGATCGCTATCGGGTCACGGGCTTTCCGGTGGTCGACGGGTCGGGCCGGGTGGTCGGCATCGTGACCAACCGCGACATGCGGTTCGCCAGCGACGATGCCACCCCCGTCAGCGTGATGATGACCTCGAAGGATCTGGCGGTGCTGCGGGAGCCCGCCGATCTGGACGAGGCCAAGAGCCTGATGAAGGCGCGCCGGATCGAGAAGCTGCTGGTCACCGACGGCCAGGGAAAGCTGACCGGCCTTCTGACGCTGAAGGACACCGAACAGGCGGTGCTGAACCCCAATGCCTGCAAGGACCGTCTGGGCCGGCTGCGGGTCGCGGCGGCCACCACGGTGGGCGATGCCGGGTTCGAGCGGTCCGAGGCGCTGGTCGATGCGGGCTGCGACATCATCGTGATCGACACCGCCCACGGCCATTCCGAAGGGGTCGCCCGTGCCGTCGAACGGGCCAAGCGGCTGTCGAACGAGGTTCAGATCATCGCCGGCAACGTGGCCACGGCCGAGGCGACGCGCGCCCTGATCGGCGCCGGGGCGGATGCGGTCAAGGTCGGCATCGGACCGGGATCGATCTGCACCACCCGTATGGTCGCCGGGGTTGGCGTGCCGCAGCTCACCGCGATCATCGACAGCGCCTCGGGCGCGGGGGACGTGCCGGTCATCGCCGACGGGGGCATCAAGTTCTCGGGCGATTTCGCCAAGGCCATCGCCGCCGGCGCCTCCTGCGCCATGGTGGGCAGCATGATCGCCGGCACGGACGAAAGCCCCGGCGAGGTGATCCTCTATCAGGGCCGCAGCTACAAGAGCTATCGCGGCATGGGCTCTCTGGGCGCAATGGCGCGGGGCTCGGCCGACCGGTATTTCCAGAAGGACGCGGCCAGCGACAAGCTGGTCCCCGAGGGGATCGAGGGGCAGGTGCCCTACAAGGGTTCGGCGGGGGCCGTGATCCATCAGCTCGTGGGCGGGCTGCGCGCGGCGATGGGCTATACCGGCTGCGCCAGCGTGGAGGAGATGCGCCGCAACTGTTCCTTCGTGCGCATCACCGGCGCCGGGCTGAAGGAAAGCCACGTGCACGACGTGACGATCACGCGGGAATCTCCGAACTACCGGATCGGCTGAGGGGACGGGCGCCGCGGGCGCGCGGGCGTTGCCTCGTCGCGCGGCGCCATGTAAGCCCGCATGAACCGCAGGGAGGGGAAGATGAGCCGCGCATTCGTATTTCCGGGGCAGGGGGCACAGACCATCGGCATGGGGCGGTCGCTGGCCGAAGCCTATCCCGCCGCCCGCGCCGTGTTCGAAGAGGTGGACGAGGCCCTGGGCGAACGTCTGTCGGCGCTGATCTGGGAAGGCGAGGCCGAGGCGCTGACCCTGACCGCCAATGCCCAGCCCGCGCTGATGGCCACCTCCCTGGCCGCGATGCGCGCGCTCGAGGCCGAGGGCATTCCCGTGACCAGCGCGGCCTATGTGGCCGGGCATTCCCTCGGCGAATACTCGGCCCTGTGCGCGGCCGGGGCGCTGAGTGTCGCGGATACGGCGCGGCTGTTGCGGCTGCGCGGGCGGGCGATGCAGGATGCGGTGCCGGTGGGCGAGGGCGCCATGGCCGCACTTCTGGGCCTGTCGCTGGACACGGCCAGGTCGGTCGCGCGCGAGGCGGCCAAGGGGCGCGTCTGCCAGGCCGCGAACGACAACGACCCGGCGCAGGTCGTCATTTCGGGGCATCGCGACGCGGTGGAACGCGCGACCAAGATCGCCAAGGCCCAGGGGGCCAAGCGGGCGATCCTGCTGCCGGTCTCGGCCCCGTTCCATTGCCGCCTGATGGAGCCGGCCGCCCGCGCCATGGCCGAGGCGCTGGACGATGTGGAGATCCACTGCCCGCTCGTCCCGCTGGTGGCGAATGTGACGGCCCGGCCCGCCACCGATCCCGGGACGCTGCGGTCGCTGCTGGTCGATCAGGTGACCGGGGCGGTGCGCTGGCGCGAGAGCGTGGAATTCATGGTGCAGCACGGGGTCGACGATTTCTGGGAGGTCGGGGCCGGCAAGGCGCTGTCCGGCATGATCCGGCGGATCGACAAGACCGCCCGAACCCGGGCCATCGGCACGCCCGAGGATGTGGCGGCCGCCCGGGGCTGACGCCCCGGACCGGCGACGTAAAGGCAAGCGAACAGGCGGGCGCCACCCGCCGGCAGGAGGGACGATGTTCGATCTGACGGGAAAATCGGCGCTGATCACGGGCGCATCGGGCGGGATCGGCGCCGCGATCGCCCGCGCCCTGCACGGGGCCGGGGCCACGGTGGGGCTGTCGGGCACGCGGACCGAGCCGCTGGAGCGGCTGGCCGGCGAGCTGGGCGACCGCGCCCATGTGCTGCCCTGCGATCTGAGCGACGCGGCGGCTGTGGCCGAACTGCCCAAGCGCGCGGCCGAGGCGATGGGCGCGGTCGACATCCTGGTGAACAATGCCGGGATCACCCGCGACAATCTGTTCCTGCGCATGTCGGACGAGGAATGGCAGTCGGTGCTGGACGTCAACCTGACCGCGGTGATGAAGCTGTCGAAGGGCGTGCTGCGCGGCATGATGAAGGCCCGGTGGGGCCGGATCGTCAACATCTCGTCGGTGGTCGGCGCCACCGGCAATCCGGGCCAGGGCAATTACGCCGCCGCCAAGGCGGGCATGGTCGGCATGTCGAAATCGCTGGCCTACGAGGTGGCGAGCCGCGGCGTGACGGTGAACGCGGTGGCGCCGGGCTTCATCGCCACGGCGATGACCGACAAGCTGAACGAGGATCAGAAGACTGGGATCCTGGGCCAGGTGCCGATGGGCCGCATGGGCACCCCCGAGGATATCGCCGCCGCCGTCCTGTATTTGGCAAGCATGGAAGCGGGTTACGTCACGGGCGCGACGCTGCACGTGAATGGCGGCATGGCGATGATCTGACGCGGGGGCCGCGCCGGGCCCGCGTCATGCGAAACCGTTTGCCTTCGGCAGGCGATATGATATGAGCGGCGCACCATTTTCGGGGGCATCTTGCGGATGCCTTCTTTGTGTGTTCGCGAGGACATGCAGCAAGCGGCCCCAGGGGCCTGACACGTCACGGGAACAGACCCCGAGGAAGCAAGAGGAAAAAGCATGAGCGACATCGCAGATCGCGTTAAGAAGATCGTCGTCGAGCATCTGGGCGTTGAGGAAGAGAAGGTGACCGAGAATGCCTCGTTCATCGACGATCTCGGCGCCGACAGCCTGGACACGGTCGAGCTGGTGATGGCGTTCGAAGAGGAATTCGGCATCGAGATCCCCGACGACGCCGCCGAGACGATCCAGACCTTCGGCGATGCGGTGAAGTTCATCGAACAGGCCCAGTAAACCGGGCCGCCGGAACGGCAGGAACGGCGCCCCGCGGGGCGCCGTTTTCCGTTTCCGACCGGGCCGATGCCTGCCCAGGCGTGGCGGCCGGTCTTTCCACCCCGCGCGGGTGCGTGTATCAGGTTCTTCGCAAGACAAACGGCACGAGGACGGCAGATGCGGCGGGTAGTTGTCACCGGATTGGGAATGGTCAGCCCCCTGGCCAGCGGCGTCGAGGAAACCTGGGCGCGGCTTCTGGACGGGCAGTCCGGCGCCGGCACCATCACGCGGTTCGATGCCAGCCACCTGGCCACGGATTACGCCTGCGAGGTGCCGCGCGGCGACGGCAGCGACGGGACCTTCAACCCCGACGACTGGATGGAGCCCAAGGAGCAGCGCAAGGTCGACGATTTCATCCTGTACGGGATCGCGGCGGCGCAGCAGGCGGTCGAGGATTCCGGCTGGACCCCCGAGACCGAGGCGCAGCGCGAGCGGACGGGCGTGCTGATCGGCTCGGGCATCGGCGGGCTGCAATCCATCGCCGAAACCGCGGTTCTGATCAAGGAACGCGGGCCGCGGCGGGTCTCTCCGTTCTTCATCCCGGGCGCGCTGATCAACCTGGTTTCCGGGCAGGTTTCGATCCGCTTCGGCTTCAAGGGTCCGAATCACGCGGTCGTCACCGCCTGTTCGACCGGCGCCCATGCCATCGGCGACGCGGCGCGCCTGATCATGCTGGGCGACGCGGATGTCATGGTGGCGGGCGGCGCGGAAAGCCCGATCTCGGAAATCGGCATTGCCGGGTTCAACGCCTGCAAGGCCCTGTCGACCAAGCGCAAGGACGATCCCAAGACGGCGAGCCGCCCCTATGACAAGGATCGCGACGGGTTCGTCATGGGCGAGGGCGCGGGCATCGTGGTGCTCGAGGAATACGAGCACGCCAAGGCCCGGGGCGCGCGCATCTATGCCGAGGTCGTGGGATACGGCCTGTCGGGCGACGCCTACCACATCACCGCCCCATCCGAGGACGGCGATGGCGGGCTGCGCGCCATGAAGGCGGCGCTGGATCGGGCCGGCATCGACCCGTCCCGGGTCGATTACATCAACGCACACGGCACCTCGACCATGGCCGACACGATCGAGCTGGCCGCGGTCGAGCGGCTGTTGGGCGAGGCGGCATCGACGGCGACGATGAGCTCCACCAAATCGGCCATCGGGCACCTTCTGGGCGCTGCGGGCGCGGTCGAGGCGATCTTTTGCATCCTGGCGATCCGCGATCAGGTCGCGCCGCCGACGATCAACCTGGACGATCCGGATTGCGAGACCAGGCTGGACCTGGCGCCCAACGCGAAACGCGCGCGCCAGATCGACGTGGTCCTGTCGAACTCGTTCGGGTTCGGCGGCACCAATGCGTCGCTCGTGATGCGCAGGATCGATAGCTGATGTGGCGGGCCATAGCCTCGAACGCGCTGACGCTTTTCATCGTGGTGCTGGCGGCGCTGGCGGGCCTGATCGGCTGGGCCCAGCTTCGCTATAGCTCCGAGGGGCCGCTTGCGCAGGCGATCTGCCTGCGGGTCGAATCCGGGTCGAGCCTGGGCGGGGTCTCGCGCGATCTGGCCGAACAGGGCGCGGTGGATCACCCCTATCTGCTGCGGATCGGCGCGGATTACGCGGGCAAGGCCGACGACCTGAAGGCCGGGAGCTTTCTGATCCCGGAAGGGGCGTCGATGCAGCAGATCGTCGATATCGTCACCCGCGGCGGGCAATCGACCTGCGGCACGGAGATCGTCTATCGCATCGGCGTGACGGGGCAGGACGTGCAGGTGCGCGAGCTGGACCCGGCCACCAACCGTTTCGTCACACGGGCCGAGTTCGACCCCGCCGCCGGCGAGGCCCCGGCGGAATATACCGAGCTGCGCGATGCCGGCGACACCCGCTACCGGGTGGCGATGGCCGAGGGCGCGACGAGCTGGCAGGTGGTCGAGGCGCTGAAGAAGGCCGATTTCCTGACCGGCGACGTGGTGCAGGTGCCGGGCGAGGGGACGCTGGCGCCCGACAGCTACGAGGTGACGGCCGGCGGCGAACGCGGCGCGCTGCTGATGCAGATGCAGACCCGTCAGGAGGAGCGCCTGGCCGAGGTCTGGCGCAACCGGGCCGAGGGGCTGCCGATCGACACGCCCGAGGAGGCCTTGATCCTGGCCTCGCTGATCGAGAAGGAGACCGGCGTGCCCGAAGAGCGCCGCCGCGTCGCCAGCGTGTTCGTCAACCGGCTGGACCGGGGGATGCGCCTGCAGACCGACCCGGCGGTGATCTATGGCGTGACCGAGGGCAAGGGCGCCCTGGGGCGCGGGCTGCGCCGGTCGGAACTGGACCGGGAAACGCCCTATAACACCTATCTGGTCGCCGGGCTGCCGCCGACGCCCATCGCCAATCCGGGGCTGGCCAGCCTGCAGGCGGCGGTGGATCCCGAGCAGACCGAATACCTGTATTTCGTTGCCGATGGCAGCGGCGGCCATGCCTTCGCCACCACCCTGGCCGAGCATAACGCCAATGTCGCGGAGTGGCGCAAGATCGAGGCCGAGCGCGCCGGGCAATAGGGTTGCCCCGGGGCAGGGTTGTCGGGGGCAGGGTTGTCGGGGGCAGGGCTGTCCGGGGCGGTGCCGCTGTTCCTGTATCGCCGTCCGGGGCCGGTCGTCCGGCCCGGTCGCGGCGGCGTCAGCCCGCGGCGACCCCTGGGGCGGTGCGGAGCTGACGTTCGATCTCGATCAGGCGCCGCTTGCGCCACAGGCCGCCGCCATAGCCCGTCAGCGATCCGTCGGCGCCGATCACCCGATGGCAGGGGATCATCACCGCGATCTGGTTGGCGCCGTTCGCCCGCGCCACCGCCCGCACGGCCGAAGGACGCCCGATCAGGCGGGCGATGTCGCCGTAGCTGCGCGTCTCGCCCGGCGGAATGTCGCGCAGCGCGCTCCAGACGTCGCGGGTGAAGGGGCTGGCCGTCAGGGCGAGCGGCGTGGCGAACCGCGCGGACCGGGCGGCGAAATAGGCGCCCAGTTCGGCCGCGGCCTGTTCCGACGGCGGCATCGGCCCGATGCCGATCCCGTCCTTCGCGGCGGCCTGCAGGCGGCGCAACTCGGCCGGCAGGCCCTTTCGATCCACGAATTCGAGCAGGTGCAAATGGCTGCGGCTGCTGACGGCGATCATGTCGCCCAAGGGGGTGGGGATCCATGTGGCGCGGAGCAGGCCGCCCGCGCGCAGATCGTTCGGCGCCATTCCCAGCAATCGGGCGAAGGCGGCGCGAAAGGCGCTGGCGGAGTCGAAGCCGGCATCGTGCTGCGCGGCGATCACCTTGCCCCCTTGCCCGAGCGTGGCGAAGCCCTCGCGCAGCCGGCGCTGGCGGGCCAGTTCCAGGAAGGTCATGCCGAACTGCCGCTTGAAGCTGCGCCTGACGGTCGAGAGGTCGTAGCCCATGCGGATCAGGCGGTCCTCGGACCATCGCAGGTCGGGCCGATCGTCGAGCGCGGCGAGAAGCGCCGTGACCACCGGGTCGCCCTGCGCGGCCGCAGGCAGGGGGCGACACCGCTTGCAGGGGCGGAACCCGGCCTGGACGCATTCGCCGATCGTGGCGAAGAAGGTGCAGTTCTCGGGCCTGGGCTTGCGCGCCGGACAGCTGAGCCGGCAGAACACGCCGGTGGTGGAGACGCAGACAAAGGCCTGGCCGTCATAGCGGTCGTCGCGGGCCAGCAGGGCGGCATACAGCGTCTGGGGGTCGGGCAGGTCGAAGAGCATGTCCCTGTCTAGCAGCCCGGACAGGGTGCCGCCGCCGGTTTTCGGGCATTTCATGCGGGAAAATCGCGGTTCGGTGCCGGATCTTGCGCAAACGTGAAGGTTGCGCACGTCTAGATTGCGTCTCGACCGGCGATTTCGCTTGACTTTGCGAACGGTCCCGGGATATGCATCGGGCAAGCTGGAAGAAATGGGCGAAGCGGCCGGGTCGGGCGACCCGTGGCCGCTTTTTTCATGTCTTCGGGACGGGGGTCCCTGAGCAGCGATAGGCGATACATGACAATGGAACGGGCCGCGGCCGGGACGGGCGATGCCGCGCATGCGGTGCTGCGCGAGGCCGAGGCACATTATCGGGCGGCGCTGGAGGATCTCCGCGCCATGAAGCTCTATCTGCGGGACCGGTCGGACCTGCCCGAGAGCGAGATGCGGCGGGTGTTGCAGGGCTATGGCCGCGCCACCCAGACCCTGTTCGACGAGAGGAAGAAAGTTGAAGAGCAATACAAGCGAGAGCGCGGCATCGCCGGTGACTTTGCCTTCGATTTCGATGCGGTCCGTCGTGAAATCGGGGGCCGTCTCGCTCGCCTCCGTGCCGCCAGACGCGCAGGCGACGTTTCTGGACGGGTTGAGTGAGGGCGCGCTGCTGGCGCTGCCCTACCTGTTCGAGTTCTGGGCGATGCCGCATCAGCTTCCGCCCGAGGGGGCCTGGCGAAGCTGGGTGATCATGGGCGGGCGCGGCGCGGGCAAGACGCGCGCCGGCGCGGAGTGGGTTCGCGCCGAGGTCGAGGGCGCCCGCCCCCTGGATGGCGGCCGGTCGCGGCGGGTGGCTCTGGTGGGCGAGACGGTCGAGCAGGTGCGCGAGGTGATGGTTTTCGGCGAGAGCGGCATCCTGGCCTGCTCGCCCCCCGATCGCCGGCCGGTCTGGGAGGCGACGCGCAAGCGGCTGGTCTGGCCGAACGGCGCCGTGGCGCAGGTGTTTTCCGCCCACGAACCCGAAAGCCTGCGCGGGCCGCAATTCGATGCCGCCTGGGCCGACGAACTGGCCAAGTGGAAGCGGGCGGACGAGGCCTGGGACATGCTGCAATTCGCGCTGCGCCTGGGCAGCCATCCCCGCCAATGCATCACCACGACGCCGCGCAATGTCGGGGTGCTGAAGGGGATCCTCGACAACCCTTCGACGGTGGTGACCCGCGCCCCGACCGAGGCCAATGCCGCGAATCTGGCGGCGTCGTTCCTGGAGGAGGTGCGCGCCCGCTATGCCGGCACCCGGCTCGGCCGGCAGGAGCTGGACGGCGTGTTGCTGGAGGACGTGCCGGGCGCCCTGTGGACCGGGGCGATGATCGAGGCGGCGCGGCTGGAGGCCGCCCCGGCCTGCGACCGGATCGTCGTCGCCGTCGATCCGCCGGTGACGGGCACGGGCCGGGCGGATGCCTGCGGCATCGTCGTGGTCGGCGCCGTGATGCAGGGGCCGCCCCAGGACTGGACCGCGGTGGTTCTGGAGGATGCCAGCGTCGCGGGGGCGAGCCCCGATGCCTGGGCCCGGGCCGCGGTGGCGGCGATGCGCCGTCACGGGGCCGACCGGCTGGTGGCCGAGGTCAACCAGGGCGGCGATCTGGTGGAGAGCGTGGTGCGGCAGGTCGATCCCCTGGTCGCGTTCCGGGCGGTTCATGCCACCCGGGGCAAGGCCGCGCGGGCCGAGCCGGTGGCCGCGCTCTACGAGCAGGGCCGGGTCGGCCATCTGCGGGGGCTGGGCGA
>Ga0189283_10298_pt1 | contig 21725 bp, 18 predicted proteins | sample N26C4minimetaG_FD_130320 | JGI IMG/M metagenome (GOLD analysis project Ga0189283, IMG submission 130320) | Marine microbial communities from the Costa Rica Dome - N26 C4 mini metaG | ecosystem: Environmental > Aquatic > Marine > Oceanic > Photic zone | place: Costa Rica: the Eastern Pacific...
CATCGCCACATGGCTGTCGTCGAGCGGCGGCAGACGCTCCGCCTCGACCGTGGGAAAGCGGCTGTCCGCGACCCCCTGAAGATCGGCCATCGCCCATAGATGCGACGCGCGGTCATGGGCCGCCGCCCGGTCGGGCTGGTCCGCCAGCAGCATCTCCATCACCAGGCGCCGGGCCTGAACCTCGCGCGCGCCCTGGCTGGTCACGTTCATCCCCTCGGCCGGACGCCGGATACAGGAGGCGGCCAGCACGCGCTCGCCCTCGATGGCGACCATGCAGGATCGGCAGTTTCCGTCGGGACGGTATCCCGGGGTATCGCGATGGCACAGATGCGGGATCAGCGTCCCTTCGCGCTTCGCCACCTGCCATATCGTTTCGTCCTCGGCCGCCAGAACCTCGCGGCCGTCGAGCGTGAAGCGAATCGGCATCCATGCATCCTCCGCCATTCCGCCAATGTATACCATCGCCCACCGCGCCCAAGGGGCGAGAGGCGACGGCCGGCGGGCCCTTTGCGGCACAACGGAGCGGGGCGCCTATTTCCGCGGAAAGATGCGCGTATAGGCCCAGTCGGGCAGCAGCTGCCCGAAGCGGACCGCCGTGGCCAGACCGGCGGGGAAGTTTCGGCGGAAGGCGTCGGTCGACATGTGTTCGGCCATCTCGGCCGCCGCATCCTGGGCCGACATCAGCTGCGGCATCGGGAAGTCGTTCTTGTCGGTCATCCGCGTCTTGATGAAGCCCGGATTGACAAGCTGGACCTTCACCCCGGTCCCCGCCAGATCGGCGCGCATGGATTCAGCCAGCGAGGCAATGCCGGCCTTGCTGGCGGAATAGCCGATGGTGCGCGGCAATCCGCGATAGGCGGCAAGCGAGCCGGTCAGAACGACATGCCCGCGATCCCGCGCCACCATCGGCGGCACGACATGGCCCAGTACGCGGGCCGCCCCCATCAGGTTGATGTCGAGCATCTTCTCGACCTTGTCGGCGTCCCATTCCCGGGCGGAATGCGACCACCAGACGCCGGCGAGATAGACCAGACCGTCGATCTCCCCCGCCGCGGCAGCGGCATCGCGGACGCTGTCGCGGTCGGAGACGTCGACCGGCACCACATCGGCATGGCCCGGCAGCGCCCGGGCCAGATCGTGCAGCCGGTCCTCGCCACGCGCGCTCAGCACCAGTCTGGCGCCGAAGCGGCTGAGCTGCTCGGCCAGGGCGCGCCCCAGCCCTTCCGACGCGCCGACGATCCAATAGCGCCTGCCTGCCCATTCCGTCACGTGTCCTCCTTCCGCCGCCCTTGCGCGGCCCGTCCGTCATGCCCGTTGCCTGTGTCTGGCAAACGGATCGGCCGCGTCGTTCGTTCCGTCACCGGTCACCCATCCCCGTCCCGGCGGCCGCGGCATCCGGCGGCGCCGAAACGGTCGTGTCGGGCGGTGCGGGCCGGGTGCGATAGGCGGCCCCCTTCAGCCACAGGCGCAGGGCCTGCCAATGGATCAGCGCCAGCACCCGGCGCGCGCCCAGGGGTCGCAGCAACATCGCCGCCAGCAGGCCGCGCGTCGTCATCGGGCGGCGCGGTCCCGCCAGCGTCGCCACCACGCCGCCCGCCCCGTCGCCGGACGAATAGTCGATGCGGATGGCCAGGTGCTCGGGCCGGATGTCGAAGGCGAAGCGGTAGCGCCCGTCCAGGGACTGGAACGGCGAGACATGCAGAAGCTTCCGCGCCTCCAGCCGATCCGACGCCGTGATCGGCCGGCGATCGGGGCGGTGGCACAGATAGCAGTGCCGGTCGCCGAAGGTGTTCGTCACCTCGGCCACCACGGCGCGCAGGTCGCCGGCCGGGTCATGGGCCAGCCAGAAGCTCACGGGGTTGAAGACATGGCCCAGGACCCGCGGCTGCGCCAGAAGCAGGACCTGCCCGCCGGTCGCGGGTTCCAGCCCCGCCTCGCGCAGGACGCCGCGCAGCCAGACGGCGCCGCGGCCCCGACCCGGCGGTCCGCCGTGATCGCGGTCGGACAGCCCGACCGGCCCGGCCCGGTTGCGCCGGAACAGCCAGGGCGCGCGGACCGTCGCCTCGGGGTCGAGCAGGACGTAATCGACCCTGTAGCGGAACGCGTTGCGGATGCCCCCCCGGCGGCCATGGAAGGTCTGGCCGGCGATATGTTCGACGCCGCTCATTCCGCGGCGATGGCGCGCGCCGGGGGCGCCGCGACCGCGCGTGCGACATCCAGCCCGCTGGCCAGCCCGTCCTCGTGAAAGCCGTTGCGCATCCAGGCGCCGCACAGCCATGTCCCGCCCGTCCCGTTCGCGGCGCGCAGCGTCTCCTGCGCCGCCAGGGCGGCCCGGGTAAAGACGGGGTGGCGGAATTCCACCTCGTCATGGATCAAATCTTCGCGGATGCGGCGGTTGCCGTTCAGTGTCACGAAAAGCGGGTCATCCCGCGGGAGGGGCTGCAGCGAATTCATCCAGTAGGTCAGATCGATGCGGTCCGCTGTCCCCTCCGCCGTCTCGGCATAATTCCACGAGGCCCAGGCGCCCCGCCGGATCGGCATGACCGAGGGATCGCGATGCAGCACCGCGCGGTTGGGCTGATAGGCGATGGCGCGGAGCGCGGCGCCCACCTGCGGCGCCGGATCGGCCAGAAGCCGGAGCGCATCGTCGGAATGGGTGGCCAGGATCACCTCGTCGAACCTTTCGGGCAGGCCGCCCGCGCAATGCACCTCCGGGCCCTGCGCCGAGCGGCGGATCGCGGTCACCGACGCGCCGGTGCGCACGGTGACGCCGCGCCGCCTCAGCGCGGCCTCGAGCCGACGCACATATTCCACCGAGCCGCCGCGCACGGTATACCACCGATGCTGTCCGGTATGCGACAGCAGGTGGTGGTTCTGGAAGAACCGGATCAGGGCGCGCGCCGGGAATTGCAGGATCCGCCGGGCGGGCGACGACCAGATCGCCCCCGACAGGGGCAGAAGGTAGAAGTCGCGAAACCACGGCCCGGTGCGCAGCCGGCGCAGCAATTCGCCCAGATCGGGATCGTCCCCGACCATATCGGCGGCCTGCGCGTTGAAGCGCAGCACGTCGCGGATCATCCGCAGGAACCGCGGGTCGCACAGGTTGCGCTTTTGCGTGAACACCGCCCGCAGGTCGCGCAGCCCGTATTCCAGCCGACCGCCGCGGATCGAGGCGCCGAAGCTCATGTCGCTCGGCGCGATGGGCACGTCGAGTTCCTCGAACAGCGCGATCAGGTTCGGATAGGTCGCCCGGTTGAAGACGATGAACCCCGTATCGACCGGAACGGTGCCGTCGCGTCCGGCCAGGACGGTGCGCGCATGGCCGCCCAGGCGGCGCTCGGCCTCGAACAGCACGATCTCGCAGCCCCGCCCCGCAAGGTGATGGGCCGCGCCCAGTCCGCTGATGCCGCCGCCGACGATGGCGATGCGCCGCGGCCGCGACGGATCGATGGGATCGGGCATGGAGCTCTCCTGTCAGTTCGCAATCCATACGGCGCGGGGCGCGAACCGGATCACTTCGCGGCCGCGCGGCTCGCGCCGAGTGATCCGGCGGCGTCGGGCCGGCGTAGAAGGGCCATGGGACTCGCGATGCTCGACCGTCAGGAAACGGGTGCACCCGCCGTCTGCGGACGCTACGGTCGCCCCATTGGCGCCGAAGCCGGCGCGATGGGGGACGAAAGGCCGATGGCCGCTCGGGCGACGGAAACGGACTGGGAGGATCTGGTCCTGCGCCTGCGGGACGAGGGCGACCGCGAGGCCTTTGCCCTTCTGTTCCGGCACTTCGCCCCGCGGGTGAAGGCCTTTCTGATCCGGTCGGGCAGCAGCGCGGCCCAGGCCGAGGATTGCGCCCAGGATGTCATGGTCACCCTGTGGCAGAAGGCGCATCTGTTCGACCCGTCCCGCGCCAGCGCCGCGACCTGGATCTTCACCATCGCGCGCAACCGGCGGATCGACCTGCTGCGCCGCCAGAACCGGCCCGAGCCCGAGGATCTGCCCTGGGGGCCGGCCGAGACGCCCGATCAGGGCGACGTCCTGGCCCTGCGTCAGGAGGGGGCCAGGCTGGACCGGGCGCTGCGGGACCTGCCGCCCAAGCAGCGCGACCTTGTGCAGCGGGCCTATTTCGGAGAGTTGAGCCACGGCGAGATCGCGCGCGAGACGGGGCTGCCCCTGGGCACGATCAAGTCGCGGCTGCGGCTGGCCCTGGACCGGTTGCGATATGGGATGAGCCAGGGATGAGCGCACCGAACATACGGCATCACCCCTCGGACGAGCTGCTGATGAACTACGCCGCCGGCGCGCTGCCCGAGGCGTTCGACCTGGTGATCGCCACCCATGCGTCGCTCTGCGACGAGTGCCGCGCGCGGATCGGCGGATTCGAGGCCGTGGGCGGCGCGGTGCTGGAGCAGCTGCCCGAAGCGCCGCTGTCGGAGGCCGCCCTGGCGCGCACGCTGGCCCGGATCGCGCCCGAAGACCGCACGCGCCGGCCCGACGCCATGCCGTCATCCGCCGCCGCGGCGGTATTCCCGGCGCCGCTGCGATTCTACGTGGGCGGCGATCTGGAGGCGGTGCGCTGGCGCGGCCTGGGCGGCGGCGTCGCGCAGAGCGTGCTGAAAGTGCGGGGCGGTGACGAGGCCAGCCTGCGGCTGCTGCGCATCGCGCCCGACACGGCCGTGCCCGATCACGGACATAGCGGGATCGAACTGACGATGGTGCTTCAGGGTGCCTTTCGCGACGGGGGCGGGCGCTTCGGGCGCGGCGATGTGGAGATCGCCGGTGCCGAAACGGTGCATACGCCGGTGGCCGAGCCCGGCGCGCCCTGCATCTGCCTGGCCGCCACGGCCGGGCGGCTGCGCTTTCGCGGTCTGCTGCCGCGCCTGGCCCAGCCGTTCCTGGGGATCTGACCGGCGGCCGGGGGGTCAGTTTCCTTCGGCGGCGACAAGCTCGGGCGCGGTCAGGCGCCGCGGCTCCTGCTCCACCGACGCCACAGAAAGCTGCGCCTGGGCCGAAACAACGCCAAGCGTTTCGAACTTTCGCGCGGCCGGCAGGATGCGGCTTTCCAGCGACCCGACCGCGCGGTTGTAGCTGTCCACCGACTGGCCCAGGGCGCGGCCCAGCTTTTCGACATGCCCCGCAAAGACGGCCAGGCGGTCGTAGAGGTCGCGCGCCAGCTTCTGCACCTCGACGGCGTTTTCGGCCATCTTCTCCTGCTGCCAGCCATAGGCGATCGACTTGATCAGGGCCATCAGCGTGGTCGGCGTGGCGATCAGGACCTTCTTTTCGAAGGCGAATTCGATCAGCCCGGGATCGGCCTCGGCGGCGGCCGAGACGAAGGTCTCGCCGGGAATGAACATCACGATGAAATCCGGCGTCTGCGGGATCGCCGCCTGATAGGCTTTCGAGGCGAGAAGTTTCACATGGCTGCGGATATGCTGCGCGTGAAGCCCCAGCTTCTGCGCCTGCGCCTCGGGGGTCTCGGCGTCCAGCGCATCCAGATACGCCTCCAGCGGGGTCTTCGCATCCACGACGATGCTGCGCCCGCCGGGGATGCGGATCACCGCGTCGGGGCGGCGCAGCCCCTCATCCGTGCCCACCCCCTTTTCCAGCAGGTAGTCGACCTTTTCGGCCATCCCGGCCATCTCGAAGACCTGGCGCATCTGCATCTCGCCCCACCGGCCGCGGGTCTTCGGCGCGCGCAGCGCCTGGACCAGCTTGCGCGTCTCCTGCCCCAGATCGCGATGGGCGAGGTTCAGGGCCGCCATCTGCTGCCGCATCGCGCCATATGCCTCGTTCCGGGCCTTCTCGATCTCCTGGATCTGCCGGTCGAAGGCGCCCAGCTTCTCGTCCAGCGGCTTGACCAGTCCTTCGATCGCGGAATGCCGCTTCTTCAGATCCTCCTCGGCGGCCTGGCTGTGCTGCTGGAACCGCTCGGACACCAGCCCGAGAAACGCGTCGGAATTGTCCTTCAGGACCGAAGAGGCCAGCTTGGCGAACCGGTCCTCCATCTCCTGCTTCATGCCGCGCAATTCCTCCAGCCGCGCGGCATGGCCTTCCTTCAGCGCGCGCAACTCCTCGCGCAGGGCGGCAGCGGCGGCGGCCTCGGACGAATGTGCGTCGCGCCATTGCGCCAGTTCCCGTTCCAGAGAGGGCAGGCGTTCCCCCTTGGCCCGGGCCGCGGCCAGATCCTCGCGCAGCACCGCCTGATCCAGAAGTTCGCGCCGGGCGCGGCGCAGCGACCGCCCCCGCCCCAGGACCGACAGTCCCAGGAACAGGGACAGCAGCGTCAGCCCGGCCATAGCGGCAAGCAGCGTCTGGCGATCGAGTTGCGTCAGGGTGTCCAGCATGGCGTTTCCGTCCGGTTTGGGCCGCGGCAAGGATGAGAACGAACGGGCAACTTGGCAAGCCCCGGCGGTCAGGTCCGGCCGAAAAGTCGCTCGATATCCGAAAGCTTCAGTTCCACGTAGGTCGGCCGGCCGTGGTTGCACTGCCCCGAATGGGGCGTGGCCTCCATCTCGCGCAGCAGGGCGTTCATCTCGTCGGCGCGCATCCACCGGCCCGACCGGACCGATCCGTGGCAGGCCACGCGGCTCAGGACCGCGTCCAGCCGGGCGCGGACGGTGCGGGCATCCCCGCCCTCGTCGAGTTCGTCGAGGATGTCGCGCAGCATCGCCCCGGCATCGACCGTGCCAAGAATGGCCGGCGTCTCGCGCACCGCCACCGCGCCCTGCCCGAAGGGCTCGACCGCCAGTCCCAACCGCCGCAAATCCTCCGCCATCTCAAGCAGCCGCTCGGCATCGGCGGGCGAGAATTCGACGATTTCGGGGATCAGCAGCGCCTGCGCGGCCACGCCGTTCTGGTCCATCTGGCGCTTGAGCTTCTCGTAGACCAGCCGCTCATGCGCGGCATGCTGATCGACGATCACGATCCCGTCCTCGGTCTGCGCCACGATGTAATTCTCGTGCAACTGCGCGCGGGCGGCGCCGAGCGGGCGTCCCGTGGCCGGCGGTTCGGCACCGCGTTCCGACACCTGATCGCACGACGGCGGCTCGACCCGGCCGCTGACGGTGTCGGTCTCGGCGAATCCGGGGGCCTGGGCCCGATAGGCGGCCGCGCGGGCGGCGGGACCCGGGCGGTCCATCTGATAGATGCGGGGGGCCGAGGGCTGCACAGCCGCGGCGCCATCGGCCCGGTCCGCGGCCTCGGGCCGGAACGCCCCCAAAGCGGCCCCGGCCACGGTGGTGGCGGCCCGGTGGCCCGCCTCGGCCAGGGCATGGCGCAGGGCGGCAACGATCAGCCCCCGCGCGGCGGCCGGATCGCGGAACCGGACCTCGGATTTCGCCGGATGCACGTTCACGTCCACCAGTTGCGGATCGCAGGTCAGGAACAGCGCGGCGACCGGGTGGCGGTCGCGGCTCAGGTAATCGGCATAGGCGCCGCGCAGGGCCCCGACCAGCAGCTTGTCGCGCACGGGTCGGCCGTTGACGAACAGATACTGCGCCCCGGCCGAGCCGCGGGAATAGGTCGGCAGCGCCGCATAGCCCGTCAGGCGCAGCCCCTCGCGCTCGGCCTCGACCCGCAGGGCGTTGTCGGCGAAGTCGGCGCCCAGAATCGCCGCCAGCCGCCCGTGCAGCGCATCGAACAGATCGCCGCTTTCGGCCTCGGCGCGAAAGACGGCCCGGCCGTCGCCGCCGCCGGTCGCATCGGTCAGCACGAAGCGGACGAAGGGCTCGGCCATGGCCAGCCGCCTGACCACATCGCCGATGGCCTGCGCCTCGGCCCGGTCCGAGCGCAGGAATTTCAGCCGGGCCGGCGTGGCGAAGAACAGATCGCGCAGCTCGACCACCGTTCCGGCGGTCAGGGGCGCGGGCCGCACCGGTTCGGCGGCGCCGCCGGCCACCGCGATGCCCGCGCCATCGGCCCCGGCCGCGCGGCTGGTCAGCCGCAGCCGCCCCACCGCGCCGAGGGACGGCAGCGCCTCGCCCCGGAACCCGAAGGAGCGAATGTTCAGCAGGTCGGATCCGTCGATCTTGGAGGTCGCGTGCCGCGACAGGGCCAGCGGCAATTCCTCGGGCGTCATTCCGCAGCCGTCATCGGTCACGCGGATCAGGGTCTTGCCGCCGCAGGCATAGGCGATCTCGATCCGGCCCGCGCCGGCATCCAGCGCATTCTCGACCAGTTCCTTGACTGCCGAGGCCGGCCGTTCCACCACCTCGCCGGCGGCGATGCGGTTTATCGCGGCCTCGCCCAACTGGCGGATGACCGGCCGTACATCATGCATGTTGCGTGCAAGGGAAGCCATGCCACCATACTTAGCATGACCTTTGCGCCCGGACCAGCGGGTTTCACCGATCCGCCGCGGCCCCGGCCTCTGCTTCGACAGCCGGCGCCGCAGCCGGAGCCACACTGCCCGAGCCGGCGGCCGCATTCCCCAGCCCCTCGGGCTGCCCGACCACGACGAAGGCCAGATCGTCCGGCCGGTACAGGCGCGTCGCCACGCGGTTCGCCTCGTCCAGCGTCACTGCCTCGATCCGGTCGTTCCGGGTGTCGATGTAGTCGATCGGCAGATCGTCCAGCTGCATCCCCACCAGGATACCGGCGATCGTGCCGTTGCCGTCGAATCGCAGCGGATAGGCCCCGGTAAGGTAGGTCTTGGCCTGATCGAGCTCTTCGGGGGTGACGCCCTGCTCGGCCAGCCGGCGCCATTCCGCACGCACCTGGGCCACGGTCTCGGCCGCGCGGGCATTGACGGTCGAGGCCTGACCCATCAGCAGTTCGGCATGATCCATCGGCGCCAGGTAGGTGCCGATCCCATAGGTCAGTCCCCGCTTTTCGCGCACCTCTTCCATCAGCCGGCTGTTGAAACCCGACCCGCCGAAGATCTGGTTGACCACATAGGCGGCGAAGAAGTCGGGATCGTCGCGCTTGATCCCCTGTTCGCCGAACAGGATCACCGATTGCGGCGTGTCGAAGGGCACCACCGTCAGCCCGCCCTCCAGCAGATATTCGGCCCGGTCCGGCATGGGCGCGCCGGTTTCCGGCAGACCGCCCAGCAGCCGATCCAGCAGCGCGCCCAGTTCCTCGGGCGTGATGTCGCCCACCGCGCCCACATAGATGCGGTCGCGCGCCATCGTCGCATCCTTCGCCGCCAGCAGATCATCGCGCGTCAGGCCCGCCACGCTGTCGAGCGTGCCGTTGGAATCGGAGCCATAGGGATGATCGCCGAAGGCCAGTCGGTCGAAGGTGGCGCTGGCGATGCGGCCGGGTTCCTGCGCGTCGGACCGGATGATGGACAGGACCTGTGCGCGCACCCGGTCGATCGCCTCGGGGTCGAAGCGCGGATCGACCAGCGCGCTGCGCAGCAGGCCGACCGCCTGATCGCGGTTCTCGGTCAGGAAGCGCGCCGAGACCGACACGGCATCGCCATAGGCATCGAACGAAAAGCTGGCCGCCAGAGCCTCGCGCGCGGCGGCGAATTCCTGCGCGTCCAGGTCGCCGGCGCCCTCTTCCAGCGTCGCCGCCATCAGGTTCACCGCCCCACGCTTGCCCGGCGCGTCCAGCGCGGTGCCGCCCTTGAAGCGGATTTCCAGCGCCGTGAAAGGCAGCGAATGCTCCTCGACCAGCCAGGCGTCGATGCCGCCGGGCGAGGTGACTTCCTGGATCTCCACCGCCGCCCGCACCGGCAGCGCCGCAAGAACCAGAAGGGCCGACAGGATCGTGGCAGGGACGAAACGGATCATTGCAGGGCCTCCTGGGGCATGTCCTCGTTGGCCGGACCGGCGGCCGGCGTCGCGGCGTCGCCGGCGGCGGCTTCGGGGGCCGAGCCGCCATCGGCCGGCGGCCGCAGCCATCCAGTTACCGCGCGCCGCTTGTCGAATACCGCCCGTCCCGCCGCGACGATCTCGTCGGCGGTGACGTCCTGCAGCAGATCCGGCCAGGCCTCGATATCGGCCAGGGTCAACCCGGTGGTCAGCCCTTCGCCGTACCGGCGGGCCCGGGCGGTGGCGCTATCCTCGGCATAGATGCGCGCCGCGCGGATCTGCATCTTGATCCGGTCGAGCTGCTCCTGATCCACGCCCGCATCCAGGAAAGCCGCGATCTCGCGGTCCAGCGCCGCCTCGGCCTCGTCCAGCGACACGTCCGGGGCCGGCACCACGACCAGCCCGAAGGTCGTTTCGTCGTAGGATGTGCCGTCGTAATAGGCCGAAGTGTAGAGCGCGGTCTGCGTCTGGAACTGCAACCGCGTCCCCAGAACCGAAGTCTGCGTCGAGCCGCCCAGAACCTCGGCCAGCAGGGTCAGCGCCGCGGCCCGACGCTGATCGCCCGCGTCGCGTTCGGGGGCCAGATAGCTGCGGATCAGGTAGGGCTGCGCCACGCGCGGATCCTCGTAGACCATGCGGCGCTCGGCCAGTTGCTCGGGCTCTTGCGGGCGCATCCGCTCGCCCAGTTCCGGCGTGGGGGCGAGGGGGCCGTAATGCTCCTGCGCCAGCGCCTTCACCTCGTCCGGCTGCACGTCGCCCGCGACGATCAGCACGGCGTTGTTGGGCGCGTAATAGGTCCGGTAGAAGGACAGCGCGTCATCCAGCGTCAGCTGCTCCATCTCCTGCTTCCAGCCGATGACCGGGGTGCCGTAGGGATGGTTCAGATACTGCGCGGCCATCCGCTGTTCCGAGAACAGCGAGCCCGGGTCGCTTGCCGTGCGCTGGTTGCGCTCTTCCTCGACGACCTGCCGTTCCGTCAGGATGTCGCGGTCGCCAAGCTGGAGGTTCCGCATCCGGTCGGCCTCCATCTTCATCATCAGGTCGAGCCGGTCCGCGGCGACGCGTTGGTAGTAGCCGGTATAGTCGTAGCTGGTGAAGGCGTTGTCGGTGCCGCCATTGGCCGCGACCACATCCGAGAATTCGCCCGGTGCCATGTCGTTCGTGCCCTTGAACATCAGATGTTCGAGGTAATGCGCGATCCCCGAACGGCCAGGCGGCTCGTCCGCCGCGCCGACCTTGTACCAGACCTGCTGCACCACGACCGGGGCGCGATGATCCTCGAGCACGACCACCTGAAGCCCGTTGTCGAGCGTGAAGGACGTGACCCCCTCGCCCGGCGCGGCCGGTGCCGGAGCGGCAAGGGCGAGGCCGACTAGGACGGGGGCGGCAAGGGCAAGTCGGTGCGGCATGTCGGATCCTCGTCAGCGGCTGGGGTCGCCGGCAATCTAGCTGCGACATGCCCGGCTGCAATCCCGGACGGCCCCCGCTGTCGGGGATGTGAGAATGCGCAGCCCCGCGGGGCGCCCCGACACCCGCCGGGCAATCAGCGTTCCTGGGCCCCTTCCGGGGGAACGGCGGGGGTGCGGATGCCGGCGGCGCGGAAGCGTTCGAGCTCGCGATACTGGTCCAGCTCGTAGGGGCGGTAGGCCTTGAAATAGACGTTGCGGTTGAACAACCGCTCCAGAAGCCGGCCGTCGTTGCGCCGGCGGTATTCCAGGTCGGCACCGGCAAGCGACTGCCGGATTCCGGCGTCGGTGCCGTACCGCGTGGCGCGGGCGATCAGGGCCGCATCGGTTCCGCCCGGCGCGCGCGCGGCATTGCCGCCGAGCGCGGCGAAGGCATCGGCCCGGGGCGTGGGATCGGCGCGGTTCGCCCCGCCCGGGGTCGGCTGCGGCAACGATGCGTAATCCTGCGGAGCCTGGAGCGGCTTGCCGGGCAGGATGGCGAATTCGTCCGGCCCGCGCTGATCCGAGGTCAGGTTCAGCAGACGCGGCTCCCGGCTGCCGGCGCAGCCCGCAAGGACAAAGGCTGCCAGCATCGCAATCATCATGCCGCCGCGTGCGCGCATTCCCGCCCCTCCTGACGTCGTCCGCCCCGGTTTAGACGATGAGGCCCCGCCCGTCACGCGGTCTTTCCCCGGCCGGTGAACAGGACCAGCCCCGCCGCGCCCGCGAAGATCGAGATGTCGGCGACGTTGAAGGCATAGGGATTCTCGAAGCCGCAGCAGGACATGTTGAGAAAGTCCGCCACGGCCCCGTAGAGCAGCCGGTCCATCACGTTGCCAAGCGCGCCGCCCACCAGCAGCCCGGCCGAGATCAGCGCCCGGCGCCCCGCCTTTTCCCGCCGCATCCACAGCACCACCCAGGCCGAGATCGCCAGGGCGACGCCGATCAGGATCCAGCGGGTCAGGTCGCCGCTGCCGGCGAACAGCCCGAAATTCACCCCCTGGTTCCAGGCCATCCGCAGGTTCAGATACGGCGGCAGCAGATCGACGCTGCCCACCGAGCGCAGGTTGAGGATCTGCACCACGATCAGCTTGGTCAGCTGATCGATGACGAAGACGATGGCGGCGGTGCGGAACAACAGGCGCATGATCTAGTGCCTGAAATGGCGCATGCCGGTGAAGATCATGGCCAGTCCGGCCTCGTCCGCGGCCTCGATCACCTTGTCGTCGCGCATCGACCCGCCCGGCTGGATCACTGCCGTCGCGCCGGCCTCGGCCACGGACAGAAGCCCGTCGGGGAACGGAAAGAACGCGTCCGACGCCGCGACCGATCCGACCGTCGGTGACCGGGCAAGATCCAGAACCTGGCCCATGTCCTGGGCCTTGCGGGCGGCGATGCGGGTCGAATCGACCCGGCTCATCTGCCCGGCGCCCACCCCGACGGTGGCGTTATCGCGGGCATAGACGATGGCGTTCGACTTCACGTGCTTGGCGACGGTGAAGGCGAACAGCATGTCGCGCATCTCGTCGTCGCTCGGGGCGCGGCGGGTCACCACCTTCAGCTCGGCCGGCCGCCCCACATCCCGATCCTGCACCAGCAGACCGCCCGAGACCTGGCGGAAGCTCAGCCCCGGCGCGGCGGGATCGGCCAGGCCGCCGGTGGTCAGCAGGCGCAGATTGGCCTTGGCGGCGAAGACGGCGCGCGCCGCCTCGTCGGCATCGGGCGCGATGACCACCTCGGTGAAGATCTGGGTGATGGCGCGGGCCGTCTCTTCGTCCAGCGGGCGGTTCAGCGCGACGATGCCCCCGAAGGCCGAGACGCGGTCGCAATCATAGGCGCGGGCATAGGCCTCGGCCAGCGTGTCGCCCCGCGCCACGCCGCAGGGATTGGCGTGCTTGATGATGGCGCAGGCCGGCCCGTCGCCCGCATCGAATTCCGACACCAGCTCAAATGCCGCATCCGTGTCGTTGATGTTGTTGTAGCTCAGTTCCTTGCCCTGGTGCTGGACCGCACCCGCCACGCCCGGGCGCTGGCTGCCGTCACGGTAGAACGCGGCCGATTGGTGCGGGTTCTCGCCGTAGCGCAGGGGCTGGGCGAGGGTGCCGGCAAAGGCGCGCCGGCGGGGCGTCTGCATTCCGACCGCCCCCGCCATCCAGGTGGACACGGCGGCATCGTAGGCCGCGGTCCGCCCATAGGCGGTCTGGGCCAGGCGCTGGCGGAAGGCCAGGCCGGTCTGGCCGTCATGGGCGGCCAGCTCGTCCAGCAACGGGCCGTAATCCTCGACATCCACGACGACGTTGACGAAACGGTGGTTCTTCGCCGCGGCGCGGATCATGGCCGGACCGCCGATATCGATGTTCTCGACGCAGGCGTCGTAATCGCCCCCCTTCGCGACCGTCGCCTCGAACGGATACAGGTTGACCACCAGCAGGTCGATCGCGCCGATCCCGTGTTCCTCCATCGCGGTCAGGTGCCCCTCGTCGTCGCGCAGGGCCAGAAGCCCGCCATGCACCATCGGGTGCAGCGTCTTGACCCGGCCGTCCATCATCTCGGGAAAGCCCGTCACCTCGGCCACGTCGCGCACGGCAAGGCCCGCTTCGCGAAGGGCGGCGGCGGTGCCGCCCGTCGACAGAAGCTCGACCCCGCGCCCGGCGAGCGCCCGGCCCAGATCGGCCAGGCCGGTCTTGTCGGAAACGGAGAGCAGCGCGCGGCGCACGGGGGTCAGGTCGGTCATCTCTGTTCCTTCTGGCAGGTCACGTGGTCGCCAGCTCATCGTCGCGTGCAAGGTCGCGAACGGCGTCCGGCGTCTCTTGCGCCTTGGCCAGTGACCAGCTGACGCGGGTCGCATACCCCGTCGCCGCGGAAGATAGAACGATTTGTTTCGTCGCGCGCGGCTGCAACCGCCCGTTTTCCAGATAGACGCTCGGCTCCAGCGTCAGCCGGGCGCGGCCGGAATGGCGGAACACCCAGATTTCCCCCGACCTGAGCGCGACCGATACCGCGTGCCCGCCCATGTCGAGCTCGGCATCCGCCTCGGGGTGCAGGTGAAAGCGCAGCCGGAACGGGATCCCCCCGCTGCCCGCCCTCTCCAGCGCCCGGTCGAACCGGCGTTCGTCGGACCGCTCGATCGTCGCCAGCACGTCCTCGCCCTGGACGCCGCGCCCGTCGGTGCTGAGGTAGATCTGGCGCACATGGGTCAGCCCGTGGGTGGCAAGATAGCCGTCATGGCCCGCCACCAGACCCGTGGACAGATCGCTGGCCCGGCGCTCGATCCGCACGTCGCGCGGGGAATCGACCAGCAATTCGGCGGTTCCGCCCGTCACCAGCCCCGCGACGCCGAGCCTCGACGACGAATAGCCGTCGATCGCCAGGGTCGAATGCGAGGCCGTCGCCCGCCCGGCACGCCGCCACTTTTCCCCGAAACTGCGCCCCGACCCGCAATTCACGATCAGCGGGCGCCGCCCCGATGTCAGCTCGAAGGCCAGGGTCGAGGCATGGGCCAGCGCCGAGGCGTCACGCTCGGGCGGGGGCGCCGCATCCAGAATGATGGTCGTGCGGCCGTGCGACAGGCGCGCGAAGCCCATGGCCAGACCGCCCGGCCGGCCGCTTTTCACCCGTGCCGCCGCCAGCACCCCATCCAGCCGCCCCTCGGGTCCCCGGCCGCCGCCGTGGAACCGCGCCAGCCCGCCATCGGCATGGCGCAGCGCGCGCAGTGTCGGCGCGATGCGGGCCAGCGCGGCCGACAGCTCGCGCCCCGGCTGGCGGTCGCTGCGGCGGGCGGCATCCGCGGTCCAGCTCAGCAGCGTGAAGACGTCCAGCAATTCCTCGGGGCTGCGGCTGGGGATCCCGCCCTGACCGTCGATGCGTTCGGCGCATTCGCGGTCGAGCGCGGCGAGCGCGGCCGATGCCAGCCCCTCCTGCCCCTTCAGGTACAGGCCGCAATGGGCCAGCCCGGCCAGCGCCTCGAACCGCGGCAGCCCCGGCGGGGCCGCGCGCCAGCGGCGGGCCAGAAACCGGGATTGCTGCGCGGCAGACCGGAAGAACGCGGCCGACTCAGCCGCCGAGAGACCGGCCAGCAGCATCTCGCCATGGTTGATCCAGCGGATCAGCCGCCGCCCGCTCAGCGCCGGGGTCCAGCCGGGGCCCCGGCCGCCGCCGAACCGGGAGATCCAGCCGCGCAGCCAGTCCTGGGCGCGCTGCCGCGCCCGCCCGTCCCCGGCGGATGCGAGGTCGTCCAGCCAGGCGAAGCCGTGGATCTCGGCGGCGAAGGCCGGATCGGCGACGCCCAGATCCCAGATCGAGGTCTCGGGCGCCTCGACCAGAAGCCCGGCGAACAGGAAGGTCCCCGCCCCCATCTGCCGGCCCCGGGCGAAACTGCCGATGCTGCGGGGTTCCGGCTGCACGGCGAATGCCGATCCCGGGCGCGACAGCGTGACGAGCCGCGCGTGCACCCGGTTCATCAGGCGCGTCCTGCGCGCCCTCCAGCTTTCGCCGTCCGTCATGGGGCCTGTTCCGCCTCGCTGGCCTGCGGGGTCTGCTCGGGCGGACCATATCCCGTGGCGGCCCGCGCTGTCACCCGACAAGGGGCCGCAGGCATCGCGCTCAGGACAGGGGCGCCCGACGCAGGACGGTGATGAAGAACCCGTCCATCCCGCCCCGCTCGGCCCAGAAATCGGGGCGCAGGCGCAACCCTTCGGGGCCGGTCCATGCCGGATCGATCCCCGGCAGGAGCAGCGCCGCGGCATCGACCGCCAGGCCCGGATGCCGCTTCAGCGCATCGCGCACCTGCTCTTCGCCCTCGTCGATCAGCAGCGAGCAGGTGCAGAAGACCAGCCGCCCGCCCGGGGCCAGCATGGAAAGCGCCCGGTCCAGCAACCGCTCCTGCAACGCGAAGAGCGCCGGAAAATCGCCGCCATCCTTGGCCTGGGGCAGATCCGGATGGCGCCGGATGGTCCCGGTGGCGGAACAGGGCGCATCGAGGAGCACCGCGTCGAAGGCTGCGTCCGGCGCCCAGTCGCGGGCATCGGCGACGGTACTGCGCGCATTCAGGCGGCACCGGGCCAGGTTCTCGTCCAGACGGCGCATCCGCTCGGCCGAGATGTCCAGCGCCGTGACCTCGGCTCCGGCGGCCGCCAGTTGCAGCGTCTTGCCGCCCGGAGCCGCGCACATGTCGAGCACCCGTTCGCCCGGCTTCGGGGCCAGGATCCGCGCGGGCATGGCCGCGGCGGCATCCTGCACCCAGAACGATCCCGTATCGTATCCCGGCAAGGCGGTGACCTGCGCCCCGGCCGCCAGGCGCACGGATCCGGTGGGCAGCGCAAGACCGCCGACCGCGCGGGCCAGAGCATCGGCATCGCCGTCGCGCGGGGTCAGATCCAGCGGCGCGCCCGCGGCATGGGCGGCTTCGATGGCCGCGACCGCAGCCTTGCCGTAATCGGCGACCAGCGGCTTGCGCAGCCATTTCGGCAGCCGGGGCGGCGGCAGCGCCTCCCATGCGGCGGATCCGTCGCGCAGCAGGCCGCGCAGCACCGCGTTGACCATCCCCGCCTGCCGGGCCGTCGCCGGCTCGGCCCGGACCAGATCGACGGCGGCATCGACGACCCCGTGCGGGGCCGCACCTTCGACGAAGATCTCGTAGACCGCCAGCCGCAGGGCGTTGTGGGCCCGGGGCTGGGGCCGGCTGCGCAATCGCGGGCCGAGCAGCCGGTCGGCCCGGTCCATCCAGCGCAGCGTACCGGTCGCCAGCCGCTGCGCGCGCGCCCGGTCGGCGGGGTCCAGGGCCTCGACCGCCTGCGGCAGAAGCTCGGACAGCAGGCGCCCCTCGCCGGTGACGGCGTCCGTCAGGGACAGGGCGGCGCGGCGCGGGGCCAGTCCGGGCTTGGGCATGGCGGGTTCCGTAGGGTTGTGGCGGGACCGGAGCGACGTATATCAGACGCAAGAGCCGCACAAGGATCCGACCGATGACCGACCAGCAGACCCCCCGCGACGATCTTCCGCCTGCGGCGCGCCGGGCGCTGGCCGAAGCCGAGGAGCGGCGGCGCGCCCAGCCCGACCCCGCCCGCCCGGTCGAACTCGGCGGCCGCGACGGGCCCGAGCCCGTCCGCTATGGCGACTGGGAGAAGAAAGGGTTGGCGATCGACTTCTGAGCCGGACCCGCCGGATCAGACCGCCAGCACCGGGGCGCGGCGCGGCCGTTCGTCGATGGGAAGATGGACCAGCGCCGACAGCGCGCTGACCGCGACGCCCACCCACCAGACGAAGGTGTAGTCGCCGTAGACATCGTACAGCCAGCCGCCCAGCCACACGCCCGTGAAGGACCCGAGCTGGTGGGACAGGAACACGATGCCGTAGAGCGTGCCCATGTAGCGCAGCCCGTAAAGATGCGCGACCAGCCCCGAGGTCAGCGGCACCGTCGCCAGCCACAGCGATCCCATCGCGGCCGAGAACAGCAGCACCGATCCGGGCGTGATCGGCGCCAGGATGAACAGGGCCGCCACGACGGTGCGGGCGGCGTAGATGCCGGCCAGCAGATACTTCTTCGAATAGCGGTGGCCCAGCCATCCGGCGCCCAGGGTGCCGGCGACGTTCATCAGCCCGATCAGCGAAATGGAGACGGCGCCGAGCGCGGCCGTGCTGGTGATGCCGATCTGCGCCAGCGGACCCGCCGGGTCGATGGGCCGGGCCATCTCGGTCACCAGCGCCGGAAAATGCGCGGTGACAAAGGCGAGCTGATAGCCGCAGGAGAAGAAGCCGATGAAGATCATGGCATAGGACGGATCGCGCAGCGCGGTGCCCAGGATGCGCGACAGGCTGTGCTCCATCTCCAGCCCGACCGGGCGCGGCGGGCTTTTCATCATCGGCAGCGCCAGCAGCACCGCCAGGATCGCCAGGGCGAAGACGACGAACACGCTCTGCCAGGGCATCATGCCCAGGAGCCACTCGGCCATCGGCGGGCCGACCATCTGCCCGGCCGATCCCGCCGCCGTGGCGACGGCCAGCGACATCGACCGGTTCTCGTCGCTCGACGCGCGGCCGACCACGGCCAGGATCACGCCGAACCCGGTCCCCGCAATGCCGAAGCCCACCAGAATTTCGAGCAGTTGATGCTGTGCGGGCGTGGTTGCGGCGCTGCTCAGCAGCAGGCCCAGCGCATAGACCAACGCCCCCAGGACGATCGCCTTGCGGTCGGTCAGCTTCTCGGCGATGGCGCCGAAGATCGGCTGCCCGATGCCCCAGGCCAGGTTCTGCAGGGCGATCGCCATCGAGAATTCGGCGCGCGGCCAGCCGAATTCGTCGGCGATCGGGATCTGGAACAGGCCGAACGAGGCCCGGATCGCGAAGCTGACGATGATGACGATGCAGCCGGCGATCAGAACCGGGGTAAGGAGGGGCGCGCGCGTTTCCATGCCGAACTCATGCGTTCGGCGCGCCGAACTGTCAAAAGCGATTCCGTGACGGCCGGCATCGCGGGCCGTGATGGCCGCCGCCGTCCCGTGCCGCCGGCATCTTTTCCCCGCCCCCGTCACGGGCTAGATAGCCGGCCCATGGGCTGTTCCATGCACGACATCTACCGCGACCGGGTTGCGACAGGCGGCCTTGCCGCCGATCCCGCGCAAGAGGCGGTCCTGCCGGAGTTCGAGCGGATCCGCAGCGACTTGTCCGCCCCGCCCCCGCGACTGGGATGGTTCGCCCGCGCGCGTCCGCAGCCGGTGAAGGGGCTGTATCTCTGGGGCGGGGTGGGCCGCGGCAAGTCGATGCTGATGGACCTGTTCTTCGACAGCGTGGACGGGGTGCCGAAGCGGCGGGTGCACTTCCACGCCTTCATGCAGGAGGTCCATGCCGGGATGAACGCCGCGCGCAAACGCGGCGTCGACGATGCCATCGCCCCGGTGGCCGAGGATATCGCGGACAGCCTGCGGCTGCTGTGCTTCGACGAGATGCAGATCACCGATGTGGCCGATGCCATGATCGTCGGCCGGCTGTTCGAGAAGCTGTTCGCGGCCGGCGTGGTGATCGTGACGACATCGAACCGGGTGCCGGACGACCTGTACAAGAACGGGCTGAACCGGCAGATATTCCTGCCCTTCATCGCGCTTCTGAAAGAGCACATGATCGTGCATCACCTGACGGCGGCGCGGGATTACCGGCAGGACAGGCTGGCCGGTGCGCCGGTCTATTTCGCCCCCGCCGATGCCGCCGCCCGCCAGGCGATGGACCGGATCTGGTCCGATCTGGCGCGGGACGACGGGGCGCCGCTGGTCCTCCACGTCCAGGGGCGCGAGGTGACGCTGCCGCGCGTGGCCAACGGCGTGGCGCGCGTCTCGTTCTGGGATCTGTGCGGCCGGCCCCTGGGGCCGGCGGATTACCTCGCCGTCGCCCAGTCCGTCCGCGTGCTGATGCTCGAGGGCGTGCCCTGCCTGTCGTCGGACAATTACAACGAGGCGCGACGCTTCGTGACGCTGATCGATGCCTTGTACGAGGGCGGCGTCCGGCTGATCGTCTCGGCCGCCGACCTGCCAGAGAAGCTGTATCTCGAAGGCGAGGGCCTGTTCGAGTTCGAGCGCACCGCATCCCGCCTGCGCGAGATGCAATCGGCGGAATGGGGCGGCGCCTGAGGCCGCCCGGTTCGCCATGGTCCAGATGGATCATGCGGCTCCGGCGCGAATCCGCCAGTATCGAATCATGACGGACCGGGGGGGCCGTCGGCGACAGCTCACCACGAACGATTGGTCGGGCGGTTTGCGGCCCGCCCCCTCCGTCGCCGGCCCGCGCCACCGTGCGGGGCGGCGGATTTGAGCATGTAGGCCTAGAACGTTTCGCATTTCAGCACAGCGGCCCGGCGCAACAGCGCCGGGTCTATTGCGTCGGCCGCCGCGACGGGTTCGACGGAACTGGCGCTGTGCCGCAGCTCCGCCCCGCATCGATCCGGGCAGCTATATGGGCAGCGGCACGAAATTGTGTCCTGTTTGGAAACTTTTCCGGCCCGCGCCACGTGACTGGGTTCGGCCGCTGGTTCGCGCGGCATCCTTATCAGGTGAGGTAATTACGATGAAAGTTGCAGTACTGGCTCTGGCGACGACCGCGTTCAGCGGCCTGGCCTTTGCCGCTTCGGCGGCGCAGGTCAAATACTTCGACGTGAATTTCAGCCCGCTCAACAATTCGATGGTCGAAGCCTTTGCGCGTCTGACCTACAAGACCTTCGACAGCGGCGATTCCAGGCTCAGCGTCGAGCTGACCGGCAGCGGGTTCGAGCCCGGCGCCCATGCGGGCCACATCCACGGCTTCGAGGACTTCAAGGACAGCGTCGCCCCCACGCGCGACGTCTTCGACCCCGACACCCAAGGCGACAAGGACGGCTTTACCGAGCTTGCCGAGGGGCTTCCGTTCTACGGCGGCATTCTTCTGACCTTCCCGGGGATCGAGGCCGACGCCTCGGGCAACATCGATTACAGCATGTCCTTCGACGTGATGAAGGGCAGCTTCCTGGACGATGCGACCTATCCGCTTACGGGGCGCGAGATCGTTCTGCACGGCCTGACCATCCCGGTCGATGCCGGTATGGGAACCGACGGCGAAGCCGACGGCAACAACCCGACGCAAGAGGCATTCCTGCCGATCGCGGCCGGCGAGATCGAGATCTCGCCCGTCCCGCTGCCGGCGGCGGGATGGCTGCTGATCGGGGCCATCGGCGGGCTGGGCGGGCTGCGCCTGCGTCGGCGGGCCGCCTGAGCTTCGGAGAACTCCAAGTTCTGAACCTACGAGAAACCCCCGGCTGCACCGCAGCCGGGGGCCATGTTCGGCGGCGAGACGGCCGCCGGCTCAGTGCAGGACGGCAGCCTCGGGCGGGCGCCGGTTCGACGCCGCCACGTGGTCGCCCACGATCAGCCCGTCCGCCCCGGCCGTGACCGGAACCGTCGCGCCATCGGCGATCTCGCCGGCCAGCAGCATCTCGGCCAGTTCGTCCTGAAGCGACCGCTGGATCACCCGCTTGAGCGGCCGTGCCCCGAAAACGGGATCGTAGCCTTCATCGGCCAGCCACTTGCGCGCGCTGTCGTCCAGATCCAGCCGGATCTTGCGTCCGGACAGCCGCTTTTGCAGCCGCGCGATCTGGATGTCGACGATCCCGTCCATGTCGTCGCGCGACAGGCGGTCGAAGATGATCGTCTCGTCGAGACGGTTCAGGAATTCGGGCCGGAAATGCGCCCGGACCGCATCCATCACGTCGCGCTTCGCCTGGCCGCTATCGGCCCCTTCGGGAAGCTGGCTCAGCGCCTGCGAGCCCAGGTTCGATGTCAGCACGATCAGCGTCTGCTTGAAGTCGACCGTGCGACCCTGACCGTCGGTCAGCACCCCGTCGTCGAGGACCTGGAGCAGGACGTTGAACACGTCCGGATGCGCCTTTTCCACCTCGTCGAACAGCACGACCTGATAGGGCCGCCGCCGCACCGCCTCGGTCAACACGCCGCCCTCGTCATAGCCGACATAGCCCGGAGGCGCGCCGATCAGACGGGCCACGGCATGCTTC
>Ga0189283_10300_pt1 | contig 21650 bp, 24 predicted proteins | sample N26C4minimetaG_FD_130320 | JGI IMG/M metagenome (GOLD analysis project Ga0189283, IMG submission 130320) | Marine microbial communities from the Costa Rica Dome - N26 C4 mini metaG | ecosystem: Environmental > Aquatic > Marine > Oceanic > Photic zone | place: Costa Rica: the Eastern Pacific...
CATCCAGCGGAAGCTGGGCATCGGCTACAACAAGGCCGCGCGCCTGGTCGAGCAGATGGAGGACGAGGGCGTTGTCAGCTCGGCCAATCATGTGGGCAAGCGCGAAATCCTGGTGCCGGAACCCCAGTGATCTCGGGGACGGGGCCGGCCGGTATCGCCGGCCCGTCCGCCGGTCCGGGGCGCGGTGCCGTCGGATGACGGGGGATTGATATTGCCTAGCGTTGGCCGCCGGGGCCAAGGCTTCCTATATCCCCCGCAGCACCGAGAGTTACGAGGACCCATGATCGACCGCAGATTTTTCCTGGCCGCCGGAGCCGCGGCCGCCGCTTCGGTGGCGCTGCCGGCCATGGCCGCGCCGATACCGCTGAACGCGATCTCGCAATATCTGAACGGGCTGGTCACGGCCGAGGCGAAGTTCACGCAGATCAACGCCGACGGCACCATCTCGACCGGGACGCTCTATATCAAGCGTCCCGGGCGCATGCGGTTCGACTACGACCCGCCGAACCAGACGCTGGTCATGGCCGGCGGCGGGCAGGTCGCGATCTTCGACGCCAAGTCGAACCGGATCGAGCCCGAGCAATATCCGCTGGCGCGGACGCCGCTGAACCTGATCCTGGAACGCAATGTCAATCTGGCCCGGCGCAACATGGTGGTGGGCCACCGGCAGGACGGGAACAAGACGGTCGTGGTGGCGCAGGACCCCGAGAACCCGCAATACGGACGGCTGGAGATGGTCTTCACGGGAAACCCGGTCCAGTTGCGGCAATGGGTGGTGATCGACGATACCGGCGCCCGCACCACCACCGTCCTGGCGAACATGGTGACGGGCAAACCCTACCCGTCGTCGCTGTTCAACATCCCCTTCGAGGTGGGGCAGCGGCAGAAATAGCCGCCCCCGGATCCTAGATCTTGCCGCAGGTCCGGAGCTGCATGTCGTAGGTCCGGGCCCGCGCACCCACCTTGGCGGCCACGCCCATCAGCCAGCCCTTGCTGCGATAGCTTTGCCGCGCATAGCCGGCGCGCCCCTCGTGATAGGCCAGATACTGCCGCTCGGCGTCCCATTTCGGGATGCCGAGTTTCTTGTAGGTGCCGTCCATGTACCAGCCCATGAAATCGGTGGCGTCGTCGATCCGGTCGCGCCGCGCGCGCCAGCGGCCGGCAGAGCCGCGGTAATCCTCCCAGGTGCCGTCCAGCGCCTGGGAATAGCCATAGGCCGAGGATTGCCGTCCCATGGGGATGATCCCGAGCGCGAACTTGTAGGGCGTGCGCGCATTTCCGATGAACTTCGATTCCTGATGGATCGTCGCCATCTGCACGGCGACGGGGATGCCCCACCGGCGCTCGGTGCGCTTCATCGCCTTGAGGTATTGCGGTCGCTGCTCGACGATGCTGCACGCATTGTCGAGATTGCGGGGCGCTGTGTTGTTGGCGCTGCCGCAGCTAGCCACGAACAGCATCAGAATCAGCGCGCGAAGGGGTCTGCTCATCGGCCTCTCGCTCGTCGTCTTTTGATTTTGAAGCAGCTTAACCGAAAGCAGGATCGGCGAAAACGGATTCTTCGCGCCCTACATCACAGCCGCCAGGATCGCCGGAAGACCCAGCACCGAGATCAGCGTCGAGGCGACGACCAGACCGGCCACCGCCTCGGAATCCGCGCCGTACTTTTCGGCCAGCAGGTAGCTGGTCACCGCGACGGGCGTCGAGACCTGAAGCACCAGAACCGCGAAGGCCACCGGCGGCAGCCCGAACCAGCGGGCCGCCGCCCAGCCGATGGCGGTGCAGGCCGCGAACTTGATCAGAGACAGAACCGCCGCGCGGCCCAGATGCTGCGGCCGGAACCGCGCCACGGCCACGCCGAGCGTCAGCAGCATCAGCGGGATCGCGATCTGTCCCAGAAGCTTGAGCGTGTTGGTCACCACCTCGGGCGTGTGCCAGCCCTGCCACAGGAACAGCGCCCCTAGCAGCGTGCCCGCCACCAGCGGCTCTTTCACGACCTTCACCAGCGAGCCGCCCCCCGAAACCAGCCAGATCCCGGCGGTGAAGGAATAGACGGCCATGATCGCGAAGATCACGACCGCGTAGCCCAGACCGTCCGACCCGAAGGCGAACAGCGCCAGCGGCAGGCCCAGATTGCCGGTATTGCCGAAGATCAGCGGCGCCAGATAGGTCCGCATCTCGAGCCGGAAGGCGAGGGCGAGAAGCCACATCGCCAGGGTCACCCCCGCATAGGCGACCACGGCGGCCAGCGACACGGTCGTCAGGGCCTTGGGGTCGATCTCGGTCTGCATCAGGGTGACGAAGATCAGACTGGGCAGCGAGATCGTCATCGCCAGGCGGGTCACGAACTCCATCCGATAGTCGAAGCCGGCCCGCACCCAGGCGAAGCCGATGGCGGCAAGAATGAACACCGGTGCCGTGACTTCGGCGACTGTCAGGATGAGGTCCACAATCTGTTTCCCTTGATTCCGGCGCCGCGCATGGACAAGCGGTCGCCCCCGGCTTAGTTACGAAAGTCAGGGGCTAACGACCATGCTGAAAACGCGCGCGAAATATCATCTGGGCCAGGTGGTCCGCCACAGAAAGCACCCCTTTCGCGGGGTGATCTTCGATGTGGATGCGATGTTCTCGAACACCGAGGAATGGTATGCGGCCATCCCCGAGGAAAGCCGCCCGTCCAAGGACCAGCCCTTCTATCACCTGCTGGCCGAGAACGATCAGAGCTATTACGTGGCCTATGTGTCCGAGCAGAACCTGATCGCGGATTATTCCGGCGAACCGGTCGGTCATCCCGATCTTCCCGACCTGTTCGGCGATTTCGAGAATGGCCAGTACCCCCTGCACTTCCAGATGAACTGAGCGGCCGCGGGGCATTCTCCCTTCGGCTGCGGGTCCTTCCGGGGGCGGTGTCGGCCGATGCCCGGTTCTCGTAGTCGGTTGTTCGCCTTCCGCGCGTTGTTTCCGCCACACCGCATCCCCAACATGTGCGACATGCGCCGCTAGCGCAGGTGCCCGGAGATTCCGCCGTCTATATAAGGACTTGCTGGTGGGGGCGCGCCGGCAAACGGAGTACGACGCGTGGTCGACAACGACGGAAATCTGACGACGGGCGGAGCAATCGGCCTGATGGCGCTGGTCATGGCGCCGCTACTGCTGGGAATCACACTGCTGAAGCTGTTCTTCCGCGCGCCTCTGGCGGCCCTTCTGGGCGCGGCCTTCTGCGGCGGCATCGTCTGGATCGGGGTGCTGCTGTTCGCCTCGATGGTGGGAGGCATGAACCCGATGGCCGCGCTGTTCGTCGGCTTCCTGATGGCCTGTGCCGGCGCCGGCCTGTGCTACGGGATGATGTCGGCAGCCTGGATGCAGAAGTTCTTTTCGTGGGAATGCGCGATCCTTCATGCGGCCCTGGCCCATGGCGGTTGGGCCGGTCGCATGTTCTACATCTTCGTGCAGATCATTCCGGGGCTGCTGCTGGCGGCGCTGTTCGCGGCCTTCCTGCTGGCCCCCGCGCCCGCGCGCCCGCCGTCGGACACCGACATGATCCTCAACTGGCTGGTGGTCGGATGGCTCGCCTTGTCGCAGATCGTCGTCTACCGCTTTCACCGCACGCAGCACCCGGTGGGACAATGGGCGACCTTCACGGGCCGCCCGCGCGAGGATCTTGCGATGCAGGTCGACGCGGCCGAGTAGCGCGCAGGCGGTGCCGGAGGGCCCGGCACCGCCGCTATTCCACCGGCAGGCCCGCCTTTTCCCAGGCGGTGAAACCGCCCTCGATCTCGGCCACGTTCTCGACGCCCATGTCCTGAAGCGTGCGCGCCGCCAGGGCCGACCGCCACGAACTGGCGCAAAACAGGACCAGCGTCTTTCCCGAGGCCAGGGCCGGCTTGTGATACGGGCTTTGCGGGTCGATCCAGAATTCCAGCATGCCGCGGGGCGCGTGGAAGGCTCCCGGAACGCGGCCGCCGCGATCCAGTTCGCGCACGTCGCGGATATCGACCAGCAGCGCCTCGCCCGCATCGGCCAGGCGCTGCGCCTCCTGCGGGGCGACGCTGCGGATCCGCGTCTTCGCTTCGGCCACCAGATCCTTTACCGGCGTGATGGGCATGTCGGTCCTCCCCCTCAATATCCCAATGCGCAGCCCTCCTTGCGCGGATCGGATGCGCCTTCGAGCATGCCGTCCTCGTGTATCCTGATCGCCTGCGCCCCGCCAAGCGGCGTGTCCGGGATGGCGATGCGGTGTCCGCGGTCGGCCAGTTCCGCCAGAACGCTGTCGTCGTAGCCGCGCTCGATCTTCATGTCGCCGCCGTCGGGGAAGCTGCGCGGCCGGTCCACCGCCTCCTGCAGTTCCATCCCGTAATCGCGAAGATTGGTCAGCAGGCGCACATGCCCCGCCGGCTGGAACTGCCCGCCCATCACGCCGAAGGACAGGGTGGGCCGGCCGCCTTCGCGCAGCATGGCCGGGATGATCGTGTGCATCGGCCGGCGGCCCGGGCCGTATTCGTTCGGGTGCCCGGCCTCCAGCGTGAAGCCCGCGCCGCGGTTCTGGAACAGGATCCCGAACTTGTCCGAGGCGAGTCCCGCCCCGAAGCTGTGGAAGATCGAGTAGATGAGCGAGACGGTCATCCGGTTGCGGTCGACGACCGTCAGATAGACGGTGTCGCGATGCACGGCTTCGCTGGCGGCGCGGGCATCCGGCAGGACGCGGTCCATCCGGATCAACTGCGCGAGCCGCAGGGCGGTCTCGGGGTCCAGCATGTGGGCCAGCCGGGCCGTCCGGTCGGGATCGGCCATGAAGCGGTTGCGCGCGTCATAGGCCAGCTTGGCCGCCTCCGCCTCCAGATGCGCGCGGTCGGCGCCCATCGGGTCCAGCGCGGGCAGGTCGAACTGCGACAGGATGTTCGCCATCAGGATCGCGGTCGCGCCCTGGCCGTTCGGCGGATGCTCGACAAGCTCGACCCCCTTGTAGCGGCCGGCAACCGGCTCGGCCCAGTCGCACCGGTTCTGCGCGAAATCGTCGGCCGCATGTGCGCCGCCCGCGGCCCGAAGGGTCGACAGCATGTCCTCGGCGACCTCGCCCTCATAAAAGGCCCGGCGGCCGTCGCGGGCGATGCGTCGCAGCACCTCGGCCTGGCCGGGCGCGCGGAAGATCTCGCCCGGCCGCGGCGCGGCGCCAGCCAGTAGGTAGGCTTCGCGCGCCCGGCCGCTGAGGCGGTCGGCGGCGATCGACCAGTCGAAGGCGGTGCGGGGCGCCACGGGCACGCCTTCCTCGGCATATCGGATCGCCGGCGCCAGGCTTTCGGCAAGACCGAGCCGCCCCCATTCCTGCGACAGCCGGCAAAAGGCGTCGACCGCGCCGGGCACCGTCACCGCATGTGCGGATTCGAGCGGCACGACACCGTGCCCGGTCTCGCGCAGGGCCGCCGCCCGCGCTGCTGCCGGGGCCCGGCCCGACCCGTTCAGGGCAAGGATACGGTCGTCGCCGCCCCCCGGTGCCAGCAGCACGAAGCAATCGCCGCCAAGCCCGGTCATCTGCGGCTCGCACAGGCCGAGAAGCACCGCGGCGCCGATGGCGGCGTCCACGGCGTTGCCGCCCCGTTCCAGAAGGTCCACGGCGACCTTGCTGGCCAGCGGATGGGATGTGGCCGCCATGCCGTTGGTGGCATAGACCGCCGAACGGCCGGGAAGATGAAAATCGCGCACGGGACCCCCCAGATAGATGATGCGCGCACCCTATTCCGGGATCGCGAGACGGTGAAAGGGGGATGGTCGCACGCTGTCGCGAGCATGAACCTCGGCACCGCGCATTGGTGGGGGCTGTTTTCGCGCGGTGCCGAGGGAAGCTCTCTCTCAGCTACGGGTCCTGTCTGACGGCAGGGTGCGGTGCCGGTAAGGAGGATTCATGGCCATTTGAGGGCGCAGCCCGTCCCCGCCGTCAGTCGCGCCCCGTCAGTATCCGCAGGCACAGGCGGTTCCGGCCGGGGCTGCGCCGATAGACGATGTCGCGGGCATGGGCGCGGATCAGCATCCAGCCGAATCCCCCTTCGGGCAGGCTGGCGGGATTCGGCGGCGCCGGCGCCGGTCCGGCCGGTCCGCCAGGCATCGCGGCGCCTTCGTCGGTAACCATGACCGCCAGCGCATCGGGCTCGGCCGTCAGGCTCAGATCGAGCTCGCCCCGCCCGCTGCCGCCATAGGCGTGTTCGGCGACGTTGTTCAGAAGCTCGGCCAGGACCAGTTCGATCGCCGCCAGATCCTCGGGGCTCAGCGACAGGGGCACAAGCTTGCGCATCCCGTCGACCAATGCGCTGCGCACCCCGTCGGGCGTGGCGGGATAGCGGTGCCGCAGAAGCTGCGGCGAGGCGGCGGTGCAGGGCATCGCGGGCCGGTCCGGGCGCGTCAGCCGGCGCGCCGGGCGCAGGCCGTCGCCGCAGCCGTGTCGGGATGGATGGTGAAGACGGTGTCCATCCGCGTCAGGCTGAACACCTTTGCGACGGCGGGCGTCAGCCCGGCCAGTTCCAGCCGCCGGCCATGGCCCATCTGCTTCATCGCCGAGATGACGGCGCCAAGCCCCGACGAATCGAGGAACCGGACCTCGGCCATGTCCAGAACGATCCGTTCGGCGCCCTGGGCCGACAGGGCGCGCATCCGGTCCTTGAACTGGATGGCCACGGCGGCGTCGAGCCGGTCTTCCGTCACGGTGACGATCTGAACGTCGCCGGACATGTGCGAATCGATCTGCATGAGGCTGGCCTTTCCTGCGGGACGGGGGCACGCTAGCGGCCCGGCCTTACCAATGGGTGGATGAGAGGGCGCGATGCGAAGGGTGATCATCGCCGGCGCGGCACGCACACCGATCGGCGGCTTCCGGGGCGGCCTGGCGCCGCTGCCCGCGCCTGCCTTGGGCGGGGCGGCGATCGCCGGTGCCGTTGCCCGCGCCGACGCCGCGGGGCGGGTGGCGGAAATCGTCATGGGATGCGTGCTGCCGGCGGGGCAGGGCCAGGCGCCCGCCCGGCAGGCGGGGTTCGCAGCCGGTCTGGACGCGGGTGTGCCCGCCACCACGCTGAACAAGATGTGCGGGTCCGGCATGGCCGCGGCGATGCTGGCCGCCGACCGGATCGCCCTGGGCCATGCGGACATCGTCGCGGCCGGCGGGATGGAGAGCATGTCGAATGCTCCCTATCTGCTGCCGAAGATGCGCGGCGGTGCCCGCGCCGGCCACCAGTCCGTTATCGATTCGATGTTCCTGGACGGGCTCGAGGACGCATATGAACCCGGGCGGCTGATGGGCACCTTCGCCGAGGATTGCGCCGCGCAATATGGCTTCTCGCGCGGCGATCAGGACGATTACGCACGCGAATCGCTGGCCCGGGCGCGCGCGGCGCAGCACGATGGCGGATTCGCGGGCGAACTGGTTCCGGTTTCGGTGCCGGACGGGCGCGACCGGGCGCCGGCCGAGGTCGCGCAGGACGAACAACCCCTCTCGGCGCGTCCCGAGCGCATCGCGCAGCTTCGGCCCGCGTTTCGCCCCGACGGCACGGTGACCGCGGCCAATGCATCGTCGATTTCGGACGGGGCGGCGGCGCTGGTTCTGGCGGCCGAGGATGCGGGCCTGCCGGTGCGGGCGCGGCTGGTGGGGCAGGCCGTCCACGCGCAGGCGCCGGGCTGGTTCACGACCGCCCCGATCGGGGCGGCGCGCCGGTTGCTGGACCGTGTCGGCTGGACGGTCGCGGATGTGGATCTGTGGGAGGTGAACGAGGCATTCGCCGTGGTTCCCATGGCCTTCATGCGCGACATGGGCGTCGACCACGGCCGCCTGAACGTGCATGGCGGGGCCTGCGCCCTGGGCCATCCGATCGGGGCGTCCGGCGCCCGCATCCTGGTGACGCTGCTGCACGCGCTGGAACGGCGGGACCTGCGGCGCGGTGTGGCCGCGATCTGCATCGGCGGGGGCGAGGCGACGGCCGTGGCGGTCGAGCGGCCTTGACCTCGGCGGCGGCCTGCGCTTCTGACCCCGTCGGGAAGCGAGGACCGTGCCATGGCGGATTACGACACCCTGGATGCGACGCTGGATGCCCTGACCGAGGGCGAGACGGATGCCGTCGCGCTGATGGCGACGGTGGCCTGCGAGCTGCACCATGCCGATGACCGGTTCGACTGGACCGGCTTCTATCGGGTGGTCGGGCCCGAACTGTTGAAGATCGGTCCGTACCAGGGCGGCCATGGTTGCCTGACGATCCCCTTCTCGCGCGGGGTCTGCGGGGCGGCGGCGCGGACGGGCAAGGTGCAGATCGTTCCCGATGTCGAGGCATTCCCCGGCCATATCGCCTGCGCCAGCAGCACCCGGTCGGAAATCGTGCTGCCCGTGCGGGATGGGCGCGGCGAACTGATCGGGGTGCTGGACATCGACAGCGACCGTCCCGATGCCTTCACCCAGGCCGACGCCTCGCGGCTGGAGGCGATGCTGGCGCGGATCTTCGGCCGGATCTGAAGCGGGCTTGCCGTTCGCGCCGCCGCCGCGATATGTGCGCGCGGATGGATAGCTACGACCCGCCCCGCACGCCGCTGACGGTTCTGCACGAGGATCACCAGATCCTGGTGGTCGACAAGCCGTCGGGGCTGCTTTCGGTGCCGGGCAAGGGGGCGCATCTGGCCGATTGCCTGCTGTCGCGCGTTCAGGCGGCATACCCGCAGGCATTGCTGGTCCACCGGCTGGACCGCGACACTTCGGGGGTGATGGTGTTCGCCCTGTCGCCGGCGGCGCAGAGGCATCTGGGCCTGCAATTCGAGAAGCGCCAGGTGAAGAAGACCTATCTGGCCCGCGTCTGGGGCCGGGTCGCGGAAGATCGCGGCCGGGTCGACCTGCCGCTGATCGTCGACTGGCCGAACCGGCCGCTGCAGAAGGTCGACCGCGATCAGGGGCGCCCGGCCGAGACCGAATGGCGGGTGGTGCGCCGCGCCGACGGCGAGACGCGGATGCGGCTATACCCCCGGACCGGCCGCTCGCATCAGCTGCGCGTCCACATGCGCGAGATCGGCCACCCGATCCTGGGCGATCCCTTCTATGCCGACGGGGCGGCGCGGGATTTTCCGCGCCTCATGCTGCATTCCGAGGAGCTGCGTCTGCGTCATCCCGATGGCGGGGCGGGGCAGCGGTTTCGCGCGCCGCCGCCGTTCTGACGCCCGCTACTGCCGGTCGGTCAGGTTCGCGCGGCCCGCGACGATGGGCGCCAGCACCGCCGCCAGATCGGGATCGCGTTCGCGCAGCAGCGCGATCTCGTCGATCCGGTTCATGGCGATCAGGTGCAGGGCATCGTCCCGCAGCCGCCCATCGGCATCCCGCGGCAGGTCCTCCACCGGCTGGACGAGCTCGACCCGCTGTTCCGAGATCAGGCGCCGCAGATCCTGCGGGTCGAGGCTGGTTTCGACGAAGGCATATATTCCCGCCCCCCGCCCCGCCTGCGGGAAGGTGCACAGAGCCACGTCGCGCACCTGCGGGTGCGCCATGAGATCGCGCCGGATCGCCGGCCCGTCCTGATCCAGACGGATATCCGTGCCCTCGCGGTCGGACCAGTGCATCAGCCGGCGGGTCACGAACACGTAAAGCCGCTTGCCCGATGCCCGCCACAGCCGCGAGGGCAGGCTGCGGCGTTCCAGCATCCGCCGCTGCGTCGCGGTCAGCAGCTCGGGCGCGAACTTGCGCTTCATCTTCATCAGATGGCGCAGATCCTCGTAGGCTGCGCCGTGAAACCAGCGGCCCCGATGCGAATGGGTCGCCGCAAGCTGAAAGTCGATGACCGCCGCCCGCCCCTCGGGCGTCATCAGCCAGTTCTGCGGCTTCGCCAGGTCATTATGCGTCACGCCCCGGCGGCGCATCTCGCGCAGCAGGCGCCTTGCATCGGCATACCAGGCAGGGTCGGCGGGGCGGGCCAGTTGCAGCGGGGTGCCGAGCGTCCATTCCCGCAGGATGCCCGCCTGGTCGGCGCGGAACAGCCGCGGGACCCCGGCGATGCCCTGCACCTTGTCCAGCGCCCGCGCTTCGCGCCCGGCCAGATAGCGGGCGATGGGGCGGGTGTACCAGGGCACCTGCTCCAGCCGCCTGTGGGCGAGCTTTAGCGCGGGGTCGTGCCGCGCATGCCCCGAGAGGGTTTCCGAGAACGCGTCGCGCTTCAGAACGGTGTCGGGAACGAATTCGATGTCGCGCGGCTCGGGCATGGCGCGCAGACTAGTCGCGGGCCGGCAGCGCGGCAAGCTGGCGCCGGAGCCGGCCGCGCCCGCCGGGTGGCGGCCCGCTCTCTCATGCGATCCGCGATCGGGCCCCGGCCTCCGCGGATCGGATCATCCGGCGGACTTCCGAGCCGCCGGGCTGTCATGCTCGGGGATGTCGCCGATCTCGGCCATGCGCGCATCGAGCCGGCCGAGCATCTCTTCGAAGACCTCGGCATAGGCGGGGTCGTCGGCGACATTGACCAGTTCCAGCGGGTCCTCTTCGCAGTCGAACAGCTCCCATTCCGGCGGCTCGTCCGGGCCATGGGCGCCGGGCTGGCCGAGGTCTGAATTGTACCAGTAGATCAGCTTGAACCGATGGCTGCGAAGGCCGTAATGGGCCCAGGCATTGTGATGCTCGTCCTTGTGCATCCAGTAGCGGTGATAGGCGCTGTCCGGCCAGTCGGGCGGCACGTTCCGCTCCAGCATCGGGCGCATGGAGCGGCCCTGCATGTAGGACGGCACGGGCAGGCCGGCATAGTCCAGGAAGGTGGGCGCGAAATCGACATTCGTGGCGATCTCGCCGGCCACGCTGCCCGGCTCGATTCCGGCGGGATAGCGGATGAGGAACGGCATTTGCAGCGATTCCTCGTACATGAACCGCTTGTCGAACCAGCCGTGCTCGCCGAGGAAGAAGCCCTGGTCGGAGGTGTAGATCACGATCGTGTTCTCGGCGAGGCCTTCGGCATCGAGCCAGTCGAGAAGCCGCGCGACGTTTTCGTCCACTGCATGGACCGTGGCGAGGTAGCGTTTCATGTAGCGCTGGTACTTGAACAGCGCGAGTTCCTCTTCGGTCTCGAAGCTGAAGTTCTCGCCGGTGTGCCGGTCGATCAGCACCAGTTCGCGGGGGTCGTCGGGATGGGGCACCCGCCGGTCGGTCGAGCCGGATACGCACAATTCGCCCACCTCGGCCCCGCCCTCGGGCTGGATGAGGCCCAGATCGGCGTATTTCAGATCCATCCGCACCCGCATGCGCGCGGCCTCGGCGGCGCGGGCCCGGTTGGCGTAGTCGTCGCCATAGGTTTCGGGCACCTTGATGTCCTGCCCCTCGAACATGTCGCGGTCGCGGGGGTGCGGCTCGAAATTGCGATGCGGGGCCTTGTGGTGACACATCAGGAAGAAGGGCCGATCGCGGTCGCGATCCTTCAGCCAGTTCAGGCTCTTGTCGGTGATGATGTCCGTGACGTATCCGGGCTCGACTCGCTCGTCCCCCATCTCGATCATCACCGGGTCGAAATAGTCGCCCTGCCCCGGTAGGACCGACCAGTAATCGAAGCCGGTCGGCTCATGCGGCTTGCCCTCGCCGAGATGCCACTTGCCCACCATCGCGGTCTGGTAGCCGGCGTGGCGCAGGTGCTTGGCGACGTTGGGCCAGCGGTTGTCGATATGGGTGTCCAGCGTGGTCACGCCGTTCACGTGGTTATACGTGCCGGTGAGGATCGAGGCGCGCGACGGCGTGCAGATCGAATTGGTCACGTAGCAATGGTCGAGCCGCATCCCCTCGTTCGCGATCCTGTCGATGCCGGGCGTGTGGTTCAGCCCGTGGCCGTAGGCGGAGATCGCCTTTGCAGCATGATCGTCGGACATGATGAAAAGGATGTTCGGTCTCACTGGCGGCTCCGTCCCTGTGGATCTTCCAAGGCGGGCATTGACCCGCTTCCCATATTTGGCAATAACAATACTGCATATGGGAAGCAAGAATGTCAGGAACATCCAGTAGAGTCGTCGCCGTCCTGGACGCGCTGAGCGCGCCCGACGCCAGTGGGCTAACGGCGCAGGAGGTTGTGGAGCGTGCCGGGCTGCCGGCCTCGACGGGCTATCGCATCCTGACGGAGTTGCAGGAGCTGGGCCTCGTGCATCGCGGGGCCGAGCGGCGGCTGATCGCGAATTTCAGCTTCGGGCGGCGGCTTCATTGCCCCGGGCTGGAGCCCGAGGTGCTGGCGCAGGCATGCGCCCGGCTGAGCGACGAACTGACCGCCGCGGCCGAGATCGTCGTGCTGAGCGGCCACAACATGCTGTGGCATATCGTCCAGCAGCACCCCGAACAGGCGATCCGCCTGCGCGCATTTCCGGGCTTCACGCGGGGGTCGTACGAGCTGGACAGCATCTCGCGTCTGGCGCTGGCGCATCGACCGATCGAGGCGCTGGAGAAATCCTGGGACATCAGCGCGTTCTATACCACCGGCGTTCATCGCCGGTCGCTCGACTGGCCCGAAGCGCGGCAGATGATCACGGCGGTCGATCTGGCGGGCATGCAACATGACGTCATGGGCAATGCCAAGGGCGTCCGCCGCTACTGCGTCGCCATCCACGGACCCGACCGCGAGTTCGTATGCCTGCTGACCGTGGCCGAGGCGGCGACCCCGCTGCGGGACGAGGCGCAGCACGTCGCGAATGTTCGGGCGCATCTGATGTCCCGCAAGTCTGCGATCGAGAATTCCTTTTCGAGCCCGGCAAAGGCCGGCTGAGACAATCGATAAGGCAACCGGGAGGAAGAAATGAAATTCGTCATGCCAATTCTGGCCACGACCATGGCGCTGGCCGCGCCTGCCGCCTATGCGCAGGATCTGGTCCTGTCGATCGGCTCGCGCGGGTATGGACCCGCCGTCGAGCGCAACATCGAAGGCTACCAGGCCGAGCATCCCGATATCGGCATCGAGTGGAACAAGGTGTCGGACGTGCCGGGCGAGACCCGCAAGCTCTATGTCACCGGCCTGACCGCAAAAAGCCCGACGCCGGATCTCTTCGCCGTCGATGTCATATGGGCCGGCGAGTTCGCGCAACGCGGCTGGCTCGAGCCGCTGAACGGGCTTCTGGACGACGGGACCATCGCCGCCTTCAACCCGTCCCTGCTCGACGCGGCAAAGGTCGATGGCAAGGTGCACGCCCTGCCGCTCTATGCCGACGGCATCCACTTCTTCTACCGCACCGACCTGCTCGAGAGATACGGGCTGGAGGTGCCGCAGACATGGCAAGAGGTGCAGGCGGCCGCGCAGACCATCACCGAAGGTGAGGGTAATCCGCAGCTATACGGCTTCGTCTCCATGTGGGCCAAGATCGAAGGGCTGTTCATGAACTGGCTGGCCTTCACCAACGGCAATGGCGGCGGTTTCTACGATGCCGAGGGCAACGTCGCGGTGAACTCGCCCGCCAATATCGAGGCGACGCAGTTCATGGTCGATCTGCTGCACAAGCATCGCCTCGCGCCCGATTCCATCCTGAATGCACGGCCCGACGATGCGCGCACTCTGTTTCAGCAGGGCAGGGCGGCCTTCCTGATGGTGCAGGATTTCGTCTATGCGCCGCTGAGCGCCGATGACAGCCCGGTGGCCGGGAAGTTCGACTTTACCCGCGTGCCGTATTTCGAGGGGCACGACGACGCCGACACCACCACCATGGGCGGCTGGTTCCTCGGCATCAATCCGAACTCGGAGAACAAGGAAGCAGCGGCCGATTTCCTGACTTTCTTCACGGGAAAAGAGCAGCAGCTTGCCGCCGCGGTGGAAGACAACCGCGCGCCGACCATTCCCGCCGTCTACGAGGACCCGGCGATGGCCGACAACGAGGTGCTGGCCAAGTTCGGCGCGAACTACGCGTTCGGCGTGGTCCGCCCCTCGGCCGGCACCGGCGCCGACTACCCGCGCGTGTCGGAGGTCATGCAGCTCGAGATCACCAACGCGCTGCACCGGCAGAAGACGGTCGAAGAGGCATTGAACGACGCCCAGGCGCAACTCGAGGATCTGCTGTCCCGCTAGGGCGCACCGGCACGGACGATCTCGGATCCGGCGGTCGGATTGCCGCCGGATCGATTTCCTCACCCCCACGGTGGAACGATGACACGCACCCTATCCCCGCTCGACAGGCGCAGGCACCTGACGGGCATGGCCTTCGTCACCCCGACGTTGCTGGTGATCACGGCGATCCTGGTCTACCCGATCCTGCAATCGTTCGTGCTGAGCTTCGGCCAGTCGAGCCTCGACGGTTCGGAACCTTACCGCTTCGTGGGGCTGCAGCATTACGCGACGCTGGCTGCCAGCGACCGGTTCTGGAACGCCCTCTGGGTGACGCTGGTCTTCACCGGGTTGTCGATCCCGCTGGAGCTGGGGATCGGAATCGGGCTGGCCGTGCTGATGAACGAGCATTTCCGCTTCAAGGGAATCGCGCGGCTGGCCGTGCTGTTTCCCTGGGCTCTGCCCACCGCGCTGAACACGCTCATGTGGCGGTGGATGTACAACACCGATTACGGTCTGTTCAACGCCGCCGCGCTCCAGTCCGGACTGGTGGACCGCCCGATCAACTGGCTGGGCGACGAGACTTTGGCGATGGCTTCCATGGTCGTGGTCGCGGTCTGGAAGACGTCGAGCTTCATGGCGCTGATCATCCTCGCGGGGCTGCAATCCATCCCGCGCGAGCTCTACGAAGCCGGTCGCATGGACGGGATGACCCGCTGGCAGGAATTCCGCGAGATCACGCTGCCGCTGCTGAAGGGGCCGATCCTCGTGGCGCTGATCGTCCGCTCGATGGACGCGCTGCGCACGTTCGAACTGCCGTTCAACCTGACCGACGGCGGCCCGGTGACGGCGACGGAGAGTCTGTCGCTCTACGCCTACAAGGTGATCTTCGATTTCATCGAGTTCAACTACGGCGCCGCAATCGTCGTGGTGCAGTTCCTGGTGATCTTCGCGATGAGCCTGCTCTACATCCTCACGCTTCGGAACAGGGATTGACCCGATGAAGACGCGCCCCCGCCTTGGCCTGTACGCGCTGGTCATCCTTTCGGTCGTGATTTCGTTCCTGCCGATCGTGTGGCTGGTCCTGACGTCGCTGAAGACGACCGAAGACATCTATGCCTGGCCGCCCCAATACCTGCCGGACCCGTTCACGCTGAAGAACTACGTCAACATCTTCACCAACTCGCCCGAGTTGCTGCTCTACGTGTTCAACAGCTTTGTCGTCGGGGTCGGGACGACGGCGGTATCGCTCGCCCTGGGCGGGATGGCGGGCTACGCGCTGTCGCGGCTCCGGATGCGGAGGGCCGGGGCGCTGATGGTCTTCATCCTGGCGGTTTCCATGTTCCCGCCGGTGTCGCTGCTGCCGTCGCTCTTCCAGAATTTCCTGAACCTCGGGTTGCTGAACACCTATACCGGGCTCATCATCGCCCATACCGGGCTGTTCCTGCCCTTCACCGTCTGGATGCTGGCAAGCTATTTCGCGACCCTTCCCGCCGAGATCGAGGAGGCCGCGCGGATGGACGGGATGGGGTTCTTCCGCATCTTCTGGTCGATCGTGATCCCCTTGTCCTGGCCGGGCTTCGTGGCGACCGGGCTGATCGTCTTCATCTTCTCGTGGAACGAATTTCCGCTCGCGCTGGTGCTGATGACCCAGAACGCGATGCGCACGGCGCCGGTCGGCATCTCGCTCTATCCCGGCGAATACGCGTTCCCGTGGGAGACGATCTCGACCGCGACCGTGATCGCCATCGTGCCGATCCTCGTCATCACGGCCATCTTCCAGAAACAGATCGTCGGCGGGCTGACCGCGGGCGCAGGCAAGTGAGACCCCGACAATGAGCGAAGTGAAACTGGATCGCGTCGGCAAGAAGTACGGCGCCGTGCAGGCGGTGCAGCAGTTCGACCTCACCATTCGCGAGGGCGAGTTCCTGGTGCTGCTCGGCCCCTCGGGCTGCGGCAAGTCGACGACGCTGCGGATGATCGCCGGGCTGGAAAGCATCACCAGCGGCGATCTCATGATCGGCGGGCGACGGATGAACGACGTCGACCCGAAGGATCGGGGCGTGGCGATGGTGTTCCAGAATTACGCGCTGTATCCGCACAAGACGGTGTTCGACAACATGGCGATGGCGCTGAAGCTGCAGAAGGTGCCGTCGGCCGAGATACGCGACCGGGTCGGACGGACGGCCGAGTTGCTGGGCCTGACGGAGTATCTGGGCCGCAAGCCCGCCGCACTTTCCGGCGGTCAGCGCCAGCGCGTTGCCATCGGCCGCGCCATCGTCCGCACGCCCGAGGTCTTCCTGTTCGACGAGCCGCTGTCGAACCTGGATGCCAAGCTGCGGGTGAAGATGCGGATGGAGCTGCAGGAGCTGCACAACCGCCTCGGCGCCACCTCGATCTATGTGACCCACGATCAGGTCGAGGCGATGACCCTGGCCGACCGGATCGTCATCATGAACGGCGGCGTCGTGGCGCAGGTCGGCACACCCCGCGAGGTCTACGACCATCCGGCGGACGAATTCGTCGCCGGCTTCATCGGCAGCCCGGCGATGAACTTTCTCGACCTCCTGCGCGACGATTCCGGCCGCTGGATCAGCGCGTGCGGCGGCCTGGCGCTGCCGGCGCTTCCGTTCGATGCCGGCAGGCGCCGCAGCATCCGTCTGGGGATCCGCCCCGAACATATCCGGGTCACGGCCGGCGGCGCGGCAGGTCAGGCGGGGACGACCTATGAGGCAAGGGTCCTGCTGGATGAACTGCTCGGCGCCGACGCGCTTCTGAGCCTGGGCATCGGCGAGGCCCGATTGCTGGCCCGGGTCGGCGGCGTCGGCCACCCGGTGCAGGGCGATACGGTCGCGATCACACTCGACCCCGACCAGCTCCACGCCTTCGACCCGGCAAGCGGCGCGGCGCTCGGCCGGATCTGAGGGCTGGAATGGCTGCACCCGGGACGAACTGCTGCACGCCGTCGCCCGGCGGCGGAGGCGCAAGACCCGCACCGCGCCCCGCCGCGGCGCCCCGGGCCGATGCCGATGCCGTCGAGGTGCCCGGGGGCACGGCGCTGGTCGGCACCGCGGCCCCGATCATCGACGCCGACGGCGAGGGCCCGCTGCGCCGCAAGCGCCTCACATCGTTCCGTATCGGTGCGACTGCCGTTACGAACGCCCAGTTCGCCGCCTTCGTCGCCGAGACCGGCCACGTCACCGATGCGGAACGGCTCGGCTGGAGCTTCGTCTTCCACAGCCAGCTGAACGCCCGAACCGGCGCCACGCGCGCGGTCCAGTCGCTGGAATGGTGGCGCCGGGTCGAGGGCGCGACCTGGCGCGACATTGACGGCGGCGGCGCAGACGCGGCGCAGGAGCTTTCCGACCACCCGGTCGTCCACGTTTCGTGGAATGACGCGCGCGCCTATGCGGCCTGGACCGGCGGCCGGCTGCCGAGCGAAGCCGAATGGGAGCATGCCGCCCGCGGCGGCCTGGGCGACGTGCGCTATCCATGGGGCGATCCGGATCCCGACGACACCGCCCATTTTCCCTGCAATATCTGGCAGGGCCGCTTTCCCGAGCAGAACCTCGGCCGCGACGGCCATCTGTTCACCGCGCCCGCGCGGTCATTCACGCGCAACGGCTTCGGTCTCTACAACATGGTCGGCAATGTGTGGGAGTGGACGGCGGACGCCTTCCGGATCCGCTCGCTCAAGCGCGGCGCCCGGGCGCAGCACCCCATGCAACCGGGTCGCAAGCTTCTGAAGGGCGGGTCCTTCCTCTGCCATCGGAGCTACTGCTATCGCTACCGGATCGCCGCCCGAAGCGGCAACACCGCCGACTCGACCACCAGCCACCAGGGCTTCCGCGTCGTCTGGCCGGTGGGCTAGGCGCCGGAAGGTCGGCACGGCCCGCGGATCAGGTCGATGCCCGCTCGGGGACAGGAGTGAAGCGCGGCGAGGAACGGGGCCGCCGGCATTGAGGCTCCGTCAATCTCCGCAGGATGCGGCGCCGCCGTGGCGTATCGACGGAAGGCGGCCCCGGGGCGCGATGCGCCGGGGGCAGCCCTCCGGAGATCACTCCCCGATCGGCTGAAGATCGCGTTCGAGTTGGGCCCGAAGGTGTTCGTGCTGCCGGGGCAGTTTCAGCGTCTCGCCCAGATGTGCGCGATCCTCGTCCCGGTCGAAGCCGGGCGCATCGGTCGCGACCTCGAACAGGATGCCGCCGGGGGTGCGGAAGTAGATCGCCCAAAAGTAATCCCGGTCGATCGGCGGCGTGACGCGGTAGCCGGTATCGGTCAGGGCCTTGCGCACCGCGTCCTGTGTCTGCCGGTCCTTGACCGAGAAGGCGATGTGGTGGACCGATCCGGCCCCCTGCGCGGCCCAATCCGCGGCGGGCAGGGTTTCCACATCGATTACGTTCGCCGCATTGCCGCCGCCAATCGCCAGCCGCAGGACGCCGTCGCGCCGATCCACCTCTTCGTAGCCCATGAAGCGCAACAACTCTTCCGTGGCGCCGTTGTCCCGGGGGCGCAGATGGGCCGAATGGAAGCCGCGGATCGCCATGTCTGCGGAAAGGCCGCCACCGGTCCACGGGTCGCGCGGATCGTCGGATTCGACCAGCGCGAAGGCATCGCCATCCGGCCCCGCGAAGGACAGGAGCGTTTCGCCGAAGGGGCCGGGGCTTTCGCTCGCCGTCACGCCCGAACCCGACAGCCGGTCCGCCCAGGCCCGCGCCGTGCCGCGCGGGATCGAGAAGCGGGTGGTGCCGACCTCGCCGCCGCCCGGCCGGCCCCGGGCGGCGTTCGGAAAGGGAAAATAGGTCATGACGCCGCCCGGGGTTCCGACCTCGTCGCCGTAATAGAGGTGATAGACGTCGGGGGCGTCGAAATTGACGGTCTTCTTCACCCGCCGCAGGCCCAGAGGCCCGGTGAAGAAGGCGTTGTTCGCCCGGGGGTCCGAGGCGATCGACGTCACATGGTGCAGCCCCTGGATATGCTTGATCATCGGTCCGGTCCTTGTTGCGCTACTGGCCAAGGATGTAGCATCGATCTTTGCGCACAAAACTGTCGTGAATGAAGGGGGATAGTGCGCATTCGCACGAAACGACCCCGCTATGCCGCCCTGTCGCGACTTTGCGCGAGGTGAACGCGCCGAATATCGCCGCCCCTCGTTCCGCCGCGCGCGTTCGCGCTTATATCCGGCTCAGCCATAACGAAGGAAAGGACAGCGCGATGGGCCTGCGTATCAACGACACCGCCCCCGACTTCACCGCCGAATCGACCGAGGGAACGATCCGCTTTCACGAGTGGGTCGGCGACGGCTATGCGGTGCTGTTCAGCCACCCCAAGGATTTCACGCCGGTCTGCACCACCGAACTGGGCATGATGGCGGGCATGGCCGAAGAATTCGGCAAGAGGAACGCCAAGATCATCGGGATCAGCGTCGATCCGGTCGAGGATCACCAGAAATGGAAGTCCGACATCAAGAGCTATACCGGCAACGATGTCAGCTATCCGATGATCGGCGACCCGGAAATGAAGGTGGCCAAGCTTTACGACATGCTGCCGGCGAGCGAGGACCGGGTCGATGGCCGCACCGCCGCCGACAACGCCACCGTCCGCACCGTGTTCATCATCGGCCCGGACAAGAAGGTGAAGATGTCGATGACCTACCCCATGACCACGGGCCGGAACTTTGACGAGATCCTGCGGGCGCTCGACTCGATCCAGCTGACCGCAAAGCACAAGGTGGCCACGCCCGCGGGCTGGACGGCCGGCGGCGACGTCATCGTCACGCCTGCCGTGTCGGACGACGAGGCGCGCGAGAAATTCGGCGCGTTCGAGCAGAAACTGCCCTATCTGCGGACGACGCGACAGCCGGGCTGATCCGCCCCGGCGGCCGGTGGCGGACCCGCCGGCCGCCGGCCCCGTTCGGCCGATGTTACAGTGCGCTTGCGCGAACGTGACACGGCTTGCTTTTGCGTTGCGTCCGCCGCCCGCTAGATCTGTCCCGAGCAAACAGGGAGGATCCCATGGCCGGACGCTATCGAAGTCCGTTGAAATGGTCGGACGTCACCAGCCGGCGGGCGTTCCTGAACCGCCGGCAGATCATCGCCGCAGCCGGGGCGGCGGCCGGCGGCATCTTCGCGGGCCCGGCACTGGCCCGGATCGCGGCGGCGGCCTCGGCCTATTCGACCGATGCCGAGCCGAATTCGTTCGACGACATCACCTCGTACAACAACTATTACGAGTTCGGGACCGGCAAGGCCGATCCGAAGCGCCATGCCGACCGGCTGACCACAAGCCCCTGGAGTGTGAAAGTCGACGGGCTGGTGGACAAGCCGGGCGAATACAGCCTGGACGATCTGATGTCGGGGATGACGCTGGAGGAACGCATCTATCGGTTCCGCTGTGTCGAGGCATGGTCGATGGTCGTGCCCTGGATCGGCTTCGAACTGGCGGATCTGCTGGCGAAGGTCGGCGTGCGTCCGGGGGCGAAATACGTCGCCTTCGAAACCGCGCTGCGCCCTGACGAGATGCCGGGGGTCAAGTACCCGGTGCTCGACTGGCCCTACCGCGAGGGGCTGCGCCTGGACGAGGCGATGCACCCCCTGACCATCATGGCGACGGGGCTGTACAGCGAACCGATGCCCAACCAGAACGGCGCCCCGATCCGCCTGATCGTGCCGTGGAAATACGGTTTCAAGTCGATCAAGTCGATCGTCCGCATCTCGCTGGTGGCCGATCAGCCGCCGACCAGCTGGAACATGGCGACGCCGCGGGAATACGGCTTCTACTCGAACGTCAATCCGCAGGTCGACCATCCGCGCTGGAGCCAGGCGACCGAGCGGCCGATCGGCGGCGGGCTGTTTTCGCGCCGGGTGCCGACGCAGATGTTCAACGGCTACGGCGCCGAGGTGGCGCAACTCTATGCCGGGATGGATCTGGAGAAGAATTTCTGATGCCGATTGCGCAGCAGATCAACGGCGCGCTGCGGCGGGTGCCGGTCTGGGCCGTCTATCTGGTCGGCGCTCTGCCGCCCCTGTGGTATTTCTGGCTGGGGCTGACAGGGGCGCTGGGGCCGGAACCGATAACGGCGCTGGAACGCGAACTGGGCCTGCTCGGGCTGAAGATGCTGATCGTGGTGCTGGCGGTCACGCCGCTGCGCAAGGCGACGGGCCTCAACCTTCTGCGTTTCCGGCGGGCGCTGGGCCTGCTCGTGTTCTACTATATCCTCTGGCATCTCTCGGTCTGGCTGCTGCTCGACATCCGCGATCCCGGGCGCATCTGGGCCGACATCGTCAAGCGGCCCTACATCACCATCGGGATGCTGGGCTTCGTGGCGCTGGTGCCCCTGGCCGTGACGTCGAACAACCTGTCGCTTCGCAAGATGGGGGCGGCGGCCTGGCGACGCCTGCACAAGCTGACCTATGCGGCGGCGGTTCTGGGCGGGCTGCACTTCGTCATGCTGGTCAAGGGCTGGCAGATTCGCCCGCTCGTCTATCTGGGCATCGTGCTGCTGTTGCTGGCGCTGCGGATTCGCCCTGCCCGGCGCCGCGCTGTGGCGACGTCTGCGTAGGGTTTTTGCGGGATTCGCGCGGTTTGGCGGCTGCCGGTCTGGCGGCCGCCTTTCGTTTGGGGGTTTTGGGTGGTTGTTGTGGAAGGAAGTTGCGCGTC
>Ga0189283_10301_pt1 | contig 21587 bp, 23 predicted proteins | sample N26C4minimetaG_FD_130320 | JGI IMG/M metagenome (GOLD analysis project Ga0189283, IMG submission 130320) | Marine microbial communities from the Costa Rica Dome - N26 C4 mini metaG | ecosystem: Environmental > Aquatic > Marine > Oceanic > Photic zone | place: Costa Rica: the Eastern Pacific...
AGCGTGTGGAAGATCTCGGCATCCGGGTGGAAGGTCACGGTCGTGCCGCGCCGGTTCGGCGTGGCGCCAAGGGACCGCACCGGCCCCTGCGGCACGCCCCGGCTGAATTCCTGCGCGAAGAGTTCGCGATTGCGCGCCACCTCGACCCGGACACGGTCGGACAGGGCGTTGACGACCGATATGCCGACGCCGTGCAGACCGCCCGATGTCTGATAGGCCTTGCCCGAGAACTTGCCCCCCGCATGCAGCGTGCACAGGATGACCTCGAGCGCGGATTTGTCGGGGAATTTCGGGTGCGGGTCCACGGGAATGCCGCGTCCGTTGTCGCGGATCGTCACCGAGTGATCGGCATGAAGCTCGACCTCAATCCGGTTGGCATGGCCGGCCACCGCCTCGTCCATGGCATTGTCCAGAACCTCGGCCACCAGATGGTGCAGCGCCCGTTCGTCCGTGCCGCCGATATACATGCCCGGGCGCTTGCGCACCGGCTCCAGCCCTTCGAGCACCTCGATCGATGAGGCGTCATAGGCGGGGGCGGCGGTACCGGAGAGGAGGTCGTCTGCCATCGTGCTGCTCGTCTTGTTCTGGTGCCGCGGCAGACTAGTCGAGCGGGCGGCGCGGGAAAAGGCCGGATTGCCCCCTGCCCCCGGACCGGCACCCTGCCGCCCCGTCAGCTGATGTCAGCCGAACCAGACGGCGGCGACCGCAACCGCGGCAAAGGCCATCTGGCCGGGCCGCAGGCGCGCGAAATACAGCGGCGCCTCGCCCGCCCGCGCGGCGCGCGTATCCTCGACCGACAGCAGCGCGAAGGCGACGGCGATGACGGCCAGCCCCCAGTCGACCGGCAGGAACATCGTGCCGAACCCGCCCCAGAACAGCAGCGCGAAGGCCGCCATCTGCGCCCGTCCCGGCCCGCCGGGCGTGCGAAAGCTGAGCCCCCGTCGCACCCCCGACAGGAACAGCATCAGCGCCACGCCCCAGATCTGCGCCGCCAGCCGCAGCCCGTCGCGCCAGTCGGGCGGGCCGAGCCAGACCGCCGCGGCGATGACGGCAAAGGGGATCATCGCGCCCCAACCCAGGATCAGACCGTCCAGGGGGATGCGCGGCTGTTCGACCAGATGGATTTCGCGGCTGCGATCGTGGCTCATGCCATCACAGGTGCCGGCAGTCCGGTTTGGTTCCGGTTCCGGCTTTGCGCCGCCGCCGCCGTGGCCTAGGCTGCGGCCGGACGGATGGGCGCGGAGGCCGGTTTTGTTCAGGATGCTGCTGCTGTGCCTTTCGCTGGCCGCGTGTGGGCGGCCGCTGACGCAGGCGGAGCGGGACTTTGCCGCCACCGTTCAGGGGCCGGGCCTGGCGGCGGACCGGGTGCGGGTGACGCGCGCGCCGTTCCTGGGCCGGCTGACCCAGACCCGCCCGCCCCGGCCGCAACTGGCCTGCCGCGAACGTATCTGGCCGCCCGAGACCGGGCCGGTCGTCACCACCTCGACCGCGGCCTTCGTGCTGTTCGACCGGATCTTCGTGGCCGACAGGCTGTGGCGCGAGGATTACCTGGCGCCCTATCCGGACCGGCTGCCGCTGGTTCAGGCCATGCTGCTGGCCCATGAACTGACCCATGTCTGGCAATGGCAGAACCGCGCGCGCACGGGCTACACCCCGCTGAAGGCGCTGGCCGAACACAGCCCCGGCGCCGATCCCTATCTGTTCGACCTTCGCACGGATGCCCGGTTCGCCGATTTCAGCTACGAACAGCAGGGCGGCATCGTCGAGGAATTCGTCTGCTGCCGCGCCCTCGACCCGGACGGGGCGCGCACGCAGCGGCTGCGGCGGCTTCTGGCCGCGCCGTTTCCGTCGCTGGCCGCGCGCGAGGCGGCGCCAGAGATCGCGCTGCCCTGGAAGGGCGCGGAAACGCGCGGCATCTGCGGTTAGGCGCTACGCTTCGTCCGTCAGGCGCCCGTCGCGCAGATGCACGATCCGGTCCATCCGCGCGGCCAGGTCGGGATTATGGGTGGCGATCAGCGCCGACAGCCCGGTCTCTCGCACCAATTCCATCAGCGCGCCGAACACGGTCTCCGATGTGCCGGGGTCGAGATTGCCGGTGGGCTCGTCGGCCAGTAGCAGGCGGGGCGCGTTGGCCAGCGCCCGGCAGAAGGCGACGCGCTGCTGCTCGCCCCCCGACAGGGCCGAGGGTCGGTGGTCGGCGCGCCCGCCCACGCCCACGCGCGCCAGCAGCGCCCCGGCCCGCGCCCCGGCCTCGGCCGGGGCGGCGCCATTGGCAAGCTGCGGCAGGACGACATTCTCCAGCGCGGTGAATTCCGGCAGCAGGTGGTGGAACTGGTAGACGAAGCCGATCTCGGCGCGGCGGGCCCGGGTCCGGCGGCGGTCCGAGAAGCCGCCCGTATCCTCTCCGTCCAGGGCCACGCTGCCGGTATCGGGCGTGTCCAGCAATCCGGCGATGTGCAGAAGCGTGGACTTGCCCGCCCCGGACGGGGCCACCAGGGCCACGACCTCGGCCGGGCGCAGGGTCAGCGACGCGCCGCGCAGCACCGCCACCTCGTTCGGGCGGCCACGATTGTAGGTCTTGGCGATGTCGCGCAGGTCCAGCGCCGGCGCGCGCGCATCCCATGCCGATCCGTCACTCATACCGCAGCGCCTCGACCGGGTTCATCCGCGCCGCGCGCCGCGCCGGGAAATAGGTGACCGCAAAGGACAGGCCGAGCGACAGGCCCACCGCCGACAGCACGTCGCCCGGTTCCAGCTTGGCCGGAAGCGCGTAGATGCCGCGGATCGACGGATCCCAGATCCCGCCCCCCGCCAGCCAGTTCACCGTGGCGAAGATCGGGTCGATCCAGATGGCGAACAGGCTGCCCAGGATCACGCCGAACAACGTGCCCAGGATGCCGGTGATCGCGCCGCACAGGAAGAACACCCGCAGCACCGCCCCTTCGGTCAGGCCGATCGTGCGCAGGATGCCGATATCGCGGCCCTTGTTCTTCACCAGCATGATCAGGCCCGACACGATGTTCATCGCCGCGATCAGCACCAAGATCGACAGGATCACGAACATCACGTTGTCCTCGACATCCAGCGCCCTGAGGAAGGCGCCGGAACTGTCGCGCCAGGTCCAGACCCGCGCCATGGGGCCGCCCGCCTGGGCCAGGGCCGGCAACAGGGCGTCGACCCGCTCGGGCGCCTCGACGAAAACCTCGATCTCGTCCGCTGCGTTCTCGCGGTTGAAATAGCTCTGCGCCTCGGCGAAGGGCATGTAGATCCGGGTGCGGTCGATATCGTAGCGCCCGGCGGTGAAGACATAGACGATTTCGTAGCTGGCCACGCGGGGCGAGGTGCCGAAGGCCGTCTTGACCCCGTCGGGCGAGATCAGCTTGATCCGGTCGCCGACCGTCGCGTTCAGTTGCTGCGCCACGCCCGAGCCGATGGCGATGCCGTCGCCGAACCGGCCCAGATCGCCGCGGGCGCTTTCGGGGCTGGCGATGCGCGGGGTGGCGGCCAGATCCTCGGGCGCGACGCCATAGATCTCCGCGCCGGTGGTGCCGCCCGGCGCCGTCACCATGACCTGCCCGCGGATCAGGGGCGCCGCCCGCGTGACGCCCGGCACGGTCCGCAGCCGGGCGGCCATCTCGGCGTAATCGGCGATGGCCCGGGTCGTCTGCCCCGTCGCGGTCACATAGGTGTCGCTGTAGACGGTGACATGGGCGTTGGCGCCCAGGATCGTGTCGACGAATTCCTCGCGAAAACCCGAGCGCACCGCCAGCGTGGCGATCAGCGCAAAGACCGCCAGGGTGATCCCGATCAGCGAGATCCAGGTCATGACAGCCACGCCGCCCTCGGCCCGGCGGGCGCGCAGATAGCGCCAGGCGATCATGCGTTCGTGGCGCGCGAAGGGGGCGGTCGATCCGGCCAAGGCGGGCCTCCTGTCAGGTCGGCGTGGTGTGCGGCGGAACGGCGCCGGGGTCAAGCGGCGCGGCGGCCGAACAGGACCCGCCTGAGCGCGCCGAGCGGCAGCGCCACCGCCAGCCAGCCCCCGGCGAAGCCGATCCCGGCGCAGATCAGGCCGGCCGGGGTCAGCGGCAGGGCCGGACGGAAATCTGCCAGGCTGGCGCGCAGGATGTCGGTGTCGCGGAACCGCCAGGGCAGCGCCAGGCGTTCGACCGGACCGGCCCGGCGCAGCGTCTCGGCATCCGCCGCCAGCCGGTCGTAGCGCAGGGCGGCGGCGGACAGGCGGCCGCGCATCTCGTCGGCCACGGGATTGCCGCCGATCCGGTCCAGCGCCTCGGCCCGGTCAAGCCCCGAGACGCGCGCCACCCCGTCCAGGCTCAGCACCAGCGGCCGCAGCTCGTCCAGCGCGCCGGACAGGCGTTGCAGGTATTGCTGCGAGAATTCGGGAAATTGCGACAGGGCCAGGGCGCCGGCCATGCCGCCCGCCAGGGCCAGTGTGCGGATCATCGGGGCCGCCCCTTTCTGGCTACGGCCCCAGAGTAACGCCGCGCCGCCGCCCGTTCCAGCGGGCGCGGAGCGGTCGGCGGGTTCGTGCGGGCGGCGGGCCGCAATCCCCTCCGCCCTGGCGGATCAGGCTGCGCGGCGGCGGCGTCCGGCGACGCCGAGCGCGCCCAGACCGGCCAGCAGCAGCGACAGCGCGGCCGTCAGCGCGAAGGGATGTTCAGGGTGGTCGTCTCCCCGTTGATGAGCGTGGTGGCGAAGGTGCCGTCAAAGAGGTCGAGAGCCTCGATGGTTCGGCCTGTTGCCGTCAACGCCCCCTCGTGGACGCGCCCATGCCCCAGTCCGGCGTCTCGACTTTCGAAACGTCAATGACCACGCCGGCATCGGCGGCCGGTGCGGCCGCGGCGAACAGCTTCTTCGCGTGAAGACTTCCAGGATTTACCTGCCGCCCCATCCGACGACAGGTCCGGTTCTGCGATGATCTTGCCCAAAGCCATAGTCGCGCGAAACACGCCGTTTCCGGTGCGCGGATCATCTTGGGGGCCCTCCTGCGTCGGCACGGCTACGTCTTGTGACATCCCCCGCCCCGGCGGCGCGAGGAAACGCTTGCGCCCGCCGCGCGTTCGGGTGGCAGCGTCAGGAGGAACCGACATGGCCCACGCGGACCGCACCCGCCCGGAATTGTGGGACGAGGTGAAGCGCGAGATCGCCGAAGGCTCGAAAGGCGGCAGGCCGGGGCAATGGTCGGCCCGCAAGGCGCAGATGGCCGTGCAGGAATACAAGCGCCGCGGCGGCGGCTACGACGAAAGCGGCCTGGCCCAGGACGAGACCGACCTGCACCGCTGGACCGAAGAGGATTGGGGCACGCGCTCGGGCGGCGAAAGCGGCAGGAGCGGCGAACGCTACCTGCCCCGCGACGTGCGGATGCTGCTGACCGAGGACGAATATGCCCGCAGCAGCAGGAAGAAACGAAACGGCCGGACGCAGTTCGTCCCCCAGCCCCGCGACGTGCGCGAGAAAGTGGCGCATATCAAGAGACACGGCCCAACCAGGCAGATGCTCGAGGCGCGGGCCGGCGATCTGGGCATCGGCCGCCGGTCGAAGATGGAGGACGACGCGCTGCTGCAGGCGATCCGCGACGCGACCGACGGAAACGGCCGCGCCCGGGGCTCGGCCGCCGCCTATGGCGCCCGGTCGAAGGCGGAGCTTTACGATCTGGCACGGGACCGCGGGATCGAGGGGCGATCGAAGATGAACAAGGACGGATTGATCGAGGCGCTGCTGGCCGCGGGCTGAACGCCCGGGCGACCCCCGCGCCCTGCCCGACCGCTGCCCCTGTCAGGCCCGGCGGTAGATGGCGGCGAGCCGTGCCACCGCGGCCTCGGGCGTCATCTCCTCGCTTTCGCCCGTGCGGCGGCAGGTCAGTTCGACCACCCCCGCCTTCAGCCCGCGCGGCCCGACCGTGATCCGCCAGGGCAGGCCGATCAGGTCCATCGTGGCGAACTTGGCCCCTGCCCGTTCTTCCCGGTCGTCGTAGAGCGGCTCCAGCCCCTTGGCCGTCAGCGCGTTGTACAGCCCCTCGCAGGCCTGATCGGCGGCGATATCGCCCTGTTTCAGGTTCACGATGCCGGCATGGAACGGCGTCACCCCCTCGGGCCAGATGATGCCGTTCTCGTCATGGCTGGCCTCGATGATCGCGCCCAGAAGCCGGCTGACCCCGATCCCGTGGCTGCCCATATGCACGGGCACCCGCTCGCCTTCGGGATTGACCACGGTGGCGCCCATCGGTTCGGAATACTTGGTGCCGAAATAGAAGATCTGCCCGACCTCGATCCCGCGAGAGCTGCGGCGCCGCTCCTGGGGGATCTGGTCGAACAGGGCCGGGTCGTGGGTCTCGTCGGTCCGGGCATAGGGGGCGGTCCATTCCCGGACGATCCCGGCGCATTCCGCCCGGTCGTCGTAATTCACCTGCCGGTCGCCCAGGCGCAGATCGGCGATCGCCGCGTCGTAGAAGACCTCGCTCTCGCCCGTCTCGGCCAGGACCAGGAATTCGTGGGTGTCGTCGCCGCCGATCGGTCCGCTGTCGGCCCGCATCGGAATCGCGGTCAGGCCCATCCGTTCATAGGTGCGCAGATAGCTGACCATGTGCCGGTTATAGGCGTGCATGGCGCCGTCATAGTCGATGTCGAAGTTGTAGCCGTCCTTCATCAGGAATTCGCGGCCCCGCATCACTCCGAAGCGCGGGCGCACCTCGTCCCGGAACTTCCACTGGATGTGATACAGCGTCATCGGCAATTCGCGGTAGCTGCCGACATGGCTGCGGAAGATGTCGGTGATCATCTCTTCGTTGGTCGGGCCGAACAGCATGTCGCGGTCGTGCCGGTCGCGGAGGCGCAGCATCTCGGGGCCATAGGCGTCGTAGCGCCCGCTCTCGCGCCACAGATCGGCCGGTTGCAGCGTCGGCATCAGCAGCGGGATATGCCCGGCGCGCTGCTGTTCCTCATGCACGATCCGCTCGACGTTCCGCAGCACCTTGTAGCCGAGCGGCAGCCAGGAATAGATGCCCGCCGCGGCCTGCTTGATCATGCCGGCCCGCAGCATCAGCCGGTGGCTGACGATCTGCGCCTCGGACGGCGTTTCCTTGAGCACGGGCAGGAAGTAGCGGGTCAGGCGCATGGCAGGTCCGGTGGGAATTCGTGTTGACTCCGGCCGCTTTAGGGCATCGTCCGCGCCGAAACAAGCGGCCAGACCGCGCGACCCGTTTGATGCGCCGCACAGCCGTGCTAGCTAGCGGCGCAGGGAAAGCGGCCCCTACAAGCCGCGGGTATTGGTATCATGCGAGTTGCTGTTTGCGGGTGTGGCATTGCCGGACCGGTCGCGGCCTGGTGGTTGCGCGCGGCGGGGCACGAGCCGGTGCTGATCGATCGCGCGCCCGCGCCGCGCCTCCAGGGCTATGCCGTCGATGTCTGGGGCAACGGCTATGACGTGTTGGACCGGATGGGCCTGTCCGGGCCGCTGCGGGACGAGGCGCTGAACATCGCGAAGTTGCGGGCCGTCGCAACCTCCGGCCGTCCGATCGCCACGATCGAGACCACGGCCTTCCGCGCCGAAACGCGGGGCCGGTTCATCACGTTGGGGCGCGGCCGGCTCCTGGCCACCCTGATCGAGGCGTGTCGGGGGATCGACATGCGTTTCGGCACCGAGGTGGAATCGCTGGTGCAGCGGCCGGGACAGGTGGTCGTGCGCCTGTCGGACGGACATGACGAAACCTTCGACCTGGTGATCGGGGCCGACGGGCTGCATTCGCGGATACGCGAACTCGCCTTCGGGCCGCAGGAGCGTTACGAACGGCCGCTCGGCCTGTGCGTGGCCGCGCTGTCGCTGCGGGGCTACCGGCCGCGGGACGAGGACGCCTATGTCAACCATTCCGAGCCGGGCTGCCAGATCTCGCGCATCTCGGCGCCCGAGGACGAGACCCTGTTCCTGTTCACCTTCACCGCCGACCCGAACCGGCCGCTGCCGCAGGCCGATGCCGAGATCCGCGACATCCTTCGCGATCGGTTTCGCCCTATGGGATGGGAAGCGCCGCAGATCCTCGAACGGCTGGACGACGCGACGGCGATCTACATGGACCGGGTCAGCCAGATCCGCATGCCGGGCTGGTGCCGCGGTCGCGTGGCCCTCGTGGGCGACGCCGCCGCCGCACCCTCGCTTCTGGCAGGCGAGGCGCCGGGGCTGGCGCTGACCTCGGCCTATGTGCTGGCGGGCGAGATCGCCCGCGCGCCCACCGAGCCGCGCCGGGGCTTCTACGGCTACGAGGACCGCCTGCGCGCCCATCTTTCGGATCGGCAGGTGGCCGCCCGCAAATCGCTGGAACTTTTCGCCCCCGCCAGCCGCCTGCGTCTGGCGCTGCGCAACGCCCTGCTGCGCCTGGCCGCGAACGACGGCATGGCGCGGCGGGTCTTCGGCGGCAACGTGTCGGCCGGGATCGATCTGCCGGACTATCGCTAGACGCCGCATTCCCGCGCTTGCATCGCCGCACCGCATCCGCCAAGACGGCAGAATGGCGGGGGACGGGGCGTGGCGCTGACGGTCAGGGATCAGGCAATCTACTGGGGGATCGCGGCGGCGGTCTTTCTGTTCCTGCTCTGGTGGCTGGGCGACGTGATCCTGCCCTTCCTGCTCGGCGGCGCCATCGCCTATATCCTCGACCCGATCGCCGACCGGCTGGAACGTCTGGGCTTCAGCCGGACCCTGGCGACGGCGACGATCACCACCTTCGCGCTGCTGCTTTTCATCGCCATCGCGCTTCTGCTGGTCCCGACGCTGATCAACCAGGCCGTCGCCCTCGTGGACGCCGCGCCGCGGATCGCGCAGAACCTTCAGAACTTCCTGACCGAACGCTTCCCCGATGTCTTCGAGCCGGATTCCACCATCCGGCAATCGCTCTACAGCCTGGGCGAGGCGATCCGGTCGCGCGGCGGGCAGGTCCTGAACACGCTGCTGGTCTCGGTCTCGGGCATCGTCAACGTGCTCGTGCTGTTCGTGATCGTGCCCGTCGTCGCCTTCTACCTGCTGCTGGACTGGGACAGGATGGTGGCCCGGATCGACGCGCTGCTGCCGCGCGACCACGCGCCGACGATCCGGCAACTGGCGCACGAGATCGACCGCACGCTCGCCTCGTTCATCCGCGGCCAGGGCACCGTCTGCCTGATCCTGGGCGTCTACTACTCGGTCGCGCTGATGGCGGTGGGGCTGCAATTCGGCCTCGTCGTGGGTGCCATTGCCGGGTTCCTGACCTTCATTCCCTATGTCGGGGCGCTGGTCGGGGGCGGGCTGGCCATCGGCCTGGCGCTGTTCCAGTTCTGGGGCGACTGGCTGTGGATCTTCCTGGTCTGGGCGATCTTCCAGTCGGGCCAGTTCGTCGAGGGGAATTTCCTGACGCCGAAGCTGGTGGGCGACTCGGTCGGCCTGCATCCGGTCTGGCTGCTCTTCGCGCTGTCGGCCTTCGGCGCGCTCTTCGGCTTCGTCGGGTTGCTGGTCGCGGTGCCGGTGGCGGCCGCGCTCGGCGTGATCACCCGCTTCGCCATCGACCGCTACCGCCACAGCAGCCTGTATCGCGGGACGGGAACCGATGCCGAATTGTGAGCTTGCGCCGCGCCAGTTGACCTTTCGCCTGCCGGCCCGGGTGGCGTTGGGCCGCGCGGCCTTCTTCGTGGCGCCGGCGAACGGAACCGCCGTGGCGATGATCGACACCTGGCGCATCTGGCCGGGCGACAAGCTGGCCCTGTGCGGCCCGGCCGGATCGGGCAAGACACATCTGGCGCATGTCTGGGCCGCCGATAGCGGCGCCCGGGTGGTGCAGGCCCACGATCTGCCGCGGGCCGACATTCCCGACCTCGCCTCTCGCCCCGTCGCGGTCGAGGACGTGCCCGCCATCGCCGGCCAGGAAGAGGCGGAGCGCGCGCTGTTCCACCTGCACAACCTGTGCCTGGCCAATGGCGGGCGGCTGCTGGTCAGCGGCCGCGACGCCCCGGCGCGCTGGCCGCTGGCGCTGCCCGATCTGGCCAGCCGGCTCCAGGCCGCGCCGGTGGCGAAGATCGAACCGCCCGACGATGCGCTGCTGGCGGCGGTGCTGTTCAAGCTGTTCGCCGACCGGCAGCTTGCCGTGCCGGACGAGGTGATCACCTATCTGGTGCCGCGCATCGACCGATCCTTCGCGACCGCCCGCGAGGTTGTCGCGCTGCTGGACGACACCGCCCTGCGCGACCGGCGCGAGATCACCGTGCCCCTGGCCCGCGCCGTGCTGGCAGAGCTTGTCAACCGCGCGGAATAGGGCATCCTGCCCCCATGCAGAAGGTCATCCGCCCCGGTCCCGTCCCGCTTTCCGATTTCCTGCGCTCGGATTTTCCGGCGCCCGTCGCCCGCGATTGCGAAGGACCGGCGCGGTTCATCAACCGCGAACTCAGCTGGCTCGCCTTCAACTGGCGGGTGCTGGAAGAGGCGCAGAATCCGCGCGTGCCGCTTCTGGAACGCGTGCGCTTCCTGTCGATCTCGGCCACCAATCTGGATGAATTCTATACGGTCAGGGTGGCCGGGCTGCGGGAACTGGCGCAGGCCGGCAATACCACGCCGGCGGCCGACGGGCTGACCCCGGCCGAACAGTTGAAGCTGATCAACACCGACGCCCGGGCGCTGATGGATCGGCAACAGGCCGTCTATCGCGAATTGCTGGATCTGATGGCGGACAAGGGTATCCACGTGCTCGACCGCCGGGCCCTGACGGCCGAGGACCGGGCGCATCTGGAGGACGTGTTCCTGGCGCAGGTCTTTCCCATCCTGACGCCCATGGCCATCGATCCGGCGCATCCCTTCCCGTTCATCCCGAATACCGGGTTCAGCCTTGCGCTTCAGCTCGAACGGCGGACCGACCGGCGCAAGCTGCGCGCGCTTCTGCCGATCCCGCAGCAGACCGACAGGTTCGTCCGGCTGCCGGCGACGGAAGGCGAATACCGGTTCCTGCCGCTGGAAGAATTGCTGCTGCTGCATCTCGACCGGCTGTTCCCCGGTTACCAGGAACTGGGCCATTGCGCGTTCCGGGTGCTGCGCGACAGCGATCTGGAGGTCGAGGAAGAGGCCGAGGATCTGGTGCGCGAATTCGAGGTGGCGCTGAAACGCCGCCGCCGGGGCGAGGTGGTGCGGCTGAAACTGTCGGCCGGCGCGCCCGAGCCGCTGCGCAAGCTGATCATGGACGAGCTGCACGCGACCGAATCCGAGGTGGTCGAGATCGAGGGCGTGATCGGGGTCTCCGACCTCAAGGAACTGGTGCTCGACGACCGGCCGGACCTTCTGTGGCCCTCCTTCACCCCGCGTGTGCCCGAACGGGTTCAGGACCATGACGGCGACATGTTCGACGCGATCCGGCAGAAGGACATGCTGCTGCACCACCCCTACGAGACGTTCGACATGGTGGTCCGCTTCCTCAAGCAGGCCGCCAGCGATCCCGACGTGGTGGCGATCAAGCAGACGCTCTACCGCACGTCGAAGCAATCGCCGATCGTCGATGCGCTCTGCGAGGCCGCCGAAGAGGGCAAATCCGTCACCGCGCTGGTCGAGCTGAAGGCCCGCTTCGACGAGGCTGCCAATATCCGCCAGTCGCGCAAGCTGGAACGTGCGGGCGCGCATGTGGTCTATGGCTTCACCCAGTACAAGACCCATGCCAAGATCAGCTCGGTCGTCCGGCGCGAGGGGCGCAACCTTGTCACCTACACCCATTACGGGACCGGCAATTATCACCCGATCACCGCGCGCATCTATACGGACCTGTCCTTTTTCACCTGCGACGCGGCGCTCGGCCACGATGCGACGCGGGTCTTCAACTATCTGTCCGGCTACGCTCAGCCCGAACGGCTGGAGAACCTCGCCATCTCGCCGCTGAACCTCAAGGACCGGCTGATCGAGATGATCGAGGCCGAAGCCCGGGCCGCCGATGCCGGGCGCCCGGCGGCAATCTGGGCCAAGATGAACGCGCTGACGGAATCCGAGGTGATCGACGCGCTGTACGACGCATCGCGCCGCGGCGTGAAGATCAGCCTGGTGATCCGCGGGATCTGCTGCATCCGCCCCGGCGTCGAGGGGCTGAGCGAGAATATCCGCGTCAAGTCCATCGTCGGCAGGTTCCTGGAGCATTCGCGCATCGTCTGCTTCGCCAACGGGCATGACCTGCCCTCGACGCAGGCGCGGGTCTTCATCTCGTCCGCCGACTGGATGGGCCGCAACCTGAACCGGCGGGTCGAAACGCTGGTCGAATGCAAGAACGAGACGGTCAAGGCGCAGATCGTCAGCCAGATCATGGCGGCGAACCTGGCGGATGTGGCGCAAAGCTGGGTCATGTCGTCCGACGGCACGTTCCGCCGCCACCTGCCCGAGGGCGACGGATACGCCTTTTCCTGCCACCGCTTCTTCATGGAAAACCCGTCGCTTTCGGGGCGCGGCACGGCCGGCGCCGCCGACGTTCCGCAATTGGCCCATAGTCAAGATTGACCTGACCGCCGCGCGGCTTAAGGTTCCGCCCCGGACCTGGCCCGGGGAACGGTGATGAGCGACGACAGCGGCGAACGCGACGACGGGGGCCCGTTCGGCCGCCCGCTATTCGAGGATCCCTCGGCCCGCGCGCTCAGCCGCGTCGGCGTGGTCGATGTGGGGTCGAACTCGGTCCGGATGGTGGTCTTCGACGGCGCCGCCCGCAGCCCCGCCTATTTCTTCAACGAAAAGGTCATGGCCGGCCTGGGCGCCGGCGTCGGCGAAACCGGCCGACTGAACCCCGAGGGGCGCGCCCGCGCCCTGTCGGCGCTGCGCCGCTTCGCGCGGCTGGCCGAGGGGATGGGCGCCACGCCGCTGACCGTCGTCGCCACCGCCGCCATGCGCGAGGCCGAGGACGGCCCGGCCTTCCGCGACGAGGTCGCGCGCGAGACGGGGCTGAAGATCTGGGTCATCGACGGATCGGAAGAGGCGCGCCTGTCGGCCCAGGGCGTGCTTCTGGGCTGGCCCGAGGCCCAGGGGCTGGTCTGCGATATCGGCGGCTCCTCGATGGAACTGGCGCAGGTCGGTGACGGCCGGATCGGCAAGCGCATGACATCGCCGCTCGGGCCGCTGCGCCTGCAGGGCGCCGAGGGCGGCAAGAAAGGGATCGCCAAGGCGATCCAGGCCGGGCTCGACCCGCTGGTCGATACCTTCGGCACCTTCCACGAACGGCTGTTCCTCGTGGGCGGGTCATGGCGCGCCATCGCCCGGCTGGACATGGAGCGGCGGGATTATCCGCTGCACGTGCAGCACGAATACCGCATGACGCCGGATGCGGTGATGCGGACGGTCGAGTTCATCGGCGACAACGACCTTGCCACGCTGCGGTCGAAGACCGGGATCGGCGAGGCCCGGATGGCGCTGGTCCCGCTGGCATCCCAGGTCCTGCGCGAAGTTGTGCGCCGGTTCGAGCCGTCCGAGATCGCCATTTCCAGCTACGGGATCCGCGAGGGGCTTCTGTACGAGCAGATGCCGCAGCGCCTGCGCGACCGCGACCCGCTGATCGAGGCCTGCCGCTTTGCCGAGCAGAAGGATGCGCGGATGCCGGGCTTCGGCAAGGCGCTGTACGATTTCGTCCTTCCGATATTCGAGGGCGAGCCCCCGTCGCGGCTGCGGATCATCAAGGCGGCCTGCCTGCTGCACGATGTCTCCTGGCGCGCGCATCCCGATTACCGTCACGAAGCCTGTTTCGACAACGCGACCCGCGCCAATCTGGGCGGCCTGACCCATGAGGAACGCGTGTTCCTGGGCCTGTCGCTGCTGCACCGCTACAAGAACAGCCGCTCCGGCACCCGGCTGGAGGACATCATCGGCATCCTGTCGGCGGCCGAGATCAAGCAGGCCGAGATCCTGGGCCGCGCGATGCGGTTCGGGGCGATGTTCTCGGCCGAAACGCCGGGCTCGTTGGGCGAGCTTCGCTGGCTGCCCCAGGACAAGCGGCTGGAACTGCACCTGACCGACCGGGCCAACGATCTGTTCGGCGAAGTGGCGGAGGCGCGGTTCAAGGCATTGGCCTCGGCTCTGGGCGCCGATACCGCCACCAGCCGCCGGCGCGAAGCGGCCTGAGGCCCGGCGCTCAGAGTTCGACCTCGGCGCCCGGATCGCGCGGGACCGCCGGGTCGCGCGGAACGGTCGGCCCGTTCTCCAGCGGTGTCTTGCGGCGCAGGATGATGTCGCCGTTCGGCAGGACCTGGGGCGGGTGATACTGGCCCAGATCCTCGATCGTCACCCCGTCGATCTCGAGCGAACGCAGCGCCTCGGCGAGTTCGCGCATCGCCGGTTCCATCTCGTCGAACAGGCCCTGCATCAGCAGCCGGATGCCGCGCGACAGCAGGTCCAGCCCCTCCTCCTCGGCGGGCTGCGCCTGGACGGGAACACCTCCTGCAAGGACAAGAACAATCGCCGCTGCCGTCGCTCTTTTCATACCGGGGAAGATAGCGCGCCGCGCCCGGCGGGCGAGCCGTCAGCGGGCGGCGCCGCTGATCTCCTCCCAGGCGCGGTTGATGGCGATCAGGCGCTTCTCGGCCATGCGCACCGCCTCTTCGGGGACGCCCCGGGCGATCATCCGGTCGGGATGGCTGTCGCGGACCTGGGCGCGCCAGGCGCGGCGCACCTCGTCCAGCGGGGCGCCGGGCTCCACGCCCAGCACGTCCCACGGGTCGGGTTCGGCCCCCGGGACAAGCCGCGCCTTCAGGCTGCGCATTCCGCGATCGCCCAGGCCGAGGATCTGGGCCACCCGGTTCAGGAACCGATCCTCGTCGGGGTGATAGGTCCCGTCGGCCATGGCGATATGAAAGAGCCCCTCCATCAGATCGGCCAGGATCGGGTGCCCCTCGCCGAACATGGTTCGGATACGCCGGGCATATTCCTCGTATCCCGCCACGTCCTGGCGGGCCAGGTTGAAGACCCGCGCGGCGGCGTCCTCCTGATCGCGCGGGATATGGAACACTTCGCGGAAGGCCGTGACCTCGTCGCGCGTCACCCGCCCGTCGGCCTTGGCCATCTTGGCGCCGAGCGCGATGACCGCGATGGTGAAGGCGACCGTGCGTTCCGGCGGTGCCCGCAACCGGTCGAACAGCGCGGCCAGCCCCTCGCCCGAGGCGAGGGCCGAGACGGCGGCGGCGATACGAGACCAGATCGACATGGCGGGACCCTATCCCGAAGCCGTGGCCATGTCAGGGGCCAAGCATCCGCAGACGCGCAGAAAATCGCCCTCCGCCGTCAGATCAATCGCTTGCGGAGCAGGTGCAGATCGATCGCGCGGCCGAACTTGAATCCCACCTCCGGCAGCACCGCGATCAGGGCGAATCCCATCCGTTCGTGAAAGGCGCGGCCGGCGGGATTCTCGCCGCTCACCCCCGCATAGAGATCGACGGCACCGGCGCGGCGCGCGTGATCCTCGACCGCCGCCAAAAGGGCGCGCCCCGCCCCGATCCCGCAAGACTGCGGGTCCAGCAGGATCGTATGCTCCATGGTCCGGGCATAACCGGCGCCGCCGCGAAACTGGCCGTAGGTTGCGAAGCCCAGAAGGCGGCCGCCATCCACGGCGACGAACGTGCCATGACCCGCCGCCCGGCGATCGGCAAGCAGCGCGGCCACCTGATCCGCCGTCTTCTCGTCGGGATTGAAGGTGACGGCGGTCCCGCGGATGTAGTGGTTCCAGATTCGCGCGATATCGGACGCGTCCGATGGTAGGGCCCGGCGGATGGCCGGACCCGGCCCGGAGCGAACCCCTGCGGATGCATCGACCTGTGGCATCTTCATCCCCAAGATGATCCTTGTGCGGCCGTGACGCAGCGCCACGGCGGAAACTGCCTCACAAAGGGTTGATCCTGGGCGACAGGATACCAAATCGTATCGGAATGCCACCATTCCGCGAAGGATTTGCCGATGCTGATGCGCGCCCTGGACCGCTTTTTCGCTCATGAGGCTTCCGGGGGCTTGCTGCTGATCGTGTCGGCCGCCCTGGCCATGATCGTCGCGAATTCCTCGCTGGCGCCCATTTATCAGGACACGCTCGACGCCTATGGCGCGGTCACGATCAACGACGAGGGGCTCGAGAAGCCGCTGCTTCTGTGGATCAACGACGGGCTGATGGCGATCTTCTTCCTGCTGATCGGTCTGGAACTGAAGCGCGAGATGGTCGAGGGCAAGCTGAAGAACCCCCGCGACGTGCTGCTTCCCGGGATGGCGGCCGTCGGCGGCATGGCGGCGCCGGCCCTGATCTACGTGTTTTTCAACATGTCCAACCCCGAGACGATGGCCGGTTGGGCGATCCCGGCGGCGACCGATATCGCCTTCGCGCTCGGCATTCTGGCGCTGATCGGCAGCCGGGCCCCGTCGTCGCTGAAGGTCTTTCTGCTGACGCTGGCGATCCTCGACGATCTGGGGGCGATCGTGATCATCGCCCTGTTCTACACGCAGGAGCTGAAGGTCGATTACCTGTTCCTGGCGCTGATCCCGCTGGCCGGAATGCTCTGGCTGAACCGGCACGAGGCCCATCGCCTGGGTCCCGTCCTGATCCTGGGGCTGGTCCTGTGGGTGCTGGTGCTGAAATCGGGGGTGCATGCCACGCTGGCCGGGGTGATCACCGCCTTCTGCGTCCCGACCAAGGACCGGTGGGGCAAGTCGCCCCTGCACAAGCTGGAAAACGCGCTCTCGCCCTATGTTCTGTATCTGATCGTGCCGATCTTCGCCTTCGCCAATGCCGGCGTGGTGCTGACCGGGCTGACCGTGTCGGACATGCTCAGCCCCCTGCCCCTGGGCATCGCGCTCGGCCTGATCCTGGGCAAGCAGATCGGCGTGTTCGGCGTGACCTTCGTGATGGTCAAGGCGGGCTGGTCGCGGATGCCCCACGGCACCAACTGGCTGCATATCTACGGGATCGCCTGTCTGGCGGGGATCGGCTTCACCATGTCGCTGTTCATCGGCTCGCTCAGCTTCTCGAACCCCGAACTGACCAACGAGGTGCGACTGGGCGTGCTGGCCGGCAGCACCGTGTCGGCGGTGCTGGGATATGCGGTGCTGATGCTGGGCAGCCGTCAGAGCGGCGAGCGGGAGGCCGAGGCCGAGGCCGAGGAGGGCGCCGTCGCGGCGCAATAGCGCCTCAACCGCAAGACCAGAGGTGGAGGATATCGCCCTCCACCTCCCGGACCTCGACCAGCGAGAACCGCTGCGCGGCGGACAGCCGATCGATGCCGAGCGGCCCGAGCGACGGGCGCCCCTCGGCGCCGAGCGCGACCCCGGCCGTGAACACCGCCAGACGGTCCACCAGCCCCGCTCGCAGCAGCGCGGCGGCAAGGCTTCCGCCGCCTTCGCAGAAGACGCGGGTGATCCCCCGATCCGCCAGCGAGGACAGAAGGGCGGACGGTTCCAGCCGCCCGCCCCGCGACGCGACCGGCAGCAGATGCGCCCCGCTGCGGCGCCATGCCTCGGCGCGGTCCGGGGCGACGGCATCGCCTTCCGCGCCGTGCAGCAGCCATAGCGGCCCCTGCCCCGCGCTCGCCGCCAACCTGCCGCCGGCGGGCAGGTCCAGCCCGTGGCTGGCCACGGCGCGGACCGGCTGGCGCGCCGCGCCCAGATCCCGCACCGTCAGTTCCGGGTCGTCCGCCCGCGCCGTGCCGCCCCCGACCAGCACCGCGTCATGGGCCAGGCGGAGCCCATGGACCAGCCGGCGCGCCCCGGCTCCGGTGATCCAGCGGCTTTCGCCCGAGGCGGTGGCGATGCGGCCGTCCAGCGACGTCGCCAGCTTGAGCGTGACCATCGGCCTGCCGTGCAGGACACGCGACAGGAACCCGGCCTGATCGCGCCGGGCCGCCGCCGCGCCGATCCCGGTCTCGACCGCGATCCCGGCGGCGCGCAGCAATGCGTGCCCGCGCCCGGCCACCCTCGGGTCCGGATCCTCGATCGCCGTCACCACCCGCGCCACGCCCGCCGCGACCAGCGCCTCGGCGCAGGGCGGGGTCCGTCCGTGATGGGCGCAGGGTTCCAGCGTGACATAGGCGGTGGCCCCCCGCGCCGCCGCCCCCGCCTGGGCCAGGGCCACGGTTTCGGCATGGGGGCGCCCGCCCGGCCGGGTCCAGCCCCGCCCGACGACACGGCCGTTCCGGACGACGACGCAGCCGACGGCGGGGTTCGGCCAGACATTGCCCAGGCCCCGGCGGCCCAGCCCCAGGGCCAGGTCCATGAAGCGGATGTCGGCCGCGTTCACTCCTCGGCTTTGACCGGCGGGCGCAGTTCCGCGACGAAGCGGTCGAAATCGTCGGCGGCCTGGAAATTCTTGTAGACGCTCGCGAAGCGCACATAGGCGACCGTATCGATCCGGGCCAGGCTTTCCATCACGATCTCGCCGATCACCTTCGACGGGATGTCGGTCTCGCCCATGCTTTCCAGCCGGCGCACGATGCCGCTGATCATCTGGTCGATCCGCTCGGGCTCGACCGGGCGCTTCTGCAGCGCGATCCGGATCGAGCGTTCCAGCTTGTCGCGGTCGAAATCCTCGCGCCGGCCATTGGTCTTGATCACGACCAGGTCGCGCAGCTGCACCCGTTCATAGGTGGTGAACCGTCCGCCGCAGGCGGGGCAGAAGCGCCGCCGTCGGATGGCGACGTGATCCTCGGCGGGCCGCGAATCCTTCACCTGAGTGTCGACATTTCCGCAGAACGGGCAGCGCATCGCCTCTCCCTCGGTCTTCAATCCCGAAAATCCACGAGCAGTATAGGCGGGCGCCAACGCGTTGGGTAGTAGCGAATTTCGACCCCAATATGCTGAAAATCCGCGCGGCCCTCGGACCCGCTCCGCCCTGCGCGCGTTCCCGACACGACATAACCGAGCAGGAGGGCGAAATGGGCCGCAAGACGATCTTCATCACCGGTGCGTCCAGCGGTATCGGCCGCGCGACCGCCGAACTGGCCGCCGGGCGCGACTGGAACGTCGCGCTGTTCGCCCGGCGGGGCGACCGGCTTGCGGACCTGGCCCGGGATTTGGGCGACGCCGCCCTGGCGCTCGAGGGCGACGTGACCCGCCCCGACGACCTGGAACGCGCCATCGCCGCGACCGTCGACCGCTTCGGCGGGGTCGACGCAGCCTTCGCCAATGCCGGCCGCGGGGCGGGATCCGGCGGACGGGACGGCTGGCGGGCGATGGTCGATGTCAACGTGATGGGCCTGCTCTACACCGCCGAGGCCGTGCTGCCCGAACTGAAAAAGACCAAGGGCACGCTGGTTCTGACCGGATCGGCAGCCGGGCGGATGCACATAAAGGGGTCGGTCTACGGCGCGACGAAATGGTTCGTCCACGGCTATGCCGGCAACATGGCCGAGGACATGCGCGACTGGGGCGGCCGCTGCTGCGTGATCGCGCCGGGCATGGTCGATACCGAGTTCTTCGATCAGGGAAAGCCCGACAAGCTGCATCCGGAAGACGTCGCCGCCGCCGTGCTGCACGCGATCGAGGCGCCCGAACGGGCGGCGGTGCGCGAGATCTTCCTGATGCCGCAGCACTAGCCCAGATGCGCCGCCACCTCGCGCCGATGCGGGTCCCGCCGATGTTCGACCAGATACAGGCCCTGCCAGGTGCCCAGGCGCATCCGTCCGTCGCGCACCGGCACGGTCAGGCTGACCGGCAGCAGCGCGGCCTTGATATGGGCCGGCATGTCGTCGGACCCCTCGGCCACATGGCGCAGATACGACATCGCGGGATCGTCGGCCGGGGGCACCAGCCGGTGCAGGAAGGCGGCCAGGTCGCGCTGCACATCGGGATCGGCGTTTTCCTGGATCAGCAGCGAACAGGAGGTATGGCGCACGAACAGCGTCAACAGCCCGTCGCCCGACACCCATTCGGCCACCTGCGCGGTGAAATCGTAAAGGCCCGCCCCGCGCGTGCGGATGATGAACTCGGTCTGCATCGGCGCATCGTGCCCGCGGCGCCGCGCCGCGACAAGCGCCCGCGGCGCGATCCCGCCCCGCCACCATCGGAGGTTTGCGCGCAGTGATACGTTCTGCCCCCCCTGACAGCCGCTTCGGCCAGTTCCTGACCCGCGTGATCGTCGTCATCGCGCTGGTCGGGCTCACCCTGGTCGCCTGGTGGATCCGGCACACCCTGCTGCTGGCCTTCGGCGGCCTGATCGTGTCGGTGGTGATCCTGGCGCTTGCCCGGCCCCTGTCACGGCTGACCGGGCTGCCGCATCTGGCGGCGGTGGCCACGGCCACCTTGCTGATCGGGGCGGCCCTGGGGCTGGCCCTGTGGCAGGCCGCGCCCGCCCTGCTGACCCAGGCGGCCGAACTGCGCGAGGCGCTGCCGCAGGCGGTGGCCAGCCTCCGCGACCGCTTTCCCGGCCTGCTGGCGCAGGATGCCCTGACCCAGAGCAGCGTGATCAGCGGCATTGCCGGGCAGATCACGCTCTGGTCGACCCGTCTGGTCGAGGGGATCACGGCGATCCTTCTGGTCGTTCTCGCGGGGCTTTTCTTTGCCGCGACGCCCGGTCGCTATACCGAGGGGCTGGTCCGGCTGGTGCCGCCCTCGCGGCAGGAGACCGCCCGGCACGCGGTCAGGTCGGCGGGGACGGCGCTGCGCGCCTGGTTGCTGGGCCAGCTCGTGGCCATGGGCGTGGTGGGCAGCGGGGTCGCGCTCGGCACCTGGATGATCGGCCTGCCGGCTCCGCTGGCCCTCGGCCTGGTGGCGGGCCTGCTGGAATTCGTTCCGGTGATCGGGCCGATCCTGGGCGCCATCCCGGCGCTGCTGCTGGCCATGACCATGGGCTGGAGCATGTTCGTCTGGACGGCCGGGTTGTATCTGGCCGTCGAGCAGCTGGAATCGAACATGCTGCTGCCGATGATCGAAAGGTCGGTCGCCTCGGTCCCGCCGGCATTGTTCCTGCTGGCGCTGGTCGCCATCGGCACGCTGTTCGGCCTCACCGGGGTGATTCTCGCCGCGCCGCTGACCGTGGTGGGCTACGTCCTGGTCAACGAACTCTACGTCAAGCCGCTGAACGACGGGAGCGGCGCCTAGCGCCGCCTCTCGGGGACCGCGTCACTGCACAGCAGACGGCCGAACGCCGCGCTGATCCCGGCATCGGCAGAGAGCAGGCCCCGCAGGCCGCTATTCGCCGCCCCTTCCGGCGACAGCGAGAAGACGATCCCCTCGCCCGACCGGCGCGGCGGCGGCGAGACGCGGTAGATGCGGGTGGCCGAGGGCCGGTTCTCTCCGCGGATCACGTAATCGGCGGCCGCGCACCAGAAATCGCCCAGCCCGGACTTGCCGCGATAGGGGACCAGGATGCTGCCGTCGGCGCGGGGCTCGACCACCAGCCCGTTCTCGGCCACGAAGGCCTGGGCCCCGGCCGGAAGAACGAGGGCGGCGCAAAGGGCGGTAAGCAGGCGGCGCGGCATCAGAGAAATCCCGGGTTGTTCCGACCGGGAACGGACGGCGCCGCCCCCGGTTCCGTCGTCTACTGATCGAGGAAGCTGCGCAGCTTGCGCGAACGCGACGGATGCTTCAGCTTGCGCAGGGCCTTGGCCTCGATCTGCCGGATGCGTTCGCGCGTGACGCTG
>Ga0189283_10303_pt1 | contig 20925 bp, 19 predicted proteins | sample N26C4minimetaG_FD_130320 | JGI IMG/M metagenome (GOLD analysis project Ga0189283, IMG submission 130320) | Marine microbial communities from the Costa Rica Dome - N26 C4 mini metaG | ecosystem: Environmental > Aquatic > Marine > Oceanic > Photic zone | place: Costa Rica: the Eastern Pacific...
GCCGATATAGAGGGCAGCCAGCGTGCCAGCCGGGAAGTCACCCGGATTGTCCGCAATGTATTGCTGGAAGCCCGGATTGGTCACCGGCACCACCTGCGTGGCGAGTTCCTGCGGCGGATAGGACGGAGACGTCTTCCAGCTCGGAACATCCGTCAGGCCGTACAGGGCTTCAAGGTGAAGTCCAATGCCGTTCGAGAATTCACGATTGTACTCGGTGAAGATCTGGTAGCGCTCTTCCTCTTCCACCAGATTGTCGAACTGGGTGAACTGGAAATAGCACTGATCATTGGCCGGATTGACGATACCGCCGACATCGGTACAGCCGGCTTCGCGGTTCACGGCGCCAATGACGCCAAGGCCGGTACCGGTCAGGCCAAGAGCCACATAGCGGCCAGGGTTGGAAAGGGACGAGAAGCCGCCCACCGGGTTTTCCGTGATGTCGGAAATTGCCCAGTCCTTTTCGAGCAGCGCCACTTCATTCTTGTACTGGTAGCCTGCGGAGATGATGAAGTTCCAGTCACCCCCCTGCTTGCCCCAGGCGGCCGAGACATCATACTCGCCATCAGATCCGTCGAACTGCTGGAAGCTGCCACCAACTTCAAAGCCCTCGAGGTCTGTCCGCGTGATGAAGTTCACGACACCCGCAATGGCATCTGAGCCGTACAGGGCGGCTGCGCCGTCCTTCAGCACTTCGATGCGGCCGATTGCGGCCGACGGAATCATGTTCGTGTCGACAAACAGCTGCGCCTGCTCACCCACGCCATAGGGCGAGAAGGTCTGGCGCTTGCCGTTCAGCAGGACCAGCGTCCGGCCGGGCCCGAGACCGCGCAAGTTGACGTTGGAGGTGCCTTCCAGTCCGTTCGAGGCGAACTGGTTGGTCTGACCGTCGACCCCGGACGACACGCCAAGGTTCCGGATCAGTTCGGTGACACTGGGCGACCCTTCCAGCTTCAGTTCACCGGCCGTCAGAACGTCGACCGGCAGGGCCGCGTCTTCCGGCGTACCGGCGATAAAGGATCCGGTGACCACCACCGTCTCCTGGCGCGCCTCGGCGTCTTCCTGCGCGACGGCTGGCATGCCGACCGCAAGCGCAACGCAAGACGCACTAAGCCACATTTTCATTTCACGATTCATCTACTTCCTCCCGTGTTGTGAGCGGCCGGTCTCTGGTGCCCGGCTCAGGCCTCACCCACGGACAGAATATGCCCGGTTCGCCAGTCGAACAGGGGCATATTGTTGTGCGGCGCAGCAATTCCGCCCCCCAAATGGGGGATAAATTTCGTGACAACGTTGTTGTGTTAAACTTCTTCGGAAACCCGCCGTCACAATCTGCACGAAATCGGTCAGAATCGCCCGGATTGTGGCGCAAATGTTACAGTGTTGGACAAACCTGAAACCTAACCAGTTTTTGAGGCTGTATCCGGCAATAGAACGATTATTTTTGACGGACACCCGCCGACAAGAGCGGGCTCGAACCCCCTCCCGGAACTCGAAATACACAATCAGGAAACTGCTATGCATCTCAAACAGTCATTGTTTGTGACGGCTTCTGCCGTCTTCTTTCTTGCGGCCAATGCTCAGGCCCAGGACGCCACTCCGGCGCCCGAATCCGAGCGCGAATCCGCCATCGACCGCGTGCTCGGCACGGTTACGGTCACCGCGACCAAAAAGAAGGACGTCGAGAACGTCCAGGACGTGCCGGTCGCCGTCTCCGCGTTCAACTCCGACACGCTTGACGCCCTGAACGTCACGACCCTGGAAAGCCTGTCCTACTCGTCCCCGAACGTGTCGCTGGACGATGTCGGCACCTCGCGCGGCACGGCGAACTTCGCCATCCGCGGCCTCGGCGTGAACTCTTCCATTCCCTCCATCGACCCGGCCGTCGGCGTGTTCGTCGATGGCGTCTATATCGGCGTGAACACCGGTGTCGTCGTTGACCTGTTCGATGTCGAAAGCATCGAGATCCTGCGCGGTCCGCAAGGCCTGCTGTTCGGCCGCAACACGACCGGCGGTGCCGTGGTCGTGAACTCCGGCAATCCGAGCGACGAATTCACCTACAAGATCGGCGCAAAGGTCGACGGTCCTGTGGATGAAGACCGTGGCGGTGCCAGCGGCACCATTCAGGGGTATGTCTCCGGTCCGCTGATCGAAGGCCTGCTGAACGGCAAGATCGGCGCCTCCTACACGTCGGATGCCGGCTATTTCGAAAACCAGTACAATGGCGACAATCATGGCGAACTTCAGATCGCCACCTATCGCGGCGCGCTGGAATTCACGCCGACCGAGCGCCTGACCGTGCTCGGCAAGGTTGAGTACACCGACAGCCGCGGCGACGGCCCGTCCGGTCAGAACCGCTCCTATTTCGATCGCGAGACGTTCGACTTCTCGATCAACGAGCCGGGTCTTGCCGAAGCCGAAACCATCTTCGGCTCCATCCGCACCGATTATGATGTTGATTTCGGCAATGGCCGCATCACCAACATCTTCGGCTATCGCGATCTGGAATCGGCCACGGTCGGCGACATCGACGCCACGCCGTTCACGCTGTTCCACTCCGGATCGGAGTTCAATCAGGAACAATTCTCCAACGAGCTGCGCTATGCCGGTACTTTCGGCAAGGCGGACGTGACGACCGGCCTGTACTATTTCGAACAGGAAATCGCCTACACCGAGACCCGCAACCTGCCGACGACCCGTCCGGCGACGCTGCCGGCCTCCATTCCGTGGGGCTTCTATGGTGGCGGCCGTCAGGACCACACGGTCTGGGGCGCCTTCGCCAATGTCGACTATTCCGTGACCGACAAACTGGTTGCCACGGTCGGCCTGCGCTATTCCTCCGAGGAGAAGGATGCCGACGTCATCTATATCCGTCCGCGTAACGAGTGTTCCGTTGTCAGCGGCACCTGCTCTCCGGACGGCACCAACGCCCTGATCTCCCTGATCACCGGCGGCCTGGTGGCAGAGCCGAACGGCTTCAGCGATGGCAATGACTGGTCCAACTGGACGCCAAAAGTCGGCCTGCAATACTTCTGGACCGACGATTTCCAGACCTATGCCCACTACACCAAGGGCTTCCGGTCCGGTGGCTACAATTTCCGCATCACCGATATCCCGATCTTCCAGTCCTTCGTGACCCAGACCGGCGATCTCGGCTTCGATGAGGAAGAAGTCGATGCCTTCGAAGTCGGCTTCAAGACCAGCAGCGAAGACGGCCGCGTCCAGGTCAATGGCGCCCTGTTCCACACCAAGATCCAGGACATGCAGCGGGAAGTGAACACCGCCGGATCGTCCGGCGTGGTGCAGAACATCATCAACACGGCTGATGCCTCGATCACGGGTATCGAAGTGGATGGCCGCGTCGCAATCGCCGATTCCTGGCTCGCCACCTTCAATGTCGGCATGATCGATGCCTCCTATGACGAGGTCTTCTTCGATCTCGACGCAGACGGCGTTGTCGGCTCCAGCGACCTCGCCCTCGACCTGCCCCGCGTGCCGCAGGCAACTTGGGGTGTCGGCCTGATCAAGGATGTCGACCTTGGCGACAATGGCGCACTGGTCGGTCAGGTGAACTACCAGTTCCGCGACCGCATTGCGTACACGGACAGCAATTTCGGCTGGATCCAGTCCGCCAACATGCTGGACGCAAATTTGACCTGGGAAACGCCGATCGACGGTCTTGCGGCCTCCATCTACGGCAAGAATTTGCTCGACGAAGTCCAGGCCGGCAACGACACGCAGCTGCCCTTCCCGGGCCCGCTTTCGACCGGCCAGAACTATCCGTATATGGGCCTGCCGGCCGGCGGTACGTTCTCCCCGCTCAAGAAGGGCCGCCTTGTCGGCCTCGAGCTGACCTACGAATACTAGGCTCAGCCCGCACTACGAATTTTCAGGAAAGGGCGGCCCGGCGGGTCGCCCTTTCTTCATTCACCCCCTATGTGTCTGGCCATGACCCAGTCCCCGCCGATTCTCGACATTGCCGATTTCATCGCAGACCCGGTGGACCCCGCCGGCTTTCCCTCGCACACGCTGCGCTTCTGGAACGCCCGCTGGGCAGAGGCTGTCGGCCTCGGGCATTTGGGACCGGAGGCACAGATCGCTCATTTCGGCCGGTTCGACCCGCTGGACGCAAATCTCCCGCAGCCGCTGGCCCTGCGCTATCACGGCCACCAGTTCGGCACCTACAACCCCCAGCTCGGCGATGGCCGCGGATTCCTGTTCGCCCAGCTGCGCGATGGCGCATCGCGCTGGCTCGATCTCGGCACGAAGGGGTCCGGCCAGACGCCCTGGAGCCGGCAGGGAGATGGCCGCCTGACCCTCAAGGGCGGCGTGCGGGAAATTCTCGCCGCCAGCTATCTCGAAGCGATCGGCGTCAACACATCCAAGGCGTTTGCCCTCGTCGAGACCGGGGAACAGCTCGCCCGCAATGACGAGCCCTCGCCCACGCGCTCAGCCGTGCTGACACGGCTTTCCCACAGCCATATCCGGTTCGGCAGCTTCCAGCGTCTCGCCTATCTTGAGGAAACAGACGCTCTCGCCCGTCTGGTCGACTATGCCGTCCGCCATTTCCATCCTGGTGCAGATGATCCGGACAGGGCCCGCAGGACGGTCAACCTTCTCGCTGCCATCTCGGCCGCCACCGGCCGCATGATCGGCCAGTGGATGGCCGCAGGGTTCGTCCATGGTGTGATGAACACGGATAATTTCAACATCACTGGCGAGACATTCGATTTCGGGCCATGGCGCTTCCTGCCCGTCTCCGATCCGAACTTCACTGCCGCATATTTCGACCAGCAGGGACTTTACCGGTTTGGACGCCAGCCGGTTCAGGGCGGCTGGGCCCTCCAGCAGCTGGCCTCTGCCCTGCTGCCGCTCGCCGATGCCGACGCACTGGCAGCCGGATTGGCCCCCTATCAGACTGCCTATCAGGACAGCTTCATCACCCACACGCATGCCCTGCTCGGTATTGCGCCACTGGGCGAGTTGCAGGCCGACACGGAATTCCTGCAGGCCTTCTATGCCTGGATGACCGAAACCGGCGCCAGCTGGCCCCAAGTCTTCTTCGACTGGTTTGGCGGCGTGACCAGCGCGGACCGAGCATCGGCCTCTCCGCTGGCCGCGCTTTATGCCGATGATCCTTTCGCACCGGTCCGGGCCGGCTTCGAGGCCCGCCAGCCGGTCCGCCCGGACCGGTTGCACCATGCCTATTTCCAGGCGCCCGCTCCGGTCAGCCTGCTGATAGACGAAGTCGAGGCCGTCTGGGCTCCGGTTGCAGAATCAGATGACTGGTCGGCGGTCGAGGCGAAACTCGCCCATATCGAACAGGCCCGCCAGGCCTATCTCGGGTCCTGACCCGCACGGTCAGCCGTCCAGTTCGACATCCCAGTAGAGATAATCCATCCAGGTCTCGTGCAGATGGTTCGGCGGGAATTTCCGGCCGATTTCCTGCAGCTGGTAATTGTTCGGGCGTGCCGGCGGCTTCGACAGGTGCATGTCGGTATGCTTCAGCAATTTTCCGCCCTTGCGCAGATTGCACGGGCTGCATGCCGCAACGATGTTCTCCCATGTCGTGCGGCCGCCCTTCGAGCGCGGGATCACATGGTCGAAGGTCAAATTCTCGGACGTGCCGCAATACGCGCAGGCGAACCCGTCGCGCAGGAAGACATTGAATCGCGTGAACGCCGGCGGGCGGTCCTGGCGTACGAAATCCCGCAATGCGATGACGCTCGGCAGGCGGAACTCCGTGCTCGGGCTGCGCACGACATAATCATATTCTGCAATGATATCGACACGGTCGAGGAAAACGGCCTTCACCACTTCCTGCCAGGGCCACAATGACAGCGGATAATAGGACAGGGGCCTGAAATCGGCATTCAATACCAGAGCGGGCCGGCCGCTCGGAGGGACCGAAAGGATCTCAGCCATGGAAGACCTCCATGGTGCAGAGAACATATGCTTGCTCGAACCGACTGAAGGCGCAGCTCCTTTTCGTCTCGCCCATGCTCTAGGTGATTCACATCATCAGATTATGACAGAAACGGCGTTTTGCAACGTTTTCCCTGATCAGGCCTGCGGGCCCGCCCGCCCGGCCTTGTCGCGCAGATCATTGATCCAGCCCCACAACATGTGCGCAGCGACGCCCCGATACGGCCGCCAGATTTCCGCATGGGCCGTGAATTCCTTGATTTCCATACGGGTTTCGACCTCCGAGAGCAGCTTGTGCGCCTCCATCAGGCCGACATCTCCCACCGGAAAGGCGTCCATCGCCCCGACCGAATAGAGCAGGAACAGTTCCGCCGTCCACGGGCCGATCCCCTTGACCGAAACCAGTTCGCGGCGCGCCGACTCAAGATCGGTCGCACATACGCGCTGCAGGTCCAGATCGCCCTGTGTGATCGCTTCAGCAATCGACCGCATGTGCCGCACCTTGGGCCGCGACATGCCGCACGCACGGATGTCCTCGGGATCGGCCGCCAGCACGGCCTGCGGCGTCACCTCGCCGAACAGGGTTTCGGTCCGCCCCCAGATGGTTCCGGCTGCCTTGGTCGACAATTGTTGGTAGGCGATCAATCGGCACAGCGCCGCATAGCAGGGATCGCCGACTCTCCAGTGCGGCACGCCCAGCTCGTCATAGGCCCGTCCCAGCGCAGGATCTGCGGCCGCCAGCGTTTCGCAGGCCGCTTTCAGCTTGCGCCGCGACGGCGCCGTCAATAGCCCGGACCCGGCAATGTCCCAACCGGGACAAGCCCCATCCGGACCTCGTCATCCTGGATCGTGAAGCTGAGAAATCCGCCGTCCGCCGACGAGGTTTCCAGCATGGTAAGCATCGCATTTTCCTGCTGGCCCAGCTGGCCGGATTCCTCCAGCACCGCCCTCAATTCGGTCGTATCTTCTATCCGTATGCCGAAGGACCCGTTGGCCCGTCCATTGGTGTAGCCGATGTCGCCCTTCATGCCGAGGTCCAGCGGGCCCCAATCCAGAAGGGCCTGTGCAATCTCCACGCCGCCCTCCTGCTGGACCAGCGCCCGGTGGAACCGCTCCGGATCTCCGCCGGCACGAATCCAGGCCGGGAAAAATCCGCGTACCTCGCCAATCAGACGCGAGGGGCCCAGCGTATCGCCCAGGAATTCTGCGCCCTGCGGGGCGGCATTGATGGTCAGCCGGTCCCATTGCAGCGCAATCATCAGGTCATCCTCTGCCCCCGACCGCGGGGCGAGGTTCAGGGAGAATCCTGCCGTCTCATAGGATTCACCATTGATCAGCGCGGTGGCGCTGCCCATCTGCACGCCGATCCGTCGAATGCCGTCGCGGGTCCAGGACACGCTGGTCGCCGACGATGTGTCCAGCGTCACGGTCTGGCGCAGGCCGCCCGGTTCGGTCACCAGATTGCGGCCCGGCGAATAGGCGATCACATGCTGCCAGTTCCAGGGCTGCATCACCAGGCGCAGTTTCTCGCCCTCCCAGCGTCCCTGTCCGGCAGCCTGATACACCGGATCGTCCACAACCAGTTCGAACCTGTAGGGAAATCCGCCGAGGGATTTCGAGGAATATTCGATTACCGTGCCATTGGCGCGCTGTTCGGCAATCCACTGATCGATCCCCTTGTCCAGCTGGCCCTTGGCGACGAACCAGTAAGCGGTCCACGCGCCGATCCCTAGCAGCAACAGGGTGAAGGGCAGGTACAGCCAGAATCGGCTCTTCTTCCGGGATGTCGAAGGCTCGGCCATGAACGGGTCCTATTGGCTGGCGGTGGCGAGGCGACCCTGCACGCTGCGTCCCTCTGCGACAAGGGCGTCCGATGCGGTCTCGAGGTCCGATTGCAGCCGTGTCATCAGCTCCCTGCGCGGCAGGCCTGCCGGGATCGGCGGCAGGATGTCATAGATGATTTTTCCCCGCGTCCGCTTCAGGCCACGGCCCGGCCAGCACAGGCCGGCATTTGTTGCCACCGGCACGATGGGGGCCTCGATGGCCTTCGCCAGTCCGGAAATGCCGGCGGCATGATAGGCAGGCGGGGCGCCAGGCTCCGTCCGGGTGCCTTCCGGAAAGATCACGATCTGGCGTCCATCCTCGGCGCGGGTCTTCGCCTCGGCGACCATCTTCTTCAGCGTTTTCGTGTTCCCGGCCCGGTCGATCGGAATCATCGCCGTCTTCAGCGCATACCAGCCAAGGAACGGATACCAGAGCAATTCCTGCTTCAGGATGATCGCCGGCGCCGGCATCACCAGGAACGGAATGAACACATCCAGCATGCAATTGTGCTTGCCGGCATACAGAACCGTCCCGCGCGGCATGTTCTGGCGTCCGCGAATTTCCACCTCGATGCCGCAGATCACGCGCAGGCCCCAGATCAGGCCCCGTGCATACAGGCTGATCGCCCAGAAGGTCACGGATTTGGGCAGCAACAGGGCCGGCAGGCAAACGATCCCCATGACGGCCATCAGGCCGTACATCCAGATCACGAACAGGATGGAACGCAACATCATCATCCCGCTTCAGATAGCGCGTCACGCAAAGGTCGTCACCCGCCACTTCGCCCATTCCAGCAGCACGCCGCGAAACGAATCGGGATCGGCCCAGATCCGGGCCGGATCATTCACCGTCCGCACCGGCCAGGGTTTCAGCGCAATGTCCGGCATTGCCTTCTCCAGCACGATCAGGCTGCGCGGCATGTGATAGTCCGACGTGACGATGATCAGGCTCTCATAGCCGCGCTCATAGGCCCAGGCCGCGGTTTCGTCGGCATTGCCCAACGTGGTTTCGGCCACATAGCCGACATCAACACAGCAGGCCCAGACCTCCGCCGATCCGCCGGCCAGCGCGATCAGGTCCTCCACCGTCACATCCGGATGCACCCCGGAGATCAACAGGCGCGCCCCCCGGCCTTCGGAGACCAGATCCACGCCGGCGGCAATCCTCAGGCCGGACCCGCCCGTCAGGGCCACGATCGCATCGGCGGTGATCTCCGGCGCGTGATCGGCCCTGGCGGCGCGCTGCGCAAACAGGATGAAGTCCACCACCGCCAGCAGCAGGCAGGCCAGCAGCAGGGCAGGCACCAGTCCAATCCGTTTCTGTCGCAATCGCCGTTCGCCGCTCACATCACACTCTTCAGGGAACGAATAACGGTCACGCGCGCCGCAAGGCGGGCGGCAAGGCCCGCGATCAGCGGCGTCGCCACAAGGATCATCACGTCCAGCAGGTCCAGGCTCAACACCGGCAGCAAGCCCGAGCGCGCGCCGCTCGAATGGGCCGCAAAGATCATCGCCGCCGCCGCGCCCAGCGCCAACAGCGCCCCGACCGCCCCGGCCCGAAGGCCCAGCAGCCAGAAACGGCGCTCGAACAGGCCGGCAATATAGCGGTCCCGCGCCCCGGCCAGATGCAGCACATCCACAATGTCCCGGCGCGCCAGCAGGGCCGCATGCGTGGCGAAGGCAATCACCGCCACGGCGGTCGAGGCCAGAAGGGCCACCGCCGTCAGCGCCACAAGCCGCGCGATCGCCAGCATCCGCCGCACATCGCCTGCCCAGTCGGCATGTTCATCCACGGCATTGGCAAACCCGGCCTCGGTCAGGCGGCGCTCGAGGGTCGGCCCCATGAAGTCGACCTCAGGGTCGGCGCGCACCGCAACCAGTTGCGGCAGGGGCAGGCTGTCCGGCAGGCCCCGGCTCCCGAAATTCGGTTCCAGCAGCGCGTCGATCTCCGCCTTCGACAGCAGGCGCGCCTCGCGCACACCCTCCGTGGCCTCGATGATCTGCCGCGCTTCCTCGGCCCCGCGCCGGTCGGCATCGGGCAGGGACACGGTCAACTCGCCCTCCACTTCGGCGGTCCAGCTGCGCGCAGCTCCATAGGTCGACTTGGCCGACAGGGTTGCCAGCGCGGCGAGAAAACACAGCGCGCCCACGACAAAGAACAGCGCCATTTCGCGCGCATCCTCAACGGGCAGCAGCGGGGTCTCTCTGGCCATGCCTATTCCGCCGCCTTCACGATATCTGTGCGACGGCGCGCCGCCGGGCCGTATTCCACATCCTGCACCAGCAGGCCGTGCTGCAGGCGGAAGACCGGTGCCTCGACCTGCCGCACCAGGCCCAGATCATGCGTCGCGATGATCACCGTCGTGCCCCGGCGCTTGTTCAGTTCCAGGAACAGGCGCATCAGGCGTGACCCCATTTCAGGGTCGACATTGCCCGTCGGCTCGTCCGCGATCAAAATGTCCGGCTGGGTCACCACGGCCCGTGCGATGGCCACACGCTGCTGCTCGCCGCCCGACAGCGTCGGGGGCCGCGCATGCATCCGCTCGCCCAGCCCCACCCAGGCCAGCAATTCCTCGACATCGTGGCGATAGCTCGCTTCCTTGCGACCGAGCACCCGCAGCGGCAACGCCACATTCTCATACGCGGTCAGATGGTCCAGCAGGCGGAATTCCTGGAACACAACGCCCACCCGGCGACGCAGCGCCGAGAGCTGGTCGCGCGTCAGCCGGCTGGTCGGACGGCCGAACAGCGAGACTTCCCCCCGCGTCGGCTTCAGCGCCAGATAGAGCAGTTTCAGCAGGCTGGTCTTGCCAGCACCGGAAGCCCCCGTCAGAAAGCTGAACGATCCGGGTTTCAGGACCAGGTCAATCCCGCTAAGAATGTCCTCCGACGTGTCGTACCGCAGCGAGACGCTGTCCAGGCGCACGGCAACATCGTCAAACAGGTCATGGCGGGAAAGAGTCATCAGCTCCTGTCCTGTGCTCGTTCGAGTGGATTATTGGGGCGAATTGCGGGAAACACCAAGTCATGATCCTCACTTGTCCCCATTGTGAAACCCAGTATTTCGCCGATGACTCAACAATCGGTGAAAGCGGCCGTACCGTGAAGTGCGCCGCCTGTGGCGGATCCTGGTTTGTCGAACCGAAGCATCTCGGCGACACGGTTAAGCGCACCCCCGCCGCGGCACATGAAATCTACCGCGAGAAAGTCCGCGAACAACGCCGCCGCAAGAGCCGAACGGCCGCCCTTCTGTCCTGGCTTGTGACCGCTGCAGTCTTCTTCTCGCTCGGCGTCGCAGCCATCATGTACCGCAATGAAGTGGCAAAAGTCTGGCCCGAGGCCGGGACCGCCTACAGCCAGCTCGGATTCAAGGTGAACCGGTTTGGCCTCGATTTCGAGGACATTGAACGCAGCCGCACCTTCAATGACACGATTCCGGTCGTCACTGTCGCCGGCAAGGCGCTCAACATCTCGCGGTCCACAGTCGACACACCCGCCGTTCAGGTGGACCTGAAGGATGAGCGCGGCGTCATCGTGGCCACCACCTATGGCCGCATCCGCCCGGATGCCCTGGCACCCGGCGAGGCCGGCATGTTCCGGATCGTGGTTGAACAGGCCCCGATGGAAAGCTTCGAGATCGAACTGAAATTCGTGGACCTTGCAGACGTCCCTGCCGGTGAAACAGACGAAACGCCTGAACCGGACGCGGAACCGGACCCCCAGACCCCAACTGAAACGGACCTGCCTGCGGAATGACCGACATGCCGAAGATCGAAGTCATCGTGCCGGAAGACGAACTCCTGGCACAGATCGACCAGCTGGCCGAAACGCTGGCCCCGCGCCTGACCGGGGACTGGACCATCGTGTCGATCCTGATTGGGGCCACGCCGTTCACGGCAGACCTGATGAAAGCCCTTGCCAGGCGCGACATTCACCCGACGCTCGATGTCATCTGGCTCGAATCCTATCGCGATGCGCGGGAAAGCTCCGGCCGGGTCGTGGTGCGCGCGGATCTGGCCCGTTCTGTGAAGGATCGCGGCGTGATCATTCTGGATGATGTGTTCGATACCGGCCGCACGCTCGCCTTCGCCAAGGCCCACATGCAGGCAAAGGGCGCGCGCGAAGTCATCACCTGTGCGCTGACCCAGAAACCCTGGGCCCCGCGCGGCGAGCAGGGCGTCGACTATTGCGCGATTGATGCGCCCGGCCGCTACCTGGTCGGCTATGGCATGGACGATGCCGGCAAGTATCGCGGCCTGCCCTATATCGGCGCCCTGGACTGATTCCGTTCATTCAGTTGACCGGCAAGTACGTCTCCAGAAAGGAGAGTATCTCGGTATAGTAGGTCAGCTCATCCTCTTCAGACATGTAGGAATGGTCGGAGTCTTCCAGCGTCACCAGCCGGAAGGACTTGCCCGCCTTGCGCAGGGCCTTGTCCATGCGTTCGGCCTGTTCGTAGGCGACCACGTCATCATTCCGCCCATGCAGGATCAGAAGAGGTCGTGACACATTCACTGCATGCTCCACGGGTGAAACGGCGTTGATCGCCTCCTTGTCCTGCCTTGGGTGTCCGATATGGGCGACCCAATAGGTGTAGGCTTCGGACGTGCCGCCCTCTTCGCGGCGTTCGCGACGCAGGAATGCATGCAGGTCACTAATTCCGGCCGCGGCAATTACGCATTGATACTTTTCGGGGGTCAGCGTGGCGGCTGCCATTGCGGCATACCCGCCATAGGAATACCCAAGAATGCACGCGCGGTCTGCCTCTGCCAGGCCCTCGGCCACAAGGTGGTCAAATCCATCTTCCACATCGGTCTGCATGGCGCGTCCCCATTCCCGACGACCCCTGTCAGCGAACACTTTCCCAAATCCGGAAGAGCCCCGGAAATTGGGTTGGAACACCTGGTAGCCACGCGCCACAAGGATCTGCACATCCTGATCGAACGTGACCATGTCCCGCATTTCCGGGCCACCATGCGGCATGACAACAAGTGGAGGCGGAGGCGCACCTTCAGCCATCGGAGGGCGGGTGAGGTATCCATGCAGTTCCAGCCCGTCCCGCGCCGTATACGTCACGACATCGGTGGCGCCGAACGTCTTGCCGACCAGACGCTGGTGCTGATTGCCGAGTTTCGTGGCCGCCGCGGTATCCAGATCATAGATATGATACGAACCCGGTTCGCGTGGCCCGACGGCCTTGAGCAGCCATCGTTTGCCATCTTCGCTGGCATCAAGCGGGATCACATTGGCCTCATTCCCGAAATACGTGTTCAACGCATCCAGATGACTCTGGATCAGGGGATCGTCCATCTCGATGACGAGGCGGTCATCGAAATAGAACACGCCCATCAGTTCGCGCGTTTCGGTGTTGAAGAACCCGTCCTCGATATCGACCTTTTCATGTGTGCGTACGGTTTCGATGATCGCATTCTGCTCGAAGTCGAAAAGATAGATGCCGGCCTTGTCTTCGTCATCCGGTCGTGCGGATACATAATAAGTTGACTCGGTCGGACCGGGATAAAGCACCTGGAACTCCAGCGCCGCGTCGTCATTCTGGCGCGACTTGAGACGTAGTGTGCGGATCTTCCGCCACTTGATCGACCCATTTTCCCGGTCTTCGCGCGCATAGACATAGATGACGGTCCCGCGCGAATTTACATTCAGGCGAAAGGCCGGTTCTCCGTTCCGGTCTGTATACCACGCATAGGTATTGCGCGTTCCAATTGCGATCCGCTCGACCGTGCCGTCGATGACATTCACCTTGAACAGGTCGAGGTCTCCGGCCAGGCGCGCGGGCATCAGGATATGGTCCGGATCATTCGGCAACATGTCCGTTACCGAGGTCAGATAGAAGTTCCGGTGCAGGCTTTTCTCTTCCTGGAACATGGCCACCGTCTTCCCGGTTTCACGCTCCACGGAGAGCAATCGGGAAAAGGGTTTGGGAATAGTCCGACTGTCCTCATCCCAGTCCCGCAATTCCTCGCGAGACATGGTGCGACCAGACCGGATGTCGACATATCCTGTCAGCGCGACTAGCAATCGGTCATCGCTGATCCAGTCGACCCAGCGGATGTAGAAATCCTCCAGATTGGTCGCATCGAGTGTCGGCGCCGGATTATCCAGATCGAGCATGACCAGAAAGTCTTCGCCGTCGACGCGGCGCACGCCTGACATGTACCGGCCAGATGGCGACAATTCCGGACTCCAGAAATCCAGATCGCTCAGGAATTCTTCAAGGGTAGGAGGAGCGGGTTCCTGCGCAATCGCATGACCGCAAACAAAAATGGCGGCCACAACCGCCAGAATACGCAACACCAGACCTGCCCTCCCTGAACCGGTCCAGATTGGAAAACAGGTCAGGAAACGTCAACCAGAAATTGCGAAATTTCTACAGGATCGCCGGAATCACGCGGTCTGGCGGGCGGTGGCCGTCGGCGAAGGTCTTGATGTTGATGATGACCTTCTCGCCCATTTCGGTCCGGCCCTCGATCGTGGCCGAGCCCATATGCGGCAGCAGCACGACATTCGGCAGGCCGAACAATTCCTCGTTCACCGTCGGCTCGCGCTCGAACACGTCGAGGCCCGCCCCGGCAATCTTGCCGGCCTTCAGCGCCCGGGCCAGCGCCGCCTCGTCGATCACCTCGCCGCGCGCGGTGTTCACGATATAGGCGTCCGGCTTCATCAACTCGATCCGCCGCGCATTCATCAGGTGGAAGGTCGCCGGCGTGTGCGGGCAGTTCACCGAGACGATGTCCATGCGCGACAGCATCTGGTCGAGGCTGTCCCAATAGGTCGCTTCCAGCAATTCCTCGATGCGCGGGCTGACCGGCTTGCGGTTGTGATAATGGATCTGCAGGCCAAACGCCTTGGCGCGGCGCGCAACGGCCTGGCCAATCCGCCCCATGCCGATGATGCCCAGCCGCTTGCCGGCCAGCCGACGCCCCATCATCCAGGTCGGGGTCCAGCCATCAAAGCCGCCCGAATTCATCACTTCGGCGCCCTCGAACAGGCGGCGGGGCACAGACAGGATCAGCGCCATCGCAACATCGGCGGTGTCATCGGTCAGCACACCCGGCGTGTTGGTCACCGTGATGCCTCGCTGCACGGCGCTCTGCACATCGATATTGTCCACGCCGGCGCCGAACTGCGCGATCAGGCGCAATTGCTCGCCGGCCCGCGCCAGGATGCGCCCGTCCAGCCGGTCGGTCACGGTCGGCACCAGCACATCGGCAGTCTGCATGGCCTCGGCCAGTTCTTCCTGCGTGAAGGGGTGATCATCGTCATTCAGGCGGGCATCGAACAACTCCTTCAGGCGCAGCTCGACCGGAGCCGGGAGTTTTCTTGTGACAACGACTTTCAGCTTCTTCGCAGGCATGGGGACTCTTTTTGCAAATATTCTCATTCGGGCCTTAGCAGAGGGATCAGGCCGCGCCAACGCTTCATGTTTTACACAAGATTCATTCGGCCATGGAATTCTAGCCCCTCGCAGACATGGGAAAAGACTGCACATGAAGTGGGCAGCCCTCTTTTTGACAGGACTCCTCCTGGCCGGCTCGGTCGCCGTCGCCGAGGGCCCGACCTATGTCCGGGTCAGCAAATTTTCCGGCAAGGAAGTGCCGCGCTTCGAGTCTCTGAAATACAATGCCGTCAATGGCCGCGCCGGGCCCAGCCGCGACCATCCCATTCTCTGGCGATACGAACGCAAGGGCCTGCCGCTCCTGATCATCAAGGAAAGCCAGAACTGGCGCCGGGTGCGCGATCCGGAAGGCGCCGAAGTCTGGGTGCATGCCCGCATGCTGGAGCCAGGCAACCGCGCCATGGTCCAGGCTGACACGGTGATGCACCGGGACCCGGACGCAATGAGTCCCGAGATTGCCCGCATCGAGGCCACTGTCCTTGTCGAACTCGGGAGCTGTGAGCGGGGCTGGTGCCGTGTCTCGGCCGGGCAATATCGCGGCCACGTTCCCGCCCGCGCCCTTTGGGGCATCGAGACCAGCGCCGCCGCGCTCTGATTCCCGCTCCCGCAAAGCCGCAGCGCATGGTTGACAAGCCGGGCCGCACAGGCTCGAACGGCCTCTTGCGCTTGAATGAACAAGGGAACCGCCATGTCCGGACCGCACGATTACCACACGCCCCAATCCTCCTATTCGAAGGAAGACCTGCTGAAATCCGGCGCAGGCGGCTATTTCGGGCCCGGCAATGCCCAGCTGCCGATCCCGCCCATGCTGATGATGGACCGGATCACGGAAATCACCATGGATGGCGGCCAGTTCGGCAAGGGCAGCGTGATCGGCGAACTCGACATCACGCCGGACCTCTGGTTCTTCCAGTGCCATTTCCCCGGCGATCCGGTCATGCCCGGCTGTCTCGGGCTCGATGCGATGTGGCAGGCCGTCGGCTACTGGCTCGGCTGGTCCGGCAGCCCAGGCAAGGGCCGCGCCCTCGGGGTCGGTGAGGTCAAGTTCACCGGCGAGATCACACCCGACAAGAAACTCGTCCGCTACGAGATCGACATCAAGCGCGTGCGCCGTGGCAAGCTCAACCTCGGCATCGCCGACGGCCGCGTCTATGTGGATGGTGAACATGTCTATACCGCCCTCGACATGAAGGTCGGCCTGAAGAACGTGCTCTAGCATACGGGCTTTCATGCGCGTCGCATGGCGGCGCGCAAACCGGCCCGGCCCATGACAGATTGACAGACCTGCGGTACTTTCCCCTCTCGGGAGAAAAGGGGACACCGTATGGCCTACTGGAAAACAGGCACACTTCTCACAGCCGCCCTGCTCGCGCTCGGCGGCGTGGACCTGGCAGAGCGGCCCCGGCAGGCGCCCTTCCCTGATCCCGTCCTTCTGTCAGGCGAATCCTGTCTCGGCAGCGAAAGCAGCGCCCGGCGCCTCAGCCTGTTTCTCGGCGCCGCCCGGGCCTATGCCGAGTCCGGACAGGTCGGCAACACATTCGCCGCCGGCCTGACGGCGCCAATCATCACCTTTCCGGTCACCACCGAATCCTCCGACGCGCAGGATTTGTTCGATCTCGGCCTGTCCCTCGTCATCAGCTTCAATCATGATGCCGCCATCGATGTGTTCCGCCAGGCGCAGGCCGCCGATCCCGGCTGCGCGATGTGCCATTGGGGCGAGGCGTTTGCGCGCGGCAGCAATCTCAACCTGGCCGTTGGCGAGGACGCGCTTCAACAGGCGCATGATGCGGCGCAGGCCGCGAAGCTGCGCGCCTCCGGCACGCCCGTTCTCGAACAGGTTCTGATCGATGCCATGGTGGCGCGGTATCCGCGTACGGAAGACGGCAATGTGTCCGAAAATCCGGTGGCCTTCGCAGACGCCCTGGCTCTGGCCGCCGTGCAATACCCCAATAATGACCTTGTCCTCTCCCTCGCCGCCGAAGCGGCCATGAACACCCAGCCCTGGGATTATTGGCAGGCTGACGGGCACACGCCGAAAGGCCGCACGGCCGAGGTGATCAACCTGCTTGAGACGGTGCTGGACCGCAATCCGGACTTCGTCCACGCCATCCATCTCTACATCCATGCAACCGAGGCATCCGACGATCCCTTCCGCGCCATCGCGACGGCCGAACAGCTGCCGGGCCTTGCCCCGCAATCGGGCCATCTCGTGCACATGCCCTCGCACCTCTGGTACCTGACCGGCCAGTGGAAACGGTCGATGGAGTCCAATCTGGCCGCAGCCCGTGCGGACGAGCTCTACATTGCCAGCGGCAATGCGCCGCCGCTCTACGAGTACGGATACTATCCGCACAATCTCCATTTCATCCTGACCTCGGCCATGATGGCGGGCGACGGAAAGACTGCGCTGTCCACAGCCTCCCGGCTGGATGCGGCACTGCCGCAGGACATGTCCTCCCTCGCCCCCTGGATCGCCCTGATCCGTCCGTCTGCCTATTATGCCCATGCGCAATTCTCGTCGCCGGACACTGTGCTCGGCCTGCCCGATCCGGGCACGGAATCCGTAATGGACAGCGTCGCCTGGCATTATGCGCGCGGACTGGCCTTCGCGGCCGAGGGCGACGCCGTCAGCGCACAGGCCGAAGCAGACCGGATCGATGCCCTGATCACCAGCGACGGCGTGGCCGAACTGGAAGCGCAATACCTGCCGGCGGGCGACATCGCGCGGATCTCGTCCCTGATCGTATCCGCGCGAATTGCTGCCCGGGATGGTGATTTCGACAGTGCCATTTCGCAAATGGAGCGCGCTGCAGACCTGCAGGATGCGCTGCCCTACAGCGAACCGCCGATCTGGTACTATCCCGCCCGCCAGACGCTCGCGGCGCTGCTCCTGCAGGATGGCCAGATTGACCGCGCCGAAGTGATGTTTCACCGCGCCCTGCTCAAATCCCCGAACAATGCGCATGCCCTCTATGGCCTGTGGCAGACCTACAAGGCGAAGGGAGACCGGCGCTCGGCCCGCTACGCGAAACATCTGTTCAAGAAGGCATGGATGGGCAAACGCGGCGCCACCCCGGAGCTAGCCCGGCTCTAGCGGCGCAGAGGCGCAGAGGCGCATGCAGGGCTGACATGAAGCGGCTGTCGCCACCCGTCACAGCTTGAACACGCGTTTCGCATTGCCGGACAGGAACGCGTCCCGTGCGGCCGCGTCCAGGCCCAGCCCATCCAGGCCATCAAGGCAGCGCCGGGGCGACAGCATCGGCCAGTTTGTTCCGAACATCACCCGCGATTTTCCGATCCCCTTCATCCAGTCGACAAAGGCCGGAGGCAGGCGGTGCAGCGCATAGGCCGACGTGTCGACATGGAAGTTCGGGAACTTGATCGTCATCGTGTGCAGCTCGTCCAGCCATGGGAAGCCGACATGGCCGCCCACCACGACCAGTTCCGGAAAGTCCAGCATCACATCTTCCAGATAGGGCAGCATGCGGCCGGTCTCGGACCGTTTCAGCGGCCCGGTATGCCCGATCTGCGTACAGAACGGCACGCCCGCTTCGATACAGGCGGCATAGACCGGATAATAGCGCCGGTCATTCGGCGGCAGGTCCCACAGCCACGGCACCAGTCGCACGCCGACGATACGCTGGCCGTCCACGACCCGCCGGATCTCCCGCACCGCCCCCATTGGATCGGTCAGGTCCACTGTGGCCAGCCCTCTCAACCGGTCGGGTGCCTGATCGATCTGTTCCTGCAGCTCGGCATTGGAAATCAGATCGCCCGTCGGCGACGACCAGGCCGACAGGAACGTGATGTCCACGCCCGCCGCATCCATTGCGGCAAGGGTCTCTGCGACGGTCGTGCCGCGCGTATCCCCCTCCCGGCCGGTCCATTTCAGCAGGGTTTGCAGCCAGGGGGCCGCCGCAAAGCGCGGCGTCGTCGCCTGGGCCCAGACATCGATGATCATGAGACTCTCCATATACTTCACTATTGAAGTATATGGCTTCCGCTCTCCCCCACAAGAGGCTACGTAGCGGCATGACTGCACATTCCAGCCGATTCTATCACGCGCTCCAGATCGCCGCCCACCGCCTGCAGAAGCAGGCCGACCAGGCCGTGTCCGGGGCGGCCGGCATTTCCACCGCCCAGTCTGCCGTCCTGGCCGTCATCGCGCGCTCGCCCGGCATGCGCCAGAACGAGGTCGCCCGCACGCTCGGCCTGAACGAATCCGCCATCACGGTCATGGTCACGCGGCTGAAAAAGCTCGGCCTGGTTGCCCGCACCCGCAGCCAGGAGGATTCCCGCGCCTGGGAATTGTCGCTGACAGACGCCGGCACGGCCACGCTCGCCGCCATCGAGGCGCCGTTCGGCGAGATCAACGACCTGATTGACGGGGCGCTGGGCGAGCGGGTCGATGAAATGGCCGCCCTTCTGCATGCCCTGTCCGACCGGCTCGCCCGGGCCTGAGCCGGCATCCGAAACACCGCCGCAAACTTGACGCGCCCAGCGGGGATGCCTAGCGGTTTCCCAACGAGACATTCACCAAAGAGAGGCTTTCCCATGGCTGATGACTGGACCCCGCCGGCAGGCGACCTGATGAAAGGCAAGCGCGGCATCGTGATGGGCGTTGCCAACCAGAACTCGATCGCCTGGGGCATCGCCCGCCAGCTCGCCGCGCAGGGCGCCGAGATCGCCTTCACCTATCAGGGCGAAAACCTCGAGCGCCGCGTCCGCCCGCTGGTCGAGAGCATCGGGATGGATTTCATGATCCCGGCGGACGTCACCGATGACGCCTCCATGGATGCCGCCTTCAAGGCCGTGCAGGACAAATGGGGCAAGATCGATTTCCTCGTCCATTCCATCGCCTTTGCCGGCAAGGACGAGCTGCAGGGCTCCATGGTCGCCAATACGACGCGCGAAGGCTTCCGCCGCGCGATGGACATTTCCGTCTACAGCTTCATCGACTGTGCCCGCCGCGCCAGCGAGATCATGCCCGATGGCGGCGCGATGATCTGCATGACCTATCTCGGCGCCGAGCGCACCGTGCCCTCCTACAATGTCATGGGCGTCGCCAAGGCGGCCCTCGAAGCCGCAACCCGCTATGCCGCGCGTGACCTCGGGCCCCAGGGCATTCGCGTCAACGCCATCTCGGCCGGCGCGATGCGCACCCTTTCCCTCGCCGGTATTCGCGGCGGCAAGAGCCTGATGGGCACCGGCCGCGACTGGTCCCTGCTGAAGGAAGACACGCGCATGGAAGGCGTCGCCGGCGCGGCGCTCTACCTGCTGTCAGACCTCGGCCACTCCGTCGCCGGCGAAGTCCACCATGTCGACGCCGGCTTCCACGTCGTCGGCGTCCCGGATTTGCCGGAGGAGTAGCGATCACGCTCCTGTAATCGCCCGGAACTCCTGCCTGTCTCTCCTGTTGGTCTGGCGAACCCATTCTGACAGGAGACTTCCATGTCCAACATCTTTCTCATCGGCGCCACCGGCGGCGTCGGCAGCCGCCTCGGCCCGAAACTCGTGGGCGCCGGCCACAGCGTCAAAGGCCTGCACCGCAAGCCCGAACAGGCTGGCGATCTGCGCGACCAGGGCGTCGAGCCGGTCTTCGGCAATCTCATCGAGATGACGGCCGACGACATGGCCAGCGCCCTGCAGGGCTGTGACACGGCTGTCTTCTCCGCCGGAGCCGCAGGATCAGGCCGTGACAAGACAACAGCAATTGATGGCGAAGGCCCGGAAAAGCTGATCGAGGCCGCGCGCGCCACCGGC
>Ga0189283_10304_pt1 | contig 20770 bp, 19 predicted proteins | sample N26C4minimetaG_FD_130320 | JGI IMG/M metagenome (GOLD analysis project Ga0189283, IMG submission 130320) | Marine microbial communities from the Costa Rica Dome - N26 C4 mini metaG | ecosystem: Environmental > Aquatic > Marine > Oceanic > Photic zone | place: Costa Rica: the Eastern Pacific...
CCAGGATATCGCCCGCTTCCAGCAGGCCGCCCTCGCCCGATCCACCCTCGCGCGCGAAGGGCGAAGCCTTCGGCATGTGCTGAAGCATGATGCCGCCGGCCCGCCACGAGGCCGTGACGCCCGGTTCCTGCGACTGACCGAAGGTCAGCGCGAACCGTGTCGGAAGCTGTTCCGACTGCGCGAAATAGGTTTCGGCACAGGCGGCGAGGGACCCGCCGGCAATCGGCGTGATCCCCTGATACGGGACCATGCCCTGCCCCTGGTCGATCAGGATGGCGAAATAGCCCTTGCCGATCTGGTCGAACGGCTTCCGGTCCGGGTCGAGCCGCGCTTCGTCGAAACTGGCATAGGCGCGGATACGGGCGGCGCCGCCCTCTTCCCCGGGGGCGTAGTAATCGGTCGCGATCAGCCGCACCGGCCCGTCGCCGCGGATTTGCAGCGACAGCTTCCAGCGCAGCTTGATCGTCTGGCCGATCATGGCCGTCAGCAACGTCGCCTCGGCCACCAGCGCCTCGATCTGCGGGGGATAGTTGTGCTGCGCCAGAACCGCATCCAGCACCCCGTCCAGACGTGCGACGCGGCCGCGAATGTCGGCGCGGTCCAGCTGGAAGGGCAGGACGGTGTCGTCCCAGGCGATGCGGGAAACCAGGGTCATGGTCTTTCCTTGCAGTGTCTCGATTGGCATACCGCCTCTAGGTAATCTCGACAACTCGGGGTCCAAGAGGGGAAGGGCAGGCATGACCAGGCGGTATGGCGATCCGGTCCGGCGCGGCCAACGCTACGGCCATCGTCCCGGCGTCTACGCGATCCTGCTGAGGGGCCGCGACCTGCTGGCCACCTTCCAGGCGCAGCCGCGTGCCGAAATACAGCTTCCGGGCGGAGGCGTCGATCCCGGCGAGGCGCCGCTCCGGGCGCTGCACCGCGAGGTGATGGAGGAAACCGGCTGGCGCATCGCCGCGCCCAGACGGGTCGGGGTCTTCCGCCGCTTCACCTTCATGCCGGAATACGACCGATGGGCGGAAAAGGTCTGCACGATCTACACGGCCCGGCCCGTGCGCCCGCTGGCGCCCCCGTCCGAACCGGGGCACACCGCTTTGTGGCTGCCCGCGGCGCAGGCGGTCGAACTGATGGGCAACGACGGCGACCGCGCCTTCCTGCTCCAGGTGTTGCGCGGCCTCTAACCGAATTCCAGCAGCACGCCCGACACGTCGTCGGGCAGCGGCGCGCCGCGCCGAAGCTGGTCCAGTTCGTCCGACAGGGCCGATAGCAGCCCCTCTCCGCGCAAGGGCGCGTGGCGGCGGAACAGATCGGCCAGGCCCGCATCGCCCAGCATCCCGCCATCCGGCGCGGGGCATTCGCTGATCCCGTCGGAATAGAGGAACACCCGGTCGCCGGGGGCGAGTTGGGCCGTGACAGGCTCGAAATCCGCGGTATCGATCAGCCCGACGGGAAAGCCGCCATCGCCGATGAACCCGACCCTGCCGTCCCGCCGCTGGATCAGCGGCGGCGGATGCCCCGCCTGGACGAAGCGCAGGCGCCGGCGCGGCAGGTCGACATCGGCGATCAGCGCCGTGAAGTAATGTTCGGTCCCCATATCCTCGAGGAACATCCGGTTCAGGGCGGCGCAGGTGTCGCCTGGGGGGCGGATGCCCAGCCCCTGCCCCTCGTGGATCAGGCCCAGATTGCTGTCGGGCGTGGCGCCGCCCAGAAGGGTGGCCAGACGGGCCGAGATCAGCGCCGAGGCGATCCCGTGCCCCGAAACGTCCAGCGAGAACACGCCGACGCGGGTGTCGGAGGCCGGAAAATACCCGACCAGATCCCCGCCGACATGGCCGCTTGGCCGGAACAGGAACGACAGGGTCGCGCCCGGCAGCGGCACCGGCGCCTGGGGCACCAGCGAATGCTGAAGCTTGCGCGCCTCGACCAGATCGCGGTCGAGCGCGTCGTAGATCTCGCGCAGCCGGTTCAGCGCGTCGGTGGCGACCCGGTTCTTCTCCATCAATTCGCGCTCGATGCGCAGGATGCGGTCCGCAGCGGCGATGCGGGCCCCCAGTTCCTCGGAGGCGAGGGGCTTGCTCAGGAAATCGTCGGCGCCGGTCGCCAGCGCCTGGGCGATGTCGTCGCTGCCGGATTTCGAGGTCAGAAGGATGAAATAGACGTAGCGCGCCCGCCCTGAAGGCGCAGCGCGCGACAGAATTCCAGCCCGTCCAGCCCCGGCATCACCCAGTCCGACAGGACGAGGTCGACCTCTTCCCGGCAGCAGATCGCCAGCCCCTCGGTCCCGCTGCCGGCCTCGAACACCCGATAGCCGCAGCGCGTCAGATAGGCCGAGACGATGCGCCGCTGCACCCGGCTGTCATCGGCCACCAGCACCGTCCGAACGGCGGCCTTCCTCGGCAGCGCCCGCTCGCCCCGCCACACCATGTCGCCCTGTCCGTCGATGCCGACCCCTCCGTCCTGTGCCGGGGGATATGGCAGACCTGTCTTACCGCGGGGTGAAACGCGGCTTCGCCGGCGCTGGTGAGGTTCCGTTAACCCTTGTCGCCCATCCTGGCAGCCGGAGGGCCGCGGATGATCGATTGGGCACGTGTGGATGCGTTGCGTCAGGATGTGGGCGAGGCCGATCTGGCCGAGGTCGTCACCCTGTTCCTGAGCGAGACGGAAGAGACTCTGGAACGACTGGCGCGCCCAGGTGCCGCGCGGGCGCCCGACATGCTGCACGCGGTCAAGGGCAGCGCCCTTGGCCTCGGTCTGCGCGATCTGGCCCGGTTGTGCGCGCAGGGCGAGGCCGACCTGACCCGCGGGGAGCGCGGCCCGGATCCGGCCGCGTTGCGAACCTGTTTCGTGCAATCCCGCCGGCTGCTGCTGGCGGGGCTGGCCGACCGGGCGATCAGATAAGGAATTCCGCCAGGATCGCGTCGTTGGTGATGTCGCGATAGATCATGTCGGCCTCTTGCAGCCGGTCGAACAGGGCGGCGAAGTTCTCGGGGCGCAGGGTTTCGATCCCGATCAGGACCGACCCGAAATTGCGCGCCGACTTCTTCAGATACTCGAACCGCGCGATGTCGTCCTCGGGCCCCAGCAGGTCCAGAAAGTCGCGCAGCGCGCCGGGCCGCTGCGGCAGGCGCAGGATCAGGTACTTCTTGACGCCGGAATAGCGCTGCGCGCGCTCCTTCACCTCGGGCAGACGCTCGAAGTCGAAATTGCCGCCCGACGTCACGCAGACGACCCGCCTGCCCCGCAGCGCGTCGCCCAGATCGGCGAGCGCGTCGATCGAGAGGGCACCGGCCGGTTCCAGCACGATGCCTTCCACGTTCAGCATCTCCAGCATCGTCGTGCACAGCCGGTCCTCGGGCGCCAGCAGCACCCGGCGCGGATCGACATCGCCCAGATGCGCGAAGGGGAGATCGCCGATCCGCGCCACCGCCGCTCCGTCGACGAAACTGTCCACCCGGTCCAACGTCACCGGCCCCCCCGCGGCCAAGGCGGCCGTCAGGCTGGCCCCGCCCGCGGGTTCGACCAGCGCCAGTTCGGTCTGCGGTGCCATCCCGGACAGATAGGCGCGCATCCCCGATGCCAGGCCGCCGCCGCCCACGGGCAGAACCACGAGGTCGGGCGCTTGCCCGTCCAGATCGGCCAGCATCTCGACCGCGACGCTGGCCTGCCCCTCGATCACCTGCTGGTCGTCGAACGGAGACAGGAAATGCGCCCCCGCTTCCGCGCAATAGGCCTGCGCCGCGGCCAGCGTATCGTCGAAATAGTCGCCCGTCAGACGCACCTCGACCGCGTCGCCGCCGAAGGCGCGGGTCTTGCCGATCTTCTGCTGCGGGGTGGTGACGGGCATGAAGATCACGCCCTTCACCCCGTAGTGACGGCAGGCAAAGGCAACGCCCTGCGCGTGATTGCCCGCGCTCGCCGCGACGAACAGCTTCTGCTCGGGCGCGTCGGCCAGAACCTTGCGCATGGCGTTGAAGGCGCCGCGGATCTTGTAGGACCGCACCGGGGTCAGATCCTCGCGCTTCAGCCAGATATCGGCGTCGTAGCGGCGCGACAGGTAATCGTTGCGCAACAGGGGCGTGGGCGGGAACAGCGCCCGCATCCGTTCGGTAACCGCCAGGGCTGTATCGGCAAAGTCGCTCATGGGCCGGGTTTGGCGCAGCGCGGACGGCGGCACAAGCCCCGGCAACGCCGCACTTCTTGCCCTTGGGTCCGAAAGGCGCTATCCGCCGCAGCGTTTTTCACGCGCGCGAGGGATCAAGATGACCGCACCGAAGAAAGTCGTTCTGGCCTATTCCGGCGGCCTCGACACCTCGATCATCCTGAAATGGCTTCAGACCGAGTATGGCTGCGAGGTGGTGACCTTCACCGCCGATCTGGGTCAGGGAGAAGAGCTGGAGCCGGCCCGCAAGAAGGCCGAGCAGATGGGCGCCAGCGCGATCTATGTCGAGGATCTCCGCGAAGAGTTCGTGCGCGACTTCGTCTTTCCGATGTTCAGGGCCAATGCCGTCTACGAAGGGCTGTACCTTCTGGGGACCTCGATCGCCCGGCCGCTGATCTCGAAACGGCTGGTCGAGATCGCCGCCGAACAGGGCGCCGACGCGGTGGCCCACGGCGCCACCGGCAAGGGCAACGATCAGGTCCGGTTCGAATTGTCGGCCTATGCCCTGAACCCCGATATCAAGGTGATCGCCCCCTGGCGCGAATGGGATCTGACCAGCCGGACCAGGCTGATCGACTTCGCCGAGAAGAACCAGATCCCCATCGCCAAGGACAAGCGGGGCGAGGCGCCGTTCAGCGTCGACGCGAACCTTCTGCACACCTCGTCCGAGGGGAAGGTGCTGGAAGATCCGGCGCAGGACGCGCCCGATTACGTCTATCAGCGCACCGTCAGCCCCGAGGATGCGCCGGACACGCCCGAATTCGTTGAGATCGGCTTCGAAAAGGGCGATCCCGTCAGCATCGACGGCGAGGCCCTTTCCCCCGCCACCCTGCTGACCCGCCTGAACGAGCTGGGCGGCCGCCACGGCATCGGCCGGCTCGATCTGGTCGAGGGGCGCTTTGTCGGCATGAAGAGCCGCGGCATCTACGAAACGCCGGGCGGCACCATCCTGCTCGAGGCGCATCGCGGGATCGAACAGATCACCCTGGACCGGGGCGCCGCGCATCTGAAGGACGAGCTGATGCCGCGCTACGCCGAACTGATCTATAACGGGTTCTGGTTCAGCCCGGAACGCGAGATGCTTCAGGCGCTGATCGACCGCAGCCAGGACCATGTCACGGGCACGGTGCGCGTGAAACTCTACAAGGGTCTGGCCCGCACGGTCGGGCGCTGGTCCGATCACAGCCTGTATTCCGAGGCCCATGTCACCTTCGAGGACGATGCCGGCGCCTACGACCAGAAGGACGCGGCTGGCTTCATCAAGCTGAACGCGCTGCGGCTCAAGCTGATCGCCAACCGGAACCGGCGCGTCTAGGCCCCGGGAAAAGGGAAAGGCCCAGCCGGAACAACCGGTCTGGGCCTTCCTTGCGGAGACGGGCAGCCCGCTCCCCTGCTCGCGGCAGGCTGACGCTTGCGAAGGTGGCGTATGGTGCCGGCCTCGCGGTTCCCCGACCAACCTGACAGGACCCCGAAGGTTTCCGGGCCGCCGCAGTTTATTTCGAGTCTCGGCGGGAAAAGGCCAGAACCTCGTCCAGCGTGGGAATGGCATCGGCCGTGCCCGGGCGTTGCACCTTCAGCGCCGATGCCCAGACCGCCCGTTCCAGCGCGGCTTCGACGGGCATGGCCGCATCCAGCGACGCGGCCAGATATCCGGCGAAAGTGTCGCCCGCGCCCGACGTGTCGGCCGCCTCAACCCGCGGCGCGGGGATATCGAGCGTCCGGCCGCCGGCCCCGATCCAGCGCGCGCCCTCGGCCCCCCGGGTGACGACGATCTCGGGCACGGGAAGGTCCGTCAGGGCGCAGTTCATGCTGTCGGCCAGTTGCCGTGCCTCGACCGCATTCAGCAGCAGAAGCGACAGATGCTCGAGAACCGCCGCCACGGCGGCCGCGTCGAAGGGCGCGGCGGAATAGATCACCCGCAGACCCTTGGCGGCCCCCAATCGGGCCGCCTGGGGCTGCAGCGCCGTCTCGTTCTGCATCAGCAGCAGGTCGCCGGGCCGGGCGTCGCCCAGGGCGTCCTGCAGCCAGGCCCCGGACCCGGTCGCATTGGCGCCAGGATAGATCACGATGGCATTCTCGCCGTCATCGGCGGTCATGACGATGGCATGGCCGGTCGGTTCGTCGACGATCCTTATCCTGCCGGTATGGACCCCGAATTCGCGCAGCCGGTCGCGGGCCCACAGCCCGTCACGCCCCACCGCGCCCAGATGGTGCACCTCTCCGCCGGCCTTGGCGGCGGCGGCCGACTGGTTCGCACCCTTTCCGCCCAGCCCGGTGAACACCTCGCGCGCGGCCAGCGTCTCGCCCGCCGCCAGGATGTGCGGCACCCGGTAGAACGTGTCGGCATTGATCGAGCCGAAATTCCAGATTGTCACGATGCGGCCCCCTTCTCCGCCGACGATAGACCTGCCGGCCCGGCCATGCCAGATGGGCCGGGTGTCGGGGCTATTCCGCAGCCCGCGCCGCCGTGAAGCCGCGCCCCAGCCGGCCCCAGGCCCAGATCGTCAGGGCGGTGGCAATGGCCCCCGCCATCCAGAACGGCGCGGTCAGGGCGACCCCGCGATCGACGGTCGTCTCGGCCAGCCGCACGGCCAGACCCGACAGGATCGCCCCGACCGGCATCATGCCCCAGGCCAGAAGCCGGTACAGGCTGTTGACCCGCCCCATCATGTGCGCGGGAATCAGCCGCTGGCGATAGGAGACCGAGACCACGTTCCAGATCATCCCCGACGCCATGAACAGCACAAGCGCCGCCGCCAGCGGCACGGGCCCCGGCAGAAACGGCAACGACAGGAAGAACGCGGCCGATGCCGCCAGCATCCACTGCGCCGTCCGCCCCGGCCCCAGATGCCGGGCAAGCGCGGGGCCGGCCAGGCTGCCCAGGATGCCGCCCGCCGATCCCGCCGCCAGGATCAGACCGAAGGACCGGGCGCCAAGGCCCATATTCTCCTGCACGTGAAGCACAAGCGCCACGGCCACCGCCTGATAGCACAGGTTCCAGAACCCCGTCGTCACCGCCAGGTGCCGCAGCAGCGGCTGCGCCATGAGAAAGCGCCAGCCCTCGGCGATCTCGTGCAACATGTGGCGCCGAGGGCCCGACGGCTGCGGCCGGTTGGCCGGGGGGTCGGGCCGGATCGACAGGATCAGACCGGCCGCGGCCAGCAGGACGACCGCGTTGGCGGCAAACGGCGCCCACAGCGCCAGGGCGATCAGCCAGGCGCCAAGGGCGGGCCCGATCATGCCGTTCGACAGCAGCTCGACCGCCCAGAGCCGCCCGTTCGCCCGTTCCAGCCCCTCGCGCCCGACCAGCAGCGGCAGGTAGCTCTGCGCCGCGTTGTCGCGCAGCACCTCGGCCACGCCGATGGCGAAGGCGCCGACCGTCAGCACCGCGAAGGCCCAGGGCAGCGACACGCCCGAAGCAGCCGGCCTCGGCAGCGGCAGGGCCAGCAGCATCCCGGCCGCGACCGCCGCATGGGCCCCCGCGCGCAGACAATCCGCCAGCGCGATCAGGCGGCGGCGATCGGTGCGGTCGACGATCACCCCGGCCGGCAGGGCCGCCAGAAACCAGGGCAGCCGCAGGGCCACGGCCAGCACGCCCAGCCAAAGCGCGTCGCGCGTCATCAGCGAGCCGGCCCAGAGCCACGCGACGCTGGCCATCCCGTCGGCCAGGTTCGCCGCCCCCGCCGCAGCGATCAGCCGGTCTATCCGTCGCATCCCGCCCCCTATGGTTGCCGGGCCGGCCCATCGGTATAGGAAGGGCCGGACGGGGGAAACACATGCCGAACGACAGCGTGACGCCGATGATGGCGCAGTATCTGGAGATCAAGCAGGGACACCCGAACGCCCTTCTGTTCTACCGGATGGGCGATTTCTACGAGATGTTCTTCGACGACGCGGTCGCGGCGGCCGAGGCCCTGGATATCGCCCTGACCAAGCGCGGCAAGCATCTGGGCGAGGATATCCCCATGTGCGGCGTCCCGGTGCATTCCGCCGAAAGCTACCTTCTGACGCTGATCCGCAAGGGGTTTCGCGTCGCGGTCTGCGAGCAGATGGAGGATCCGGCCGAGGCGCGCAAACGCGGCTCGAAATCGGTCGTGCGGCGCGATGTCGTGCGTCTGGTCACCCCCGGCACCCTGACCGAGGATGCGCTGCTCGAGGCGCGGCGCCACAACTTCCTGGTGGCCTGGGCCGAGATCCGGGACGAATGCGCCCTGGCCTGGACCGATATCTCGACCGGCGAATTCCGCGTCATGCCCTGCCCGGCGGTGCGGCTCGGGCCGGAACTGGCCCGCCTTTCCCCGCGCGAGGTCGTGGTCTCGGAAACGCGCGAGCGCGACCTTGCACCGGTGATCGCCGAGGCCGGCGCCAGCCTGACGCCCCTGTCGCGCGGCAGTTTCGACAGCACCGGGGCCCAGACGCGGCTCTGCGCGCTGTTCAAGGTCGGCACGCTCGACGCCTTCGGCAGCTTTTCCCGTGCGGAACTGGCGGCGATGGGCGCCATCGTCGAATACCTCGAGATCACCCAGAAGGGGCGGCTGCCGATGCTGCGCCCGCCGCAGCGGGAAACGGCGGATCGGAATGTGCAGATCGACGCCGCGACCCGCCGCAACCTGGAACTGACGCGCAGCCTGTCGGGCGGGCGCGACGGATCGCTGCTGGCCGCGATCGACCGGACGGTCACCGCGGCGGGGGCGCGTCTGCTCGAGCGTCGTCTGACCAGCCCGTCCCGGCACCTGCCGACGATCCAGGCCCGGCTCGACGCGGTCGCGGCGCTGGTTCAGGCCCCTCGGCTGGCCGAGGATCTGCGGGCGGCGTTGCGGCGCGTCCCGGATATGGACCGCGCCCTGTCGCGGCTGGCCCTTGACCGGGGCGGCCCGCGCGACCTGTCGGCGATCCGGGCGGGGCTGGAACAGGGCGAGGCGGCGGGACGGCTTCTGGCGGGCGAGCTGCCGGCGCCTCTGGCCGAGGCGGCCACGGGGCTGCAAGGGCATGGGGAGATGCTGGATCTGCTGGATCAGGCCCTCGTCGCGGAACCGCCGCTTCTGCTGCGCGACGGCGGTTTCGTCGCGCCGGGCTTCGATGCCGATCTGGACGAGGCGCGAACCCTTCGCGACGAGGGGCGCGGCGTCATCGCCACGATGCAGGCGGAATACGCCGCGCAGAGCGGTATCCAGTCGCTCAAGATCAAGCACAACAACGTGCTGGGCTATTTCATCGAGACGACGGCCACCCATGCCGAACGCATGATGTCGGCGCCGTTGAACCAGACCTTCATCCACCGGCAGACCACCGCCAGTGCCGTGCGCTTCACCACCGTGGCGCTCAGCGAGATGGAGACGAAGATCCTCAATGCCGGGCAACGCGCCATCGAGGCCGAGCGCCGGATCTACGAGACGCTGCGCCAGGCCGTGCTGGGCGCGGCCGACCGGATCGGCGCGGCGGCGCGCGCGCTGGCCGAGCTGGACCTGACCGCCGCGCTGGCCGATCTGGCCCGGTCCGAGGACTGGACCCGCCCCGAGATCGACGACGGCCGCGCCTTCACCGTGCTGGGCGGCCGGCATCCGGTGGTGGAGCGTGCGTTGCGCCGCCAGGGCGGCCAGCGCTTCGTCGCCAATGACTGCGCCCTGTCCGACGGGGGCGACGGAGCGGCGATCTCGCTTCTGACCGGGCCGAACATGGCGGGCAAGTCCACCTTCCTCCGGCAGAACGCCCTGATCGCCCTGCTGGCGCAGATGGGATCCTACGTTCCCGCGCGCCGGACGCATCTGGGCATGGTCAGCCAGATCTTCAGCCGGGTGGGCGCGGCCGACGATCTGGCGCGGGGCCGGTCGACCTTCATGGTCGAGATGGTCGAGACGGCGGCGATCCTGAATCAGGCCGATGACCGCGCGCTGGTGATCCTGGACGAGATCGGCCGCGGCACCGCGACCTATGACGGGCTGTCGATCGCCTGGGCGACGCTGGAGCATCTGCACGACGTCAACCGCGCCCGCGCGCTGTTCGCCACCCATTACCACGAGCTGACGCGCCTGGCCGAGAAGCTGCCCGGCGTCGCCAACGCGACCGTCGCCGTCAAGGAATGGGAGGGAGAGGTCATCTTCCTGCACGAGGTGCGGCGCGGCGTGGCCGACCGCTCCTACGGGGTGCAGGTGGCCCGGCTGGCGGGCCTGCCCGAGCCGGTCGTGGCCCGGGCGCGCATCGTGCTGGATGCGCTGGAACAGGGGGAGCGCGAGGGGCGGCAGACGGCCCTTGTCGACGATCTGCCGCTTTTTTCCGCGCGCCCTGCGGCGCCCGAACCGTCACACGTGAAACAGGACCCCGTCGCCGAACGGCTGGCCGCGATACACCCCGACGAGCTGACGCCCATCGAGGCGCTGAAGCTGGTCTACGAGCTGAAGACGCTTACGCCGCCGGAGGGGTCGAGCTGACGCCGACATGGGCGGGCCGCAGCAGACGGTCATGCAGCATGAAACCGTGGGCCATGACCTGGATGACGTCGCCGGCATTCGTGCCGGGGACCGGAGCCTCGAACATCGCCTGATGTTTCTGCGGATCGAACTTCTCGCCCTCTTCGGGGGCGATGATCTCGATCCCGTGCTTGCGGAAGACGTTCAGAAGCTCGCGCATGGTCAGTTCGACCCCCTCGATCAGCGCGGCCGCGGCCTGGCGCTGGTCGTCGGTGGCGGCGTCCAGCGCGCGCTTGAGGTTGTCATAGACCGGCAGCATGTCCCGGGCCAGTTTCGAGCCGCCGTATTGTTCGGCTTCGCGGCGGTCGCGTTCCGACCGCTTGCGCACGTTTTCCGCCTCGGCCAGGGCCCGCACGAAGCGGTCGCGATACTCGTCGCGTTCGGCCTGCAGGGCTGCGACATCGGCGGTTGGCTCGGCGCTGTCGGCCGGTTCGGGCGCGGCCTCGGCGGCCTGCTCGGGCTGGTCGTCCCGGGCGCGCTCGGCCTCGGCGGCGGCCTTGCCCCCTTCCTTCAGAATCTCCTGGATTGCCTCGTCAATGTCCTGGTGGTCGCGTTTCGCCATGCCTTCACCTGTTATCCGCGGTCGGACAGCAGCCTGCCGACCAGTTGCGCCGTGTAATCGACGATCGGAACGATGCGGCCGTAATTCAGCCGCGTCGGCCCGATGACACCGACGGCGCCAATGATCTTCCGGTCCGCGTTCATATAAGGACTGACGACCAGAGAGGAACCGGAAAGTGAAAAAAGCTTGTTCTCGGAGCCGATGAAGATCCGCACCCCCTCGCCCTGTTCGGTCAGTTCCAGAAACTCGGCGATGTCGCGCTTGCGCTCCAGGTCGTCGAACAGGATGCGGATGCGTTCAAGCTCTTCCTCCTCGGCCTGATGATCCAGAAGGTTCGCGCGCCCGCGCACGATCAGCCGTTCGTATGGCTGCCCTTCGTTTTCCCAGATCGCCAGCCCGCTTTCGACCAGATCGGCGGCCAGGGCATCCAGTTCGCGCCGGCGCGCGCCGACCTCGCGCTGCATGACCTCACGCAGGTCGCTCAGCGGCTTGCCCTGGGCGACGGCGTTGATGAAATTGGCCGCCTCGCGCATCGATGACGGGGTCTGCCCGAGCGGCGGGGTGAACAGCCGGTTCTCGACATGCCCGTCGGCGAAGACCAGCACCACCAGCGCGCGTTCGGCCGACAGGCTGACGAATTCGATATGCTTCAGCGGCGCCTCGTGCTTGGGCGCCAGAACCAGGCTCGCGCCCTGCGTTATGCCCGACAGGGCCGATCCCACCCGGTCCAGCAGCGTGCCGACGTCGCGTTCGTTCGTGCCGAGGGTCGCGTCGATCTTGCTGCGGTCGTCCTCCGTCAGATCGCCGACTTCCAGCAGCCCGTCCACGAACATCCGCAGCCCCAGTTGCGTGGGCACCCGCCCGGCCGAGACATGCGGGGAATCGAGCAGGCCGAGATATTCCAGATCCTGCATCACGTTGCGGATCGTCGCGGCGCTGACCTTTTCGCTCATCGTGCGGGTCAGGGTGCGCGAGCCGACCGGCTCGCCGCTGTTCAGATAGCCTTCGACCACGCGGCGGAATACCTCGCGCGAGCGGTCGTTCATCTCGTCCAGAATGCGGGGTCCTTTGGTCATGGTCCTGATCTAGGAACGAACCGGCCAACTTAAATCCGTGCGGGCGCACCGCGTCAATTGGGGTTGCGCCGGCGCCGGGCCGAAGCCTAAGACACCCGCGGCCACGAAAAGGGGAACAGGATGCGACCGTCGGGACGCCAGACCAACCAGATGCGCGAGATCGCGATCGAAACCGGCGTGACCCGCCATGCCGAGGGGTCGTGCCTCATCCGGATGGGCGACACGCATGTATTGTGCACGGCCTCGATCGAGGATCGCCCGCCCCCGTTCCTGAAGAATACCGGCCTGGGCTGGGTCACGGCCGAATACGGCATGCTGCCGCGCGCAACCCACACCCGGATGCGGCGCGAGGCGAAGAACGGCCAGTCCGGCCGGACGCAGGAAATCCAGCGGCTGATCGGGCGCAGCCTGCGGGCCGGCGTCGACCGCGTGGCCCTGGGCGAGCGGCAGATCACCATCGATTGCGACGTGATCCAGGCCGATGGCGGCACGCGCTGCGCGGCGATCACCGGTGGCTGGGTGGCGCTGCGGCTGGCGGTCAACCGCCTGATGAAGACCGGCGAGGTGATCTCGGATCCGCTGGTCGATCATGTGGCGGCGGTGAGCTGCGGGATATATGCCGGGCAGCCCGTCCTGGACCTGGATTATCCCGAGGACAGCGAAGCCGGGGTCGACGGCAACTTCATCCTGACCGGGAGCGGACGCCTGGTCGAGGTGCAGATGTCGGCCGAGGGCGCGAGTTTCACGCGCGACCAGATGAACGAGCTTCTGGACTTCGCCGAGGCGGGCACCCGGCGGCTGGTGGAGGCACAGAAAGCGGCGGTGGCGGCATGACCCGGCTGCAAGAGGCCGGGCAGCTCGTGCTCGCCACCCACAATCGCGGCAAGCTGGAAGAGATCCGGCGGCTGCTCGACCCATACGGGATGAAGGTCGCATCGGCGGCCGATCACGGGCTGCCCGAACCGGTCGAAACCGGCACGACCTTTGCCGAAAACGCCCGGATCAAGGCCCATGCGGCGGCGACGGCCACCGGGCTGCCGGCGCTGTCGGACGATTCGGGGATCGAGGTCGATGCGCTTGACGGCGCGCCGGGTGTCTATACGGCCGACTGGGCCGAGACCGGCCAGGGCCGCGATTTCGTGATGGCCATGACGAAAACCCACGACCGGCTTGTTGCGACGGGCGCCGGGCAGCCGTGGCGGGCGCGGTTCCGCTGCACCCTGTGCCTGGCCTGGCCGGACGGATCGGACACGATCTTCGACGGCCGGGCCGAGGGACGGATCGTCTGGCCGATGCGGGGCGATCAGGGGCACGGCTACGACCCGGTCTTTCAGCCGGACGGGCACGACATTACCTTCGGCGAGATGGACCGCTGGAAGAAGAACGAGATCAGCCACCGTGCCGATGCCTTCAGGAAATTCGTCGCCGCCTGCTTTGGCTGAGGATTGGCGCCATGGCGGCTTCGGCATCTATGTCCACTGGCCCTTCTGCCAGGCGAAATGCCCCTATTGCGATTTCAACAGCCACGTCGCGGCCCGTATTGATCAGCGGCGTTGGCTGAACGCCTATCTCGAAGAGATCCGGCGCCATGCCGAACTCGTCCCGGATCGCGTTCTGACATCGATCTTCTTCGGCGGCGGCACGCCCAGCCTGATGGAGCCCGAGACCGTTGCAGGCGTGATCGAGGGGATCCGCCGCCACTGGCCCGCCGCCAACGATCTTGAGATCACGCTGGAGGCGAACCCGACCTCGGTCGAGGCGGGTCGTTTCCAGGGCTACCGGGCGGCCGGCGTCAGCCGCGTGTCGATGGGCATCCAAGCCCTGAACGACCCCGATCTGCGGCGTCTGGGACGATTGCACAGCGCGGATGAGGCGCTGGCGGCGTTCGACATCGCGCGCCGGGTCTTTCCCAGTGTCAGCTTCGATCTGATCTATGCGCGCCAGGACCAGACCGCCGGGGATTGGGGCGCCGAGCTTTCGCGGGCGCTCGAACTCGGGCTGGATCATCTGTCGCTCTACCAGTTGACGGTCGAAGACGGCACCGCCTTCGGCGACCGTCTGGCGCGCGGCGGGCTCAGGGGCCTTCCCGATGAAGACCGGGCCGCGGATCTGTATGCGCTGACCCAGGATCTGTGCGGCACCGCCGGCTTGCCGGCCTACGAGGTCTCGAACCACGCCCGCCCGGGCGCCGAATCGGTCCACAACCGCGTCTATTGGCGCTACGGCGATTATGCCGGCATCGGCCCCGGCGCCCATGGACGGCTGACCATGGGCGGCATCCGCCACGCCACCGAGGCGATCCGCGCGCCGGGGCAATGGCTGGCCGCCGTGGAAACGGGGCAGCGGGCCGACGCGACCCAAGCGCTGAGCCACGAGGAAGCCGCGACCGAGATGCTGCTGATGGGGCTGCGCCTGGCCGAAGGGATCGACGTGAAACGCTACGCGAGCCTCAGCGGCAAGCCGCTGAACCCCCAGGTGCTCGACCGGCTTGGCGATATGGGGATGGTGGTGCTCACCGGCGGGCGCCTGTCCGTCACGCCGGCCGGTCGCCCCGTCCTCAACGCGATCCTGCGCGAACTGCTGCCCTAGTCGCCGTCCGGGCCCGCAGCCGACAATGCGCGGCATACCTCGTCGAGCTGTTCCAGCGACTTGTAGGCGATGACGATCCGGCCGGTGCCCGTCCCCTCGTCGTGGTCGATGCCGACATTCATGCCGAGCGCCGCCGACAGGTCGAGCTCCAGCGCCCGGGTATCGGCATCCTTCTCAGAGGCCTTGCCGCCGTTACGCCGTGGTGCCGCGGCCGGCTTCGGCCCCTTCGCCAGCTTTTCGGTTTCGCGGACCGACAAACCGCGCGCCACCACCTGCCGGGCCAGTCCCGACGGATCGTCGGTAGTGATCAACGCCCTGGCATGCCCGGCGGACAGCATCCCGTCGCGCAGCATTTCCTGCACATCGCCCGGCAATGACAGCAACCGCAGCAAGTTGGCTATGTGGCTGCGGCTCTTGCCCAACGCCTCGGCCAGCTTTTCCTGCGTATGGCCGAAACGGTCCATGAGCTGCCGATAGGCGCCGGCCTCCTCGACCGGGTTCAGATCGGCCCGCTGGATGTTCTCGATGATCGCGATCTCGAGCACTTCGGTATCGTCGAATTCCCGGATCAGCGCCGGGACCTCGTGAAGCTGCGCCATCTGCGCGGCCCGCCAGCGCCGTTCGCCGGCGACGATCTCATAGGCATCGGCCTGCCGCGGGTTCCGGCGCAGGATCAGCGGCTGAATGATGCCCTTTTCCTTGACCGATGCGGCAAGCTCCTCCAAGGCCTCGGGCGTGAAGGTGCGCCGCGGCTGGTCGGGGTTGGGCGCGATCTTCTCGACCGGGATCATCTGGTCGGGCCGCGGCGGCCGCGCCTGCGCCTCGCGCCCCTCCGGCTCCTGCAATGCCACATCGGCCATCAGGGCGGAGAGCCCCCTGCCGAGGCCTCGACGTTCTGCCTTGCGCTCTGTCATCGCGCGTTCCCCGCTCATGTTGGCTCGACTTGCCGTTTGAAAGCTATTTCTTGCGCAAGCTCACGATATGCTGCGCTTCCCTTCGATGTCGGATCATATTCTAGTACCGGCTTGGCATAGGACGGCGCCTCGCTGATCCGCACATTGCGCGGAACGATGGTCTTGAACACCAGATCGCCAAGCGTATCGCGGGCATCGCGTTCGACCTGTTGCGCCAGACGGTTGCGGCCGTCATACATGGTCAGCACCACACCTTCGATCCGCAGCCCGGGATTGGCGGCCTGCCGAACCTGCCGGATCGTCAGCATCAACTGCGACAGCCCCTCCAGCGCAAAGAACTCGCTCTGCAGGGGCACCAGCACCGAATGGGCCGCGACCATCGCATTCACCGTCAGCAGGCTGAGCGATGGCGGGCAGTCGATCAGAACGTAATCGAACGCGAACTGCTCTGCCGCGGGATCGCGCAACGCATCGTGCAGCAGAAAGCTCCGCTTTTCATTGGCGACGAGTTCGATATCGGCCGAGCTGAGATCGGTGGTCGCGGGCGCGATCCACAGCCCCTTGACCCCGGTCGCATGTATCACATCGACCAGTGGCGCCTCGTCGAGCAGCAGGTCGTAGGTCGTCATCCGGCGGTCGTCCGGCTCAAGGCCCAGGCCGGTCGAGGCGTTTCCCTGCGGGTCCAGATCGACGATCAGGACATTCCGCCCCTCGGCGGCGATCGCGGCCCCGAGGTTGATCGCGGTCGTCGTCTTCCCGACGCCGCCCTTCTGATTGGCTACCGCAATGATGCGGGGCTTCTGGTCATCAGGCACGCCGAAGTTCTCCAATCCTGAGGATGGCGCCATCCGGGCTGGTCGCGCTGTCGAACTTTTCGCAGGTGAACCGCCACCGTTCAAGGGCTTCCCTTACTTCCTCTGCATGGGCTGCCCCCTTAAGGAACAACCCCACCGCCCCGGGCACCATATGCGGCTCGGCGAGGTTGAGAAGCGCCGGCAGCGGCGCCAGCGCGCGCGCCGAGACCACATCGCCCTCCTGCGATGGCGCGGCTTCGATGCGGCTGGCAAGCACGGTCGCGTCGATTTCGCATTCCCGCAGGACCGTCCGCAGAAACGCGGCTTTCCTGGCGTCGCTTTCGATCAGTGTCACATGCATGGCGGGCCGGTGTTCCACCGCGGCAATCGCAATGACCAGACCGGGGAAACCGCCCCCGCTGCCCAGATCGATCCAGCGGGTGGCGGTATCCGGTGCGAGTGCCAGCAGTTGCAGGGAATCGTCGGTATGGCGGTGTTCCGCTAGGTCCAGCGTCGACCGCGACACGAGGTTGATCTTGCGGTTCCACTTTCGCAGCAGCGCGAGATGAAGCGCCAGCCGCTCGCGTGTTTCACGTGAAACAGCCGCTGTCCCGATCACGCGCTCGCCCGCGCCGATTGACGCAGCGCCGCCAGGACGGCCGTCAACGCCGCCGGCGTCATCCCCTCGATCCGGTTGGCCTGGCCAAGATTTTCTGGCCGGACCAGCGCGAGCTTCTGCCTGATCTCGTTACTGAGCCCCCCGACCGCGGCGAAATCGAAATTCGGCGGTATCTCGACAGCGGCGTCGCGGCGGAGCAGCTCGGCGTCCCGCGCCTGCCGCTCTGCATAGGGCGCGTATTTCGCGTCGCGAACCAATTGCTCGCGCACGTCACGATCCATCTCGGCCAGGCAGGGATCCAGCCGCCCGACCAGCGCCGCATCAACATTGGCGATCCCAAGGAGGTCGTAGCTTGACCGACGCGGGCCATCCGCCGCCACGTCGATCCCGACCGTGCGCGCTTCCCGGCCCGTCCAGCCGGACTCCTTAAGCCGGCAGCGCCCGGCCTCCAGTGCCTCGGCCTTAGCCGCGTACACCGACGCGCGCTGCGCGCCCACCAGCCCCAGATCGGTGCCGAGCGGCGTCAGGCGTTGATCGGCATTGTCCGCGCGGAGGCTGAGGCGGAATTCCGCCCGTGACGTGAACATGCGATAAGGCTCCGCGACCCCCCGCGTCACAAGGTCATCGATCATGACGCCGATATAGCTGCTTGCCCGGTCGAAATGGGCCGGCGCCCGATCCTGCACCGAGAGCGCAGCGTTCGTACCCGCGACCAGACCTTGCGCCGCTGCCTCTTCATAGCCGGTCGTCCCGTTGATCTGACCGGCAAGATACAGGCCCGGAACATCGACCACCCGGAGCCCGTGATCCAGCGCGCGCGGATCCACGTAATCGTATTCGATCGCATAGCCCGGTTGCCTGATCTCGACCGCCTCCAATCCCCTGATGCTACGGGCGTAAGCCTCCTGAACGTCGAGCGGCAGCGACGTCGAGATCCCGTTGGGATAGACCGTGTCATCCTCCAGCCCCTCGGGCTCCAGGAAAATCTGATGCGACGGCTTGTCGGCGAAGCGAACGACCTTGTCCTCGATCGAGGGGCAGTAGCGGGGGCCCACCCCCTCGATATGACCACCATACATCGCCGAGCGTGAAAGGTTGTCGCGGATGATCTCATGGGTCCGCTCGTTGGTCTCGGTCACTCCGCACGAGATCTGCCGCACCGCGACAGAGCGCGTGAGGAACGAGAAGAAAACCGGGTCGTCGTCACCGGGCTGGCTGCCAACGGCATCCCAATCGATTGTCCGCCCGTTCAGCCGCGGCGGCGTGCCGGTTTTCAGCCGGCCGAGCGGCAGACCGAAACCGTCGATCCGTTCCGCCAGCGCTATGGTGGCACGTTCGCCCATCCGGCCGCCCGATCGCTGCTCATCGCCGATATGGATCACGCCGCGCAGGAATGTCCCCGTGGTCAGGACCGTTCGCGTGGCGCTTACCTCGCTGCCATCCTCCAGCACCACCCCCGCGACATTCCCGTTGCGCAGGATGAGATCGGCAGCGCGCGCATAGATCAGGGCGACATTCGGCGCGGCGTCAATGACCTGCTGCATTGCCGCCCGGTACAGAGCCCGATCCGCCTGCGCACGGGGCCCCTGCACCGCCGGCCCCTTTCGCCGGTTCAGCAGGCGAAACTGGATGCCGGCCCGGTCCGCTACCTGGCCCATAACCCCATCCAGGGCGTCGATCTCACGTACCAGATGCCCCTTGCCCAACCCACCGATGGCCGGGTTGCAGGACATTACCCCTATCGTATCGCGGGAGGGTGTGATCAGCGCCACGCGACACCCAAGGCGCGCGGCCGCGTGAGCCGCCTCGCAGCCCGCATGGCCGGCGCCGATCACGGCGACATCGAAGTCAGCATGTTTCACGTGAAACACCCCTCTCACTTTCCGATGCAAAACGAGGAGAAGATCTCCCCCAGCAAGTGCTCCACATCGACCCGGCCGACCAGGGAGTCAAGGCTCCGGAGCGCGCTGCGGAGTTCCTCGGCGACGATCTCCGCATCCTCGCCCCGATCCAGGGCTTCCATAACCGTGCGCAACGCGGCGGCCCCGTTCGTCAAAGCCTGCCGGTGGCGCGCATGGGTCGCGGTGACCGAGCCGGCGCTGCGCGCTTCCAGCACCTGGACGACCTGCTCGATCAGGCTGTCCAGCCCCTGCCCCGTCAGGCCGGACACCGCCTGCGCGGACCCCGGGTTCAGGTCCGCCTTGCCGAGCACGATCACGTCGTCCTGCTGCGGCATCCCTGCGGGCTGCGACTCCGGCGTCTCCAGCAGAAAAATCCGCAGATCCGCGGCGTCGGCGCGGCGGCGCGCCAGTGCGACGCCCATTGCCTCCAGCGCATCCGCCGATTCGCGCAGGCCCGCCATGTCGAGAAAAGTCACGGGCAGCCCGTGCAGATCCATCCGCACCTCGATCACGTCGCGCGTCGTTCCGGCGATTTCCGAGGTCAGCGCCGCCTCGCGCCCGGCCAGTGCGTTGAGCAGCGTGGACTTTCCGGCATTCGGGGGTCCCACAAGCGCCACCTCGAACCCGTCCCTGATCCGTTCGCCGATCCGGCTTCGGCCGATCTCCGCTTCTATTTGCTGCCGGGTCGTGGCGACGAGCGCCCGCACTTCCGGCGTCACATCGACGGGCACGTCCTCATCGGCGAAATCGATGGTCGCTTCAATCAGGGCCGCAGCGCGGATCAGCGACGCCCGCCACTGTTCGACCAGCCGCGACAGCGCCCCCGACATCGTGCGCACCGCCTGACGCCGCTGCATCTCGGTCTCGGCATCGATCAGATCCGCCAGCCCCTCGACCTGGGTTAGATCGAGCCGGTCGTTCTCCAATGCGCGGCGGGTAAATTCGCCGGCTTCCGCAAGCCGCAGATCTGGTTCCGCCCCGAGTTCGGCCAGAACTGCGTCGATGACGGCGCGACTGCCGTGGAGGTGGAGTTCCACGACCTCTTCTCCGGTAAAGCTTCCACCGTCTGGAAACCTGACAACGAGGGCTTCGTCCAGCAGTTGCCCGTCCGACCCGCGAAGTTTCCGCAGGCCGGCCTGCCGCATCGGCGGCAGCGCCCCGCATAACCGCTCGGCGGCGGCGAAGGCCTGGCCGCCCGAAATTCGGATAACCGCCACTCCCGCCTTGCCGCGGGCGGTGGCCAGGGCATAGATCGTGTCCATCGCTTCTGGCGGGGGGCCGCCCCTAGGTGTTCATCGAATCGAAGAATTCCGAGTTCGTCTTGGTCTGCTTCAGCTTCGACAGCAGGAACTCGATCGCATCGGTGGTGCCCATCGGGTTCAGGATGCGCCGCAGGACATAGGTCTTCTGCAGATCGACCTTGTCGACCAGCAGCTCTTCTTTCCGGGTGCCGGATTTCAGGATGTCCATCGCCGGATAGACGCGCTTGTCCGCGACCTTGCGGTCCAGCACGATTTCCGAGTTGCCGGTGCCCTTGAACTCTTCGAAGATGACCTCGTCCATCCGGCTTCCGGTATCGATCAGCGCCGTCGCGATGATCGTCAGCGAGCCGCCTTCCTCGATGTTACGCGCCGCGCCGAAGAACCGCTTCGGCCGCTGCAGGGCGTTGGCATCGACGCCGCCGGTCAG
>Ga0189283_10307_pt1 | contig 20143 bp, 15 predicted proteins | sample N26C4minimetaG_FD_130320 | JGI IMG/M metagenome (GOLD analysis project Ga0189283, IMG submission 130320) | Marine microbial communities from the Costa Rica Dome - N26 C4 mini metaG | ecosystem: Environmental > Aquatic > Marine > Oceanic > Photic zone | place: Costa Rica: the Eastern Pacific...
GAGCACTGGCTGATCGAACGCCACGGTCACCGCACGCCCGCAGCCATCAGACGAGAGCAAACCATGAACATGCAGAACGCCGCTTAACCCCAATTCGCTGTCTCAAAACCGTAGACCGGTACAGTCCTGACCGGTTCAGCAGCACCAGACCCCTTGCGTCAATCACGCCCCGGTCCAGCCCGTGCCGCACGAGCGCGCTGCCAAGCCACCCGGTGGCGCCGATGATGCCGATGCGTTCTCTCATGTCCTGGCTCCTTGTTGTGGCCTGTTGCGACGGCCCGAGCCGTCCGGCAGGTGTCAGCTCCTCCGGCTCGAGGCCTGCGCCTGATGGTCTGCCATTTCACAGGCTCGGTTCAGCGAGGCCCGCAATGACCTACAAGCCGGCGAGAGAGGCCATCGCGATGCTGGCGTCGAGACCGGCTTGATCAGGGCGCGGCTCACGGGGCACGGTCGCTCGCCGGCTCGAAGTCCAGCCTCGCATGAAAGCGCGCCAGCTCGTTCGGCGCCGGGTCGCGGCCGCAGTAGGTCCGCACGTAGCCCGGCACCCGTGACATGCGCAGCGCACGGTCTTCGGTGACCTGCATCGAGATGTAGCCGATCTGGACGAGGTAGACAGTGCGAGCCCGGACGTCGGCCTCCTCGGGCGGGAAGCCGAAGCGCTCGAACATGGTCCGGATCGCTTCCAGTCTCCGTTCGTCCGCCGCGTTGACGCGCGCCATGACCGTGTCGGACTGGTGCGCCCAGCCCCGAACCGCGAAGTCGATCTGCGGCTCGAACAGGGATTCATCATGGAAGACGGTGATGAGGTTCAGGACCGCTTCGGTGATGGTTTCCGCGTAGGCGCTGCAGGCCGTGTCGAAGGCGCCAGTGTTCTTGGCGTCCCATTCCTCAAGCAGGGCGTCGAGCAGGGCATCCCGGTCCTTGAAGAACCAGTAGAAGCTGGTGCGCGAGATGTTCAGCCGGGTGGCGAGGGGCTGGATCTTCACCGCTTCCAGCCCGGTTTCGAGGAAGGCGCTCTTGGCCGCCTCGAGCCAGACCTCGCGCGAGCCGCGCCAGCCCGACGCCTTTTCCGGTTCGATGTCCTGCATCCTTGCCATTCCGGGACGATAGGGGGTTCCGCCCGGCTCGGCAATCAAAATATACATAGGTGATTTTTAAATTGACACAGGTGAACATATTTGGCAACCAACTGGTCAGGACGCCCGGGAGGTGCAGCATGTCGAACGATCCCCTTCTCCAACCCTACGACCTGAGGCATCTGCGGCTGAAGAACCGCCTGATGATCACAAGCCACGAGCCCGCCTATCCCGAGGACGGGATGCCCAAGGAACGCTACCGCGCCTATCACGTCGAGCGGGCGCGGGCCGGCGTGGCGCTGACCATGACTGCCGGGTCGGCCTCGGTCGCGCGGGACAGCCCGCCGGTGTTCAACAACATCCTGGCCTGGAAGGACGAGGTCGTCGGCTGGATGAAGCAGCTGGCCGACGAGTGCCACGACCACGACTGCGCGGTGATGATCCAGTTGACCCACCTGGGCCGCCGCACGCGCTGGGACAAGGCCGACTGGCTGCCCGTCGTGTCGTCCAGCCACGAGCGCGAGGCCTCGCACAAGGCCTTCCCGAAGCGGGCCGAGGACTGGGACATCGCCCGCATCGTCGAGGACTACGCCGACGCGGCCGAGCGGATGAAGGCCGCCGGGCTCGACGGGATCGAGTTGCAGGCCTATGGCCACCTGCTCGACCAGTTCTGGTCGCCCGCCACCAACGACCTCGACGGCGCCTACGGCGGCAGCCTGGAAAACCGGATGCGCCTGTCGATGGAGGTGCTGGGCGCCATCCGCGAGCGGGTAGGCGACGATTTCCTCGTCGGCATCCGCTACGTCGCGGACGAGGACATGGCCGGCGGCATCACCAAGGCCGAGGGGATCGAGATCTCTCAGCGCCTGAAAGCGAGCGGGCTGGTCGATTTCCTCAACGTGATCCGCGGACATATCGACACCGACGCGGCCCTGACCGACGTGATCCCGGTGCAGGGGATGCGGTCCAACCCGCACCTCGACTTCGCCGGAGAGATCCGGGCCGCGACACAGTTCCCGACCTTCCACGCCGCCAAGATCCAGGATGTCGCCACGGCCCGCCACGCCATCGCCAGCAGCAAGCTGGACATGGTCGGCATGACCCGCGCCCACATGGCCGATCCGCATATCGTCGCCAAGATCCTGCGTGGCGAGGAGGACCGTATCCGTCCCTGCGTCGGCGCGAACTACTGCCTCGACCGGATCTACCAGGGGGGCATGGCGCTGTGCCTGCATAACCCGGCCACGGGGCGCGAGCTGGAGCAGCCGCACGAGGTCCCGCCCGCAGAGGAGAAGCGCCGCCTCGTCGTGATCGGCGCCGGCCCCGCCGGGCTGGAGGCGGCGCGGGTGTCGGCCGCGCGCGGTCACGAGGTCATCGTGCACGAGGCGGCGAACGATCCTGGCGGGCAGGTGCGTCTGACAGCACAGACACCGCGCCGGGCCGAGATGATCCAGCTGGTCCAGTGGCGCTTTGACGAATGCACCCGCTTGGGCGTGACCTTCCGCTTCAACAGCTTCGCCGATGACGAGACCGTGCGTGAGGACAAGCCCGACGTCATCATCGTCGCCACCGGCGGCCTGCCGCACACCGAGGTTCTGGAGGATGGGAATCCGCTGGTTGTGTCGACCTGGGACATCCTCTCCGGCGATGTCGCGCCGGGCGACAACGTGCTGATCTACGACGACGCGGGCGATTACGCGGGCCTTCAGGCCGCCGAGAAGATCGCCGCGACCGGCGCCAGGGTCGAGATCGTGACCCGCGACCGGTCCTTCGCATCCGAGGTCATGGCGATGTCCCTGACCCCTTCGATGCGCGAGCTTCAGAAGCGTGACGTGACCTTCACCGTGACATGGAAGCTGGACGCGGTGCACAGGGACGGCAATGCCCTGCGCGCCACCCTGGGCAGCGACTACGGCGGCGTCTCGCGCGAGCGGCAGGTCGACCAGGTGGTGGTGAACCACGGCACGCGTCCGATGGACGACGTCTATTTCGAGCTGCGCCCCGGCTCGATCAACCTCGGCGAGGTCGACTACGAGGCGCTGGTCGAGGGCCGCCCGCAGGAGGTGGTGCGCAACCCGGACGGCGCCTACCAGCTGTTCCGCATCGGCGACGCCGTCGCCGCCCGCAACACCCACGCAGCGATCTACGACGCACTGCGGCTCTGCAAGATGCTCTGAGATGCGTTCCACCAAAACCATCCACGTGATCTCGGCACATGCCGAAGGGGAAGTCGGCGACGTGATCGTCGGCGGTGTCCTCCCCCCGCCGGGCGACACCATCTGGGAACAGAGCCGCTGGATCTCCCGCGACCAGACCCTGCGCAACTTCGTCCTGAACGAGCCGCGCGGCGGGGTCTTTCGGCACGTTAACCTGCTGGTGCCGCCAAAGCATCCCGAGGCGCAGGCGGCCTGGATCATCATGGAGCCCGAGGACACGCCGCCGATGTCCGGCTCGAACGCGATCTGCGTCGCGACGGTGCTGCTGGATGGCGGTCTCGTGCCGATGCAGGAGCCGGTGACGCACCTGGTGCTCGAGGCGCCGGGCGGGCTGGTCCGGGTCCGGGCGGAGTGCCGGGACGGCAAGGCAGAGCGGGTCTTCGTGGCGAATGTGCCCTCCTTCGCGGCCCGGCTCGAGGCAGGGCTCGAGGTGGAGGGGTTGGGCACGCTGACGGTCGATACCGCTTATGGAGGCGACAGCTTCGTGATCGTGGATGCCGAGGCGCTCGGCTTCGCGCTGAAGGAGGACGAGGCGCACGACATCGCGACGCTCGGGGTGCGGATCACCAATGCCGCCAATGCGCAACTCGGCTTCGAACACCCGGAAAATCCCGATTGGCGGCATATCTCGTTCTGTCTCTTCGCAGGTCCGCTCCGCGACGGACCGGAGGGCGCGGAGACCGGCGCAGCCGTCGCCATCCGGCCGGGCAAGGTGGACCGCTCGCCCACAGGCACGGCGCTCTCGGCCCGCATGGCGTTGCTGCATGCCCGGGGCGAGATGAAAGAAGGCGACCGGCTGACGGCTCGTTCGGTCATCGGCTCGACCTTTTCCGGGACGATCCTCGGCGAGACCACGGTCGGCGGCCGGCCCGCCATCCGGCCGGAAATATCCGGGCGCGGCTGGATCACAGGCATCCACCAACACATGCTCGACCCGTCCGATCCCTGGCCGGTGGGCTATCGGCTTTCGGATACCTGGGGTGCGCGCTGAAACAGCCAAGGAGCGATCATCGTAGCATATCGCTCCGAGCTGACTCCTCCTGCCGAAAGAACGAGCGTCCGCTCAAGGCTGGAGACGGAAAGGAGGCTCTCTCCTCCGCGGATGCCTCTGGACGTCCACCCGCGAATTGGTCAAGATCGCTTGCGTGTTCGCCGCGACTGGGAAACGGTGAATTTACAAAGGATTAGATTGTGGGGTTTGTGACCGGAACGCTCCTCCGCTACCAATTTCTCGAATGGTTCATCCCGGCCGCGGCCCGATCTGTTCGCGCAGTCGGGTGTCTTGGCCCCACCTAGCCGCGGTCCGGGCAGGTGCACAGGTGGTCCAGCCAGAGCGACCCCGCGCCCCGGGGTGGCGGTGACGCTGGCGGGCTTGGCACGTTGTCTTGAACCATTGGCTGGATTTGCTACTGAGTGGCCTTCCGATACCGGAAACCACCGGAACCGCCAGAAACCGTGGCGGAACGGCGGAAGGGCACCCGGGAAGCGACGTTCTGGATATCGCATGACGCTGATGAAGACACATGCAGATTCTGCGCCGCGGCTCTCCGTGGCACCGATGATGGACTGGACGGACGATGCCTGCCGCAACCTGCATCGCTGCCTCAGCCGTCGGGCGCTGCTCTACACCGAGATGGTGACATCGGCGGCGCTGGTCCGCGGCGGCGCGACTCGTCTGCTGGAGATGACCCTCGGGCAGGGGCCGGTGGCCCTGCAACTTGGCGGGTCCGATCCCGGAGAACTGGCCGAGGCAGCGGCGATGGGGGGCGCCTATGGATATGACGAGATCAACCTGAATGTGGGCTGCCCGTCCGACCGGGTGCAATCGGGCTGCTTCGGCGCGGTCCTGATGCGCCGGCCGGACCTGGTGGCCGAATGCGTGCGGCGGATGCAGGCGCAGGTGCGCCAGCCGGTGACGGTCAAGTGCCGCATCGGCGTGGACGAACAGGATCCCGCGCAGGTCCTGCCGGATTTCCTGGCGCGGATGCGCGATGCGGGCGTGCCGCGCGTGATCGTTCATGCGCGCAAGGCCTGGCTGCAGGGGCTGAGCCCGAAGGAGAACCGCGAAGTCCCCCCGCTGGATTATCCGCTGGTGCAGCGGATGGCGCGGGAATTCCCCGAACTCGATATCTGGATCAATGGCGGGATCGGCGATCTGGACGTGGCGGCGCGCCTGCTGGACGAGGCACCGTTCGGCGGGGTGATGATCGGCCGTGCGGCCTATCACGATCCGACGCGCGTTCTTCTGACGGCCGACAGCCGCCTGCACGGCGCGGCCGATCCCGTCGCCTCGGCCCGGGAGGCGGTGGCGGCGCTGCGCCCCTTCATCGCCGCGCATCTGGCGCGGGGCGGACGGCTGCACGATTACAGCCGGCACATGCTGGGGCTGTTCACCGGTCGGCCGGGCGCAAGGGCCTGGCGGCGCATCCTGTCCGAGGGGGCGCACCTGCCCGATGCCGGGCTGGACCTGATCGACCGCGCGCTTGCGGCCGTCCCGGCACCGGCGCGGTGCAGCGCCGTCGCCGCGCAGTGACCGTGCCGCGCGGCGGTATCGGGGCCGTCGCGCCTGTGCGGCCCCGTCGCATCGCGGGGGGCGGCGGTACGGCGCGGCCGGGGCCGCGCCTGCGCCGGTCTGGTCCGCGTCAGATGGCGGACAGGTCGCCTGCAGATTGGCGGCCGTCGCGGCTTTCGATCAATTCGTAACGGATCTTCTGATTGTCAGCGAGCCCGGTCATCCCGGCGCGTTCGACCGCCGAGATATGAACGAATACATCCTTTCCGCCTTCATCGGGGGCGATGAAGCCGTAGCCTTTGGTGGTGTTGAACCATTTGACGGTTCCGGTGGGCATTCCTGGTCTCCTACGTCGTCCCGCCCGCGGAAGTGCGGCAGGTGGCGGTGCAGCCGCAGGCTTGCGCGTCGTTCGGCCGCCCCCGGGCAGGAGCATTCGCGACGGAAAGTCCGCAACCGCCCGGACGATTCTGTCGCGATGCCCGAAAAAGGCAAGCGAAACTCTTGCAATCGCGGGTATCGGCCGGGCGCTGCCGGACACGGGAGGCGCCCTGCGCCGTCAGCGGTCAGCCGTTGCCGCCGGCGAAGCGTCCGGCCTCGGCCGCCGCGCGCCGTACGGCCTTGGCCTTGTTGACCGTCTCCTGGAATTCGGCCTCGGGGTCGCTGTCCTGCACCACCCCGCCGCCGGCCTGGATGTAGAGGGTGCCGTCCTTGACCACGGCGGTGCGCAGCGCGATGCACATATCCATGTCGCCGCCGGCGCTGAAATAGCCCACGCCGCCGCCATAGACGCCGCGCTTTTCGGGTTCGAGCTCGTCGATGATCTCCATCGCGCGGACCTTGGGGGCGCCCGAGACGGTGCCGGCCGGCAGCCCCGCCAGCAGGGCCGAGAGGGCATCCTCGCCCTCGCGCAGCTCGCCCACCACGTTCGAGACGATGTGCATCACGTGGCTGTAGCGTTCGACGATGAAGCTCTCCGTCGGCCGGACCGTGCCCAGCCTGGCCACGCGGCCCACGTCGTTGCGGCCCAGATCCAGCAGCATCAGGTGTTCGGCGCGTTCCTTGGGATCGGACAGCAGGTCCTGTTCCAGGGCGCGGTCGGCATCGGGCGTGGCGCCGCGCGGGCGGGTGCCGGCGATGGGGCGGATGGTCACCTGCCGGTCGAAGACGCGGACCAGGATCTCGGGGCTGGCGCCGGTGACCTGGAAGCCGCCGAAATTGAAATGGAACATGAAGGGCGACGGGTTGGTGCGCCGCAGGCTGCGATAGAGCGCGAAGGGCGGCAGCGGAAAGGGCTGCGACCAGCGCTGCGACGGCACGACCTGAAAGATGTCGCCGGCGCGGATGTACTCCTTGGCCTTGCGGACGGCGGCCAGATAATCCGCGTGTGCGAAGTTCGATACGGGCTCGGCCGCGGGCCCCGCATCGCCCAGATCCCGGCTGGCGGCCGCCGGGCTGCGTTCCAGATCGCGCACCGCATCCATCACCCGTTCGGCCGCCTGGGCATAGGCCGCCCGTGCCGACAGGCCCGACCCGGCCCAGACGGGTGAGATCACGGTGACCTCACCCTTCACGCCGTCCAGCACGGCCACGACCGAGGGGCGCATCAGGACCGCGTCGGGCAGGCCGAGCGGGTCGGGGTTCACGTCGGGCAGCCGCTCGACCAGACGGATCATGTCGTAGCCCAGATAGCCGAACAGACCGGCCGCCGCGGCCGGCAGGTCGTCCGGCAGGTCGATCCGGCTTTCGGCGATCAGCGCGCGCAGGGTCTCCAGCGGATGCCCGTCCAGCGGCTCGAAGGCCGCGCTGTCGAACCGGGCCTGCCGGTTTATGCGGCTTCGTTCGCCGTGGCACTGCCAGATCACGTCGGGCTTCAGCCCGATGATGGAGTAGCGCCCCCGCACCTCGCCCCCGGTGACGCTTTCCAGGATGAACGTGTCCGGCCGCGCCTCGCCCAGCTTGAGCATGAGCGAGACGGGCGTGTCGAGATCGGCGGCCAGGCGCGCATAGACCACCTGATTGGCGCCGCGGGAATAGCCTGCGTCGAAGGCGGCGAAATCGGGGATCAGCTTCATTGGAACTGCGCGTGAACCGCGTTGATCGCCGCCTGGTTCAGGGTCACGCCGGCGCGCGTCTCGATGGCGGCGGTGAAGGCATTCATCATGTCCTGGGCATAGCCCTGCGCCGTCTGCTGCGCGAAGCGCTGCTTCATCTGCACCGCCTCGTCGCCGCTGCCATCGGGTTGCGACACGCCGCGCACCGTCACGACCGCCGCGCCGTCGGAGGTGACGAAGGCGCGGGTCTCGCCCTCGTCCATCGCGAAGGCCGTGGTCACCAGATCGGCGGGCGCACCGGCGGGGGTGGAATTGCGCGTGACATCCTGTTCGGTCCGCACGGTCAGGCCGCGTTCGGCCAGCCCCTGATCGGTCAGCGCCGTCCCCGAGGCCGCCTGCGCCGCGATCTCTTCGGCGGCGGCCAGCAGACGCTCGCGCGTCTGCGCGGCGGTCCAGTCCGCGACGACACGGTCGCGCACCTCGTCCAGCGGTTGCAGGGTGGGGGCCACGACCTCGTCCAGGCGCAGCGCGAACAGGCCGCCACCGGCCAGTTCGCGGATCTCCGGGTAATCCCCGGTCTGCGCGGCGGCGGCCGCCTCGGCGAATGCGGTGTCGGCGGCGGGGCCTTCGGTGCTGTCGGAGGTCCACATCATCTGGCCCGGTTCCATCGGCGTCTCGGCCGCCAGATCCTCGACCGTCGCACCCCCCGCCAGCCGGTCGTCCAGATCGCCGATCAGATCGTCCACGGCGCGGCGCGCCCGATCGGCCCGGTATTCGGCGGCAAGATCGTCGCGCGCCTGCTCGAACGGCACTTCCTTGGCGGCAAGCACGCCGTTCATGCGAAACAGCGCCGGGCCAAGGGCCGTATCGACCGGACCGGCGATGCCGGGCCCGTCCATGGCAAAGACCGCATCGCCCGCATCGCCGAGCGCCTCGCGCGTGACATCGCCCATATCCACGTCGGACAGGGTGAGGCCGCGCTTCTCGACCTCCGCCTCGAAGGTGGTGGTGCCGGCGGCGATGGCGTCGCGCGCCGCTTCGGCGGCGGCGGTGTCGGGATAGACCAGCCGTTCCACCAGGCGCCGTTCGGGTTGCACGTATTCGCCGATCCGCTGCTCGTACAGCGCGCGCAGATCCTCGTCCGTCACCTCGACTGTCGGCGCCAGCATCTCGGGCGTCAGCCAGGCATAGGTCAGCCGCCGCCGCTCGGGCAGGGTGTAATCGGCGGGATTGGCCTGATAATAGGCGTCGAGTTGCGCGTCGTCGGGGGCGGGCACGGGCGCATCCAGCGCCTCCGCGTCCAGCGTGACCCAGGCCAGGCTTCTGGTTTCGCGCGCATAGGCATACAGGGTGTCGGTCAGGATCTTCGGCGTCACCACGCCACCGATCACCGCGCCCTGCAGGATCGACCGCGACAGGTCCTGCCGGATCGAGGCTTCGAACTCGTCGACGCTGACGCCGTTGCTGTCCAGCGCGAACTGGTATCCCTCGCGGTCGAACTGGCCGTCGGTGCCCTGGAAGGCGGGGATCTGGACGATCTCGTCCCGCACCTGCGCGTCGCCCACGGACAGGCCGATCCGGGCGGCCTCGTCCTCGAGCGCGGTCAGGCCCACCACCTCGCCCAGGACGGCACGGTCCAGCCCGAAGGACTGCGCCTGCGACAGCGACAGCGCCTGTCCGGTCTGCTGCTGAACCTGGCTCAGGCGCTGCTGGAGAGCGCGGGCATAGCGATTGACGGGAATCTCGGTGTCGCCGATCCGCCCGATGCTCTGCACGCCGCCGCCGAAATTGGCGGTGCCGAAGCCGGCGAGACCCACGATCAGCAGCAACAGGATGATCCACACGACCAGCTTGCCGCCGGTGGCCGCCTTGCGTCCCGCCATTGGGGTCTCCTCTCTCTCGTTTCCGGCGGGATCTCTATGCCAGCCGGGCCAGGGGGGCAAGGGCGGCGGCGGTCACGGCCGGAACGCGGCCAGCCGGTCGGCCAGCGCCCGGATCCCCGCAGTGTCGACATTGGCGAAGGCGATCCGCAGACCGGCGGCGCCGGCCGTGTCGCCCGCTGCCGCGAACATGCTGCCGGGCAGCAGCAGCAGCCCCGCCTCGTGCACGAGCCGGCGGGCCAGCGTCTCGGATTTCATCTCGAAGGGATGCGCGACAAAGGCGAAATAGGCGCCGCATCCCCGCAGCCGCCAGCCGTCGAGCCGGGGCAGGGCGGCCTCCACCGCCTGCCGGCGGGCCAGTATCTCGTCCCGTTCGCGCGCCAGCCAATCGTCGAGGTGCCGCATCCCCCAGAGCGCCGCGAACTGCCCAAGCTGGTTCGGGCAGATCGTCACCGTGTCGAGGAACTTCTCGATCTCGGCGATCCGGGCAGGGCCGGCGACCACCGCACCGACCCGATGACCCGTCAGCCGATATGCCTTCGAGAACGAATAGAGATGGATCAGCACGTCCTGCCAGTCGGGATCGGCGAACAGGTCGTGCGGCGGACCGGCGACGGAATGAAAGTCGCGGTAGGTCTCGTCCAGGATCAGGGCGATGCCCCGCGCCCGGGCGAGATCGCGAAAGGCCGCAAGCAGCGCCGGAGGATATTCCACCCCGCCGGGATTGTTCGGGCTGACGAGAACGATGGCCCGGGTGCGGGGGCCGACAAGGCCTGCGGCCCGGTCCGGGTCGGGAAGCAGATCGTCGCCGGCGGGCAGGGGAACGGCGCGGATGCCGGTCATGTCCAGCCACATCTTGTGGTTGAAATACCACGGGCTGACGAGGATCACCTCGTCCCCCTCATCGGCCAGCGTGGCGATCGCGGCGCAGAAGGCCTGGTTGCAGCCCGCGGTAATGGCCACGTGCTCCGCCCGCAGCGCGCCGCGATAGGCCCCGCTCCACCGCGCGGCCACGGCCTCGCGCAGGTCGGCCCGCCCCAGAACGGGGCCGTAGAGATGCATCTGCGGATCGTCCAGCGCCGCCTGGGCGATTGCCCGACGCAGCGGTTCGGGCGGCGGATCGACCGGAGCGGCCTGGCTGACATCGATCAGCGGCAGATGGGCCGGCGGCGGCGCGTCGCGCAGCCAGCCCTGCGCGGCCACGATGGGCGGAGGGGCGGCGGCGGCCATGCGGCGGGCGATACTGGGCGGCATGTGGCGGAGGTCCCGGCCGAGGGGCGGCGCCAGGGCCGCCCCCGAGCGTTGTCAGGGGATGATGCGGGTGTACTTGGTGCCCTTGACCGAGGCGCCGGCCAGGATACCGGCCTGACCGAACACCACCGCGATGACCGGCGAACTCGAAGTCGTCGTCTCGGCCGACAGGGTGCCCCCGCGGTCGTTCATCGCGTATTCGATATCGGCCCCCGCGGCCCAGCCCGGCGAGTTGCGGAACCGGTAGAGCGCGTCGTTGGTCATGAAGAACAGCACATGGGCGTATTGCTGCGCCCCGATCTGCAGCCCGACCGAGGCCTGAGTGGCCGAATAATAGTCGATGGTCGTGCCGTTGACCTGGAGCGCGCCGCGCCCGTAGGACCCGCCGAGGCCGAACCCGGCCTCGGTCACCAGCGGCATGACCAGAACGCCGGCCGCGCGCTGGCCCAGATCCCGCGTGGCGGGATAGGTGTTGTACAGGTAGTTCAGGGTCGCCGCGACCCGCGCGTCGATCGCATCTGCGCCGCGGCTGGACAGGCCGTTATTGCAGGCCGCCAGCAGCGACGTGCCGGCCGTCGCGGCCAGGAATGAGCGGCGGGAAAGGAGTGTCATCGGATCTGCCTTTTCGATCTTGCCGTGAAGCCTCGTCGCGCCCGGCCGTCTGCGGGCCGATGCCGGCGCAGCATAGGCCATTGCCGGCGCCCAAGTCACGCCCATATCCCGCGGCTGCACGTGAAAACCGGCTAGCCGTTCAGCAGCCGCGCCGCCTGCGGGGCGAAATAGGTCAGAACGCCGTCGCAGCCGGCCCGCTTGAAGGCCAGCAGGCTTTCCATCATCGCCCGCTCGCCGTCGATCCAGCCGCGCTCGGCCGCGCCGGCGATCATCGCGTATTCGCCGGACACCTGATAGGCATAGGTCGGCGCGCTGAAGCGGTCCTTCACCGCGCGGCAGATGTCGAGATAGGGCATCCCCGGCTTGACCATGACCATGTCGGCGCCCTCGGTCAGGTCGCGTTCGACCAGACGCAGCGCCTCGTCGCGGTTGGCCGGGTCCATCTGATAGGTCTTCTTGTCGCCCTTCAGCGCCCCCGAGGCGCCGACCGCATCCCGGAACGGTCCGTAGAAGGCCGAGGCGTATTTGGCCGCGTAGGACATGATGCACACATCCTGGTGTCCGGCCTGCTCCAGGGCCGCCCGCATCGCGCCGATCCGGCCGTCCATCATGTCGGACGGGCCCAGTATGTCGGCGCCCGAAGCGGCCTGAGCCAGCGCCATGCGCACCAGCGCCTCGACCGTCTCGTCGTTCACGATCACGCCGTCGCGGACGATGCCGTCATGGCCGTTCGCGTTGTAGGGATCCAGCGCGACATCGGTCATCACGGCGATGTCGGGCACCGCATCCTTGATCGCCCGCACCGCCCGGTTCGACAGGTTGTCGGGGTTCCACGCCTCTTCGCAACGCTCGGTCTTCAGCGACGGGTCGGTATAGGGAAACAGGCAGATCGCCGGGATGCCCATGGCCGCGGCGTCGCGCGCGCGGGCGACGATCAGGTCGATGGACAGGCGCGACACGCCGGGCATCGAGGCGACCGGTTCCTCCTGCCCGTCGCCGTCGCGCACGAAGACCGGCCAGATCAGGTCGTCCACCGACAGCGCGGTTTCGCGCGTCAGGCGGCGCAGCGGGTCGGTGGCGCGGGCCCGGCGGAAGCGGGCGGAGGGATAGGGGGCGATGGTCATCGTCGGCGTCCGGACGGCGGCAGGGGAACGGCAGGCGCGGCGCGGCTGCAACGGGGGCAGGGGTCGCACGGATCGGCGGGTATCTCAAGGGTGGTCATGGCGCGGGGGGCTGGCTAGTGTCCGCCCGAATTGCAGAAGGACGCCCGGACTTGGACTGGTACGACGCCGTTTTCGAACTGATCGACATGCGGTCGTTTTCCAATCTGTGGTATTGGCTGGCCCTTGCCGCCGTCTGGTCCACCGCCAGCCACCGGGTGCTGGGCGTGCCCTATGACGTGGTGCTGCGGGCGCGCCGTCAGGGGGGGCAGGCCGAGGCCGACCTGCGCGATCTGGTGCGCATCCATACCGCCCGGATCCTCTATATCACCAGCGTGTCGGGCCAGTGGACCGTGGCCTTCGTGTCGGCCGGCCTGGCCGGGCTGGCGATGCTGGGCTTCTGGTACGGGGTCGAGTTCGCGCAGGCGGTCTTTCTGATCGCCTTTCCGCTGACGCTGGTCGGGATCATGTCGATCTCGACCGCGCGGCTGATCGTCGATCAGCGGGCCGAGGGGCCGCTGCTGTTCCGCCGCCTGACCCAGCACCGCCGGATCACGCAGGTGATCGGCATGATCTCGATCTTCATCACCGCCATGTGGGGCATGTACCAGAACCTGGATGTCGGGCCCCTGGGCGGCTGAAGGTTCTATTGACACTGCCGCGCGGCTCTATACCTGACCCCCGCATGTCGGATCCGCAACATATCACCGTCGGCGGCGCCCCCGAAGGGCTGGATGCACGCCTGGTCAAGGCCGAGCTGGAGAGAACCGGCCGCCCCGTCATCCATGTCGCGCGGGACGACAGGCGCATGGCCGCGATGCAGGCGGCGCTGGCCTTCTTCGCGCCGGACGTGACCGTGGTGACCTTCCCCGCCTGGGACTGCCTGCCCTACGACCGGGTGTCGCCCAACGCCGATATCTCGGCCGCGCGGATGGCCGCGCTGGCGGCGCTGGCCCATGGTCAGATGCCCGACCGGTTCATCCTGCTGACCACCTTCAACGCGGCGACGCAGCGGCTGCCGGCCCGCGGTATCCTGCGCGACGCCTCGTTCACGGCGCAGGTCGGGCGGCGGGTCGACGAGGGGGCGCTGCGCACGTTTCTGGTGCGCATGGGCTTCACTCAGGCGCCGACGGTGATGGAGCCGGGGGATTACGCGGTGCGCGGCGGCATCATCGATGTCTGGCCCCCGGGCGAAAGCGGGCCGGTGCGGCTGGATCTGTTCGGCGATGTGCTGGACGGGGCGCGTCGCTTCGACCCCGAGACGCAGCGCACGACCGAGAAGCTGGCCGTCGTCGAATTGGCCCCGGTCTCGGAAGTGATCCTGGACGAGCCGTCGATCGCCCGCTTCCGCCAGAATTACCGGGTGGAATTCGGCGCGGCCGGCACCGACGATCCGCTGTACGAGGCGGTGACCGCCGGCAAGAAACATGCCGGGGTCGAACACTGGCTGCCCTTCTTCCACGAGAAGATGGAGACGCTGTTCGATTACCTGCCCGGCGCCACGATCAGCCTCGACGACCAGTCCGAGGCGGTGCGCCTGGCACGGTGGGATCTGGTGGCCGACGCCTATGACAACCGCTGCGAGGCGATGAAGGCGAAGAAGCGGATGGACACGGTCTACAAGCCCGCTCCGCCCGCGCTGCTGTATCTGGACGATGCGGCCTGGAAGGCGGCCGTGGCGCCGCATCGGGTGCTGCAATTCACGCCGCACCGGCGCGCCTCGGGTCCCGGCGTCATCGATGCCGGCGGCCGGATCGGCCGCAATTTCGCGCCCGAGCGCCAGCAGGAGAAGCTGAGCCTGTTCGGCGCCCTTGCCGATCATGTCCGGGCGCGGCGCAAGGCCGGGCAGGTCGTCGTCGCCTCGTATTCCGACGGGGCGCGCGAGCGGCTTCAGGGTCTGCTCGAGGATGAGGGGCAGGGCGGTGCCGCCCTGATCGACGATTTCCGCGACGTGCCGGACGGGAAGGGCGGGCTGCACCTGGCGGTCTGGCCGCTGGAGACCGGGTTCGAGACCGGCGACCTGACGGTGGTCTCGGAACAGGACGTGCTGGGCGACCGGCTGATCCGCACGCCGAAGAAGAAGCGGCGGTCCGAGAACTTCCTGACCGAGACCCAGAGCCTGAGCCCCGGCGATCTGGTCGTGCATGTCGATCACGGGGTCGGGCGCTACCAGGGGCTGGAGGTCGTGACCGCCCTTGGTGCCGCGCACGAGACGATCCTGCTGGAATATGCCGGCGGCGACCGGCTGTATCTTCCGGTCGAGAATGTGGAGCTTCTCAGCCGCTTCGGCCATGAAGAGGGGCTTCTCGACAAGCTGGGCGGCGGCGCCTGGCAGGCCAAGAAGGCCCGGCTGAAAGAGCGCATCCGCGAGATGGCCGACCGGCTGATCCGGGTCGCGGCCGAACGGATGCTGCGCAAGGCGCCGGTTCTGGAACTGCCGGACGGGGCCTGGGACAGTTTCGCCGCCCGCTTTCCGTATCAGGAGACCGAGGACCAGTTGCGCGCGATCGAGGAGACGCTCGAGGATCTCGGCTCGGGCAGCCCGATGGACCGGCTGATCTGCGGCGATGTCGGCTTCGGCAAGACCGAGGTGGCGATGCGGGCGGCCTTCGTGGCCGCCATGTCCGGCGCGCAGGTGGCGCTGATCGCGCCCACGACCCTGCTGGCGCGGCAGCATTACAAGGCCTTTGCCGAACGTTTCCGGGGCTTTCCGGTGCAGGTGCGGGCGCTGTCCCGCTTCGTCTCGGCCAAGGAGGCCGCCGAGACGCGCAAGGCCATCGCCGACGGCACGGCCGATATCGTGATCGGCACCCATGCCCTGCTGGCCAAGGGCGTGAACTTCAAGAATCTCGGCCTTCTCGTCATCGACGAAGAGCAGCATTTCGGCGTCAACCACAAGGAGCGGCTGAAGCAGCTCCGCTCGGACATCCACGTCCTGACGCTGACCGCCACCCCGATCCCGCGGACACTGCAACTGTCGCTGACGGGGGTGCGCGATCTGTCGATCATCGGCACGCCGCCCGTCGACCGGCTGGCGATCCGCACCTATGTCAGCGAGTTCGACGCCGTCACCATTCGCGAGGCGCTGCTGCGCGAACATTACCGCGGCGGGCAGTCGTTCTACGTGGTGCCGCGCATCAGCGACCTGCCCGAGATCGAGGATTTCCTGAAAGAGCAGCTTCCCGAGCTCAGCTATATGGTCGCCCACGGGCAGATGGCGGCGGGCGAGCTGGACGACAAGATGAACGCCTTCTACGACGGCAAGTTCGACGTGCTGCTGGCCACGACCATCGTCGAAAGCGGGCTGGACATTCCCACGGCCAACACGATGGTGGTGCACCGGGCCGACATGTTCGGATTGGCGCAGCTCTACCAGATCCGCGGGCGCGTCGGCCGGTCGAAGAACCGGGCCTATGCCTATCTCACCACCCAGCCCCGCGCCAAGCTGACGGCCACGGCCGAGAAGCGGCTCAAGGTCCTGGGCTCGCTCGACAGCCTGGGCGCGGGTTTCGCCCTGGCGAGTCAGGACATGGACATCCGCGGCGCCGGCAACCTTCTGGGAGAGGAGCAGTCGGGCCAGATCCGCGAGGTCGGCTATGAACTCTATCAGTCGATGCTGGAAGAGGCGATCGCCAAGATCAAGGCGGGCGAGGTCGACGGGCTGTCGGATGCCGACGATCAGTGGGCGCCGCAGATCAATCTGGGGGTGCCGGTCCTGATCCCCGAGGATTACGTGCCCGATCTGGATGTCCGCCTCGGCCTCTACCGCCGCCTGTCGTCGCTGAGCAGCAAGGTCGAGCTGGAAGGCTTCGCCGCCGAGCTGATCGACCGGTTCGGCAAGCTCCCGCGGGAGGTGAACACGCTGCTGCTGGTCGTCCGCATCAAGGCCGAATGCAAGAAGGCGGGCATCGCCAGGCTGGATGCCGGGCCAAAGGGCGTCACGATCCAGTTTCACAACGACAAGTTCGCCAATCCCGGCGGTCTGGTCGAATTCGTGAACGCGCAGAAGGGTCAGGCCAAGGTGAAGGACAACCGCATCGTCGTGCGCCGCGACTGGGACCGGGACAGCGAGAAGATCAAGGGCGCCTTTGCCATCGCGCAGGATCTGGCGCGCCACGCCAGGATCGAGCGCGCCGCCTGACGGAGCGCGGCCGCGCGTCCCGCCCTTGCCGCGCCGCGACGCGCCCCGTAACGTCGCGGCCATGAAACGCCTCGATCTGCCCCCTCTCTGGCTGCTTCTGTTCCTCGCTATCGCGCTGGTGCAGGCCGCGCTGTGGCCCATCCGGGCGGCGGGTGCCTGGGCCGATATCCTGGGTTGGGCGCTGGTCGCGGCGGGCTTCGGCCTCATGGTCGCAGCCATCCGGGAATTCGCCCGCCATCGCACCACGCCGATCCCGCACCGGGAGCCGAGCGCGCTGGTCAAGACGGGTGTGTTCCGGTTCAGCCGCAACCCGATCTACCTGGGCGATGCGCTGGTGCTGGCGGGCGTCTGCCTGATCTGGGAGGCCTGGCCGTCTCTGGTGCTGGTGCCGCTGTTCATGGTCGTGATCCAGCGGCGGTTCATCCTGCCCGAGGAGCGGCGGCTGGAACGGGCCTTCGGCCCGGACTTCGCAGCCTTCAAGGCGCAGGTGCGCCGCTGGCTGTAATGTCGCGCCCCAACCCGCCTTGCGCAAGAATATTGCCGAAGCTAGAAGCGGCGGTAACGGAAACGGGAGCATAAGCAATGAAGATCGGAACGCCGGCGGAGGTGGCGGCGGGCGAGGCGCGGGTCGCCATGACGCCGGACAGCGCGCGCGCATTGCAGAAACTGGGACATGAATGCCTGATCCAGGCCGGGGCGGGGGCCAGGGCCGGCTTCACCGACGACGCCTACCGCGAGGCCGGGGTCGAGGTCGTGGACGGCGCGGATGCCCTGTGGGACCGGGCCGAGATCGTCGCCAAGGTGCGGCCGCCGACCGAGGAAGAGGCCGGCCGGCTGCGTCAGGGGCAGCTGCTGATCTCGTTCTTCTATCCCGCCTCGAACGAGGCGCTGATGGATCTGGCCAAGGACAAGGGCGCCAGCGTCGTCGCGATGGACATGGTGCCGCGGATCAGCCGCGCGCAGAAGATGGATGCGCTGTCGTCCATGGCCAACATCGCCGGCTACCGCGCGGTGATCGAGGCCGGCAACAATTTCGGCCGCTTTTTCACCGGGCAGGTGACGGCGGCGGGCAAGGTGCCGCCGGCCAAGGTGCTGATCGTCGGCGCCGGGGTTGCCGGTCTGGCGGCCATCGGCACCTCGACCAGCCTGGGCGCGATCACCTATGCCTTCGACGTGCGTCCGGAAGTGGCCGAGCAGATCGAGAGCATGGGTGCCGAGTTCGTCTATCTCGATTTCGAGGAGCAGTCGCAGGACGGATCGGCGACCGGCGGCTATGCCGCGCCCTCCAGCCCCGAATTCCGGGAAAAGCAGCTTGAGAAGTTCCGCGAGCTTGCGCCCGAGATGGACATCGTCATCACGACCGCGCTGATCCCGAACCGGGACGCGCCGGTCCTGTGGACGAAGGACATGGTCGAGGCGATGAAGCCCGGCAGCGTGATCGTCGATCTGGCGGCCGAGCGGGGCGGGAACTGCGAACTGACCGTCAAGGACGAGAAGATCGTCACCGATAACGGCGTGACCATCGTCGGCTACACGGATTTCCCGAGCCGGATGGCCACGCAGAGCTCGACCCTCTACGCCACCAACATCCGCCACATGCTGACCGACCTGACGCCCGAGAAGGACGGCAAGGTCGTGCATGACATGGAGGATGACGTGATCCGGGGCGCGACCGTCACCCATGCCGGAGAGATCACCTTTCCGCCGCCGCCGCCAAAGGTGAAGGCGATCGCCGCGCAGCCGAAGAAGGACAAGCCCAAGGAGCTGACGCCGGAAGAGCGGCGCGCGCAGGAGACGGCGGCCTTCAAGGCGCAGACCCGCCGGCAGGTGACGCTGCTGACGATCGGTGCGGTGCTGCTGCTGGCGGCGGGCCTGGTGGCGCCGGCCAGCTTCATGCAGCACTTCATCGTCTTCGTGCTGTCGGTCTTCGTCGGGTTCCAGGTGATCTGGAATGTCAGCCACAGCCTGCACACGCCGCTGATGGCCGTCACGAACGCGATCTCGTCGATCATCATCCTGGGCGCGCTGATGCAGATCGGATCGGGATCCTTTCTGGTGATCCTGCTGGCCGCTCTGTCGGTCTTCATGGCCGGGATCAACATCTTCGGCGGCTTCCTCGTGACGCGGCGCATGCTCGCCATGTTCCAGAAATCCTAAGGAGACCGGGCAATGGACTTCGGATTCACTACGGCGGCCTATGTGGTCGCGGCCGTCTTGTTCATCCTGTCCCTGGGCGGGTTGTCGGGGCAGGAAAGCGCCAAGCGGGCCGTCTGGTACGGCATCGTCGGCATGGCGCTGGCGGTCATCGCGACCCTGATCGGGCCGGGCGCCAGCCTGTGGCTGCTGTCGCTTCTGCTGATCGCGGGGGGCGGGGCCATCGGCTGGGTCGTGGCCACGCGGGTGCAGATGACCGAGATGCCGCAGCTTGTCGCCGCCATGCATTCGCTGGTCGGCCTTGCGGCGGTCTTCGTCGGGTTCAACGCGCATTTCGAGCTGGGCCGCGTTCTGGCGATGGACGAAACCGCGCGCCAGACACTGGACGGCTTCGCCGCGCTGATCGCCAAGAAGGACACGGTCGAGCAGAACATCCTGCGCGTCGAGCTGTTCCTGGGGGTCTTCATCGGCGCGGTGACCTTCACCGGATCGGTGATCGCCTACGGCAAGCTGGCGGGCAAGGTGACCTCGGCCGCGCAGAAGCTGCCGGGCGGGCATCTGCTGAATGCCGGCGCGGCGCTCGTGTCGCTGCTGTGCCTGTTCTGGTATCTGGGCACCGGCGGCTTCTTCCCGCTCTTCCTGATGACGCTGGCGGCGCTGTTCATCGGCTATCACCTGATCATGGGGATCGGCGGCGCCGACATGCCCGTGGTCGTGTCGATGCTGAACAGCTATTCGGGCTGGGCCGCGGCGGCCATCGGCTTCAGCCTCGGCAACGACCTGCTGATCGTGGTCGGCGCGCTGGTGGGCTCGTCCGGTGCGATCCTGTCCTACATCATGTGCAAGGCGATGAACCGGTCCTTCATCTCGGTCATCCTGGGCGGCTTCGGGGGCACGTCGGGCCCGGCGGCCGAGATCGAGGGCGAACAGGTGGCCATCGATGCCGACGGCGTGGTCGCCGCGCTGGAGGATGCCGACAGTATCGTCATCGTGCCGGGCTACGGCATGGCGGTGGCCCAGGCGCAGCAGAACGTGGCCGAACTGACGCGGCGCCTGCGCGCCAAGGGCAAGGAGGTGCGCTTTGCCATCC
>Ga0189283_10310_pt1 | contig 19687 bp, 14 predicted proteins | sample N26C4minimetaG_FD_130320 | JGI IMG/M metagenome (GOLD analysis project Ga0189283, IMG submission 130320) | Marine microbial communities from the Costa Rica Dome - N26 C4 mini metaG | ecosystem: Environmental > Aquatic > Marine > Oceanic > Photic zone | place: Costa Rica: the Eastern Pacific...
AAGCCTGCTTCTGCCAGAACTTTCGTGATCGCAGCCGTAAGCGTCGTCTTGCCGTGGTCTACGTGACCGATCGTGCCAACGTTACAGTGCGGCTTGTTACGTTCAAACTTTGCTTTTGCCATTTTACTACCTTTCTATCGGCCCTTGTTTGCCAAGGGATCCATAGCATTGGTTTTTCTTGTTTATGTTTTAACCAGCGAGCTTGGTCTTGACTTCCTCAGCCACGTTCGCAGGTACTTCAGCGTAATGGTCGAATACCATCGAGAACTGCGCGCGGCCTTGGGAGAACGAGCGGAGGTCGTTCACGTAACCGAACATGTTCGCGAGTGGAACCATTGCGTTGACTACCGTTGCCGGACCACGGGTTTCAGAACCCTGGATCTGACCACGGCGCTTGTTGAGGTCACCAATAACGTCGCCCATATACTCGTCCGGCGTTACGACTTCAACTTTCATGATCGGCTCAAGAAGCTTGATGCCGGCCTTCGATGCTGCTTCGCGCATCGCACCGCGACCTGCGATTTCGAACGCCAGCACGCTGGAGTCGACATCGTGGTACGCGCCATCGATCAGGCGTACGGAGAAGTCGATGATCGGGAAGCCGATGAGAGCACCGCTCTCAGCAACGTCTTTCACACCCTTTTCTACGCCCGGGATGTATTCACGCGGAATGTTACCGCCTTTGATTTCGTCTACGAAGGTGAGGCCCGAACCACGCTCGCCCGGGGTCACCACGAGCTTCACGCGACCGAACTGACCGGAACCACCGGACTGTTTCTTGTGCGTGTAGTCGATTTCGACCTGCTTGGCGAAGGTTTCGCGGTAAGCAACCTGAGGTGCACCAACGTTACATTCTACTTTGAACTCGCGCTTCATGCGGTCGACGATGATCTCCAGGTGGAGTTCGCCCATACCGGCAATCACGGTCTGGCCAGATTCTTCGTCCGAGGAAACGCGGAACGACGGATCTTCAGCAGCCAGACGGTTGAGCGCGAGGCCCATCTTCTCTTGGTCGGCTTTCGATTTCGGCTCAACAGCAACCTCGATAACCGGATCCGGGAACTCCATGCGCTCGAGAATTACGAGGCTGTTGTTCGCGCAGAGGGTATCGCCGGTCGTGGTCGCCTTGAGGCCTGCGAGGGCAACGATGTCGCCAGCGCGTGCTTCTTTGACGTCTTCACGGCTGTTAGCATGCATCTCGAGCATACGACCGATCTTTTCCTTCTTGCCTTTCACCGTGTTGGTGACTTGCGTGCCGGACTCGAGAACACCCGAGTAGATACGGCAGAAGGTGAGCGAGCCCACGAAGGGGTCGTTCATGATTTTGAATGCGAGCATGGAAAGCGGCTCGTCGTCGGTGGAGTGACGAACAATTTCTTTCTCAGGATCGTCAGCGTCAACGCCGCGGATAGCTTCTACGTCGGTCGGAGCCGGCATGAAGTCCACAACAGCGTCGAGGAGCGGCTGAACGCCTTTGTTCTTGAACGCAGTACCGTTGAGAACCGGAACGAAGAGGCCTTTTACAGTACCCTTACGGATAGCTTTTTTCAGCTCTTCTTCGGAAAGCTCTTCACCTTCAAGGTATTTTTCCATCAGGGCTTCGTCAGCCTCAACAGCGGTCTCGATCATCTCGAGGCGAGCCATTTCAGCAGAGTCCTTGAGGTCGTCACGAATATCAACATATTCGTAAGACGCACCGAGGTCTTCACCCTTCCAGAGAACTTCCTTGAACTTGATCAGATCGATCAGGCCTTCGTACTCGCTCTCAGCACCGATCGGGAGCTGGAGAATGAGTGCCTTGGCACCGAGACGGGTCTTGATCATGTCAACGCAACGCTCGAAGTTCGCGCCCATACGGTCCATTTTGTTGACGAAGCACATGCGCGGTACGCGGTACTTGTCAGCCTGGCGCCATACGGTCTCGGACTGCGGCTCAACACCGGCCACGGAGTCGAATACGGCAACAGCACCATCGAGTACGCGGAGCGAACGCTCTACCTCAATGGTGAAGTCAACGTGACCCGGGGTGTCGATGATGTTGATGCGGTGATCCTTCCAGAAACAGGTCGTCGCGGCAGACGTGATCGTGATGCCGCGTTCTTGTTCCTGCTCCATCCAGTCCATGGTAGCGCCGCCATCGTGTACTTCACCGATTTTGTGGCTACGGCCTGTGTAATAAAGGATACGTTCGGTCGTGGTCGTTTTACCAGCATCGATGTGTGCCATGATGCCGATGTTACGGTAACGATTAAGTGGCGTTCTGCGTGCCATGGAACTGGTTCCTCAACTTTGTACTGATTACCAACGATAGTGCGAGAAGGCTTTGTTAGCCTCAGCCATCTTGTGCGTGTCTTCACGCTTCTTGACGGCAGCACCGCGGTTGTTCGCCGCGTCCAGCAGTTCGCCGGACAGACGGTCAACCATCGTGGTTTCGTTACGTTTACGAGCAGCGGCGATGAGCCAACGGATTGCAAGCGCTTGAGCGCGTTCGTTGCGAACTTCAACCGGAACCTGGTAGGTCGCACCACCAACACGGCGGGAGCGAACTTCGATAGCCGGCTTCACATTGTCGAGCGCATCGTGGAACAGGCCGAGCGCTTCAGTTTTTGCGCGCTCTGCCATTTTGTCCATGGCACCATAAACAATGCGCTCTGCAACGGATTTTTTACCGTCGAGCATCAGGCTGTTCATGAATTTGGTCAGTACAACGTCACCGAACTTGGGGTCGGGCAGGACGTCGCGTTTCTCTGCTTTATGACGACGAGACATAGCGGTATTCCTCTCTCAACCTTATTTCGGACGCTTGGTGCCGTATTTGGAACGGGCTTGACGACGATCTGCGACGCCTTGCGTGTCGAGAACACCGCGGAGGGTGTGGTAACGCACACCCGGCAAGTCTTTCACACGGCCGCCGCGGATAAGCACGACGGAGTGTTCTTGCAGGTTGTGACCTTCACCCGGAATGTAGCTCGTAACCTCGAAGCCATTCGAAAGGCGCACACGGGCAACCTTACGAAGTGCCGAGTTCGGCTTTTTCGGAGTCGTTGTATAAACGCGGGTACATACGCCGCGTTTTTGCGGACATGCTTCAAGAGCCGGCACCTTATTGTGGATCGGCTTCGCTTTGCGCGGCTTCCGCACTAGCTGTTGAATGGTAGGCATCTTAATTCCTTGCCGTTTTTCTCTGTCACCATCACTCGGACGACCTACTACACATGCAGCAAAACCGCCTGCATCGGGGCTTTTTGGGCTCCGACGAGGCCATCCGTGAAATTTCCAATGTTTGTTCTCTTGGTCGGAAAACCCCAGCGTCTGGCCTGTTTGGGCCACCACCTGAGCTCCGACGAGGTGCGCTATCTATACCGAAAAGCCGCAGAGGTCAATGAAAAAAGGCGCTTTTCCTCAATTTGTAGCGGCCGCCTGACGAGTGCTCTCCACCATGCCCAAATCACCCTTGATCCGTAAGGTGATTTTTGATCGGGTATGCTCGAACGGATCAGCTCATCACCGTGCTTGCCCGTGTGAGCGCCCGTGGTATAGGCTGGCGCCACGTGAGGATGAGGGCTTTTATGAAATTGATCATTCAGATTCCCTGTTTCAACGAGGAAGAAACCCTCGCTGAAACGGTCGCCGACCTGCCGAAAGAGATCGACGGTGTCGACAGTATCGAGATCCTGGTGATCGACGATGGTTCCAGTGACCGGACCCAGGAGGTCGCCCGCAACAGCGGCGTCCACCATATCGTGGCACACAGCCACAACAAGGGCCTCGCCCGCGCGTTTGCCACCGGAATCGAAGCCGCCCTCAAGCTGGGTGCCGATATCATCGTCAATACCGATGCCGACAACCAGTATAACGGCGCAGACATCCCTGCCCTTGTCCGTCCGATCCTTGACCAGAAGGCCGATATCGTGGTCGGGGACAGGCAAACCGGGCAGATCGAACACTTCTCGCCCATCAAGAAGCGGCTGCAGCACCTCGGCAGCGGAGTGGTGCGCGCGCTGTCCGGCACAGACGTGCCCGATGCGGTGAGCGGTTTCCGCGCCATCAGCCGCGAAGCCGCCATGCGGCTCAATATTGTCTCCTCCTATAGCTATACAGTCGAAACACTCATTCAGGCCGGCATGAAGAAGATGCACGTGCTATCGGTTCCCGTGCGCACCAACAGGGTCGAACGTCCGTCCCGGCTGTTCAAATCCATGCGCGGCTTCATCCAGGCCCAACTCACCACCATGATGCGCATGTATGCCATGTTCAAGCCGCTGCGCTTCTTCTTCTATATCGGGCTTGCGCTCTCTTTCATCGGGCTCCTGCCAATCCTGCGGTTTCTCGTCGCTTACATGGCCGGGCATGGCGACGGCAAGATCCAGTCGCTTATTCTCGGCGGTGTCTTGCTGATGATGGGCTTCACCACACTCATCGCCGCCCTCGTCGCCGATCTCATCGGCCGCAACCGGCAACTGATCGAGGAAACGCTTGAGCGTGTCCGCCGGCTGGAACTGGACCGGAACGACAAATGACCGGCCTCACCTCGTCCCGGCAATAGAGACAAGTCGATGCTGCGCCAAAGCAATCTCAAGCTCATCACGCGCCTTGCGGCGGTCGCCCTCCTTGGCGCCAGCCTCATCTTCCTTTTTTTTGCCGTGCGCAAGAACTGGGCAACGCTTGATGCTGCTGTCGTTCTGCAAAACATTCCTTTGATCCTGGCCGGAGGGCTGGTTTGGGCGGGTGCATTGTTCGTGCAGGCTTTCGCCTGGTCATCCTATGTGGCACGGGGGCAATCTGACGTGCGCTACCGGCTTATCCTTCAGTACGGTCTGGGCAATATCGCCAAATACCTTCCCGGTAACGTGTTGCATTTTGCCGCCCGCCAGGCCGCCGTACGCGCCGAGAATATCCCCCAGTGGCGGGCTGTCGCTGCATCGGTGGGCGAAATCATCGGACTATCATCTGCGGCCCTCGTTCTCGGCGGTGCCGTCTCGCTGGCTTCCGCTGGCAGCACCATGTTTCACAAGCTGCAAGATTTTCTTCCCGCGCTCCCATCCGTCGGCAGCATGATCGTGGCGGCCGCCATCGCTGCCGTCTTGACCGCCATAGCGCTGAGGCATTTCCCCGGCCAGCTCAATTCAGAGGACCTGCGCCGGTATCTGATCGCAGGCTTCAAGTTTTTCCTGTCCTCGGTAGTTTACTTCGCACTGATCGCGTCAATCGTGCTCTGGCTTAGCCCCGAGAGCGGTGTGGTGACCGATGTGCCGGTTTTCATCGCTGGGGCCTATTTGCTGGCGTGGCTTGTGGGCTATGTGCTGCCGGGGGCATCGGCTGGCATCGGCGTACGGGAGGCAGCCTTTCTCATCATCGCGCAAACGGGAGCCAGTGGCGCGGTAGACGAACCCGCCCTTCTGGTGTTGATAACCCTGCTCAGGCTGGTCAACATTCTGGGCGATCTTTTCAACTTCACGCTATGTACGGCGCTTCAGTCCCGCGCCTTGCGGCAAAATACAGGCAAGCAATGAGCAAAACCCAACATGCCGGGCACTGGTCCGCAACGCTGCGGCTTCATGGCCTTAACCTCCTTGTTCTGCTGGCACTGGGCCTACTGTTGCTGAACCTGTCATGGGTGGGCTTCACCGCAGCGGACGACGATTCGTACCGGCTGGCAGCTCTTGCGTGGCTTGATGACACTCAGCCTAACCTTGGTACCTCTCACTGGGCGCTCCGCCATACCATTGTCCTGCCGATTGCCGCCAGCATCGCACTTTTTGGGGACAGTGAGTTTGCACTTCTGCTGCCCTCCGTCATGTATTTCGCGCTGCTCTCGTTGGCGGTCTATTGTTTTGTCGCGCGCATCACACGCCCGGAAACAGCCCCCAAGGCGGCGCTTATCGCAACCGCCGCGGTTATGGTGCTCCCCATCTGTATGGTCGAATATACCCGTGTTGTGGCGGAAGTGGCTGAACTGTTCTGGGCGATTGCAGCGCTGTTCACCCTGGTTGCGACACGCGGCACCAGACGGGAGGTCAGCGGCGCAGTGATGGCGGGCCTGTTGTTAGGCCTAGCAGCCCTGACCCGGGAAACAGCCGCCCAACTGGCGATCATCCTTGCCGCCGTCTTCCTCATGCGGCCCCAATGGATTTCCCGCAAGGCCATCGTGCTTTGCGGCGCTGCCGCCGCACTGGTTGTCGGCGCCGAAATGCTCGTCTACCAGATCGTGCACGGTGACCCGCTGTACCGCCTGATGATCGACCTGCATCACGGCGACGCGGGCGGCGGTATCGACCGCATCAGCGACCGAGGTGCCGGTGCGCTCAGCCGCGAGGGCAACATTCAGGTTCACTGGGCCATCGACCCCTTTCTGGTCATCCTGATCAATGAAGAGTTTGCCCTCACCTTCTGGCTGGGCATCGCTTTTGCCATCGCCTTGTTCCGCAACCCGGCACTGGTGCCAAGCGACACCCGCAAGCTCATCTCCCTGCTGTTTGCCTTTGCTACGGCGTCCTTTGTGCTCGTCGCGCTCGCGGGGCCCGTGCTCAACCTTTTGCCGCGCTATTTCATGTTCAGTGCGGTGCTTGTCAGCGTGGCGCTGGCGCTGGCGCTGCCCTTCCTCATGGCATCGCGCCCTGTACTGACAAGCCTGTTTGTCGCGGCTTCGCTCAGTGCCAACCTGCTGGCGGTCAATATAGAGAACCGCCAGCCGATCGCACTTGAACGCACCCTTGTCGATAGCATCGCGGCAGACAGCAACATCCATGTGCTGTTGCCGACTGAAAAGCTCGAGAATGATACCGCAACGCTCGCGCACTGGCGCGGTGTGCCACCAGGTACCCTGACGGCAGACCGTACCGAGGCCCGGGACGGCGCGGCATACTGGACGCTTGTGCTTCTGCCCGTTGAGGCTGGCTACGACCCTGACACACAAGCCAGGGCGATCGCTGCGTTGTCAGGCGGTCGCGAGTACAGGCTTGTTGATCCCGGCCAGCCGCTGCTCGCTCGTACTTTGGCGCATCTGCGCGGGCCGCTCTCTTTCCTGCACCCTGACATCCGCCGCAGACTGATGGCACCGAACCGCCTCGCCATTCTCGTGCGCGGCTAACCAAAAGCAAAAGGGCCCACCGATATGGTGAGCCCTTTTTTCATTCTTTAGCGGTCGGTCGATTTAGGCTTCGCTGCCCTGCTCTGGCGATGCTTCGCCGGAGGTCGCTGCTGCGAACTCGGCCTCAGCGGCTGCCATCGGGTCATCGAGCTCTGCCTGCTGAGCAGCGGCCAGTTTGTCGCGCTTCTGCGCTTCGTGGCGCAGACGGTTGACAACCGAACCGGTACCAGCCGGGATCAGGCGACCAACAATCACGTTTTCCTTCAGGCCAACGAGCTTGTCTTTCTTGCCTGCCACAGACGCTTCGGTCAGCACGCGGGTGGTCTCCTGGAACGACGCGGCAGAGATGAAGCTGCGGGTCTGCAAGGACGCCTTCGTGATACCGAGGAGGATCGGGTGACCCTTCGCTGGCAGCTTGCCCTGTGCTTCGAGCTTAGCGTTGTTTTCCTCGAACTCTTCGCGGTCAACCTGCTCACCAAGAAGCATGGTGCTGTCGCCAGACGAGGTGATCTCGACCTTCTGCAGCATCTGGCGAACGATCACCTCGATGTGCTTGTCGTTGATCTTCACGCCCTGCAGACGGTAAACGTCCTGTACCTCTTTCACGAGGTAGTTGGCCAGCGCTTCAACGCCCATAACCTGCAGAATATCGTGCGGTGCCGGGTTACCGTCGATCAGGTATTCACCCTTCTGGATGAAGTCGCCTTCCTGAACGGCAATGTGTTTACCCTTCGGTACCAGATATTCGATCGGCTCACCCTCGTCCTCACGCGGACGGATGGTGATGCGACGCTTGTTCTTGTAGTCGCGGCCAAACTCGACAATACCATCGATGTCAGCGATGACAGCGTGGTCCTTCGGACGGCGGGCTTCGAAAAGCTCGGCCACACGCGGCAGACCCCCGGTAATGTCTTTCGTTTTGGCGGCTTCGCGCGGGATACGGGCGATTACGTCGCCAGCCGATACGCGCTTGCCGTCCTCAACCGAGAGAATGGCGTCAACAGACAGGAAGTAACGCGCTTCCGTACCATTTGCGAGCTCCACAACCTCGTCGCTTTCATCACGGAGCGTGATGCGCGGACGCAGGTCAGCACCTTTCGGTGCAGAGCGCCAATCGGTCACGACCTTGGACGCGATACCGGTGCCTTCGTCCACGACCTCTTTCATGGAAGTACCTTCCACGAGGTCAACGAGACGGACGATACCCGACTGTTCGGTGATGATCGGAATGGTGTAGGGGTCCCACTCAGCGAGTTTCTCGCCTTTCACCACTTCGTCGCCTTCGTCCTTGAACAGGTGCGAACCATAAGCCAGACGGTGCTTGGCGCGTTCACGGCCTTCGTCGTCAACAACGACGACTTCCATGTTACGGCTCATCACAACCATACGGCCGCGGCTGTCCTTGATCACGTTGCGGTTGTCGATACGCACCTTACCGTCTGCGGAGGATTCCACAGCCGATTCAGCGTTTACCGTTGCCGCACCACCGATGTGGAAGGTACGCATCGTCAGCTGCGTGCCCGGCTCACCGATCGACTGTGCCGCGATAACACCAACGGCTTCGCCCATGTTCACCGGCGTACCGCGGGCAAGGTCACGACCGTAACACTTGCCACAGGTGCCGCCTTTGGTTTGACAGGTCAGAACCGAACGGATCTTCACTTCCGCAATGCCAGCGGTTTCGATCGCATCGGACTTCACTTCGTCCAGCAGAGTGCCAGCTTCGAAGAGAAGATCGCCCGTAACCGGGTGCTTCACGTCAAGCGACAGGCAACGGCCGAGGATACGCTCGCTCAGTGGCACGAGAACGTCGCCGCCCTCGGACACTTCCGTGATCGTGATACCGTCTTCGGTGCCGCAGTCTTCCTCGATCACCACACAGTCCTGGGATACGTCCACAAGACGGCGGGTCAGGTAACCGGAGTTCGCTGTTTTCAGCGCGGTATCGGCAAGACCTTTACGCGCACCGTGCGAGGAGTTGAAGTACTCGAGAACCGACAGACCCTCTTTAAAGTTGGAGATGATCGGCGTCTCAATGATCTCGCCCGACGGCTTGGCCATCAGGCCCCGCATACCGGCAAGCTGTTTCATCTGGGCCGCGCTACCACGAGCACCGGAGTGAGCCATCATGAATACCGAGTTCATGTTGCTCTCACGACCGTTCTCATCGGTGGTGGTGCGTTCCATTTCTTTCATCATCGCGTCAGCGACCTTGTCGGTACACTGTGCCCAGGCGTCTACAACCTTGTTGTATTTCTCGCCCTGCGTGATGAGACCGTCCTGATACTGCTCCTCGTATTCTTTCACGAGTGCGCGGGTATCCTCGACGAGTTTCTCTTTCGCGTCCGGGATGATCATGTCGTCTTTACCGAAGGAGATACCAGCGGCACAAGCGCGGCGGAAACCTTCGCCCATGATACCGTCAGCGAAGAGGACCGTGGTCTTCTGGCCGCAGTGACGGTACACGACGTCGATCACTTCCGAGATCTCTTTCTTCGTCAGCTTGCGGTTGATCAGGCTGAACGGCACCTTCGGGTGCTTCGGCAGGTGCTGCGCGAGGATCATGCGGCCCGGGGTCGTCTCAACGCGCTTGGTGACAAGTTCACCCTTGTCGTTGATCAGCTCGAAACGGGCATTGATCTTGGTGTGCAGCGTGATTGCCTTGCTGTCGAGCGCGAACTGGATTTCTTCCATGGTGGAGAAAGCCTTGCCCTCGCCGACGTCGCCTTCGCGCATGGAGGTCATGTAGTAGAGACCCAGCACGATATCTTGGCTTGGTACGATGATCGGCTTGCCATTCGCCGGGCTGAGGATGTTGTTCGTGGACATCATCAGCACGCGAGCTTCAAGCTGCGCTTCAATCGACAGCGGCACGTGAACAGCCATCTGGTCACCGTCGAAGTCAGCGTTGAACGCCGCACAAACGAGCGGGTGAAGCTGGATAGCCTTGCCTTCAATCAGAACCGGCTCAAACGCCTGGATACCAAGACGGTGAAGCGTCGGCGCGCGGTTGAGCATGACCGGGTGCTCACGGATCACCTCATCGAGGATATCCCAAACCTCGCGGCGCTCTTTCTCAACAAGTTTCTTCGCAGCCTTGATGGTGGTTGCGATGCCTTTCTTGTCGAGGCGCGAATAGATGAACGGCTTGAAGAGCTCAAGCGCCATCTTCTTCGGCAGGCCACACTGGTGCAATTTGAGCTCAGGACCAACCACGATTACCGAACGGCCGGAATAGTCAACACGCTTACCAAGAAGGTTTTGACGGAAACGGCCCTGCTTACCTTTAAGCATGTCGGAGAGCGACTTGAGCGGACGCTTGTTCGCACCGGTGATGGTGCGGCCACGACGACCGTTGTCAAACAGCGCATCAACAGCTTCCTGCAGCATCCGCTTCTCGTTCCGGATGATGATGTCCGGTGCGCGCAGCTCGATAAGACGCTTCAGGCGGTTGTTACGGTTGATCACACGGCGGTAAAGGTCGTTGAGGTCCGAGGTCGCGAAACGGCCACCATCCAGCGGCACCAGCGGGCGCAGCTCTGGCGGGATAACCGGCACAACGGTCAGGATCATCCACTCGGGGCGGTTACCGCTCTCGAGGAATGCTTCAATAACCTTCAGGCGCTTGACGATTTTCTTCGGCTTCAGCTCGGACTTGGTTTCAGCCAGTTCCTTCAGCAGCTTCTCACGCTCGTCCTCGAGGTCGATGCTCTCGAGGAGTTTGCGGATCGCTTCCGCGCCGATGCCAGCGGTGAAGCTGTCTTCGCCGTATTCGTCCTGGGCACGGTAGAAATCGTCTTCCGTCAGCAGCTGATACTGCTTGAGCGGTGTCAGGCCCGGCTCGATCACGACATAATATTCAAAATACAGAACGCGCTCGAGATCCTTCAACGTCATGTCCAGGAGCAGGCCGATGCGGCTCGGGAGAGACTTGAGGAACCAGATGTGCGCAACCGGAGCTGCAAGGTCGATGTGACCCATGCGCTCACGGCGTACCTTGGAAAGCGTGACTTCAACGCCGCATTTCTCACAGATAATGCCGCGGTACTTCATCCGCTTGTATTTGCCGCAAAGGCACTCATAGTCCTTCACAGGACCAAAGATACGGGCACAGAAAAGGCCATCCTTCTCGGGCTTGAAAGTCCGGTAGTTGATGGTTTCCGGCTTTTTGATCTCACCAAAAGACCAGGACCGAATCCGCTCCGGCGACGCAATCGAGATCTGGATCTGATCAAACGTCTCCGGTTTCTGGTTCGGGTTGAAGTATTTCATCACTTCTTGGTTCATGTCCGGCGTCTCTCTTAATTCGCTGTCGGGGCAATTTCTTTGCTCAAAGGAGCCCCGCTTCGCCTTCCAAACTCAGCCCGCCCCTGCTTAACTACACTTGGGCGGGCGCGGCCGAGGGATACATCCCCCGGCCTCTAACATGGCTTATTCAGTACCCGTGATCAGCTCGACATTAAGGCCGAGGGACCGCATTTCCTTCACGAGAACGTTGAAGGACTCTGGAATACCTGCCTCGAAGGTGTCGTCACCACGAACGATCGCTTCATAGACCTTGGTACGGCCCTGAACGTCATCCGACTTGACGGTGAGCATCTCCTGAAGCGTGTAGGCTGCGCCATACGCCTGAAGTGCCCACACCTCCATCTCACCGAAGCGCTGACCACCGAACTGTGCCTTACCACCAAGCGGCTGCTGGGTAACGAGGCTGTACGGGCCGATCGAACGGGCGTGGATCTTGTCGTCAACAAGGTGGTGCAGCTTGAGCATGTAGATGTAGCCCACTGTCACCTTGCGGTCGAACTTCTCACCGGTACGACCGTCATAGAGGTCAACCTGGCCAGAGCTGTCGAGGCCTGCACGCTCAAGCATCGTCACGATGTCGGCTTCCACGGCACCATCGAATACCGGCGTGCCCATCGGGACACCGTTCGTCAGGTTGCCAGCAAGCTCAAGGATCTGATCGTCAGAAAGTTCCGCGATCTCTTCGTTATACTGCTCTTCGCCGTATACGTCCTTGAACTTCGCACGGAAGTCGTCAATCGCGCCGCTACCGTGACGGTAAGCTTCGATCATGCCATCGATCTGGCGGCCAAGACCACGCGATGCCCAACCTAGGTGCGTCTCGAGAATCTGACCCACGTTCATCCGCGACGGTACACCAAGCGGGTTCAGCACGACGTCAACCGGCGTACCGTCCTCAAGGTGAGGCATGTCTTCTTGCGGCAGAATGCGCGAGATAACACCCTTGTTCCCGTGACGGCCTGCCATCTTGTCACCCGGCTGAAGCTTGCGCTTCACGGCAACAAAGACCTTGACCATCTTGAGAACGCCCGGCGGCAGTTCGTCGCCACGCTGGAGTTTCTCGATCTTCTCGTCAAACCGGCGCTGAAGCTGTGCCTTGCTGTCGTCGAACTGCTTGCGCAGCGCTTCGATGTCAGCCATGGCGGCATCATCATCAACCGCGAGGTCCCACCACTGGATGCGTTTGATCTCGGCAAGGCCTTCCGCGGTGATCTTCGTGCCCTTCTTCATCTCTTTCGTACCGGCAGTAACCGTACGACCTTCGAGAAGCGGACGCAGACGACCATAGATGTTGCGCTCAAGGATCACGCGTTCGTCTTCACGGTCTTTGGTCAGACGCTCGATTTCCTCACGTTCGATGGTGAGGGCACGTTCGTCCTTGTCAACGCCGTGACGGTTGAACACACGCACTTCCACGATGGTACCGGCAACACCCGGCGGCAAGCGCAGGGAGGTGTCGCGTACGTCGGAGGCTTTTTCACCGAAGATGGCGCGGAGGAGTTTCTCTTCCGGCGTCATCGGGCTTTCACCCTTCGGCGTGATCTTGCCGACAAGGATGTCGCCCGGGTGAACTTCGGCACCGATATAGACAATACCGGCTTCGTCGAGGTTCTTCAGGCCTTCTTCACCCACGTTCGGGATATCGCGCGTGATCTCTTCCGGGCCCAGTTTCGTGTCGCGCGCCATCACTTCGAATTCCTCGATGTGGATCGAGGTGAAGACGTCTTCCTTCACGATACGCTCGGAGATGAGGATCGAATCCTCGAAGTTGTAACCGTTCCACGGCATGAACGCCACGAGAGCGTTACGGCCGAGAGCCAGTTCACCAAGTTCCGTCGACGGACCATCACAAATGATGTCGCCCTTGCGGATCTCGTCACCCACTTTAACCAGCGGACGCTGGTTGATGCAGGTGTTCTGGTTGGAACGCTGGAACTTCGCAAGCGTGTAGATGTCAACGCCCGACTTGCCAGGGTCAACTTCTTCGGTTGCACGGATCACGATACGGGTCGCGTCCACCTGCTCTACCACGCCGGTCCGGCGGGCAGCGATGGCAGCACCGGAATCGCGGGCCACAACAGCTTCCATGCCGGTACCAACGAACGGCGCTTCAGCGCGAACGAGCGGCACGGCCTGACGTTGCATGTTCGAACCCATGAGTGCGCGGTTCGCGTCATCGTTCTCGAGGAACGGAATGAGCGACGCAGCCACGGAAACGAGCTGTTTCGGCGATACGTCCATCAAGGTGATGTGCTCAGGCGTGGACATGATAAATTCGCCAGCCTGGCGGCAGGATACGAGGTCGTTTGCGAAACGGCCATCTTCCGTCAGCTCGGCGTTTGCCTGAGCCACGGTGTATTTCTGCTCTTCCATAGCGGAGAGGTAGATAACCTCTTCCGTCACCTTGCCGTCTTTAACGCGGCGGTACGGGCTTTCGATGAAGCCGTATTTGTTCACTTGCGCATAGGTCGCGAGCGAGTTGATCAGACCGATGTTCGGGCCTTCCGGCGTTTCGATCGGGCAGATACGGCCATAGTGTGTCGGGTGTACGTCACGGACTTCAAAGCCTGCACGCTCACGGGTCAGACCGCCTGGGCCAAGCGCCGACATACGGCGTTTGTGGGTGATCTCGGAGAGCGGGTTGGTCTGGTCCATGAACTGCGAGAGCTGCGAGGAGCCGAAGAACTCACGGACAGCCGCAACAGCCGGCTTCGCGTTGATGAGGTCATGCGGCATCACGGTGTCGATGTCGACAGACGACATACGCTCACGGATCGCACGCTCCATACGCAGGAGACCGATGCGGTACTGGTTTTCCATCAGTTCGCCGACGGACCGTACACGACGGTTGCCGAGGTGGTCGATGTCGTCAACCTCGCCGCGGCCGTCCTTGAGCTCAACGAGCGTCTTGACGGTGGCAAGGATGTCTTCGCGGCGCAGAACGCCAACGGTATCGTCACACTCGAGGCCGAGGCGCATGTTCATCTTCACACGACCAACGTCGGAGAGATCATAACGCTCCGGATCGAAGAACAGGCCGTAGAACAGCGTCTCGGCAGTTTCCTTGGTCGGCGGTTCGCCCGGACGCATCACCTTGTAGATTTCGGCAAGTGCACTGTCGTGGCACTCAACCTTGTCTGCCTTGAGGGTGTTGCGGATGTAAGGGCCGATCGCGACTTCGTCGATGTCGAGAACCGGGATTTCGTCGAAGCCCGCAGCAGACAGGGCTGCAACAACTTCTTCGGTCAGCTCGTCACCGGCTTCAACGTAGATCGCACCGGTTTTTTCGTTGATCATGTCCTGAGCGGCATATTTGCCCATGATCACTTCTTCCGGCACCAGCACGCCTTCTACGCCAGCCTTCTCGAGGCTTTTGGCGAGACGCGGCGTGATCTTCTTGCCAGCCTCGGAGATAACCTCGCCGGTGTCGGCGTTCACAAGGTCGAACTCAGGCTTCTGGCCACGCCAGTTCTCAGCCACAAACGGCATGCGCCAGCCACCTTCAGTGCGGCGGAAGCTTACCACCTTGTAGAAATACTGCAGGATATCCTCAGCGGTCATGCCCAGTGCATAGAGAAGCGACGTTGCCGGCAGCTTGCGGCGACGGTCGATACGCACGTTCACGATGTCCTTGGCGTCAAACTCGAAGTCGAGCCAGGAACCGCGGTAAGGGATAACACGAGCAGCAAAGAGGAACTTGCCCGACGAGTGGGTCTTGCCCTTGTCGTGGTCGAAGAATACACCTGGCGAACGGTGCATTTGCGATACGATCACACGCTCGGTGCCGTTGATCACGAAGGTACCGTTATCGGTCATCAGCGGAAGGTCGCCCATGTAGACGTCCTGTTCCTTGATGTCGAGAACCGACTTGGCTTCCGTTTCAGGGTCAACCTCAAATACGATCAGACGCAGGGTTACCCGCAGCGGTGCGGCATAGGTCATGTCGCGCTGCTGGCACTCTTCTACGTCATACTTGGGCTCTTCAAGCTCGTATTTCACATATTCCAGCGAGGAAGTCGCAGAGAAATCCTGGATCGGGAATACCGATTTCAGGACTTTCTCGAGGCCGGATGACAGCCTCTCTTCTTCCGTTGCGCCGGGCTTGAAGAACTGGTCATAGGACCGCCGCTGAACCTCGATGAGGTTTGGCATCTGCGTGACTTCGGAAATGCGTCCAAAGTCCTTACGCACGCGCTTACGACCGGTAAATGAAGTCGCCATGCTTCGCCCTCGTTCCTTGAGTTGTGCCGGAGATCCGCCAGCTACGCGGACCATCTCGGCTGCCAAAATAGAGCCTAAGGTAAGGACCTTACCCTAAACTCCTGAAAATCCAAAACATTTGGGCGTCTCACCCAAACCAGACCGGATATTAATGTCCCCCAGTCCCTTAGGACGCCGAAAGGCCGGGAGCGAATTTCGCTCCCGACCCCGGGAAAAATGCACTCAAGTAATTACTTGAGTTCAACTTTCGCACCAGCTTCTTCGAGCTTCTTCTTGAGCTCTTCTGCTTCTGCTTTGTTGACGCCTTCTTTAACAGGCTTCGGAGCGCCTTCAACGAGGTCTTTCGCTTCTTTCAGGCCGAGACCCGTAATAGCGCGAACTTCTTTGATCACGTTGATTTTCTTGTCGCCAGCGTCAGCGAGAATTACGTCGAATTCGTCTTTCTCTTCTTCAGCAGCAGCAGCCGGGCCAGCAGCAGCAGCAACAGCTACCGGTGCAGCAGCGGATACGCCCCAGGTCTCTTCAAGCATTTTGGAAAGCTCAGCAGCTTCCATAACCGTCAGAGCAGAAAGTTCTTCTACAAGCTTGGCAAGATCAGCCATTTCTATTTACTCCAAATAGGCGGTCCATCTCAAAAAGGATCCGCATGTATCATTGCGTTAGGTATCAGGCGGCCGCCAGAGGCATAGCCGCCCAGGATGTCGTTAAGCTGCGTCTTTGTTGCCGTAAGCACCGAAGACACGGGCCAATTGACCCGCAGGGGCCTGCGTAACAGCCGCGAGTTTCTGGGCAGGAGCTTGCAGGAGACCCACAAGTTTGCCACGAAGCTCGTCGAGCGACGGAAGTTCGGCGAGTGCTTTAACGCCAGCCTGATCCAGTACCGTGGTGCCCATGCCGCCACCGAGAAGACGAAGTTTTTCGTTCTTCTTGGCGTAGTCAGCAAGAGCTTTCGGTGCTGCAACAGGGTCAGCTGCATAGCCGATAGCCGTCGGACCGTTAAACAGATCCGCAATGCCTTCGTATTCAGTGCCTTTAAGCGCAAGACGAGTCAGCCGGTTTTTAGTAACCTTAAGCGATGCACCCACTTCGCGAAGTTGCGAACGCAATGCCGTGATCTCAGCAACCGACAGGCCGTCGTAGTGAACTACAACGACGGAAGCGGCGCCAGCGAACACGTCATGCAGGGATGCAATCAGTTCCTGCTTCTCGGCTCTTTCCACTATCTCGTCTCCGACTTTGAAGGTTCATGAAACATACTTTGAACCTTCGTCATTTGAGCCATGCACCGGCGGGATTATTCCCGAAACCGGTACTCTCCTCTGTCCGGAGGTGCGGGTTTACCTAAGTCTTCGCAGGATGGATTGCATCCGTCCTTCGAGGAAACCGCGGTATCCGTCCGGGCGCGTGCCCCGATGGAAAAATTCCCTTAACCCCGTCTCATGCAGGCCGTGGATCCGCGACGACCACTTGCTTTAAACCCTGAAGGTCACATACTAGAAACCCACTTCAAGGCACCTGCAATCTCGGACAGTTACTCTCGCACAGGCAAAACAGCCGCCTGAGCGCTTGTGCCGAGCCGAGGCCCGGCACAAATTCGCGTGTTACTCGCCAAGAGCGGCAGTGTCGATCTTCAGGCCAGGGCCCATGGAAGAGGACAGAGCAACTTTCTTGACGTAAGTGCCTTTGGCACCCGACGGCTTGGCTTTGATAACCGCGCCGATGAACGCTTTCGCGTTCTCGATGATTTGTGCTTCGTCGAAGCTGGCTTTACCAACACCGCCATGGATGATACCGGCTTTTTCAACGCGGTATTCAACCTGACCGGCTTTAGCAGCTTCAACGGCGCCCTTGACGTCCATCGTAACGGTGCCGAGTTTCGGGTTCGGCATCAGGCCTTTCGGGCCAAGTACCTTACCGAGGCGACCAACAACAGCCATCATGTCCGGCGTTGCGATGCAGCGCTCGAAGTTGATGTCGCCGCCTTGGATGGCTTCCATCAGGTCTTCTGCGCCAACCACATCAGCACCGGCCTTCTTCGCTTCTTCAGCTTTCGGGCCGCGCGCAAATACAGCAACGCGAACAGACTTACCGGTGCCATGCGGCAGCGATACAACGCCGCGAACCATCTGGTCAGCGTGACGCGGGTCAACACCGAGGTTCATGGCGACTTCGATCGTTTCATCGAACTTCGTAGCCGAACGGGCTTTGAGTTCTTTTACAGCTTCTTCAACGGTATAGAGCTTTTCGCGGTCGATACCGTCCCAGGCTTTTTGCATGCGTTTTGCGAGCTTTGCCATCGGATTAACCCTCCACCTTCAGGCCCATCGAGCGCGCGGAACCTTCGATGATCAGCATTGCTGCATCGACGTCGTTGGCGCTGAGGTCAGCCATTTTTGCTTCCGCGATTTCGCGAACCTGATCACGGGTAACGGTACCGGCAACGGCACGACCCGGGGTTTGACCACCGGACTTCAGGCCGGCAGCTTTTTTCAGATAGTAGCTCGCAGGCGGCGTCTTGGTGATGAACGTGAACGACTTGTCCGCGTAGATCGTCAGAATGGTCGGAATCGGCATGCCCGGTTCCATTTTCTGCGTGGCAGCGTTAAATGCCTTACAGAATTCCATGATGTTTACACCGCGCTGACCCAGTGCCGGACCAATTGGCGGCGACGGGTTGGCTTGACCGGCTTTTACCTGAAGCTTCAGATAGCCAGTAATCTTCTTTGCCATCGTCTTTCCCTTTCAATAACAACAACGGCCGGCTTCCCAGCCAAGGGTACGTGGTGCGGCCAATGGCGGGCCTCCCACGCGCTTTTTCGGGGCACCTGCCCCAAAACTTTACGAAACTTTTTCGACCTGGGTGTATTCCAGCTCAACCGGCGTGGCACGACCGAAGATCGACACCGACACCTTGAGGCGCGCCTTGTCCTCGTCCACGTCTTCAACCGTACCGTTGAAGCTGGTGAACGGACCATCGGTCACGCGCACTTCCTCACCAATCTCAAACACAATGTTCGGACGCGGGCGCTCGACACCTTCCTCAACCTGGTTGAGGATGCGGGCAGCCTCGGCATCCGAGATCGGCGACGGACGGCCCTGCGGACCGAGGAAACCTGTCACCTTCGCATGGCTGTTCGCCAGGTGGTAGGTATCGTCGGTCAGGACCATTTTAATCAGCACATAGCCGGGGAAGAATTTCTTCTCGGCTTTGACCTTTTTGCCCTTGCGGACTTCAATAACCTCTTCGGTCGGCACAATGACTTCGTCAACAAGCGCATCAAGCCCCTGCTGAACAGCCTGTTCCTTGATTGCCTCAGCAACCTTCTTTTCAAAGCCCGAATAGGCGTGAATGATATACCAGCGAGACTTGCTCACATCAATCTCCGAGACCCAAGAGGAACTGCACACCGGCGTTCAGAAGAAAGTCGACGCCCAGGAAAAATACGGCCATGATCACCACCATGATAAACACCATTACGGAGGTGATTCCCGCCTCACGCGGTGTCGGCCAGGTTACTTTCGAACCTTCCTGCCGCACCTGGCGTACAAATTCACCCGGGGTGGTCTTCGCCATCATGCATCCTTTTTTTGCTCTTACGGCCCGCGTTCGATTTACCAAAAACGCAGGCTGCTCAACATCTTAGTCACCAACCGCCGTCGCGGTCCTGATACTCGTCGGTTTGGCAGGGGCGGAGAGACTCGAACTCCCGACACCCGGTTTTGGAGACCGGTGCTCTACCAACTGAGCTACGCCCCTATAGCCGATCGTGTATCCGTGAGGGGTGCGGTTTAGCGTCCGACGCCCTCGCTTGCAAGTACTTTTTTTGCCTTTATTCAAAAGACATACGCGACACGGTACAACTTGCATTCCGGGGCGCAGCAAAATGGGCCGGACTAGCCGGCCCATCCTGATTTACTGTTCGCGATTAAGCGAGGATTTTGGCTACGACGCCGGCGCCGACGGTACGACCACCTTCGCGGATAGCGAAGCGGAGACCCTCGTCCATAGCGATCGGAGCGATAAGCTCAACAGTGAGGTTCACGTTGTCGCCCGGCATAACCATCTCG
>Ga0189283_10311_pt1 | contig 19416 bp, 22 predicted proteins | sample N26C4minimetaG_FD_130320 | JGI IMG/M metagenome (GOLD analysis project Ga0189283, IMG submission 130320) | Marine microbial communities from the Costa Rica Dome - N26 C4 mini metaG | ecosystem: Environmental > Aquatic > Marine > Oceanic > Photic zone | place: Costa Rica: the Eastern Pacific...
TAATGTATTTAGAGTGACACCCGATTTCCCGCTTTTCCAAGCCCCCAAAAACCGGGAGCCACCACCATGGCATATTCCGCGACTACCGTGCGCGTCGTCAGGACGCGGCGGTCATTCCATCCTGTCCGCCTTCTGCTGCATCTTTGGGGCGTCCGTCGCCAGCGCCTGGCGCTGTCGCGTCTGGACCCCCATCTGCTCGACGATATCGGCGTCAGCCGGGACGACGCCGACGACGAGGCCGGCCGCCCGTTCTGGGACGCGCCCGCCACCTGGCGCCTGTGACGCAGCGACGCCGTTCCCCGCGCTGGCGCGGGGGCGGCGTCATGTCCTTCGAGAACCGCTTGAAAACGAAGCCGGGCTTGCCGATATTCGGTATCGAGCGCGATCCGTTCGCAGGTCGCGCAGGGCGAGAAGCTTGGAGGCTATACATGGCTCAATACAGAACGGTCCGCGCCGGTGTCGGTGCCCGCACGGCGCAGATCGACGCGGGTCTTCGGGCCCATATGAACAAGGTCTACGGCACCATGTCGGTGGGTATGCTCATCACCGCCTTGGCGGCGTGGGCGTTCGCGGGGCTTGCCGTGACCTCCGACGCGTCGGGTGCGGTCGCGCAGATCGGCACCGATACCTATCTGACCCAGTTCGGTCAGGCGATCTTCGTGTCGCCCCTGAAATGGCTGATCATGTTCGCGCCCCTGATCATGGTGTTCGGCTTCGGAGCGGTCATCAACCGCATCTCGGCCGCCGGCGCGCAACTCTACTTCTACACCTTCGCGGTGCTGATGGGGCTGTCGCTCAGCTCGATCTTCCTGGTCTTCACCGGCGTCTCGATCGCGCAGACCTTCCTGGTGACGGCGATCGCCTTCGCCGGCCTGTCGCTCTACGGCTACACGACCAAGAAGGACCTGTCGGGCTTCGGCACCTTCCTGATCATGGGCGTGATCGGTCTGATCGTGGCCTCGATCGTGAACATCTTCATCGCGAGTTCCGCGATGGCGTTCGCGATCTCGGTGCTGGGCGTGCTGATCTTTGCGGGTCTCACCGCCTATGACACGCAGCGGATCAAGAACGACTATATCCAGCATGCGCAGGTGGCCGATCAGGAATGGCTGGCCAAGTCCGCGATCATGGGCGCGCTGAGCCTGTACCTGGACTTCATCAACCTGTTCATGTTCCTGCTGCAATTCATGGGCAACCGCGAATAATCCCGGGCACCGCAGACGATTGCGCACGAAAAGGGGCCGGTCTCGGCCCCTTTTTCTATGTCGACCGAGGGAAGCGGCGTGACCGACGCACCGAAGGATCGGGCCGTGCGGCTGACCGGCCGGCTGACATGTGCCAACATGGCTGAGGCCGACATCCCGCGCGCGCATCTGCCCGGGCATGTCCGCCTGACCCGCGCCGAGCCGGGCTGCGTTGCCTTCGAGGTGCGGCGGATTGGCGAGACACCGACCTGGGCCGTCGCCGAGAAGTTCCGCGACCCGGAGGCGTTTCGGCAGCACCAGGCCCGGACCCGCGCCTCTGCCTGGGGCCGGGCCACCGCCGGGATTGCCCGGGACGACGAGATCGCCGGCGCGGACTCACCCCCGCACACAGCAAAAGGCCGCGCCCGGCAGGCACGGCCCTTGGATCGTCCGACGCGGAGGCAGGATTACTTGATCTTGCCTTCCTTGTATTCGACGTGCTTGCGCGCGACGGGATCGTATTTCTTGATCGTCATCTTCTCGGTCATCGTGCGCGCGTTTTTCTTGGTCACGTAGAAGTGGCCGGTATCCGCCGTCGAATTGAGACGGATCTTGATGGTCGTCGGCTTCGCCATGCCTCACTCCTCGACAAGGCGGCGCAAAGCCGCCTGTGAAATTCTACAGGAGCCCGCCTTTTACCGGCAGCCTTGCGGGTGTCAACCGGATTCGCCCGGCTGTCCGGCGGGGGGGCGCAGCACCGCCAGGACGCTTTCGACCGCCCCGTCGGAATTGTGGATCGGGCTGAGCGTCTGTTCCCAATCGGGGCCGTCCGCCCCGTCGGGCGCCGCGACGCGCAGGCACAGGGCGTTGCCACGCGAGGCATCCCGGACCGCGCCGCGTTGCGCGTCGCGGGTATTCTCGGGCCACAGATCCCACCAGTCGCGACCGGCAAGACGGTCGGCATTCGGCAGGCGGGTGCGCACGCTGTCGCTGACGAACGAGATCCGTCCGCCCGGGGTCAGCAGGAACACGCATTCCCTGCGTCCCCGCAGATATGCGAGGCTGAACCTTGAAACGGTGCGCGTTCCGCGCGGTTCGGCACCCATGTGGGTCATGCGGCCTCCCTCTGCCGCGAAGATGCGGCGGTTGCCAATCGTCCGAAGCCCGCGCCCACGTGTCAACCCAAACCGGCTGACCTAAGGTCACAAAGTTGCGCGGACGGCCTGTAAGCCGGATTCTGTCCGGGGTTTCCCCCTGGATGACCATTCATCTGGCCCCGTCCTCGCGGGCGGGGTCGTGCTGCCAACCCGGATCCCTGGGCTGAAGCGGCCTGGGCACCTGGCCCACGGGATCCCTATTCGGCATTGCTCCCGGTGGGGCTTGCCGTGCCGGTCCGGTTGCCCGTCCCGCGGTGGGCTCTTACCCCACCGTTTCACCCTGACCCGGACATGCCGGGCGGACTGTTCTCTGTGGCGCTTTCCCTCGGGTTGCCCCGGCCGGGCGTTACCCGGCACCGTTGCTTCATGGAGTCCGGACTTTCCTCACCCGACAAGGGTGCGGCCATCCAGCCATCCGCGCAGCCGCGATCTAGGCGACGGGGGTGGGCGGGTCAACCGGGAAGCGCCGCGCCAGATCGCCGGCAACGGCGATATCGGCAGAGGTGACAGGGCCGGTGGCCCAGGGCCGGAACCGCAGACGGAAGGCGCCGAGCAGCGTCTCGGGCGCCACATCGGCGGTATAACCGATGCGGCGGAGAAGGGGCAGCAGCGTGTCTCGTCCCCCCGTGACGGGGGCGGACGAGACGTCGCCCGGCCATATCGAGCGGCCGCCCAGGGCCAACCTGCGCCAGTCGAACCGGGGGCCGGGATCGATCTTGCGGCCCGGCGCCATGTCGGAATGGCCGATCACCCGTTCGGGCCGGATGCGCCAGCGGCGGCTCAGCCCGTCCAGCAGCGCCTCGAGCCCGAGCATCTGCGGCTCGGGGAAGGGCGAGGCGCCGTCATTGGCCAGCTCGATGCCGACCGAGCGGGAATTCACGTCGGTCACGGCGCCCCACCGCCCCGCACCCGCATGCCAGGCGCGCCGCTCTTCGTCGACGAGTTGCCAGAGCGCCCCGTCCTCGGCCAGCAGGTAATGGGCTGAGACCCCGGATTCCGGCGCGCTGAGCCAGTCGAGCGCCGCGCGGGCATCCGCCATCGCGGTGTAGTGCAGGACGATCAGATCGGGGCGCGCGCCCTCGCGGCGGGGGCCGTGATTGGGCGACGGATGCCAGGCAGCCGCGATTAGCGGGCCGCCTGCCGGAACGGCGCCGGGTCCCAGTAGCATGCGAATCCGTCGCCATCGGGATCCATGCCCTGGCGGTCGCGCTCGGGGCCGCCCGCGGCCAGGAACGCCTCTTGCGCCAGATCGGGCGAGGCGTAGCGGGCGCAGGCGCGGTTGAACCGCGATTCGGCCATGAAACCGCTGCGGCGGTAGACGGGCTCGCCCCGGCGGTTGGTGGTGTTCAGCGCGAAGCTGACGATGTTCGGGCCCACATCGGCGGGCCGCTGCGGAACGGCGGTGGGCGGCACGACCTGATAGGCCTGCCGCTGCGCCCGAAGCCGTTCCTTGTCGCTTTCGATGCTGATCCGCGACGAGACCGCCTGGAAATCCTGCTCGTCCGAGATGCCCGGATTGTTCAGGTCAACGGCCGCTGTCCCGGGCTGCTGCGCCGGAGAAGGCTGCACGGGAAGCGGCTGCGCGGGATCGGAGGTCGCCACGGGCAGGCCGGCCGCGCTCAGCTCGGCCGCCGAGATCGCCGGCGCCTGCATCTGCGACTGGCTGGCCGCGATGGACGGGGCAGCCCCGCCGCGCAGCTCGGCCTCGCGCGCGACCCGGTCGCGTTCGTAGCTGGCATAGTCGCCATAGCCCGCCCCGGCCCCCGAATCGGGCAGGGTCGGCGCACAGGCCGCCAGTGCCGCCGCCGCGATGATGCCGCCGAGTATGCGCATGGTCCGGCCCCGTTCCGTCCGCGCCGCCATCAGCGGCGCGGCATCGTCCTTACCACCATTTCCCGGGCTTGGAAACGAAGCCGGCGGCCCGTTCCAGGGTATAGGCGGCGTTCAGCAACTCGCCCTCTTCCCAGGGGCGCCCGATCAGTTGCAGGCCCAGGGGCAGGCCCTGCCGGTCCAGCCCGGCGGGAACGGCGATGCCCGGCAGGCCCGCCAGGTTGACCGTCACCGTGAACACGTCGTTCAGATACATCTGCACCGGATCGGCATCGGCCATCTCGCCCAGGCCGAAGGCGGCCGAGGGCGTGGCGGGCGTGAGGATCGCGTCGACGCCATCGGCGAAGACGCGGTCGAAATCCTGCTTGATCAGGGTGCGCACCTTGCGGGCCCGGTTGTAATAGGCGTCGTAGAAACCGGCCGAGAGCACATAGGTGCCCACCATCACGCGGCGCTGCACCTCGTGTCCGAACCCTTCGGCGCGGGTCTTCTCGTACATCTCGGTCACGCCGTCGCCCTGGCCCAGCTTGGCCCGGCGGCCGAACCGCACGCCGTCATAGCGCGCCAGGTTCGACGATGCTTCGGCGGGGGCGATGACGTAATAGGCGGGCAGGGCGTATTTCGTGTGCGGCAGCGAGATGTCGCGCAGCTCGGCCCCCGCATCGGCCAGCATCTCGCGGCCCTTCGCCCACAGCGCCTCGATCTCCTCGGGCATGCCCTCCATGCGGTATTCCCGCGGCACGCCGACCACCTTGCCGCGGATGTCGCCGGTCAGCATCGCCTCGAAATCCGGAACCGCGCGGTCGGCCGAGGTGGAATCCTTCGGGTCGTGGCCGGACATGGCGGCGAGCAGGATCGCCGCGTCGCGCACATCCTTGGTCATGGGGCCCGCCTGGTCCAGCGAACTGGCAAAGGCGACGATCCCCCACCGGGAACAGCGCCCGTAGGTGGGCTTCAGCCCGGTCGTGCCGGTAAAGGCGGCGGGCTGCCGGATCGAGCCGCCGGTATCGGTCCCGGTCGCGCCAAGGCACAGATCGGCCGCCACCGCCGCGGCCGAGCCGCCCGACGAGCCGCCCGGCGTGAGCCGTGCGTCGTCGCCCTGGCGGCGCCACGGGTTCACGGCATCGCCGTAGACGCTGGTCTCGTTCGAGCTGCCCATGGCGAATTCGTCCATGTTCAGCTTGCCGATCATCACCGCGCCCGCATCGCGCAGCTTGGCGGTGACGGTGGATTCGTATTCGGGGCGGAACCCTTCGAGGATGCGGCTGGCCGCCTGGCTGTCCACGCCCCGGGTGCAGAACAGGTCCTTGATGCCAAGCGGGATGCCGCAGAGATCGGGCGCATCGCCCTGCCGCAGCCGGGCCTCCGCCGCGGCCGCGCGCTCGCGCGCCAGATCGGGGGTGGGATGCACCACCGCGTTCAGCGCGCCGGCCTCGGCGGCCGCCGACAGGCAGGCCTCGGTCAGCTCGGCGGCGGTGAATTCGCCCTTGCGCAGCCCGTCGCGGGCGGCGGCGATGGTCAGGGTGTTCAGCGTCATTCGACCACCTTCGGAACGGCGAAGAACCCTTCGCGGGCATCGGGGGCGTTCGACAGGATCTTCTCGGGCATGCCGCCGTCGGTCACCACGTCCTCGCGCCGTTTCAGGCGCATCGGGGTGACGCCGGTCATCGGTTCGACGCCCTCCACATCCACTTCGCCCAGTTGCTCGACGAAGCCCAGGATGGCATTGAACTCGCCTGCCAGCGCCGGCAGGTCCTTCTCGGGCACGGCGATGCGGGCCAGCTTGGCCACGCGGCGCGCGGTCTCGACGTCGATCGACATGGGCTCTCTCCGGTCGTCAGGATCCGCGCATGGCTTTAGCGGCCGGGCGTCCGGGCTTCAAGCACGTGCCGGCGATAGACCCAGATCATCCAGCCCAGCATCGCCGCGTTCAGAAGGTGCCACAGGAAATGGGTGCCCAGGGGCAGCGCGGGGCAGACGGGTCCGTCCAGCGAGCGCGCCGCCAGCGACAGCGTCAGCAGCGCCGCGCCGGTGGTCAGACCGCGCGCCAGCCGCGGCGCCCCGCGCGCCAGAAGGGCGGCGTAGCCGGCGATCAGCAGCGGCACCGGCCAGTAGACGGCCGACGAGGACAGGCCCGGCAGCCGCGCCAGCACCGGCGCCAGCAGGGCCACGGCGGGCGGAAAGGCCGCGGTGACCGCCAGGGCAGAGACGCGGCCCAGACCCAGATAGCGGCGGTTCGCGGCGTAGAGGTAGAGCAGCACGAACCCGGCCACCGGCAGCACGTCCAGCAGCGCTGCCCATGGCGTCGCGAATGTGTGAAACAGCGCCGAGCCCAGCCCGGTCGCGGCCAGCAGCAGGCACAGGGCGCGCGCCACCGGCAGCCCCCGGACCCGCGGCCAGAGCCACAGCGCCGCCAGAACGAAGCCCGCATTCGTCAGCGCGTTCACCGGTTCGGCCCACAGGCCGGGGCCGAGCCGCTCGCAATAGGCGTCGATCTGACGGTCCCACTCCATGTGACAGCGCCTCCGGCCCCGCTAGATGTCATCGCGGCAGAACTGATAACGGAGAGTGAGATGAAGATCACCTGGCTGGGCCATGGCTCGTTCCGCATCGCAACCGGCGGAGAGGTGCTGCTGGTCGATCCCTGGCTCGAGGGCAATCCCGCCTTTCCCGCCGACCGCCGCGACGAGGCGATCCGCGACGCGACGCATATCCTGCTGACCCACGGCCATGGCGATCACGCCTCCGAGGTGCCGGCCCTGGCGCGGGAACTGGGGGTGCCGGTGGCCGGCATCTTCGACCTGATGAGCCATTGGGAGAAGACCGAAGGGATCGAGGTCGTCGGCTTCAACAAGGGCGGCACCGTATCGTTGGGCGAGACGCGGGTGACGATGGTGAACGCCGTGCATTCCTCGTCGCTGCCGGGCGCGGACGGGCCGCGCTATGCCGGGGCGGAAGCGGGCTACATGATCGCGGCCGAAGGGCGCACGATCTACCTGTCCGGCGATACCGACGTCATGGCCGACATGGGCTGGATGGCGCAGATCCACAAGCCCGAGATCGGGATCCTCTCGGCGGGCGGCCATTTCACCATGGACATGACGCGGGCCGCCTTTGCCGCGCGCACCTTCTTCGATTTCAAGACGGTGATTCCCTGCCATTACAAGACCTTCCCGCTGCTCGAACAATCGGCCGAGGCGCTGGTGCAGGGGCTGCCGGGGGTCGATGTGCGCACGCCCGAGGTGATGGAGACGATCGAGCTTTAGGGCGGCGGGGGCAGGGCGGCAGCGGCCCGCCCCCGCCGCCCGGCCGCATCGCCCTGCAGCGGGCGATTTCCCCCGGCAAGTCACTGGCGGGGCAACGTGCTTCGCCCTATGTTCGCGCTCCATACGGGGTGAAGGAGCGCGGGCATGTCCGAACCGGACGCGATCGTCGACGAGCGCGAGGAGCGGGATGACGACGCCTATGCGCTCGACGGGCGGACGGTGCAGTCGATTCTCGACGCGGCCGAGGCGGGCGACGCGGACCGGCTGAAGGCGCTGATGGAGCCGCTGCACGCGGCCGATATCGCCGACCTCCTGGAACAGATCGAGACCGACCAGCGGCACCGGCTGGTCAGGCTGTACGGCCGCGAATTCGACGGCGAGATCCTGTCGGAACTGGGCGAGGGCGTGCGCGAGGACGTGATCGCCGCCCTGTCGCCCGATGTTCTGAGCGAGGCGGTGCGCGAGCTCGAATCCGACGATGTGGTCGACCTGCTGGAGGATCTGGAGGAGCCGACGCAGGAGGCGATCCTGTCGATCCTCGAAGCGTCGGACCGGGTGGCCGTCGAACAGGCGCTGAAACTGCCCGAATATTCCGCCGGCCGCCTGATGCAGCGCGAAGTGGTGATGGCGCCCGAACACTGGACGGTGGGCGAGGCCATCGATTTTCTGCGCAACGCCGAGGACCTTCCCGAACAGTTCTATCACATCATCCTGGTCGATCCGCGCCTGCACCCGTCCGGCTATGTCACCCTGGGCAAGGTGATGTCGTCGCGCCGGGACGTGCGGCTGATGGAGATCGCCGAGGAAAGTTTCCGCACCTTCCGGGTCGACGAGCCCGAGGGCGACGTCGCCTATGCCTTCAACCAGTATCACCTGATCTCGGCCCCCGTCGTGGATGCCGAGGGGCGACTGGTCGGGGTGATCACCATCGACGACGCGATGAACGTGCTGAACGAGGAGAACGAGGAGGACATCCTGCTGCTGGCGGGCGTGGGCGACGAGAGCCTGAACGACCGCACGCTGGAAATCGCGCGCCAGCGCTTTCCCTGGCTGTTCGTCAACCTGCTGACCGCGATCCTGGCGTCGCTGGTCATTGCCCAGTTCGAAGCCATCATCGCGGCGGTGGTGGCGCTGGCGGTGCTGATGCCCATCGTCGCCTCGATGGGCGGCAATGCGGGCACCCAGTCCCTGACCGTGGCGGTGCGGGGCCTGGCCACCCGCGACCTCACGGCGTCGAACGCGCTCCGGGTGATCCGGCGCGAGGTGGTGGCGGGGCTGATCAACGGCTGCGTGTTCGCGGTGATCATGGGGATCGTCGGCGTGCTGTGGTTCGGCACGCCGATGCTGGGGGCCGTGATCGGGATCGCCATGGTGGTCAACCTCGTCGTTGCGGGGCTGGCGGGGGTGCTGGTGCCCCTGACGCTGGACCGGATCGGCGTGGACCCGGCCCTGGCCTCGGGGGCCTTCGTCACGACCGTCACCGATGTCGTGGGCTTCTTCGCGTTCCTGGGCCTGGCGGCGGTGCTGCTTCTATGACGGGCCCGGCGCAGGATCTTGCCGCGGTCAAGGCGGCGGCGCGGGCCCGGGCGCTGGCGCGCCGCGCCGAGGCGCGGCGCGATGCCCCGGCCGATCCGGCCCAGGCCCTGCGCGGGGCGCTGGTGCCGCATCTGGGGCGGCCGCTCGCGGGCTACATGGCGATGCGGGACGAGATCGATCCCATCTCGGCCATGGCGCAGGCGGCCGAGGCCGGGCCGGTGGGCGTTCCGGTGATCGAGGGCAGGGGGCGGCCGCTGACGTTCCATCGCTGGCGATCCGATGCGCCCATGCGCCCCGGACCCTTCGGAGCCCGCGTTCCGCAGGAGGGCGAGGCGATGGAGCCGCAGGTCCTGATCGTGCCGCTTCTGGCATTCGACCGGCGGGGCATGCGCCTGGGCTATGGCGGCGGCTTCTACGACCGGACGCTGGCGGCGCTGCGGGCGCGGGGGCCGGTGCTGGCGGTCGGTTTCGCCTTCGCCGCGCAGGAGGTCGAGGCCGTGCCGATCGAAGAGACGGACCAGCCCCTGGACCTCATCGTGACCGAACGGGGCGTGCTGCCCGTCGAACGTTGATCCCGCCCGGCCCAGGCATCGCTGCGGTTCAGGGCAGCGACCGGATCGAGACGGGGCTGGGGCGGCGCGGGCTGCGAGGCGCATGGGTGACAATAGGCAGCGCGACCGGGACCGGAGACAAGGCCGTCGCCGACATCGGGCGGCACCGCCCCGGCTGCCGAGGGGCCGTTCGTCCGGCCGCGACAGGCTGCCTGCCGCGGGCGGGGCGCATCGCCGGCGACGATCCGGCGCGCGACACCCGCACGCCGGTCCTGCCCGGCCCGCCGCGGCGTTCCCGCCGCTTGTCCTTGCCGCTCCGGCGCTCTAGGTGCTGGAGACCATGCGGATCTTGTTTCTTGGCGATGTGATGGGCCGGTCCGGCCGGCAGGCGGTGGTCGACAGGCTGCCGGGGCTGCGGGCCGAGTGGCGGCTGGATTTCGTGGTGGTCAACGGCGAGAACGCCACCGGGGGGATGGGCCTGTCGCCGGCCCATGCCCGGCTGCTGCTCGGGGCGGGGGCGGATGTGCTGACCCTGGGCGACCATGCCTTCGACCAGAAGGAGATGATCTCGTTCATCGATACCGAGCCGCGCATCCTGCGGCCCCTGAACATCGCGCGGGCGGCGCCGGGCAAGGGCGCGCGCGTCTTCGAGGCGCCGGGCGGCCGGCGGGTGCTCGTGACCCAGGCCCTGGGCCGGGTCTTCATGAAGCAGCCCTACGACGATCCGTTCTCGGCGCTCGACCCGGTGCTGAAGGCCGCGCCCCTGGGCGGGCAGGTCCATGCGGCGATCGTCGACGTCCATGCCGAGGCCACGTCCGAGAAGATGGCCCTGGGCCGGTGGTGCGACGGCCGGGCCAGTCTGGTCGTGGGCACGCATACCCATGTTCCCACCGCCGATGCGGCGCTGCTGCCCGGCGGCGCGGCCTATCTGACCGATGCCGGGATGTGCGGCGATTACCGGTCGATCATCGGGATGGAGCCCGAAGAGCCGATGCGCCGCTTCGTCACCGGGATGGGGCGGGGCCGTTTCACCCCGGCGGCGGGGCCGGCGACATTGTCGGGCGTGGTGGTCGAGACCGACGACGCCACCGGCCGGGCGCTGTCGGTCCGCATGGTGCGCGAAGGCGGGGCGCTGGAGCCCGCTGCGCCCTGAGCGGCTGCGGCTTGTGCCCGGGCATATGACCGCTAAGCTCCTGTCCGGCCCGCCGGAGACACCCCGCCCATGACCCTGTTCGCCTTTGCGCCCCTGACCCAGGCGATCCTGTGCTGGGCCGTCCTGATCGGCATGTTCGTGCTGTTCGCGCGCGAAAGCTATCCGACCGAGGTGGTCGCGATCTCGGGCGCCGCGCTGCTCTTCGTGCTGGGGCTGCTGCCCTACGACCAGGCGCTGACCGTGTTTTCCAATCCCGCGCCCTGGACCATCGCCGCGATGTTTCTGGTGATGGGCGGGCTGGTGCGCACCGGCGCGGTGCAATGGCTGACCGAACAGGCCGACCGGCGCTCGGCCGTGCAGCCGGTGCTGACACTGGTGATTTCGCTGGCCGTCGTCGCCTTCGGATCGGCATTCCTGAACAACACGCCCGTCGTGGTGGTGATGATCCCGGTCTTCGTGCAACTGGCCAAGCGGATGGGAATCACGCCGTCGAAGCTGCTGATTCCGCTCAGCTATGCCGCGATCCTGGGCGGGATGATGACGCTGATCGGGACCTCGACGAACCTGCTGGTCGACGGGGTGGCGCGCAGCCAGGGCCTGGAGCCGTTCGGCATCTTCGAGATCCTGCCCCTGGGGCTGGTGCAGGTGCTGGTCGGCGGGGCCTATCTGGCGGTGTTCGGGCGGCATCTGCTGCCCGACCGCCAGTCGATGGGCGTGATGCTGTCGGACCGGCGGCGGATGAAGTATTTCACCGAGGTGGCCCTGCCCGAAGGGTCGGGACTGATCGGCCAGCGGGTGCTGGATGTCGATCTGTTCCGGCGCGAAGGGGTGCGGGTGGTCGACGTTCTGCGCGGCGATGCGTCGCTGCGCCGCGACCTGTCGTCGGTGCTGCTTCAGGCCGGAGACCGCGTGGTCCTGCGCACCGAGATGTCCGAGCTTCTGGGCCTCCAGCAGAACCGCAACCTGCGGGCCGTAGACAAGCTGTCAAGCGTGGCGACCGAGACGGTCGAGGTGCTGATCTCTCCGGGCTGCCGGATGATCGGCCGGTCGCTCGGCTCGATGCGGCTGCGCCGCCGCTACGGGGTCTACCCGCTGGCCGTGCACCGGCGGAACCAGAATATCGGCCGGCAACTGGACGAGGTCGTGGTCCGGGTGGGCGACACGCTGCTGCTGGAAGGGGCGCCCGAGGATATCCAGCGCCTGGCCGCGGACATGGAATTGCTGGACATCGCGCGGCCGCAGGCCCAGGCCTACCGGCGCCGCAAGGCGCCGGTCGCCGTCGGGGCGCTGGCCGCGGTCGTGGTCCTGTCGGCGCTCGGCGTGGCGCCGATCCTGCCCCTGGCCTTCGTGGCGGTGGCGGTGATCCTGCTGACCCGCAGCATCGATGCGGACGAGGCGTTCTCGTTCGTCGAGGGGCGGCTTCTGGCCCTGATCTTCGCCATGCTGGCGGTGGGCGTCGCGCTGCAGGCCACGGGCGCGGTGGCGCTGGTGGTCCAGGGGCTGCAGCCGGTGATGGCCGACATGCCCCCGGTGCTGGTGATCCTGGTGATCTATCTGATCGCCTCGACCCTGACCGAGCTTGTGTCGAACAACGCGGTCGGCGTGATCCTGACCCCCATCGCCGTAGAGCTGGGGCTGGCGCTCGGCCTCGACCCCCGGCCGCTGGTGGTGGCGGTGATGTTCGCGGCCTCGGCGGCGTTCTCGACCCCGATCGGATACCAGACGAACATGCTGGTCTACGGCCCGGGCGGCTATAGGTTTTCCGATTACATGCGGGTGGGGATACCGCTGAACCTGATCCTGGGCGTGACCGCCAGCCTGGCGATCCCGCTGATCTGGCCGGTCTGATGCGAGGGGGGTGGCGATGAGAGGCGGCAGGCAATGTCACGGCGGGCAGGTCCGGGTGGCGGCGCTGGCGCTGCCTCTGCTGCTGGCGGCCTGCGCGGGGGCGGTGGACCGGCCGCCCGCCGCGGCTTCGGCTGCCGCCGGTGCCGCGCCGTCGGGTGTTTTTGCCGCCGCCGCCGCGCCGTCGGGGGCGATCCTGTACCGCGACACGATCACCGTGCATTATGCCGACGGCGCCCTGTGCGCGGCGTCGCGACCGGGCGGGGCGCGCGAATGGCAGGGGCGCCTGGCGGGCTGTCCCTATACGCAGCCATACCGGGCGCGGTTGCCGCAGGCGCCGCAGCCGCCCCGCGTCGTGCTGGCGCCGGCGCCGGTCGGACAGGCGGTGATCGCCCTGTCCGGCGGCGGGGCCTTCGGGCTGCCGGCGGGGCGCTAGGGCATGCGCTGCGGGATTGCAGCCGATGCGGGCTTCGGCCTATAGAAGCGCGCAATTCCGCATAACCGCAGGACGGAGAGGCGCATGGCCGGGCATTCCAAATGGGCGAACATCCAGCACCGCAAGGGCCGCCAGGACGCGGCGCGGTCGAAACTGTTCTCGAAGCTGGCCAAGGAGATCACCGTGGCCGCCAAGATGGGCGATCCCGACCCCGAGAAGAACCCGCGCCTGCGGCTGGCGGTGAAAGAGGCGCGCTCCAGCTCGGTCCCCAAGGACGTGATCGACCGCGCCATCAAGAAAAGCCAGGGCGGCGATGCCGAGAGTTACGAGGAAATCCGCTACGAAGGCTACGGGCCCAACGGCGTGGCGGTGATCGTCGAGGCCATGACCGACAACCGCAACCGCACCGCGTCGAACGTGCGTTCGCTGTTCGGCAAGCATGGCGGAAACCTGGGTGAGACCGGATCGGTCAGCTTCATGTTCGATCGCAAGGGGCAGGTGATCTATTCCGCGGATACGGGCGATGCCGATACGGTGATGATGGCTGCGATCGAGGCCGGCGCCGAGGATGTGGAAAGCTCGGACGAGGAGCACGTGATCTGGTGCGCCGATACCGATCTGGCCGAGGTCTCGGCCAAGCTGGAGGAACAGCTCGGTGAGAGCGAGAGCACCAAGCTGGTATGGCGGCCGCAGACCTCGACCGAACTGGGCCTCGAGGACATGCAGAAGCTGATGAAGCTGATCGAGGCGCTGGAGGACGACGACGACGTCCAGACCGTCACCGCCAATTTCGAGACTTCGGACGAGGTGATGGAGGCGCTCTAGGCCGCCTGCCCGGACCCGTCCCCGGCCCGGTCGCGGCCCCGCCAGGCAGGACAGGCCCGGCGCTGTATCCGACCGGCGGCGCCAAGCTCGCCGGATTGAAATCCGCCGGAACTGGCCGCTAACTGGGCGCGCGGCCGGCCGGTCGTGTCTCTTCTCCGGGAGCTTGCAATGTCTGCAGCCGTCGCCGGCTTCGCGCTCGGCCTGTCGCTGATCCTCGCCATCGGGGCGCAGAACGCCTATGTGCTGCGCCAGGGGCTGCGGCGGTCGCATGTGCTGGCTGTCTGCCTGACCTGTGCGCTGTCGGATGCGATCCTGATCACCGCCGGGGTGGCCGGCTTCGGCTGGCTCGTGCAATCCGCACCCTGGCTGGAACCGGCGATGCGCTGGCTGGGCGCGGCGTTCCTGCTGGTCTACGGCGCGATGAGCTTTCGCGCGGCGCTGACGCCGGGGCGGCTGGTGGCGGCCGAGGGCAAGGTGGTCGGCCTCCGCGGCGCGATCCTGACGGCGCTGGCGCTGACCTGGCTGAACCCGCATGTGTATCTGGACACGGTCGTCTTGCTCGGATCGGTCGCCTCGGGCTGGGACGGCCAGCGTATCGCCTTCGCCCTAGGCGCGACGACGGCATCCTTCGTCTTCTTCTTCTCGCTCGGCTACGGTGCGCGGGCACTGGCGCCGCTCTTCGCCCGGCCCGCGGCCTGGCGGGTGCTGGATGCGCTTGTCGGGGGGACCATGTGGGCCATCGCGGCCGGGCTGGTCCTGACGTGACCGTGCCGGAAGAGGGACGCCCGCTGGCGGGCGTGCTGTGGATGGTGGCGACGGGGCTGCTCTTCGTGGGCGTCACCGCGGCGGTCAAGCACGCGGCCGGACGTCTGCCGGCGGCCGAGGCGGCGTTCCTGCGCTACGCGCTCGGGCTGGTTTTCCTGTTGCCGATGCTGGGTTCGCTCAGGCGGAACCGGCCCCGGCGCCGCGATCTGGGCGTCTATGCGCTCCGCGGGGGCGTGCATTCGGCCGGGGTGATCCTGTGGTTCTTTGCCATGACGCGGCTGCCCATCGCCGAGGTCACGGCCATGAACTATCTCGCGCCGATCTATGTCACGCTCGGGGCGGCGCTGCTTCTGGGCGAGCGTCTGGCCCTGCGGCGGCTCCTGGCGATCGGGGTGGCCTTTCTGGGGGCGCTCGTGATCCTGCGGCCCGGCTTTCGCGACGTTTCGGCCGGGCATCTGGCGATGCTGGGCACGGCGCTCGCCTTTGCCGCGTCCTATCTGATGGCCAAGACCCTGAGCGGGCGGGCCGAACCCGCCATGGTGGTGGCGATGCTGTCGACCTGGGTCACGGTGGGGCTGGCGCCCGTCGCCCTGTCCGTATGGATCGCCCCGACCGCGGCCGAGGTGCTGTGGCTTCTGGCCGTCGCCGCCATGGCCACGGGGGCGCATTACACGATGACGCTGGCCTTCCGCGCCGCCCCCGTCACCGTGACGCAGCCGGTGACCTTCCTGCAACTGATCTGGGCGACGATCCTGGGCTGGTGGGCCTTCGGCGAACGCCCGGATGCCTTCGTGCTGGGCGGCGGCGCGGCCATCCTGGGGGCGGTCAGCTTCATCGCCTGGCGCGAGGCGCAGCTGCGCCGGCGCGGTGCCCTCAGCCCGCCCCCGGCGCCAGCCGCGCGAGAAGGCTGACCCGGCTGACGGTGCCGATGCGCCTGCCGTCGCTGAGCACCGCGACCGGCGTGGCGTCCTGCGACAGGCGGCGGATGATCTCGGTCACCGGGCAGTCGGCCTGGACCGCGCCGTTCGCCGCGATCTCCGGGCCCGCGGGCTCCATCACGTCCCGCGCCGTCAGCACGCCGAGCGGGTTCATATGCGCCACGAAATCGGCCACGTAATCGTTGGCCGGGGCGGTGAAGATGTCGCGCGGCGTGCCCTGCTGCACGATGCGCCCGCCTTCCATGATGGCGATGCGATTGCCCAGCTTGAACGCCTCGTCCAGGTCGTGGCTGACGAAGATGATGGTGCAGCGCAGGCGCTGCTGAAGGTCCAGCAGCTCGTCCTGGAGGCGGTTGCGGATCAGCGGATCGAGCGCCGAGAACGGCTCGTCCATCAGCAGCACGTCGGCATCGGTGGCGAAGGCCCGCGCCAGCCCGACCCGCTGCTGCATCCCGCCCGACAATTCGGCCACCTTCGCGTCGGCGCGGTCGGCCAGCCCGACCAGATCGAGCTGTTCCAGAACCTTCCGGCGCCGTTCGGCCCGGCTCATGCCGCCGATTTCCAGCCCAAATCCCACGTTTTCGGCCACGCTGCGCCAGGGCAGCAGGCCGAATTGCTGAAACACCATCGAGATCGCGTTCAGCCGCAACCGGCGCAGGGTCTTGGAATCGGCGTCGGTCACGCTGACCATCCGGTCGCCAAGGGCCACCCGCACCTCGCCCCGGGCGACCGGGTTCAGCCCGTTCACCGCGCGCAGCAGCGTGGACTTGCCGGACCCCGACAGGCCCATCAGCACCAGGATCTCGCCCCGCGGCACTTCGAGCGTGCAGTCGTGCACGCCCAGCACCTGACCGGTCCGGTCCTGTATCTCGGCCCGGCTCAGCCCCTCGTCCATCAGGGGCAGGGCGGCGGCGGGGCGGTCGCCGAAGACGATCGACACCCGGTCGAAGACGACGGCGGCGCCGCTCATCGCCGGTCCACCCGCAGCATCCGGTCCAGCATGATCGCGACGACGACGATGATGAACCCGCTTTCGAAGCCGAGCGCTGTGTTGACCGAGTTCAGCGCCCGTACCACCGGCACGCCCAGACCGTCGGCGCCGACAAGCGCCGCGATCACCACCATCGACAGCGACAGCATGATCGTCTGGTTCAGCCCCGCCATGATCTGCGGCACGGCATAGGGCAGTTCGACCTTCCACAGAAGCTGGCGGTTCGTGGCGCCAAAGGCGCGCGCGGCCTCGATCAGCGCGGTCGGGGTCGAGGAGATGCCCAGATGCGTCAGCCGGATCGGCGCCGGCAGCACGAAGATCACCGTCGCGATCAGGCCCGGGGTCATGCCGATGCCGAAGAAGACGATGGCCGGGATCAGGTAGACGAAGGTCGGCAGCGTCTGCATCAGGTCCAGCACCGGGCGCATCCAGGCATAGAGCCGCGGACGATGGGCGGCGGCGATGCCGACCGGCACGCCGATGGCCATGCAGACGATGCAGGCCGACAGGACCAGCGTCAGGCTTTCGGTCGTCTCTTCCCAGTAACCCTGATTGACGATGAACAGAAAACCCAGAAGGACCAGCAGCGCCGTCTGCCAGCGCCGTTGCAGGGCCCAGGTCAGCGCAGTGAAGAGAAGGATCACCGCCAGCGGCGGCGGGGTCTGGAAGGCCCACAGGATGCTGTCGATGATCCGGTCCATCACGTCCGAGATGGTGTCGAACACGACGGCGCCGTTCGTCTGCAACCAGTCGAAGAGGGTGCGCGCCGTGTCGCCGACGGGAATCTTGCGTTCGGTCAGCCAGGACATGATCCAGGACATCGCATCGCCTTCGGTTTCGCCGCCCGTCGCGGCGACCGCGCGCAACATGACGTGATGAGCCCCTGTTGTGAAGGGGCAGGGCAGGAGCGGGGCATCCGGCGTCGGGTGGATGCCCCGCAGGATGCGGGGTAAGGGCGGGGCCGCCGCGATGCCGCCCCGCCCCTGCCGGTTCGGCGATCAGAGGCCGAGATCGGCCTTGACCGCCGCCAGCCCCTCGCCGCCGTCCTTGGCGGTCACGCCGGACAGCCAGCCGTCGAGGATCTGCGGATTGTCCTTCAGCCAGGCGCGGGCGGCATCCTCGGGCTTGTCGCCGTCGTTCAGGATCGCGCCCATGATCTCGTTTTCCATCGGCAGGGTGAAGGACAGGTTGTTGAGGAACCCGCCCACATTCGGGCATTCCTCGACGAATCCTGCGCGGACGTTGGTATAGACGGTCGCGCCGCCGAAGTTCGGCCCGAACCAGTCGTCGCCGCCGGTCAGATAGCTCATGTCGAAGGCGGCGTTCATCGGGTGCGGCTCCCATCCCAGAAAGACGACCGGCTCGCCCCGGCGGTTGGCCCGCTCGACCTGCGCCAGCATGCCCTGTTCCGAGCTTTCGACCACCTCGAACCCGTCCAGGCCGAACTCGCCCGAGCCGATCATGTCCATGATCAGCCGGTTGCCGTCATTGCCCGGCTCGATACCGTAGATCTTTCCCTCGAGCTCGTCCTTGAACTTGCCGATATCGGCGAAATCCTTGATCCCCAGATCGGCGGCAGCCTTGTTCACCGCGAGCGTGTACTTGGCGCCCTCCAGGTTGGCGCGCACCGTCTCGACGGTGCCGGCATCGCGGTAGGGGGCGATATCGGCCTCCATCGTCGGCATCCAGTTGCCCAGGAACACGTCGACATCCCCCTCGGCCAGCGAGGTATAGGTGACCGGCACCGACAGCACCTTGATGTCCGTGTCGTAGCCGAGCGCGTCCAGAACCACGGTCGTGGCCGCCGTGGTGGCGGTGATGTCGGTCCAGCCCACATCCGAGAAGGTGACGGAATCGCACTGCGCCTGCGCGAAGGCGGGCGCGGCGAGGGCTGTCAGCGCCAGCGCCGACAGGGTGGCCTTGAGGGTCATTGTTCTCTCCCGTTGCTTATTGATTGACGGCTCAATTAAAAACCATCAGGATCGCCGTGTCACCCCCACAGCCCGAAGGAGCAGGGATGCCGAAGCTCGGCATGGAACCTATCAGGCGGGACGCGCTGGTCAAAGCCGCCATTGCCGAGATCGGCGCCGCGGGGTCGCTGGACGTGACGATGGGCGGGATCGCCAGGCGTGCCGGGGTCTCGCCGGCGCTGGCCCATCACTATTTCGGGTCGAAGGACGCGCTGTTCCTGTCGGCGATGCGGCACATCCTGGCGGGCTACGGCGCGGCCGTCCGCGCGGCGCTGCGCGGGCAGACCGATCCGCAGGCGCGGCTCCGGGCCATCGTGCGGGCCAGTTTCGACGCCGACCAGTTCCGCCCCGAAGTGGTGGCCGCCTGGCTGAACTTCTATGTCCAGGCGCGCACCGTGCCGCAGGCGGCGCGCCTGCTGGCGATCTATCGCGGGCGGCTGCATTCCAACCTGCTGCACGCCCTGCGCCCGCTGGCCGCATCGCGGGCGGATGCGCTGGCCGGAACGGTCGGCGCGCTGATAGACGGCTTCTATCTGCGGGCCGGGACCGATGGGCGGACCGGCGGCGCGGACGAGGTGCTCGACATGGTCGACACCGTGCTTGCGAGGGCGCGATGACACGACCGAACATCCTGATCCTGATGGTCGACCAGCTGAACGGCACGCTGTTCCCGGACGGGCCGGCGGACTGGCTGCACCTGCCCAATCTGCGCCGGCTGGCCGAAGGGTCGGTGCGCTTCGCCAACGCCTATACCGCCTCGCCGCTCTGCGCGCCGGGGCGGGCGGCCTTCATGTCGGGGCAATTGCCGTCGCGCACCGGGGTCTATGACAACGCCGCCGAGTTCCGGTCGGACATCCCCACCTTCGCCCATCACCTGCGGCGGGCGGGATACCAGACCTGCCTGTCGGGCAAGATGCATTTCGTCGGTCCCGACCAGTTGCACGGATTCGAAGAGCGGCTGACGACCGA
>Ga0189283_10313_pt1 | contig 19322 bp, 11 predicted proteins | sample N26C4minimetaG_FD_130320 | JGI IMG/M metagenome (GOLD analysis project Ga0189283, IMG submission 130320) | Marine microbial communities from the Costa Rica Dome - N26 C4 mini metaG | ecosystem: Environmental > Aquatic > Marine > Oceanic > Photic zone | place: Costa Rica: the Eastern Pacific...
GAGCACTGGCTGATCGAACGCCACGGTCACCGCACGCCCGCAGCCATCAGACGAGAGCAAACCATGAACATGCAGAACGCCGCTTAACCCCAATTCGCTGTCTCAAAACCGTAGACCGGTACACTCTCCTCTTGCTCCAGACGCTCAGCTAGCTCGCTCAACGCAACGGACCCCTTATGAACCTCTCAGCGCTCCAACGGCTCGGAAGAGACCGGCGAACTGCAACTAACGGCCGGGCATGGCCCCCTCCTCCCCCCGCATGATCGCGGGTCACGCCACCATCTGTTCGGCCTTCTTCAGGTCGACGCTGACCAGTTGGCTGACCCCCTGTTCGCCCATGGTGACGCCGAACAGGCGGTCCATCCGCGCCATGGTGACGGCATGGTGGGTGATGATCAGGAACCGCGTCTCGGTCTGGCGCGTCATCTCGTCCAGCAGATCGCAGAAGCGGGTGACGTTGGCGTCGTCCAGCGGCGCATCCACCTCGTCCAGCACGCAGATCGGCGATGGATTAGCCAGGAACACCGCGAAGATCAGCGCCAGCGCCGTCAGCGTCTGCTCGCCCCCCGACAGCAGCGACAGCGTGCTCAGCTTCTTGCCGGGAGGCTGGCACATGATCTCGAGCCCCGCTTCGAGCGGGTCGTCGGATTCCACCAGTTCCAGCCGCGCCTCACCGCCGTTGAACAGATGGCGGAACAGCATGGTGAAGTTGGAATTCACCTGTTCGAATGCGGTCAGAAGCCGCTCGCGCCCCTCGCGGTTCAACGAGCCTATCCCCGACCGAAGGGCGCGGATCGCCTCTTCCAGGTCGGTCTTTTCGCGCGTCAGCGCCTCGTATTCCTGCCGGATCTCGGCGGCGTCCTCCTCGGCACGCAGATTGACCGCGCCGAGCGCATCGCGTTGCTGGCGCAGGCGCGCCACCAGGGCCTCGACACCGGCGACGTCGGGCAGGTCGGCGGTCAGGTCTCCCAGACGCGCGGCCAGATCGCCGGGCGTCGTCTCCTGTTCCTCGGCGATGCGCCCGGCCGCGGCGGCGGCCGCCTCCTGCGCCGCGTCCGAGCGGGCATCGGCCGCGGCACGGGCCTCGCGGGCCTCGCCGGCCCGGCGCGCGGCCTCGCGTTCGGCCGCGGCGGCATCGCGCAGCGCCGCCTCGCCGGCGGCGAGCGCGGCGGCGGCGGCGGCGGCACGGCGTTCGGTCTCGGCCGAACGCCGCTCCAGCGTCTGCCGTTCGGCGGCGATGCGGTCGGGCACCGCGCGCGCCTTCTCCAGTTCGGACTGCGACGCGGCCCGGCGATGTTCGATCTCGCCCACGCGCTGCCCCGCATTCGCCAGCCGGCCCTGCCAGGTCTCCAGGTCGCGCTCCACCTCGCGCAGGCGCCGGTCGCGCGCCTCGCCCGCGCGGCGCAGATCGTCATGTTCCGCCCGGGCGGTCATCATGGTGATCCGCATCCCCTCGACCGCGGCTTTCGCGGCCTCGGCGCCGGCGCGGGCGGCGTCGAGATCGTCCAGCGCCGCCGCCGTCCTTTCGGCTTCGGCCAGCCGGGTGCGGGCGGCGGTCGCCTCGTCCCGGTGGCGCGCCACCGCCAGCCGCTGGCTCTCCAGCCGGCTATCGGCGATGGTGCGGTCGGCCTCGGCCCGGCTCAGGGCGCGGCCCGCATCGGCCGCACGCGCATCGGCGGTCTTGCGCGCCTCGCGGGCGCGGGCATCGGCGTGGGTCAGTTCCTCCAGCCGCGCCTTCAGCGCCTGATGCGCCTCGGCAGTGGCTTGCGCCGCGGTTTCCGCCTCGGCCGTCTGCCGCTCCAGTTCCTCCAGCCGGTTGCGCTGCTCCAGCCGAAGCGCGGCGGCGCTTGGCGCATCCTCGGCCGCGGCGCGATACCCGTCCCACCGCCACAAGTCGCCCGCGCGGCTGACCAGCCGCTGACCGGGGCGCAGGGCGGGTTGCAGATCCGGGCCCTGTTCGGGCCCGACCAGACCGATCTGATCCAGCCGCCGCCGCAGCAGCGCGGGCGCCGCGACATGCGCGGCCAGGGGTTGCACGCCCCCGGGCAGGGGCTGCGGGCGGTCGTAATCGGCCAGCTCGCCCCAACCGGACCGGAGCCCGGGGGCCAAGGCGGGGGCGCGCAGGTCGTCGGCCAGCGCGGCGCCCAGGGCCTTTTCGTAGCCCGGCTCCACGCGCAGCAGATCCAGCAACTGACCGTCGGAATTGGCATCCCGCGCCACAAGGCGCGCCAGCGCGGCGGTTTCGGCCTTCAGCGCCCCCAGTTCGCCCTCGGCCGACGACCGCGCGGCCCGCGCCTCGGCCTCGGCGCCCTGCACCTCCGCCCGGGCGGCATCGGCGGCGGCCAGCGCCGCCTCGGCCCGTTCGGCAAGCGCCACGGCCTCGCCCTGCGCCGCCTGCCCCGCCGCCACGGCCTCGGCGGCGCCCGCCAGAACCGTCTCGGCCGCATCCACCGCGGCGGAGGCCTTGGCCGCCTCGGCCTCGGCCGCGTCGCGCAGGCGCCGCGCATCGGCGATGGCGCGCGCCGCCGCCTGATGACGCGCGGCCAGGGCGGCCACCGCCTCGCTTTCGCGCGATCGCACCTCTTCGCGCTCGGCCAGATGCGCCGCGGCAACGCGCGCCGCCTCGGCGGCCCGGTGCAAACGCTCCTCGTGATCCGCGCCCTCGGCCGCCAGGTCCCGCCGCTCGGCATCGAGCCGCGCGATGGTCTCGCCGGCATCGCGGTTCAGCGCCTCTTCCCGGGCGGCATCCTTGTCGAGTTGCGCGATCCGGGCCGTGATGGCCTTGACCGCGCCCCGGGCGCGCGCCTCGCCGTCGTCCAGCGCCGCGCGCTCGCCCTCGAGCTTCTGACGGATCGCGGTGGCGACGGCATCCTCATCGCGCAGCGCGGGCAGGGCCGCTTCGGCCGTTTCGCGCGCGGCGGCGGCGGCCAGCGCCGCCCGGTCGGCCGCATCGGCAGCGCGTGCCCTGTCTTCGGCCGCCGCCGCGGCATCGCACGCCGCCATGTCGGCATCGTGCCAGCGGCGATACAGCAGCATCCCCTCGGCATCGCGCAGCTCGGCCCCGATCTGACGATACCGCGCCGCCTGTTTCGCCTGGCGGGCGAGCTGGCCCAATTGGCCGGTAAGCTGATCGACCACGTCCTGCACCCGGCCCAGATTCTGTTCCGCCGCGTTCAGCTTCAACTCTGCCTCGTGCCGGCGCTGATACAGCCCGCCGATACCGGCCGCGTCTTCTAGGATCCGCCGCCGCGCCCGGGGCTTGGCGTTGATGAGTTCCGAGATCTGGCCCTGCCGCACCAGGGCGGGCGATTGCGACCCGGTGGCCGCATCGGCGAACAGCATCTGCACGTCGCGCGCCCTGACGTCGCGGGAATTCACCTTGTAGGCCGAACCGGCATCGCGCGTGATCCGGCGCACGATCTCGAGCATGTCGGCATCGTTGAACGCCGCCGGGGCCACCCGGTCGGCATTGTCGATCCACAGGGCGACCTCGGCGAAGTTCCGGGTCGAGCGGGTGGCCGCGCCGGCGAAGATCACGTCCTCCATCCCGCCGCCGCGCATCGCGGTGGGGCGGTTTTCGCCCATGACCCACCGCAGGGCTTCCAGCAGGTTCGACTTGCCGCAGCCGTTCGGACCGACCACACCCGTCAGCCCGTCATGGATGACGAGGTCCGTGGGATCGACGAAGCTTTTGAAACCGTTGAGGCGCAGACGGGTGAAACGCACGGACGATCCTGCTCGATCATTATGATTCTGTCGTGCGGGAAGGGTCCCATCGGATCCCGCGCCTGTCAACGCCGACCCTCATGATGTGGAGGGGCGGCACCAAGTTCACGCTATATCTTGCGCATCTCGCACAGCCATGGAGGGCCCCGCGCGCCGTCGGCCGGCCGAGAGCGCCCGGGGCCCCGAGGCGAGCGGCGTCGGCATCGCGCCGCCGCGCAGTTTTGCCGGTCTCGCCGCCCGCCACGGATCTTCGGTCTTGACGGCACGCCCGCCGCCCGCGCAGAACGGGCGGGCACGGTGCCCCCGGATCGTGCCCAGCACGCGGGGGCGAAATGGGAATGCGGTGCGGGCGACCCAATTCGGGGCCCTAGGCCGCAGCCGCCCCCGCGACTGTAAGCGGAGAGCGCCCGTCGATACGCCACTGGGGCATGCCCTGGGAAGGCGACGCGGCGCCACGACCCGCAAGCCAGGAGACCGGCCGCGCGACACACTGAACCGGCCCGTCGGGTGTGACGGGCAAAGGAGACCGACATGACCTATCTTCGTGCCCGCGCCGCGACGCTCGATTCCGACCTTCTGTCCATCGCCGCCGCTGCCGTGATGGGGCTTGCGCTTCTGTCCGTGGGCGGCTTCGCCAGCGCCGCGGGGCTGCATGGCGCCGCCCATGACGCCCGGCACGCGAACGTCATGCCCTGCCACTGATCCGATGCTGAAACGGCTGCTTGCCAGCGCCCTCTTCGCCGGTCTGGCGGCGGGGACGGTCGCCGCATTCCTCCAGCTCTGGCTGATCGTGCCGCTCATCCTGGAGGCCGAACTGTACGAGACGGGGGCGTTGGCGCATGCCCCCGCGACCGGAACGGAACACATCCACGCGGTATCGGAGGCGCAGGACGGCGCCGGACTGGTCCGTCATGCCCTGACCTTCTTCATGAACCTCGTCACCTATAGCGGCCTCGGTCTTGTGCTGGTCGCCGGCATGGCGCTGGCCGAACGCGCGGGCCGGGTCATGACGGTGCGCGACGGGCTGTTCTGGGGGGCCGCCGGCTTTGTCGCCGTGCAGCTCGCGCCATCGGCCGGTCTGCCGCCGGAACTGCCCGGCATGCCCGCCGCCGACCTTGCGGCGCGGCAGACGTGGTGGGCGGTCACGGTCCTGGCCAGCGGCGGCGGGCTTGCCCTTCTGGCCTTTGGCAGGCGGTCGTCGCTTGTCGGGGCGGGCCTCGTCCTGCTGCTGGCGCCGCATCTCTACGGTGCGCCGCAGCCTGCCCTGCACGGCGGCGTGGTGCCGCCCGATCTCGCCGCGCTATTCGCGTCGCGCAGCCTGGCCGCGGGGGCCGCCGTCTGGGCGCTCCTGGGGGTCACGGCGGCGTATTTCTGGAACAGACAGGCCCCGGCCTGAACCGATCGAGGCCGTCATGCCCGCGAAGATACCCGCCACCATCGTCACCGGCTTCCTGGGAAGCGGAAAGACGACGCTGATCCGCAACCTGCTGGCCAATGCCGGCGGCCGCCGCATCGCGTTGATCATCAACGAATTCGGCGATCTGGGCGTCGATGGCGGCATCCTGAAGGGATGCGGCGACGCCGCCTGCCGGGACGAGGACATCGTCGAACTGTCGAACGGCTGCATCTGCTGCACCGTCGCCGAGGATTTCGTGCCCACGCTGGAACGGCTGCTGGCCCGCCCCGACGCCCCGGATCACATCGTCATCGAGACCAGCGGCCTGGCACTGCCCCAGCCCCTGGTCCGGGCTTTCAACTGGCCGCAGATCGCCACCCGCGTCACGGTGGACGGGGTCATCGCGCTGGTCGACGGACGCGCCGTGACCGACGGCCGCTTCGCCCATGACGTGGCGGCGGTGGATGCGCAGCGTGCGCTGGACGAAAACCTGGACCACGAAACGCCGCTGTCGGAACTCTTCGACGATCAGATCGCCTGCGCCGACATGATCGTCGCCAACAAGACCGATCTTCTGTCCGAGGACGAGCGCAGGGAGCTGATGGCGCGCCTGACCGGCGCGGCCCGCGCGGGGGTCCAGGTGGTCGCCGCCTCGATGGGCGTGCTTCCGGTCGAGGTTCTTCTGGGCCGCAACAGCGCCGCCGAGGCCGATATGGAGGCCCGCCACGAAGTGCACCATCACCACCACGACGACGACGAAGGCGAAGACGGCACGGCGGCGGCCGATCACCACGATCACCACGATCACGACGAGTTCGAAAGCTTCGTCGTGACCCGGTCCGAGATCGCCGATCCCGCCGCCTTCGCCGAGCAGGTCGTGGGCGTCATCCGCGATCACGACATCCTGCGGCTCAAGGGCTTCGCCGCCGTCGCCGGCAAACCGATGCGCCTGACCCTGCAGGCGGTCGGCCCGCGGATCGAGACGTATTTCGACCGGCCGCTTGACGGCCACGAGCCGCGGCAGACGCGCCTGGTGGTGATCGGGCAGGCGGGGCTGGACCGCGGCGCCATCGAACGGGCCCTGTCGGCGTGACGGCCCGCCCCGCCACCCTGAGGCGGCCCAGCATCGCGGTCGCGCCCGCCTCGCCCCGGTCGGACGAGGCCGGGGCGCTGCTGCGCGCGGGCGATGCGGCGATGCGGGCGCTCTACCCGCCCGAGGAGTGCTATCTGCTGTCGGCCGAGCAGCTCGACCGGGACGATACCGTCTTCTTCGTCGCCCGTGTCGACGGCACTGCCGCGGGCTGCGCCGCGATGGTCGATCGCGGCGACTATGCCGAGGTCAAGCGCATGTTCGTCGATCCCGACGCGCGCGGGCTGGGCCTGGGCCACCTTCTGATGGATGCGGTCGAACGGACGGCGCGAGATCGCGGGCTGGCCCGCATCCGGCTCGAGACCGGGCACCTGCTGGCCTCGGCGCATGCGCTCTACCGCGCGCGCGGTTTCATCGAGCGGCCCGTCTTCGGCGGGTATCCCGACCTGCCGGGCAGCCTGTTCATGGAAAAGCCGCTGACGGGCGGCGCCTGATGCATCTGCTTGCCGCCACGCCGGGCGCCATCGAGGACGGCTCGGACCCCGTCGATCCGCGCCAGGACCCCGCCGATCTGGTGGTCATCTCGGCCGCGGATACCGAACTGGCGGCGCTTGCCCAGGCGCGGGCCGACGCGGCCGGTGCGCCCAGCCTGCGGCTGATCAGCCTGTCCCACCTGCGCCACCCGATGTCTGTCGATCTGCACGTTGCCGATACCGCCACCCGGTCGGGCCTGGTCGTGGCGCGGGTGCTGGGCGGGATGGGCTATTGGCGCTACGGCGTCGAACAATACGCCGCCCATTGCCGTGCCGCCGGGGTGCCGCTGGCGCTTCTGCCCGGCGACGACAAGGATGACGACGAGCTGCGGGCGCTGTCGACCGTCAGCGATGCCGATTACGACGCGCTCTGGGCCTATCTGGTCGAAGGCGGCCCGGAGAACGCCGCCGCCTTTCTCCGCTATGCCGCGGCGATGCGGTCGGGGGCGCGGAAACCGGCCCCGGCCCGCCCCCTGCTGCGGGCGGGGCTCTACTGGCCGGGCGAAACCGCGCCCGATCTCGACACCCTGCGCGCCCGATGGCAGCCCGACGCCCCCGTCGTGCCGGTGATCTTCTACCGTGCGCTGGTGCAGGGGGCGGGCCTGAACCCGATCAACCGGCTGACCCGCGCCCTGCTGCGGCGGGGGCTGAACCCGATGCCGGTCTTCGTCGCATCGCTGAAGGACGATCTTTCGGCCGCCACGCTGAACGAGTTGTTCCGCCAGGCCCCGCCGGACGCGATCCTGAACGCCACCAGCTTTGCCACCGGAACGCCCGAGGGCGGCGGCGGGGCCAATCCGCTGGCCGCGCCCGGGGCCGATGGCGCCCCGGTCCTGCAGGTGGTCCTCGCCGGCAGCACCGAAGCCGCGTGGGAAGAGGGCATGGCCGGCCTGTCGGCCCGCGACATCGCCATGAACGTGGCCCTGCCCGAGGTGGACGGCCGCATCCTGTCGCGCGCCATCAGCTTCAAGGACGAGGCCTATTTCGACACGGCGACCCAATGCCCCATCGCCACCTACCGCGCGCGCGGCGACCGGGTGGATTTCGTGGCGGACCTGGCCGCCAACTGGTGCCGGCTGCGCCGCACCCCCGCCGGCCGGCGCAATGTCGCGCTGATCCTGGCCAATTATCCCAACCGCGATGGAAGACTGGCCAATGGCGTGGGCCTCGACACGCCCGCCGCCACCCATGACGTTCTGACGGCGCTGTCCGCTGCGGGCTACCGCGTCGCCGATCCGCCGCAGGACGCCGCCGCCCTGATGGAGCGGCTGATGGCGGGGCCGACCAACTGGCTGACCGACCGGGCGCGCCGCAGCGGGGGCGAGACCCTGTCGCTGGCGGATTATCACATCGCCTGGTCCGCCCTGCCCCACGACCTGCGCCAGAAGGTGACCGATCGTTGGGGCCCCCCCGAGGCCGATCCGTTCTTCGAGCCGGGCGAGGTCGATTGCGGCGGCTTCCGCCTGTCGGTGCTGACATTCGGCAACGTGGTCGTGGGGCTGCAACCGGCGCGGGGCTATAACATCGACCCCGAAGAGACGTATCATTCGCCCGACCTGGTGCCGCCGCACAACTACCTGGCGTTCCATTTCTGGCTGCGCGACCGGTTCCGCGCCCATGCCCTGGTCCATATGGGCAAGCACGGCAATCTGGAATGGCTGCCGGGCAAGGCGGTGGCCCTGTCGGCGGAATGTTTCCCCGAGGCGGTGCTCGGCCCCCTGCCCCATCTCTACCCGTTCATCGTCAACGATCCCGGCGAGGGCACGCAGGCCAAGCGGCGCGCGCAGGCGGTGATCGTCGATCACCTGACCCCGCCCCTGACCCGCGCGGAAACCTACGGGCCGCTGCGCGACCTCGAAGCGCTCGTGGACGAATATTACCAGGCCGCCGGCATCGACCGCCGCCGGACCGATCACCTGCGCGGCGAAATCCTCGCCCTGGCCGCCGCCACCGGGCTGGATGCCGATCTGGGCATGACGGGGCAGGACGGCGACGGCGACCTGGCCCGGCTGGACGCCTATCTGTGCGAGCTGAAAGAGGCCCAGATCCGCGACGGGCTGCACATCTTCGGCCGGTCGCCGACGGGGCGGCAGGAACGCGATCTCGCCCTGGCGCTGCTGCGCGCGCCCCGGGGCGACGGCAAGGGCGCCGGGGCGTCGCTGATCCGGGCCCTGGCCGAGGATCTGGGCCTGGATCTCGACCCGCTCGCCGCCGACATGGCCGCGCCCTGGTCCGGCCCGCGGCCTGAAACGCTGGCCGGCCTGTCCCCGGATCCCTGGCGGTCGACCGGTGATACGGTCGAACGGCTGGAACTGCTGGCCCAACGGCTGCTCGACGACAGCGAGGTCGCCCGGCCGGGGCGGACGAGCGGCGCGGTGCTGGACGCGGCCGCGGGGCTTCGCGCCACGCTGGCGGGCTGCGGGCCCGCCGAAATGGCGGCGCTCCTCACCGGGCTCGACGGGCGCGCCGTGGCGCCCGGCCCGTCCGGCGCCCCGACCCGGGGACGGCCCGACGTGCTGCCGACCGGCCGGAACTTCTATTCCGTCGACAGCCGCGCCATCCCCACCCCCACGGCCTGGGCGCTCGGCTGGCGATCCGCCGACCTGCTGCTGGAAACCCATCTCCAGCGCCAGGGGGACTGGCCAAGCGCCCTGCTTCTCACGGCCTGGGGCACCGCCAACATGCGCACCGGCGGCGACGACATCGCCCAGGGTCTTGCGCTGATGGGCGTGAAACCGGTCTGGGACGCCGCCAGCAGGCGCGTCACGGGGTTCGAGATCATCCCCCACACCGCGCTCGGCCGGCCGCGCGTCGATGTCACCTTCCGCGTGTCGGGCTTCTTCCGCGACGCCTTTCCGCAGCAGATCGCGCTGCTCGACAGCGCCGCGCGCGCGGTCATGGCGCTGGACGAACCGGACGACGTCAATCCCGCCGCCGCCCGCGCCCGGGCCGAGGGGCCCGGCGCCCGCGTCTTCGGCTCGAAGCCCGGGGCCTACGGCGCGGGACTGCAGGCGATGATCGACGAACGGCTCTGGGCCGACCGCGCCGATCTCGCCGAGGCCTACATGGCCTGGGGCAGCTATGCCTACGGCGCGGGCGACGAGGGCCGCGCCGACCGGCCGGGATTCGAGGCCCGGCTGCGACAGGCCGACGCCGTGGTCCAGAACCAGGACAACCGGGAACACGACCTGCTCGACAGCGACGATTACTACCAGTTCGAAGGTGGCGCGGCGGCGGCCGTCGCGACCCTGCAGGGCCGCGACCGCCCCGTCTATCACAACGACCATTCCCGCCCCGAGCGGCCGCTGATCCGCACGCTGGAGGACGAGATCGCCCGCGTCGTCCGCTCGCGCGTGGTGAACCCGAAATGGATCGAGGGGGTCAAGCGCCACGGCTACAAGGGCGCGTTCGAGATCGCGGCGACGGTGGATTACCTCTTCGCCTTCGCCGCCACGACCGGGGCGGTGCGCGATCATCATTTCGACCTGGTCGAAGCGGCCTTTCTGGCGGACGACGCAACGCGCGACTTCATCGCCCAGGCGAATGCGCCGGCGCTTCACGACATCGCCGCGCGGCTTCAGGAAGCGCTGGATCGCGGGTTGTGGCGTCCCCGCTCCAACGCCGCCCGCGACCGCATCGCCGCCCTGGCCGTCCGGCCGGCCGGATCGGACTGAGGTCCGTGTCGGCCCGCGCAGGGGTGGCGGGCGGCGCGGCTGTAACGTTTCTCACGCAGGGGTAAGGCAGCGTGTTTTGACCCGAAGTAAGGCGTCGGGCAGCTTCGGGTCATCCGCCACAGGATGCGGCACATTCCACCCGGAGAAATTACGATGTCATTCCTGCTCTTCGACACCATCCGCTTCGTGCACCTTCTGGCCGTCATTATCGGCTTCGGCGTCTCGTTCTTCGCCGACGTGATGATCCTGCGCACCCTTCGCAGCCGCGTCGACCGACATACGCTGGCGACCATCGCGCTACAGCACCGGATCGTCCTGTCCGCCCTGGCCGTGATGTGGGCCAGCGGGCTGACGCTGGTCTGGCTTCGAACCGGCTTCGACGCCGGGCAGATCAGCCCGAAGGTCTATGGCAAGCTGCTGGTCGTGACCCTGCTCACGCTCAACGCCTTCGTCATCGGCGGCTTCGCCATGCCGCTTCTGGAACGCCTTGAGGAATCGAACCTGCTGGATCTGCCCCTTGGCCGGCGGCTTCCCCTGGCCTGCATCGCCGCGATCTCCGGCGCGAGCTGGATCACCGCCCTGGCCTTCGGCGTCAGCGACGAACTGGCCAAGGCGCCGGCGATGACGATCGAGAACGTGATCCTGCTGACCTTCGGCGGCGTCCTGGTCTTTGCCTGCATCCTGGCGGTCGGCGTGCCCCGGCGCCGGGCCGGGTAACGCGCGATCGGTCTGCGGACCGCTTGCGCCGGGCTGCCCGGCATCCCATTCTCGCAGGGCAGCCCGTGCAGGAGAGACGATGACCGAAGAACCCGACCGCCACGCCCAGAAGATGGCCAAGAAAAAGGCCGCCCGCGACAAGATCATGGCGACCAAGACGGACGAGAAGGGCCTGATCGTCGTCCATACCGGCAAGGGCAAGGGCAAGAGCACCGCCGCCTTCGGCATGATTTTCCGCTGCATCGCCCATGGCCTGCCCTCGGCGGTCGTCCAGTTCATCAAGGGCGGCATGTCCACCGGCGAGCGCGACCTGATCACCGCCCGCTTTTCCGACCTCTGCGCCTTTCACACGATGGGCGAGGGCTTCACCTGGGAGACGCAGGACCGCGCCCGCGACGTCGAGATGGCACAGGCCGCCTGGTCCAGGGCCAAGGACCTGATCCGCGATCCGTCCCTGTGCATGGTGCTGCTGGACGAGATCAACATCGCCCTGCGCTACGACTATCTGGATGTCGACGAGGTGGTGCGCTTCCTGCAAGAGGAAAAGCCGCCCATGACCCATGTGGTGCTGACCGGCCGCAATGCGCGGGACGAGATCGTCGAACTTGCCGATCTGGTCACCGAGATGGAGCTGATCAAGCACCCGTTCCGGTCGGGGATCAAGGCACAGATCGGGGTCGAATACTGATCCCGGCGGCGGTGCGGGCGGGATCGCGCCGTCGCCCACCCCCGCCGCAGAAGCGCGCAGCGGGCCGGCGGGCCGCGAAAGTGCTGTAGCGTCAGCGCTCCGGACCCCGTTCCGAGGCGCGGGGCCGCCTTGACTGATGCCGCAATCACGCCTTTGTAAGGAACAGGAATGCCCGCAACGGCAGGGCCATGAAGGAGGGATCGGCGATGCAGCGCGACCAGGAGATGACGGCCGGCCTCGTCTCGGGCGGCCTCAGCCCCGAGGCCGCGCAGGCGGCGTTGCAGGTGGACGCGACGATGCAACGCTGGCGCCGGCGGGTGGTGAAGCGGCGGCTGGAACGCCGGGTTCTGGCCGAGCTTGGCCTGAACCTGGACGTGCCGAAGATCGACGTGCTGACCGCGATCTGGGGACCGACGGTCGAATTCGGCCATGCGCCCGAGGGCGAGACCATGGTCGCCACCATCGCGGGGCGTCTGGGGATCGACCCGTCCCGTGCCAGCCGCCTTGTCTCCGAACTGATCGATCTGGGCTATGCCCGACGCACCGCCAGCCGCCTGGACGCGCGCCGCAGCATCGTCGAACTGACCGAGGAGGGGCAGCGGATCGTCCTGACCACCCGGTCGGTGAAGATCCGTCTGCTCGGCGAATTCCTGACCGGCTGGAGCGACGAGGAGATCGCGAGCTTCGTGCCGCTTCTGGAGCGCTTCAGCGCCTGGACCGACAGCCTCGGCGATCTGGACGAGGAGTGATCGCCGCCCCGCGTCAGGCCCGCTGATAGGCCCCGAACTCGCTGCGCGGCATGTCGAAGACGAGATGGCCCTGCTCGGCCAGATGCCGCAATCGCGACAGGGGCGCCGTCACGCGGTCGCCCTCGTCGGTCTCGATGACGACGGCATGGACGCGGAGCGGATCCTGCCGGAGCACCACGTCCTCGATCCGGCCGACGGTCCCGTCCTCGGCAAAGGCCTCGCGCCCGCGCATGTCGCCGGTCAGGGCCAGATGAAAGGCGGGATCGTCTTTCCCCGCCGGCCCTTCCGCCGATCCCTGTCGCACCGCCTCTTCCGCGCTTCTGGCGGGGTCGTCGCCCTGCGCCAGCGCGGCCTGCATCAGCAGCGGCGAATAGGTCTCGCCGAACGGGCCCACGATCAGCGGGGGCCAGAACGACAGATCGGCCGGCGGCTCGCTGTGGCTCCAGCGCGGCGCCGCCTCGACCTCGTCCTGCGTCAGCCGCGTGGCCCAGAAACCTTCCTCGATGTTCAGGACCCCCATCCGCCCGATCGCCACGAGAACCTCGTGCCGCTGCAGCCAGCCGCCGATATCCAGCGCGACGAAACGCACCTTCAGCGTGTCGGGATCATGCAGCAGCGCGGTGATGCCGAAACGGTCTTTCTCGGCGACGGCGGTGCAGGAGAGGATATCGGAGAGGGTCACTTCCATGGGGTATCAATCCGCGATTTTCCGCGCAGTTCCCTGGAACATGCCGCAGCGCCGCGTGTTGTGTAGTCAGTGCCGGGCCTGACCCGTGCCGGCACCACGAACGGTATTTTGATCATCGTCTGTTTACCAGTGCTGGGCGGAGCGAAAGCTCCGCCCGCTTTCTTTTCAACGGGATAACGAGGGGATAACGAGGCTGCGGCACGGGCGTTCCGGCGCAAGCGGGATCTGCGCGAGATTCCGCCAAACATGCCGGAAACGCGCCCTCAATAGTCGCGTTCGAAGAACACGCCCAGGCTGGTCTCGCCGCTGTTGGACGCGCCGCCCTTGACCGTCACGGACTTGCTGACATCCAGGTTCAGGTTGATCTGCGCCTCGCCCTGCGCGTCGACCGTGACGTCGGTATAGAGGTTGTCCGACAGATACTTCCCGGCCCGCAGCGCCGCATTGCCCTGATCGTCGGTCGTCACGTCCAGATCGTCGAGGCCGAAATTCTGCCGCAACCGTCCGACGATCCCGTCGCCGCCGCGCCCGGCAAGGGTGGCAACGGCCGAAGCCAGTTGCGCCGCCTGAAGCGGCGAGATGTCGGTGATCGAGCGGCCGAAGAGCAGGCGCGCCAGAACCTCGTCCTCGGGCAGTTCGGGCTGCGACAGGAAACCGATATCGGGCGCCAGCGCCGGCCCCTCGATCACGATCAGGATCGTGACGTCCCCCGATTCAGTGCTGGCGACGAGCCGGATGAACGGCTTGAAATCGCCCTGGAGCGATATCCGCCCCTCGTCGAGGACCAGCCTCTTGCCCAGGATGTCCAGCCGTCCGCGGATCAGATCGAATTCGCCGGCCGGCACCACATCGGCCGTCGTCCCGGTCAGGGTCAGGCTGCCGCCCAGCTCGGCGTCCAGGCCGCGGCCGCGCACGAAGATCCGGTTCTCGGCCAGGATCGTCAGATCCAGCGGATAGGCCGCCCCGCCGCCCGAGCCCGAGGCGCCCGAGCCGGCGTTTCCGTTCTGGTCGATCAGCCCCGCGCGGCGACGGGTGGCCCGCACATCGGCAGGTTCGTTCACATGGCGGATATCGGGCACCGGCCCCGTCGCCCCCAGTCCCGTCGAGGGGATGCGCAGCTCGGTCGGGCCGAGGCCCAACTGCCCCGATATCGTGGCGCCGCCGGCCAGCGCCCCGCGCATCGCCACCGTGCCCGAGACGGTCGTCTCGTAAAGCTGCGGGTCGCTGATCGCCAGATCGACGACCTGCGCCGTCAGATCGGCGTTGTACGGCGCGCTCAGCGCGACCGGGCCCGAGACCCGGACCTGCCCGCCCTCCTGCTTGGCCAGGGTGGCCGAGATCTGCGCGGACCCGCCGCTCAGCGCCACGGTGGCGTTGATGTCGTTCAGCACGATCCCCAGCTCGGGCAGCACGGCCCTGGCGCCGGCGGTGCTGACGCGGCCGGACACCGCGCCAAGCGACGGCGCGCCGGCGATGCGCAGATCGAAATCGGCGCGGCCCACGACGGATTTCGGCGCGATCAGCCGGTTCGCCAGCGCCAGCGGCGCCTGTCCGGTCACGCCCAGATCGACCGCCGAGAAATCCGGCTGCGCGGTGCCGGAGACGTTGGCGACCGTTCCCCCCGGCCCTTCGGCACGCAGATCCAGCCGCAGCCCGGCGCCCCCGGCCTCGCGCACATCGCCCTGCGCCGTGACGGGGCCGGAAAAGCCCGGCGCATAGGGCGCGATATCGGCCAGCCGCGCGGTGAAGGTCAGGTCGCTCTGCCCGGCGCCATAGCGGCCCTGGGCCTGCGCCGTCAGCGAGGGCGTGGCAAGATCGGCCTGGCGGATCACGATCGGCGTGCCGTCGCCGTCGCGGGCGACCGACAGGTCCAGCCGGGTCGTGCCCCCCAGAATACGGTCGGCATCGGTCTGGCCGATGCGCAGCTGCCGCCCATCGACCGACAGGGTCATGTCGTAGACGCTGAGATCGGTCTTGATGCGGCCCGCGGCCTCGACCGTGACGGCGCCGTCCAGCGGCCGTCCGGCCAGGGCGCGGAACCGGGCCAGATCGCTGGCGGTCAGGCTGGCCCGCCCGTCGATCATCGGCGCGCCGCTGGCGATATCGGTCACGTCCGCCTGTGCGGCCAATGTCGCGCCCAGCCCCGCGCCTGTGGCATCGACCGTCCAGCCGTCGCCCGCCTGCTGCCCGGACACGTCCAGCCGGACCGGTCCCGAAAGCTGGGGCATGATCTCGGCCGCGTCATCGATATCGATCGTGGCGGTCACGCTGCCCGCATCGGGGGCATAGCTGCCGCTGCCCACCGCGCGGATCTGAGGATTCACCAGCCGGAACCGGGGCACATCGATCTGCTCGCCGCTTCGGGCGGCATCCACGGCCAGCTCGGTGGCCCCGCGCATCAGCCCGTCAAGCTGGGCGATCCCGACCGCCAGGTCCTGCGTCCGGCCGTTGATCTCCAGATCGAATGCGCTCGCATCGGCCACGGCGAAGCCGCTTGCCGACAGGTCGACCGACCCGCCCAGAGGCCGCTTTGCCAGCGGCGCGAAGCGCGACAGATCGCCCGCCCGCAGATCGGCCTGCCCCTCGACCCGCGGCGCGGTCGCCAGAGAGGTGACGTCGACCTTCGCGTTCAGCCGCGCCTCCAGCCCCTCGGCGGTGACGTCGGCGCGCCAGCCGCCGGCGATCTCCTCGACCGTGCCGCGGGCGCTGAGCGCGCCCCGCATTCCCGGCACGGCCAGCCCGATATCGGCGATGCCGACATCGCCGGTGAACCGCGACTGCCCCGGCGCATAGATGCCGTTGCCCGTGGCGCTGATCTGCGCGCCCTGCACGCTGAGCCGCGACACCTCGTAGCGGTCGCCGTCGCGCCGGGCGGCAATGTCCAGAACCGTGCGCCCGGTCAGCAGGCCGTCGGCCTGCTCGATCCCGACCTTCAGATCCTCGGTCGTTCCCGCCACCGTCAGGTCAAACGCGCTGGCATCGGCCATGGCCGTGCCGTCGAGCTGCAGATCCACGCCCCCGGCCAGCGGCCGCTTGGCGATGGCGGCGAAGCGGGACAGATCGGTGGCGGCGATGGCGGCCCGCCCCGCCAGTTTCGGCGTGTCGGCGATGCCGGTGACGTCCAGATCGGCGTCGATCCGGGCATCCATCGCCGATCCGTTCAGCTTGAGGTTCCAGCCGCCGGCGATGCCCGCAATCCGGACATCCGCCGTGGCCGCGCCTTGCAGATCGGACAGCAGCAGCGACAGATCGCCCAGGCGCAGCGTGGCCTGACCGCGGGTCGTCGCATCGCTGACCGTGGCGTAGAAACCCGTGCCCGAAACCTCCACCTGCGGATTCGACAGGTCGAGCTGCCGCACATCGATCCCTTCCGACCCGCGCAGCGCCGAGACATGCAGTTCGGTCTGCCCCGCCAGCAGCGCGTCGGCCTGCGCGATCCCCGTTTCCAGATCCCGCGTCTGCCCCGCCACCGTCATGTCGAAACCGCTCAGATCCGTGCGGATGCTGCCCTTGGCCGTCACGTCGACAGCCCCCCCCATAGGACGGCCGGCGAATGACGAGAACAGCGACAGGTCCCCCGCCGTGACGCTGGCATCGGTGGTGACAAGCGGCGCGTCGGCATCCAGCTCGCCGACCGTGCCGGTCGCGGCGATATCGGCCTGCAGCCCGTCGGCCGAGATCTCGTAGCTCCAGGTTCCGTCGTTCAGCCGCGCGTCCACCTTCGCGGCGACCGTTCCCGTCGCACGAGGATCGATGACCGAGGCGTCGGGCACGTTCAGGTCGGCGGTGACGACAGAACGGGTGGAGGTCAGGTCGGCCCGTGCCGTCAGCGCGACGTTCGGCGCCTCGAGATCCAGGCGGCGCAGACGGGTGCCGGTCTCGTCCCGGTCGGCCTCGAGTATCAGGCGCGCCTGGCCGGCCAGAAGCGGGTCAAGCTGCGGCTGCGCCACCCGCAGATCGGTGGTGCGCCCCCGGACGGCCAGATCGAAGCTGTTCTTCAGCAGGCCATAGGTCAGATCCACCGCGACATCGGCCGCGCCCGAGATCGGCCGCCCCGCCACGCCCGAGAAGACCGAGAGATCCTGCGCGGACAGGTCGGCCTTGAGCGACAGATCGGTGCCGCCATCCACTGAGACGACCCGCCCCGACCCCTCCAGATCGTAGCTTTCGCCCTGGATGCGCAGACCGTCCAGGACCACGGGCTGGCCGGCGCTCCACCCGATGGCGGCCGCGCCGGTCACCCGCTCGCCCAGAGCCTGCTGCGCCCCGCCATCGGCGAGCGCAACGCCATCGGCGGAAAACGACAGATCCGCCGTGACCGACGGGCCGTCGGCCCCGGTGGCGATCCGGCCGGTGCCGGTGAGGGTCAGCCCGGCGATGTCGGCCGAGGCGGTATCCAGCCCGGTCACGGCGACGGTGCCGCGCCAATCCTCGCCCTCGGCGGCGTCGAAGGCCACGTCCAGCGTGGCCTCGTTCAACCGGATGTCCTGGCCGAAGGGCAGCAGAACCGGTCCGTTCCCGCCCGCGATCCGGCCCTTCAGGCGGATGCGCTGCGGCACCTTCTGCGCATCCAGCGCCAGATTGCCCGACAGCGTCACCGCCTGGGCGGTCAGGTCGAGCTGCGGGATCTCCAGCCGCCCGTCCCCATACATGCGGCCCTCGAGCTGCAAGCGGATGTCGGGACCGAAGAAGGGGCGGAACTGCGGGGTGAAGACGGGCGCGATGTCGCCGCCGATATCGGCGGTGAAGCTGCGGACGCCGTCGGGGCCCGTGCCGCTTTCCGACAGGGTGACCTGCCCCGCCAGCCGTTCCTGCCCTTCGGTCGCCAGCCCGATATCCGCGGCGAAATCGCTGAGCGGGCCGTCCCCCGTCACGTCGAGCGCCAGGGCGGGCCGGCCGGGCAGATCGATCAGGTTGGCGACGATGCCGTCCGGCCCCTCCTGCAACGACAGATCCAGCCCCAGCACGCGGTCGGAATTCGAGTATTGCGCCGCCAGGGTCAGCCTGCCCTCTTCGCCGTCCACCCGCACGATCGACAGTTCGGCATCGACGGCGCCTCCGGCAAGCTCGGCCCGTCCCTCCAGCGACACGACCGCGGCCCGGCCGAACAGGTCCTTGCCCAGATCCGCCCGGGCGATGTTCAGCGTGCCGATCGAGATCGAGACCGGCAGGTCGGGCAGGCTGAACGGCTGCGCCTCGGGCGAGGGCACGTTCGACGGCGCCGTCCTGGGAAGACGGGGCAGCAGCAGTTCCTCGGCCGACAATTCGGTGACTTCCAGCCGCCCCCGCAACAGCGCCGACCGGTTCCAGTCGAGCACCGCGTTGCGCAGCATCAACCAGTCGCCCTGTTCGTCCGAGATCACCAACTCGTCCAGCGTCGCCCGCGACGACAGCGCGCCCCGGAACCCTGTGATGCGCACGTCGCGCCCTGCCGAGGACAGCTTGTCCTCGATCAGACGCTCCAGGAAGCCGCCGCCATCCTCGTCGGCGTTCTGCGCATGGACCGGAAGCGAGGAGAAGAACAGAAGCGCGAGAGCGAATGCTTTGACGATGCGGATCAAAATGCCTGACCGATTCCTACATAGATCTTGACGGACGAGCCGCTGGCCCCGCCGCTGACGGGCGTGGCGACGTCCAGCCGGATCGGCCCGATAGGGGTGAGATAGCGCAGGCCCAGACCGGCTCCAGACTGGCTGTCGCCGCCGCTGCCGGGAACGGCATCCAGGCTGACGGTGCCCCAATCCGCAAAGGCCACCGCCTCGAACTTGTTGGTCAGGCCGATACGGGCCTCGGCCGACACGGCCAGATACGACGCCCCGCCCGAACGGGTGCCACCGGGCAGCGTCACGCCGAGCGACTGGTATTCCTGCCCCCGCACCGTGCCGCCCCCGCCGGTATAGAAGCGATAGTCGTTCGGCACCCCGGTCAGCGACGCACCCACGATCGACCCGCCCTGCACCCGCCCGGCCAGCACGAACCGGCCATCGCTGCCGAAGCCGCGATAGGCCCGTGTGTCGAAGGTGAGCCGCGCGCCGCTTTCGCTTCCGGCCAGCCCCAGGAA
>Ga0189283_10314_pt1 | contig 19233 bp, 15 predicted proteins | sample N26C4minimetaG_FD_130320 | JGI IMG/M metagenome (GOLD analysis project Ga0189283, IMG submission 130320) | Marine microbial communities from the Costa Rica Dome - N26 C4 mini metaG | ecosystem: Environmental > Aquatic > Marine > Oceanic > Photic zone | place: Costa Rica: the Eastern Pacific...
AGATGGTCGAGGCGACCAGCGTGTCGCCCCGCACCCGCTCGATCAGCGTGCCCGGCGGGTGCAGCCGGTAGAAATCGGTGTCGAGGGTCAGCATGTGGCCGACCATGTCCTGCTGAAGCTGGGCCGAGACGCGCCGCCCCACCACCGCCATCAGCACCCGGTGCCCGAACCCGGCCACGGCCCGCAGCCCGAACACCCCGGCCACGCCGAACGCGACCCAGACCACCGCGGACCCGTCGCCGGCCACGAAGACCCGGTCGAACATCGGCTTGATCATGTAGCTGAGCAGGCCCAGCATCGCGCCTTCGACGGCCATCAGCAGCAGGGCCAGCGCGATCTTGCCCTTGTGGGCGGCCAGATAGCCGCGCCACAACCAGCCGATCAGGGGCGTGCCGGGTGTCATGCCGGGGCGCGCCGGTCGCGGCGGGCGTCCCAGCTTGCCTGGATCTTCTCCGGCTCGTAGCGCGTCTCCAGCCAGTCGCGGATCCCGATCCCGTCGCGGGCATGATCGGCGGCATAATGATCCAGCATGTGGCCCAGCACGCCGGTCTTGGAATTCTTCAGGTGAAGGTAGCGAAAGCTCAGCTCGTCCTTCGCCCGCTCCGCGCTCGCCCCTTCATGGGCCAGCAGATACAGGGCCGAGGCCAGGCCCGCCCGGTCGGCGCCGGATTTGCAATGGATCAGGAACGGCTTCTCGACAGCCTCGAACAGATCCAGCACCTCGAGCATGTTCTCGCGCGGCATCAGGGTGCGGGCCCCCAGATGGGCGATACGAAAGTCGATCTCGTGGTCGCGGCAGGCCTCTTCCTCGAACAGCGTGAAGCTGGCCCGTCGGTGGCCGCGCAGCGAGATGATCGAACGGATGCCCATCGCCTTGTACCGGGCGACGCGGCGCGGGTCGGGCTGGTTCGACCGCCAGACCCCCGGCGCCACCTCGCCCAGATTGGTCCACCACAGCCGCAGCCAGGCGTGATCGACCAGGTGGAAGTGCCGCCAGGCGGCGCGGCGCCCCGCCGGGGTGGCCAGATCGGGCTCGCCGGCGTCGCGCAGCGCCTTGAGCCGCTTGATGGTGCGTCTGAGCATCTGCCCGTTCCTGCCGTTTCGGTCGCGTGGATCTAGCGGCTCAGGCCCCGGCACACAAGCGAGCGGCGATTGACGCCGCCCTGCGCCGCCCCTAGTGCCAAAAGCAGGTATCCGGGAGTGTCGCGATGAGTCTTGCCAACGGCCGTTCCTACCTTGCCATACCGGGCCCGTCGGTGATGCCCGACGCGGTGCTGCGCGCCATGCACCGGGCCGCGCCGAACATCTATGAGGGCGAACTGGTCGACATGGCGCCGGGTCTCGTCCGCGACCTCAAGGCCGTCGCGCGCAGCCGGGGGCATTGCGCCATCTACATCGCGAACGGCCACGGCGCCTGGGAGGCGGCGCTGATCAACGTGCTGCGCAGCGGGGACAAGGTGCTCGTGCCCGCGACGGGGCGGTTCGGCCATGGCTGGGCCGGCGTGGCCGGCGCCCTGGGCGCGGATGTGGAGATCATGGAATTCGGGCGCCGCAGCCCGATCGATGCGGGACGGCTGGCCGAACGCCTGCGCGCCGATGCGCGGCACGAGATCCGCGCCGTCATGGCGGTGCATGTCGATACGGCGACCAGTGTGCGCAGCGACGTGGCCGCCCTGCGCCGCGCCCTGGACGATACCGGCCACCCGGCGCTGCTGATGGTCGATTGCATCGCGTCGCTCGGCGCCGACAGGTTCGAGATGGATGCATGGGGCGCCGATGTGATGGTCACCGGCTCGCAGAAGGGGCTGATGACGCCGCCGGGGCTGGGGGTCGTCTTCTTCAACGACCGGGCGGCCGAGGCGCGCAGGCGCGCGGATCGGGTGACGCCCTATTGGGACTGGACGCCGCGCAGCGATCCGCAGGAATTCTACCAGTTCTTCGCCGGCACGGCGCCCACCCACCATCTGTTCGCCCTGCGCGCGGCGCTGGACATGATCCTGGACGAGGGCGTGGAGCAGGTCTGGGCCCGGCATGCGACGCTGGCCCGGGCCGTCTGGGCGGCGGTCGATGCCTGGGGCGACGGCGGGGCGGCCGCGCTGAACGTGCCCGATCCGGCCTGGCGCAGCCATGCCGTGACGGCGGCGCGCCTGACAGGTGGCGGCGGCACCGGGCTGCGCGAATGGCTGACACGGAATGCCGGCGTGACGCTCGGGATCGGGCTGGGCATGGCCGACTCCGACGACCCGACGCGGCACGACTATTTCCGTATCGGCCATATGGGCCACGTGAACGCGCATATGGTGCTCGGCGTCCTGTCCGCGATGCAGGCGGGAATGGACGCCCTGCAGATCCCGCGCGGCTCGGGAGCGCTGGATGCCGCCGCAGCGGTCTGCGCGGCTGCCACCTGAGGGGCAGCCGCTCCGGCGCCGGCTACTGGCCGCGCGCCTCCAGCCACTCGTTCATCTCGGCGATCTCACGCTCCTGTGCGGCGATGACGGCTTCGGCCAGCGCGCGAACCTGCGGGTCCTTGCCGTGCTCGAGCACGAGACGGGCCATCGCGACCGCGCCCTGGTGATGCGGGATCATGCCGCGCATGAAGTCGATATCGGGATCGCCCGACAGATCGACCGTCATCTGTTCGTGCATGTCGGTGTTGATCTGCCGCCATTCCGCCGACAGGGCCACGTCGTCGGCCTTGGCCGCCATGTCGCCATGCGACATCGGCATCTTCATCTCCATGTCGCCCTTCTCTTCGGCGAAAGCGGCCCCGCCGAGCAGGGCCAGGGCCGGCAGCGACAAGGCGAAAATAGGTTCCAACATGCGATATCCCCTCTGGAAACTATTCCTTGCGGCGCCACCCGGCACCGGGGCCCTATGCCACCCGGACAACCCGCCGCACGCGCCCGGACGGAGCGACGGCCGATCCCGCCCGAGCGTGACCCGAGGAGAGTATAAGCACGAATCCGCCGAGCGGTCACCCAAAAGGTTACCGCGCTGGAAGCCCGGAATTTTCAGCGCCGTCAGCCCCTGCGCGCCCCTTCGGGAAGGTCCGCCCCAAGACGGCGGCGTTCCAGCCATTGGAACCCCAATTCGGACAGGGCGGCGATCACCAGGATCGTCAGCAGACCCATGGCGGCCCAAAGCAGCAAAAGCAGCAGGAAGAGCCCGGAAAAGACAAGCGCGAAGCCGAAGGATGAAATGGACATTGACGGCATCTCACGAGAGTGGCGGGATAAGGGAACAACGCGCGTTCCGGTCGATCCGGTTCCCTTACCCTCAGCTCTTTCGTGCCGCGGCCAGTGCGATCGGCAACGACCCGCGCAGGCGCGCCAGATCCGCCTCGTCCCCGGCGCTGACGCGGATGCAGCGGTCCTGCGGCGCCACCGCGGGCATTCGCAGGAAGATGTCGCGCGCCGTCAGCTCGCGCAGCACCGCCCGGGCCAGATCGCCGTCGCCGCCGCAATCGACGGCCACGAAATTCGCCGCGCTCGGCACCGCCCGCAGCCCGGCGTCGTCGGCGATGGCCGCGATCTCGTCCCGTGCCGCCGCGACCTGCGCCACGACCCCGGACAGCCATCCGTCATCGGCCAGGGCGGCCAGCGCGCCCGCCTGGGTGATCCGGTTCACCCCGAAATGGTTGCGCACCTTGTCGAAGGCGCGGATCAGCTCGGGATGGCCGATGGCATAGCCGATCCGCGCCCCCGCCATGCCATAGGCCTTGGAGAAGGTGCGCAGGCGGATCACGCGCGGATCGCCCGTGTCCCAGGGCGGCACCGTGCCGGCGGGGGCGAATTCGGCATAGGCCTCGTCCAGGACCAGCAGCGCGCCGGGTGGCACGGCGTCGATCATGCCCGCCACCGCATCCGCGCCATGCCAGGTGCCCATCGGGTTGTCGGGATTGGCGAGGTAGATCAGCCGCGCGTCCTGCGCGCGCGCGGCATCGACGAGCGCCTGGGGATCTTCGCGGTCGTCGCGATAGGGCACCTTGTGCAGCACCCCGCCGAACCCCGCCACGTGGTAGTTGAAGGTCGGATAGGCCCCGTCCGACGTGACCACCGCGCAGCCCTCGCCGATCGTCAACCGCACCAGATAGCCGAGCAGCGCGTCGATCCCCTCGCCCACCACCACGGCTTCGGGCGCGACGCCGTGATGGGCGGCCAGCGCCTGACGCAGGTCGTGGTTCTCGGGGTCGCCATACATCCAGACCCCGGATGCGGCACGTTCCATCGCCGCCACCGCGCGGGGGGACGGGCCAAAGACGTTCTCGTTCGCGCCGAGCCGTGCCGCGAAACCGCGCCCCCGCGCGCGTTCCTGCGCCTCGGGGCCGACAAAGGGCACGGTATCAGGCAGGCCGGCGGCCAGGGGCGTCAGGCGCGGACCCGGTTGCCGCCCGCCCATGTCAGGCGACCTCGGCCAGCCGGCCGAGCGCGGCCCGCAGGCGCGCCTCATCGGCCTCTTTCTGCGCCGCCAGATCGCGCGTCTCCTCGACAACCTCGTCGGGGGCGCTGGCCAGGAATTTCGGGTTCGACAGCCGGCCGCGCAGCCCGCCCAACTCCTTGCCCAGCTTCTGAAGAGACTTTTCCAGGCGCGCCCGTTCGGCGGCGACGTCGATCAGATCGGCCAGCGGCAGGGCGAAACTGCCCCCCGGCACCGGGATCGTCGCCGCGCCCTTGGGGGCCTGTGCGGCCTCGGTCACCCCCGCGATCCGCGCCAGCCGGTGGATCATCGCGGCGTTCCGGGCGAATGCCTCGCGGCCCGCGGGATCCAGTTCCAGTTGCAGAAGCGGCACCTGCATCCCGGCGGGAACGTTCATCTCGCCCCGCACGCTGCGCACCGCCTCGATCAGGCCGATCACCCAGTTCATCTCGGCATCCGCGGCCGGATCCACCAGATCGGCCGCGCTGTAGCCGGGCCAGTCCGCATGGATCAGCGGCTTGGCGCGCTGCGCGGTCTGGCCCCACAATTCCTCGGTGATGAAGGGCATGATCGGATGCAGCAGGATCAGGCACTGGTCCAGAACCCAGGCCATGGTCGCCCGCGTCTCGGCCACCGCGGCCGCATCGTCGGACGCGAAAAGCGGCTTGGACAGTTCCAGATACCAGTCGCAGACCCGGTTCCAGACGAAGGCGTAGAGCGCATTGGCCGCGTCGTTGAAGCGATAGGCTTCCAGCGCGGCATCGACCTCTTCGCGCAGCTTCGCCGTTTCGCCCACGATCCAGCGATTGACCGTCTGCGACAGATCGGCAGTGGCGGGCTGCGCGGCGGGCGCGCCTTCGGAGGTGAAGACGCCGTTCATCTCGGCGAAGCGGAAGGCGTTCCACAGCTTCGTGCCGAAATTGCGGTAGCCCTTGATCTTGTCGCGGCTGAGCTTCAGCGTGCCGCCGAGCGCGGCCATGGCGGCATTGGCGAAACGCAGGCTGTCGGCCCCGTATTCGTCGATCAGTTCCAGCGGGTCGATGACATTGCCCAGAACCTTGGACATCTTCACGCCCTTCTCGTCCCGCACCAGCCCGTGCAGATAGACGGTGTCGAAGGGTTTCTCGCCCACGACGGCGTATTGCATCATCATCATGCGGGCGACCCAGAAGAACAGGATATCCTGCCCCGTCACCAGAACGCTGGTCGGGTGATAGCGGCGCATCCGCTTCCATTCCGCGCCGGGCCAGCCGAGCGTGCCGATGGGCCAGAGCCCCGAGGAGAACCATGTGTCGAGCACGTCGGGGTCGCGCTGCAAGCCGACATGACTGAGCTTGCCGTCGCTCGTCGAAAACTCGCGCATGGGCGCGCCAGCGTCCAGCATCTCGGTGAACTGCACTCCGTCTCCGTAGAACTCAGCTGCCTGAGCGCAGACATCTTCGAACGTGGCGCCGCAGAACGCCTTTCGCTTGAAAGAGCCGGCAGCCGGATAAGCTTCTATCTCTTCCCACGTCGGACCATACCAGACCGGCACCCGGTGGCCCCACCAGAGCTGGCGGCTGATGCACCATGGCTCGATATTCTCCAGCCAGTGGAAATAGACCTTCTCGCCGCTTTCGGGGACGATCCGCGTCTCGCCCGAGCGCACCGCCTCCAGAGCCGGGCCGACGATCTTCTCGGCGTCGACGAACCACTGATCCGTCAGCATGGGCTCGATCACCACCTTCGACCGGTCGCCGAAGGGCTGCATGATCTTCTTGGCCTCGACCAGCGGCACCAGGCGTTCCTCGGGGGGCGCGGCGCCCTCTTCGGCGGCCTCGCGCTTGGCCGCCCTCGGCCCCAGGCGCGGGTCCCATTCCGGCACCATCACCGCCAGACCGGCGGCATTGATGTCCTCGACCACCGCCTTGCGCGCCTCGAACCGGTCCAGCCCGCGATACTTCTCGGGCACCAGGTTCAGACCGTCGATCTCGGCCGCGCCGGCGGTGTCGCCGCCCGCGATGGCGCGCGCCCGCTCGACCGCCTCGGCATAGGGCTGGCCGTCGGCACGCATCGCGCCCTTCATGTCCATCAGCCGGTACATGGGCAGCCCGTTGCGGCGCGCCACCTGATAATCGTTGAAATCGTGGGCGCCGGTGATCTTGACCGCGCCCGATCCGAAATCGGGATCGGGATATTCGTCGGTCACGATGGGGATCACCCGGTCGCAGAGCGGCAGATGCACCATCTTGCCGACGATCGGCGCATAGCGGGCATCGTCGGGATGGACCGCGACCGCGCCGTCGCCCAGCATCGTCTCGGGTCGGGTGGTGGCAATCGAGATATAGTCGCGCCGCTCGCGCAGGACGACGTTCCCCTCGTCGTCCTTCTCGACGTAATCGTAGGTCTCGCCGTCGGCCAGCCGGTACTTGAAGTGCCACATATGGCCGTCGACCTCGAGGTTCTCGACCTCGAGATCCGAGATCGCCGTCTCGAAATGCGGATCCCAGTTCACCAGCCGCTTGCCGCGGTAGATGTAGTCCTTCTCGTACATGTCCACGAAGACGCGGATGACCGCGTTGTGGAAGTTCGGGCCGTCATCCGGCTCGGGGTCGCCCGGCGCGCCGGTCATGGTGAAGGCCAGCCGCGACCAGTCCATCGAGGCGCCGAGCCGCTTGTCCTGCTCGACGATGGTGCCGCCGGAATGCTGCTTCCATTCCCAAACCTTGCTCAGAAACGCCTCGCGCCCCAGTTCGCGCCGGCCGGGCTGGCCCTGCCTGGCCAGTTCCCGTTCGACCACCAGCTGTGTCGCGATGCCCGCATGGTCCAGGCCCGGCTGCCACAGCACGTCGTCGCCCCGCATCCGGTGCCAGCGCACGAGGATGTCCATCAGGGTGTGGTTGAAGGCATGGCCGGCGTGAAGAAAGCCGGTGACGTTCGGCGGCGGCAGCATGATCGAGAACGGCGTCGCGCCCGGCCGGGCATTCGCCCCCGCGGCGAAGGCGTCCGCCCGCTCCCACTGCGCGTAGATGCGCGGCTCGGCGGCGGCGGCGTCGAAGGTCTTTTCCATCGGCATCGATCGGTCCTCTTGCGGTCGGCGATGGGATAGCGAATGGCCGGGCCGAGGGAAAGGGCGCAGCGGGCCGCCGCCTCAGAACAGCCGCATCCAGATCAGGTGGGGCATCAGTTCGACCGCCGCCAGAGCCAGGAACCCGGCCCGGGCCCGCCAGCTCCGGAACCGCAGCACGAGCCACAGCGTCAGCACCGCCGTCAGACCCTTTTCCAGCGGTGCGATCCAGCCGCCGCCGCGCGATGGCTCCCAGTAGGACAGGGGCGAATGAAACTTCCAGTCCGTCAGGGGCCAGAACATCGGGCGCGCGTCCTGGCCGTGCAGCGGGAAATCGACGGCCAGATGCAGCAGGGCCGCCCCGGTCAGCGCGACGGCCCAGGGCGAGCGCAGCCAGAGGGCCGCGGCCAGCGCCGCCCCCCACAGAACGAAGCTGTTATCGACCGAGAACACGGCCTGCCAGGTGTCCGAGTAGAATAGCTGCCCGAAGATGGCCGAGGCGGGATAGCCCATCAGCGTCCCGCCCGCGATCATCACGAAAAGGGACAAATCGGGCAGGAAACCGCCCGCGAGCGCCGCCCAGGTCACCCCCGGCCGCCCGGGGCGGGCGAAGGCCGCCGCCCCGATGACGAGATGCGCCGGTGTATTCATGGCCTTTTCCCCTGCCCCGCCGCCCGCTATGGCGGGCAGGTTAGCGGCGGAGGGCGGCGATGGCCAAGGCGATCATGATCCAGGGGGCTGGGTCGAATGTGGGGAAGTCGCTTCTGGTGGCGGGACTGGCCCGCGCGCTGGCGAATGGCGGCCTGTCCGTCGTTCCCTTCAAGCCGCAGAACATGTCGAACAACGCCGCCGTCACCGTCGACGGGGGCGAGATCGGGCGCGCCCAGGCGCTGCAGGCGCGCGCCGCCCGGCGCGATCCGGTGGCCGACATGAACCCCGTGCTGCTGAAGCCGGAGACGGATACCGGCGCGCAGGTGATCGTTCAGGGGCGCCGCGTCGCGACCCTGCGGGCCCGCGATTACGGCGCGCAGAAGGCGACGCTGCTGCCGAAGGTGATGGAGAGCTTTCGCCGCCTGTCCCGGGACGCCGACATCGTTCTGGTCGAAGGCGCCGGCAGCCCGGCCGAGATCAACCTGCGTGCCGGCGATATCGCCAATATGGGCTTTGCCGAGGCGGCGGGCATTCCCGTCGTCCTGATCGGCGACATCGATCGCGGCGGGGTCATCGCCCAATGCGTCGGCACCCATGCCGTTCTGCCGCCCGGCGACCGCGCCCGCATCCGCGGCTTCGCCATCAACAAGTTCCGCGGCGATCCCGGCCTGTTCGCCAGCGGCATGGAGGAGATCGCGGCCCGCACCGGCTGGCTGCCCCTGGGTATCGTGCCCTGGTTCGATGCGGCATGGCGCCTGCCGGCCGAGGACGTCCTCGACATCGCGTCGGGGCCGCGGGGCGGAACGACGCGGATCGCCGTGCCCCGCCTGTCGCGCATCGCCAATTTCGACGATCTCGACCCGCTGTCGAACGAACCGGGGGTCGAGGTCACGCTGGTCCCGCCCGGCCGGGCCCTGCCCGGCGACGCCGATCTTGTCCTGCTGCCCGGCAGCAAGACCACCATCGCCGACATGGCGTTCCTGCGCCGTCAGGGCTGGGACATCGACATCCTGGCCCATCGGCGCCGGGGCGGCAGGGTGCTGGGGATTTGCGGCGGCTACCAGATGCTGGGGCGCCGCATCGCCGATCCCGACGGGATCGAGGGGCCGCCCGCCGAAACCGCGGGGCTGGGCCTGCTGGACATCGACACGGTCATGCGTCCGGCCAAGCGTCTGGCCCTGCGCCATGCCCGCCACATCGCCAGCGGCGCCGAGGTCACGGGATACGAGATCCATCTCGGCGATACCGGCGGGCCGGACACGGGCCGGGCATGGTTGAGTGTCGACGGCCGCCCCGAAGGGGCCGCATCGCCGGACGGGCGGGTGATGGGCTGCTATCTGCACGGTCTGTTCGCGGCCGACGCGTTTCGCGGGGCATTCCTGGCCGATCTGGGCGCGGAAGCGGCCCCCGGCAGCTATGAGGCCGGGGTGGAGGATACGCTGGACGCGCTGGCGCAGCATCTGGAGCGGCATCTCGACCTGCCCGCGCTGCTGACGATGGCCGAGGAGATTGGGGACTACTGAAAGTCGCGGACCGACAGGGCGCGCATGATCTCGCGCCGCACCAGCTTGCGCAGGTTGCGGCTGATCCGTTCGCCCAGGGCGCCCTGGAGTTCCCGGCGCACGAGCTCCGCCACCATCTCGCGCAGCGCATCCTCATCGAGGAAATTGTCGTCGTCGGGCGCGGCCTGGTCGTCGGACACACCGGCTTGCGCGGAGCGCGGCTCGTCCGGTGCCGCGGTCTCTGGCGTGTCTCCGGTATCTGCCGTCCCGGCCGGTTCCGTCGGGTGATCCGCAGTGCCGGCCGAAACCGGCGGCGACACCCCGTGCGAGGCCGGCGCGAAATCGTCCGCGGGTCCGACCGCGCGCAGATGCGCCCGCGACCGGGGCCTGGAGCCGGAACCGCCCGCCCCGTCGCCGGCCGTCGCGGCCGGTGCGGCGCCGCCCGGCCCGAGCAGCGAGAACGGTTCGCCGCCGCCCTGCATGGCCGGCGGTGCGGAGCCGAGCGACAGGACGCCCAGATCCTCCCAATCGTCCTCGTCTGCGCCCTCTCCCTCCGCGCCGTCGCCGGCGGTCGCACCCGTCCGAACCGCATCCTCGTCCGACCGGCCGGCCGCCGCGCCATCGTCTGCCGCATCGTGGCGCGGCGCGGCCATTCCCGCGCCGCCGAGCAGTTTCTCGATCTCGGCCACCACCGCCAGCACGTCGTCGTCGCTGCGCCGCGCCGGCGCCCGCTCGGCCGGCTCGTCACCGCCGGTTCCGCCGTCCTCGTCGCGCGCCCCGGCGGTCTCGGCCGGGCCATCGTCCTGCGGCGCCGCGCTGCGGGGGCGGAAACGGAAATGCGACGGTTCGTCCAGAACGACCGAGGGCCGCGGCATGTCGGGCGCCGGGTCCAGCACCACGGATGGCGCGGCCATGTCGGGAATGTCGTCCCCTCCCCGGGCCTCGTCGCGATGCGCGTCGGCCAGGCGGCGCAGCGGGTCGCCCTCGCGCCCCCGCTCGGGAACGGCGCGGGGTCGATGCATGTCCGTGTCTTCGCTGCCGTCCGGTTCGAAATCGGTCGCCTGGGCGTTCACCGCCGCCTCAAGCTCGGCAATCCGCGCCTCGAGCGTCTGATTGCGGCTCGACGGGTGCGGCGCGGCCGGAGATCCGCCTGCCGACGCCCGGCCGCGGAACGCGTTATCCCCGGGCTCCGCCGCAGGCGCGGGCAGATCCCCTTGGCCGGCTGCGGGATCCGCCACACGCAGATCGGATGTCAGCACCAGACGGTCCGGCGGGCGATGCGCAGCCTCGGGCGGCCGGACCGGATGGGATTTCACCAGCCGCCGGACAGAGTCGAGGATATCCTCGAACGCAACATCGTTCACCGGATCGGACATCGCCTTGCCTCAAACTGCTCTTGGCGCAAGTGTAGCGTCCCTGCCCCCAAGTCACAACACTATGCGGTAGTGCGCCGGCGCCACCGGCGCCGGACCGCCGCCACGGGGCCGGTCAGTTCCGCCCGATCGCCTTGAGCACGCGATCCAGCTTCTTCCCACGCGGGCTGACGTCGCCCACGGGGGCGTTGCGCACCGCGTTGTAATAGGCCGAGGGATCGTAGGTCACGATGCCCAGGTTGAGGTGGTCGACCGTCAGCATTCCCATCGCCTGAAGCAGCGAGTAGATCGCGACATAGCGTTCGACCTCGGCCGAGATCCGTTCGGCGCGCGCGTCCAGAAGCTCCTGCTCGGCGTTCAGGACGTCGAGCGTCGTGCGGGCGCCGAGCGTCGCCTCTTCCTGCACGCCGCGGAACGCGACCGAGGCCGACCGCACCTGCTGATCCGTGGCTTGCAGCGTGGCGACGGCAACCGCCAGCCGCGCCCAGGCATTGCCGACATTCTGTTCCACGTCGTGACGGACCACATGCAGGTTCGCGAATTGCGCGTCGCGCCGGGCCCGGGTCTGACGGACCAGCGACGACAGCCGCCCGCCCTGGTAGATCGGGCCGCTCAGTTCGACCCCGACCGAGGAGCGATCGTTGAAATCCTGGTCCAGCGACAGCGAGGCGCGGCCGGTCAGCGTGGGCTTCATCGCCGCGCGGGCCCGCTCGATATTCAGTTCGGCCACGGTGATCTGGCGCTGCGCCGACCGCATGTCGGGATGGCTGCGCACGGCCACGGCGCGTGCGGCATCGAGCGACCTGGCGGTCGCGGGGGGCGACGGGGGCGGCTGGAGGTCGCCGGGATACTGGCCCACGGCGGCGCGATATTCCTCGCGCGCGGCGGCCAGGTCGCCCTGCGCGGCGGCCAGCCCGCTGCGGGCGGCCGAAAGCCGCGCCTCGGCGATCGAAACGTCGGTGCGCGTGACCTCGCCCACCTCGAACCGGTCGTTGGCGGCGCGCAGCTCTTGCGTGATGAGCCGCACGTTGTTCTGGCGCAGGCCGACAAAGGCGGCGGCGCGCCGCACCTCCATATAGGCGTTGACCGCGCGCAGCAGGACCTGCTGCTCGACCGAGACAAGGGTCTCGCGCGTGGCCAGGACCGTCTCCTTGGCCGCGTCGATGGCAAGCTGGTTCCGCCCGAAATCGTAGAGCGTCAGATCGGCGGACAGGCTGGCCGAGGCCGTGAGGTTCTGGCCCACCGTCGGCGTGACATAGGTCGAGCCCACCGCGTAGGAGATCGCCGGACGGGTCGCGGCCACGGCCTGGGCCACGTCTTCGTCGGCGGCCCGCAACAGCGCGCGGTTCTGTTCCAGCAGCCCGCTTTGCCGGTAGGCGGAGATCAGCGCGTCGGTCAGCGTCTCGGCCGCCGCCGCGACGGGCGAAAGCGCCAGCCCCATTCCGATCGCCGCCGCTGCCGCTAGGGTTCGTCCTGTCTTGACCTGCATCTTGCCACCTCGTCGGCGCGGCCTGCCGCGCATGTTATGACTTGTTGTTAAAAAGCGAAAACCCTCTTGCGGGCAAAACCGGGAAGCACCGGCGCGGCCGCGTTGAACGCGAAGCGCCAGGTCACGTGGCCGTCGAGCTTCCAGCCCAGGCGGGCGACGCCAAGCGCGCCCTCCATGAACAGGCAGGCGATCCGGCCGCCTTCGGCCAGCTGATCGGTCAGGGCCTGCGGCACCTCTTCCACGCCCCCCTGGACGATGATCGCATCATAGGGGCCGTGTTCGGGCGCGCCGGCGGTCAGGGGCGCGACCACGACGGCGGCGTTGTCCGCCCCGATCTCGGCCAGCGCGGCTTCGGCTTCGCGCGCCATCGCCGGGTCCTCTTCGACGGCGACCACAGCTTCGGCCAGCCGCGACAGGATCGCGGTCGAATAGCCATGGGCCGGCGCCACATCCAGGACCAGGTCGTCGGGCTGGACATCCAGGCCGTCCAGCATCTTGGCCAGCGTGCGCGGCTCGAGGACGACACGGTTCTCGCCCAGATCCAGATTTTCACCCAGATACGCCAGTTCGCGCTTGCCGGAGGGCACGAAGTCTTCGCGCGGAACCTCCAGCATCGCCTTGATGATCGGAAACTTGGTCACGTCGGCGGGGCGGACCTGGGTGTCCACCATTACCGTCCGGCGCCGGGCATAGTCTGTCATGGACTGAACTCTTCCGTTCACAACGGTCTGGATCCGGTGTGCCACAGTCGCCCGCGCACGGCAACAGGCCGCCCCGCTGACAACCCGTGCCTGCGTCCGCCGCACAACAGCCCGCTTTCTGCCGCGAAGCCCCTATCTAGCGTCCGATGGCATAGGCCTGCATCAGGCGCGGCGTGGCGGCCGCCCGCAGCAGGCCGTCGGTTTCGCGGCTCGCCGCGACCAGGCGCCCGACGCTCCACGGCTCGGCCACCTCGACCTCGTGCCCCCGCGCGCGGAGATCCGCGATCACCGCGTCGCCCAGGGCCGGCTCGACCATCAGATGCGCGGGACGGGCCACATGCGGGTAGAACGACGGCTGGAAATGGCCGGTATGGAACAGCGGCGCGTCGATCCCCTCCTGCAGGTTCATCCCGTGATGCACCAGCCGCAGGAAGAGGATGAGCTGCCACTGGTCCTGCTGGTCCCCGCCCGGCGTGCCGAAGGCCAGGGTCGGGCGCCCCTCGAAGGATGCCATCGAGGGCGACAGCGTCGTCCGGGGGCGCCGGCCCGGGGCCAGCGACCTCGGCAGCCCCTCTTCCAGCCAGAACATCTGCGCCCGGCTGTTCAGGGGCATTCCCAGCCCCGGCACCACCGGCGACGATTGCAGCCAGCCGCCCGACGGGGTGGTCGAGACCATGTTGCCCCACCGGTCGATCACGTCGATATGCACGGTGTCGCCGCGTTTCTCGGTCAGATGGGCCATGGTGGGTTCGCCCGCCCCCACGGCATCGCCGGCGCCGCGAAGCTGCGCCGCGCGGCGCACCGCCGCCTCGGCCCAGTGGTCCAGCCCCGGGATCCGGCCGGGCCGCTGCTCGCGCGAGGCGGTTCCGGACAGCAGCGCCCGGCGCTGATCGGCATAGTCGCGCGACAGCAGGGTCGCGACGGGAATGTCCGAGAAATCGGGATCGCCGTAATAGGCTTCGCGGTCGGCGAAGGACAGCTTCATCGTCTCGGTGACCGTGTGGACGAAATCGGCCCCGACCGGGTCCATCCGGTCGATCCCCGTGCCCTCCAGGATGCGCAGCGACTGAAGCAGGCTGGGCCCCTGGCTCCAGGGTCCGGCCTTGAACACCTCCCATCCGTGGTAATCGACGGAAAGCGGATCTTCGTATCCGGCGGTCCAGTCGGCCATGTCCTGCCCCGTCAGCACCCCCTTGCGGCGCGCCCCGGCGGCATCCATGACGCAGGCATCGCGCAGGTAGGAATCGATGCGCTCGGCCACGAACCCCTCGTAGAAGGTGCGGCGCGCCGCCTCGATCTGCGCCTCGCGCCCGCCATCCGCGGCCTCGGCCTCGTCCAGCAGCCTTTCCCATGTCGCGGCCAGATCGGGGTTGCGGAACAGCGCCCACGGTTCGGGCGCCGCGCCGCCGGGCATCCATGTCGCGGCCGAGGTCGGCCATTCGTCGCGGAAGAAATCGGCGAGCCCCGCAATGGTGGCGGCCACGCGCGGCAGAACCGGGTGCCCCGCTCGCGCATAGTGGATCGCCGGTTCCAGGATGTCGCGCAGGGGCAGGCGCCCGTGGTCCTTCAGCACCAGCATCCAGGCGCCGAAGGCGCCGGGCACCACCGTCGCCAGCAGCCCCGAACCCGGGATCAGATCCAGCCCTTCGGACCGGTAATGATCGATGCTCGCCCCGGCCGGCGCCACGCCCTGTCCGCAGACCACCCGCGGCCGGTCCTCATCGGCCAGCCGGATCAGCATCGGCATGTCGCCCAGGGGGCCGTTCAGATGCGGCTCGACCACATGCAGAACGAAGGCCGTGGCGGCGGCCGCGTCGAAGGCGTTGCCGCCCCGCTCCAGCATGGCCATCCCCACGGCCGAGGCGATCCAGTGGGTCGAGGCGACGACGCCGAATGTTCCCTTGATCTCGGGCCGCGTGGTAAACGTCATGTGTCTGTCCGTTCCTTGGATGTCTGCTTGTTGTCTCGTGGCTAGTGGTCGCGCGGATCCAGCGCGTCGCGCAGCCCGTCGCCCAGTAGGTTGAAGCCCAGCACCACCAGAAAGATCGCAAGCCCCGGCCACATCGCCATCCAGGGCGCCTGTTCCAGAAAGTTCTTGGCGGTGTTCAGCATCGAGCCCCAGGACGGGGCCGGCGGCTGCTGGCCCAGCCCCAGAAAGGACAGCGACGCTTCGGCGATGATGGCCGTGGCGATGGTCAGCGTCGCCTGCACCAGGATCGGCGGAAAGATGTTGGGCAGGATATAGCGCCAGATCAGCGCCAGATGCCCCACGCCGACGGCCTGGGCGCTTTCCACGTAATCCTCGGTCATCACGCTCAGCGTCTGACCCCGGGCCAGCCGGATGAAGATCGGCATGGCCGACAGGCCGATGGCGATCATCGCGTTGCTGAGCGAGGGCCCCAGAAAGGCCGCCAGCGCGATGGCCAGGATCAGGAACGGCGCCGCCAGAAGCGCCTCGGTCAGGCGCGAGATCGCGGCGTCGGTCCAGCCGCGCCGATACCCCGCCACCACCCCGAGCGGCACGCCCAGAAGCACCGCGATCGTGACCGAGACCACCCCCGCCAGCAGCGAGGCCTGCGCCCCCCAGACCATCCGCGACAGCACGTCCCGGCCGATCTCGTCCGTGCCGAAGGGATGCGCCAGCGAGGGCGGCTTGCGCACGGCCATCCAGTCGGTGGCGGCCGGTCCCGGCAGCGGCAGAAGCGGCGCCAGAAGCGCGACCAGGACGAAGAAGACGACGATCACCAGCCCGACCAGCGCAGCGGGCGAGCGGCGCAGCTTGCGCCAGACCCGGCTTTGGCGGCGGGCGGGCAGCGGATCGGCGGCGGGGGCGATCGAGACGCTCATCCCGCCATAGCCGGCGCGCGGGATCTGCTGGGTCGCGGGCTGTGTCATGCGTCCCTCATGCGCGGGTTCAGAAGCCGGTATGCGGCATCGGCCAGAATGTTCATAGCCATGAAGGCGATGCCCGTGCACAGCACGATCCCCTGCACCACCGCATAATCGCGGGTGAAAACGGCATCGACCACCAGCTTGCCGAAGCCGGGGATGGTGAAGATCTGTTCCGTCAGAACCGCCCCGGCCAGCAACTCGCCGAACAGAAGCGTCGTGACAGTGACGATGGGCACCAGCGCGTTGCGCAGCGCGTGCTTGGTCAGCACCGTGCGTTCGGCCATCCCCTTGGCCCGCGCCGTCCGCACATAGTCGGATTGCAGAACGCTCAGCATCGCCGAACGGGTGTGCCGCATCAACGTCGCCGCCAGCGCCGTGCCGAGGACCAGTGCGGGCATGAGCATCGTTTCGAGCGATCTGAGCGGGTCGTCCGTGAACGGCGCATAGCCCGATGCGGGCAGCCAGCCCAGATTGACCGAGGCCAGCAGGATCAGCATGATCCCCAGCCAGAAATTGGGGATCGACAGCCCCGACAGCGCCACGACATTGGCAACCCAGTCGATCCACGTCCCCTTCCGATAGGCCGACAGGACCCCGGCGGGGATGCCGATGACCAGCGCCACGATCAGCGCCATGACCGATAGCTGGATGGTGACCGGCAGCTTTTCGGCGATCAGGTCCAGAACCGGCTGCCGGGTGCGCAGGGAGATGCCGAGATCCCCCTGCAGCGCATTCCCGATCCAGTGGAAATACTGCACGTAGAGCGGATCGTTCAGGCGATACTTCTCGCGCAGGAAGGCCAGCATCTCGGGCGTGCGATCCTCGCCGGCCATGACGAGCACCGGATCGCCCGGCAGCAGTTTCTGCATCCCGAACACGAAGATCGAGATCAGGATGATCGTCGGGATGGCGATCAGGATACGGCGTCCGAGAAACGACAGCATGTCAGGCGCTCCGGCAGGTCGGGAACGGGGGGCGGCCGCAACCGCCCCCGGGATGGATCATTCGGCGAAGCTCACGCCCTTGAGACGGATCATCCCGTCGGGATAGGGGGTGAAACCCTCGATCTTCTTGTCGAGCGCCCAGATCCAGACCTGGTGGTAAAGGTAGACGATCGGCCCTTCCTCATCGAGGATGTTCAGCGCGGCGTCGTAGTCTCCCTTGCGCTTGGCGTTGTCCGTCGACACCCGCGCGTCGTTCAGCAGCTTGTCCACCTCTTCGTTCGAATAGCCGGCATCGTTCAGCCCGCCACCCGTTGTCACGAATTGGTGGATGTTGCCGTCGGGATCGACCCGCCCGGACCAGCCGATCTGACTGGCCTGGTAATCCCCCGCCGTCTGGTCGGAAAGCTGGGTGGCGAATTCCTTGGCGGTGATGTTGACGGTGATGCCCGCCTCGGCCGCCATGGCCTGGATCACCTGCATCAGGCGCAGCGTCTCGGGATTGTTGGTCGCCTGGATCTCGATCGTGGCATTGCCCTCCTGCCCCGCCTCGGCGATCAGCGCCTTGGCGGCTTCGACATCGCGCGCGGGGATCGGCACATCCTTGTTGTACCACGGCGAATTGGGCGGGAACGGCTGGTTTCCGGGGGCAAAGGCGCCTTCGAACACGACCTGGTTGATCACCTCGCGGTCCAGCGCCAGCGACAGCGCCTTGCGCATCCGCGCATCCTGGCCGAACGGATTGTCCGCCTTGTCGCCGTTGCCGACATTGAAGGTGATCCCCTGGTAGCCAAGCGAGGTGGCCGAGGCGACCTCGAGCCCGTCATCGCTTTCGACCGAGGGCAGATCGGTCGCCGGAAGCCGTTCGAGCATGTCCAGATCGCCGGCGCGCAGGTTGGCCAGCCGCACCGTGCCATCGGGGATGGGCAGATAGGTGACGGCATCGAAGTCGAAATCGTCGGCCTGCCAGTAATCGGCGAACTTCTCGAGCTGGATACGGTCCTGCTGGACCCGGTTGACGAACTTGTAGGGGCCCGAGCAGACCGGGTTCAGGCCGAAATCGGCGCCCGCTTCCTCGGCCGCCTTGGGCGAGATCATCATTCCGGCCCGGTCGGCGAACTGGGCGATCAGCGTTGCATCGGGCGCCGTCAGCGTGAACTTCACCGTCAGATCGTCCACCGCCTCGGCCGAGGCGATCGACTTGACCTCGGATTTGCGGCGGCTTTCGTCCAGGTTCTGGCTGCGGTCGATATTGGCGACCACCGCCTCGGCGTCGAAGGGGGTGCCGTCGTGGAAGACGACGCCCTCGCGCAGGTTCATCGTCAGCTCCATCCCGTCCTCGGACCAGGTCCAGTCGGTGGCGAGCTGCGGCACGATCTCAAGCTCGGGCGTGATATCGACCAGCTTGTCGCAGAGCGAGGCATAGACGATCCGTCCCACGAAGGTGCGCGAGATATCGGGGTCCAGCACGTCGGGATCCTCGGCCAGGCCGATGCGCAGCTCGGCCGCCTGCGCCCAGGACGCGCCCAGCCCGAGGGCAAGCGCGAGGGCAAGCGTGTGTTTGGCGGACATGGGTGGTTCTCCTCTGTTGAACTCAGTCGGGGGTGGCAACCGCGTGCCGCGCTTCTTCGGCGCGGGCGTCGCGATATAGGCGGAACCGGTCTGCGGCCCGGGGGGTGCGGACGTTCAGCGCGGGCGGCAGCCCGGCCAGCGCCAGCTCGTCGGCACGGTGGCAGGCGACGCGGCGCGCGCCGCCCGCCTCCCCCGACAGCGCGGGCCGTTCGCTGCGGCATCGCTCGACCGCATAGGGGCAGCGGGGATGGAACCGGCAGCCGGACGGCGGTGAAATGGGGTTGGGCGGATCGCCCGTGATGGTGGCGCGCATCTTCTTGGGCCCGACGGCCGGAACGGGGATCGCCGCGATCAGCGCCTCGGTATAGGGGTGCAGCGGCCGGGCGAACAGCGCGTCGGCCGGCCCCGTCTCGACCACCTCGCCCAGATACATCACCGCCACCCGGTCGGACATGTGCCGGATCACCGCCAGGTCGTGGGCGATGACGATCAGGGTCAGGCCGAATTCCTCTTTCAGGTCCTGGAGGATGTTCACGACCTGGGCCTGGATCGACACGTCCAGCGCGCTGACGGGTTCGTCGCCGATCACCAGCTTCGGCCCCGAGGCGAGCGCCCGCGCGATCCCGATCCGCTGCCGCTGCCCGCCCGAG
>Ga0189283_10316_pt1 | contig 18783 bp, 15 predicted proteins | sample N26C4minimetaG_FD_130320 | JGI IMG/M metagenome (GOLD analysis project Ga0189283, IMG submission 130320) | Marine microbial communities from the Costa Rica Dome - N26 C4 mini metaG | ecosystem: Environmental > Aquatic > Marine > Oceanic > Photic zone | place: Costa Rica: the Eastern Pacific...
CAGGGCGCACTACCAGCGATAGCCCGCGCCCACGCGCCCAGTCCGTGACGCCCGGAAGGATGTCTGTAAACGCAAACCTGCCGCGCGCATTGGCGGCCGGCATCCATCTTAGCGCGGCGCCGGCACGAAGCAGATGCCAGGTTGCCGTGACCTTGCCCCCGGATTCCTCCAGCACCCGCGCAAGCGCATATTGCGCCGTAACGGCGCTGCGGTGCGTTCGGCCAAAATCGCTGCGCCAGAGCGCGCGCAGCAGTTCGGCAAGGTCGTCATCGGAAAGCATACCTGCTTGAAAAGCATCAAAAATCGCAACCGGAACTAGAGGCAAAAGAACTTCGTCCCGCAGCAGGGCGTTCCATTCGCTTTGCACCGAACCGGGAGCGTCATTCGAAGCATCGAAACCCTCGATGAACCGGCGGCCCGAATCGACGAAGAAATAGCCATGCAGCATCAAACGCACACGAGCCCGATCTGACTGAAGCCTGGCCGCGTTTGCGACTGGCAGAAAGACCGCCCAATCAACCAAGGTTTCCGTGCCGCTGGCTTGGTCGGTCAGGACGACCGCAGCATGCACCTCGGCCTTTTCTGGCAGTATCTCCTCACCAATTTCAGTGAAGACCGGAGATTGCGGCCAACGCTCTGAGTTCCGCAGCGCGTCGAGCTTGCCTTGCGCACCGGAAACCTCGCGCCCGACATAGGTTGATGCCGCGGCACCTTGCTCGGTTATCGTTCCCCTGAAACCGAGTGACCGCAGTTCGCCGGCAGGATCGAAGCCCCGCATCCGCTGCGCGTCCGGGGTGCGGCGCAGCCCGACGATCTGCGTAGCATCCTGCCAAAGCTCGATCCGGTTGAGATGACGCAACCCGGCCAGCGTCAGATGCAGTTCGGCGCGGTTTTCAATAAATCCCGAGATCAGATCCTCGATCTGTGGTCGGTTGTCGATGAAGGTGAGTTTCGGCGCGGGCAGAATGTCGTCATGGCGCAAAGGAAGCCAGAGCAGCAAGCCCCGTTCGATCCCCGAACATGCAGTATGTAACTTGGCCAGATCCTGTGTGCCGATAATTTCCCATGTCGTGGCCTTGGTGTTTTCGATCACACCCAGACATGGGTTCCCAACTTCGGAAAAAGCCGTCGAGTGACCGAAGGCATGCACGATGAAGGCGTCGCAAAGATGAAAAACCGCCTTCTGGCCAAACCCAAAACGGCCGATGGTACCTGAATCATCACCCTTGGCGCTGTCGGCAAAGGACAGGATTCCCCGACCGTCCCTCTCAGTAAACGAGCCATCGTTGGCGACCAGCAAACCGGGGACCCGCAAGAGCGGGTTATCCGCGTCCGGCCAGCCCTCATGCGCGACGAAACGGATTATTCCAGCCTTCGCATCCTCGGCGTTCTGGATAAGTTCCTTGAGCACCGGAAACCCCGAGGAGTACCGGTCTTTGAGGTTGGCCTGGATCTGCCGAAATATTGCGCGCGGCGGGGTGGTCAGATTGGACATGGCTTCCTTGCGTTCTGGGCGGTGGGCAAGATTTACGGACGGGTCATCGAGCGCATAAGAGGCCAGTAAGTTCGCGAGAAAAAGGAAGTATCATCGAGATTTCGACTTTCAGAAATTGTGCGAAGGTGGCGAAAAGGAGGGAGCAAGGCAGTCATGGGAAGGCACCAACTGTCCTTCATGCGGCAGGAATTCGAGGACTAGCTGTCGAAGATGGTCTTTGTGAGCCAACTGCTTTCCTGCGAGATCTTGTGTCGCCACGATCAGCGTCTCCTCTGCACCTTTCATCGCGATCGAATATCGCCGCCGGATCGGCTTGGGAGGCAAGTCTGCATGATGCGGGTAGAGCAACATGACGTTCGGGCAGTCATAGAGCCTCCCGTAGGCCATGAGCTGGTAGACGTCTGCCTGGCTAACGCCCTGCTTTGGATCGTCGATCCGCGGCGTCATGCGCTTCCACTTTGTGTCGATGATAAGCACTATCTTCTCGCCCTGCCGGACGATGAAGTCCGGCCTTGTGCGGAAGCGGCCGGTCTCGCCCTCGTAGAGACAATCCCGATGGCCGCCTTGCGACGACACACGGAAGCCCGTGCCGGCCAGAGCACGCGACAGAGTCCGTTCGATGTATGCTTCGAACAAGACGTTCATCTCGAAGAGCAATGCGTGACCGTCGATGGTCCCCGCGCTCGTCTGCTGGTGCCGGTCCGATAGAAAGAGGCGAGCGAGAGACAGGAGATCCCGCCAACGACGATTGGTGCGGTCTAGAACGATGCGGTCCCAGCGGAAGGCGTTTGGAGGAACTTCGGCTACGTCGGCGTACACGAAGCTCAGCTCGCGCAGGGCGCGCTGGTTGTCTAATGCGCCAGATAGGCGCGACAGCTTGCTGACCGCCGCCCGCATAACCTGATTCAGAGCGATGTCGGGCGAAATGGCATCGAAACGGCATGCGAGTTTTTGTGGCGAGACCGCGAGCGTCGAGAACTGCCGTGTCACGTCCAGGCGTCCCCGCAGCGCAGGCAAGTCGTCTTCGTGTTCAAGGTAATGGCGCGGCATCCCCTGCCGGACCGCGTCGGTGAGCTTCGCACAGAATAGACGGATCAGAAGTTCGAGCACGGTCTCGCGCTGCCAGCCGAGTTGCGTCATCGCGCCGGCTTCGATTGGCAGATCGTAGGTCACCGCAAGCATGTGGATGAGGCGCTGCCGGAGCACCGCATCCGACACCCCGCTCTCGCCGCCCCCCTCGATCTTTGGCAGGATCTCCAGCTGGCAGCCGGGGGTGGCAATAACGCCGACGACGCCACGTGCGCGGAGACTCTTCCGCCCGTGCTCCAGCACGCCCTCGCCCCCGCGACCGGAGAAGGTCGACGTCCTCGCAACCGCGGCAAGCCGGTCTGCTTGCGTCTCCGGGATCTCGCTGTCGCCGGACCCGTAGGCGATACGCTCCCACTCGCGGATCGTGCGGCGGATCATGGCCCGACCAACTTGCTGTAGTCGAAGCCTTCATCGACGGATCGGACCTGCCAGCGAAACCGGGCGACAGCATCGCCGTCCTCGAGGCCCGGAGGCGGTTTCAGGATCGTACGTTTGAGAAAGCCACCGGTGATCGAACTTTCGCCCGGTTCCAGGTCGCCAAGCACCGCCGCGATCTTTGCCCAGTCTTCGAAAAAGTATTCCGCGAGGAGCGGGATTACCTTGTGGCGCATGACCTCGTCGACATCTGCTCGCGAACTGCACGCAGTGAAGTAGGCGTGTCCAATCTGGTGTTCGCGGTCGTAGAGATACTCGATCCGCTCGTTGATGGTGGTGAGCAGTCGCGGCAGGTCGATCCCGCATTTCTCGGCAGCGTCTTTGAGGATTGATGCGTCGGGCATCATCTCACGGAAGGTGAACCGGCGCCGGAGTGCTGTGTCGAGAAGCGCGATCGACCGGTCGGCGGTATTCATCGTGCCGAGGATGTGCAGGTTGGACGGCACACCGAACTCGTCCCCGGAATAGGGCAAGCGGAGCCGCACCGCATTCGGCTGATTGAGCCGCTTGTCGGCCTCGAGAAGGGTGATCAGTTCGCCGAAGACCTTGGAGATGTTCGCACGGTTGATCTCGTCGATAATCAGGACGAACTGATCGGGTTCGCCACCCCCGTCGCTCCTCTGGCTGTTCATGTAGCGCTCAAGAGCAGGAATATTGAACTCGCTGTCGTAGAGCAGATAGATCGACTGCTGCATGAAGCCGCGGCTGTAGATCTCGCTGACCGGTACCCCGTCACGATCCACCCAAAGCCATCGCACCGCGCGCCGGTGGGCATAGCCCCCTTCCGGCCGTGGCTTGAACTCGTAGTCGCCGACGAACTCCCCAATGGCACGGAACTGCTGGTTTCCCTTCGACACGATCACGATGTCGCCTTGCCGGACCCAGTTCCGGAAGCGGAAGGGCATCTGAATCCATCCGGATCTAGCATCTATGTCGCCGCCGTCTCGATGGTCCTTGCAGGCCTCAAAGATCGCCTCACGGCTGGCGTACTTCTCATCGCTCCAGTCGATGTCGTCGAAGCCGAGGAGCGTGTAGCCGCCCTTTATCGATTCCTCGAACAAGTGCGCGTCCTCGGGGTTGTTCGCTTCGCCGATCGACATCTTGAAGACCTGGCGGCCCTCCAGCCTGATCATGTCATCGCCAGATGAGCGCCCACGGCTGGTCTCCGCGCGCTTCGCGATCCGCCTGAATATCCCGTGGACCGTTTCGAGCCGGAAGCCGGCCGACTCCGCCTCACCTTCGCCGTCCGCTCCGGTCATGGGCTGCCGACCTTCGACGAAATCTTCGTAGGACATCGACTGGTGGAATGTGACGAACTCGATGCGCCCTGCCGCCACGAGCCTCTGGTAGACCGCCATGAGCTCGGCACGATCCTGCGGCACCGGCTCGCCACACAGCCGCACTGCCTCCGCCGCTGTGGTGAAGGTCTTCCCGGTCCCTGGCGGCCCATAAAGGATGAGGTTGGTTGCGGACGCCGATATCGTCGTGCTCGCTTGGTCCATTGTGTCCGCTTCCGATTTAGATCCAAGTTGGTAGGTAAATGTTGTTGAGCTGCTAGGATTCGGCTCTGAAATCACGGGCGGCGGCACCGTCGCAAGCTGCTGAAGCTTCTCGCCACCGAGAGTTTGGCAGATATTTGGGAAAGCGTTCTTCAGCCCCATTGCGCTGGCGACGTCTCCAGCACGGATCGTCACAGTCTTCAGGCGTTTCTCCCGAGCCGGCTCGATAAAGTAATTGAGTGCGCATAGCCTGATGCGATCAGCGCCTGAAATTAGGTGCTCGTATCGTTCGGGCGCTTGAACAGGCTCATCCGCCTGATCAACGATAATGAACCCGGAGTTGTGAAGCCTGGCTGCCGCGTCAGCTTTTTGGCCCCAACCACCATTCAGCTCAGTCTTCTTCAGGAGGTATCCCACGAGCGGCTTGCTGGGGAAGACGCGATTCCCACGCTCGCGGCTGGATCGCACCCAGTAGTCCCGTGGATCGCCGAAGTGGCGGAATATTTCGCTGTCTTCGCCATACTTTCTGTAGCGATCGAAAGCATCCATTGCCGCTTCAACCTGCACGCGCGTGAATGGTTTTTTTCCTGGCGCATCTTTGTCTTGAAGATATCTTTCAAGCAGTTTTTCAATTTGATCTTGATTGCGTACCACCAATACCTGCTGCAGCCCCTCCGCGAGAGCACCAGCCTCCTTTACCTTCAGTCCGGTCGTAGCAAGCTGCTGGCCCGTAGCTTCAGCGCCAATTTCGCCCAGCCAATCGTCCCAGATCACATCGTACCCTTTTGGCCGCCGCTCCAAGACAAGTTTTGCGGGGTCGGACTCGGGTATTACGGCGAGGACTCGCTCGTTCGAGGTTCGATAAATGACGGCTTTCGTGCGACCAGGTTTGCTTAGCCGCTCGAGCTTGCCAGTGGATGCAAGTCTGTCCAAGAATTCTTCTGCTTGTCTGCCGTTCAATGATACAAGTCCTACTGGTTGCTTTTTGGAATCCACGCTTCGAGGGCACAGAGCGTATTCACCAACTGCATCTGTTCGACCGTCTCGCATTTTGCCTCGCGCAGACGCGGTGCGCCGAAGACCAGCGCCAGGCCCTTGGCGCGCGAGACAGCCACGTTGATGCGGTTGAGGGAGAACAGGAAGTCCATCCCGCGCGGCGTTTCCTCGGCTGATGAGGCCGTCATGGAGACGAGGCAGACCGGCGCCTCCTGTCCTTGGAACTTGTCGACCGTGCCGACGCGGATGCCGGGCGGCAGCGCGTCGCGAAGGGCGTTCACCTGCGCGTTGTAGGGGGCGACGACGATGATGTCTGTCTCGCGCATGGGGCGGTGTGTGCCGTCCTTCTCCGTCCATTCGCCTTGCAGAAGATCGGTGACCGCGGCCTGGATCGCGGCGACCTCCACGGTCGAGACCTGCGCATTGCCCTCATGCGCGACCGGCACCCAGAAGGCCCCCGCCTCGGGGAACCGGGTGCCTCTGACGAGCTGGCGTGCCGTATCGGGGTGGCTGGTCAGCCGACCCTCGTAGACCTGCTCCGAGATGAAGCGGCAGACCTCAGGATTCATGCGCCGCGAGACAGGAAGGAAGATGCCGCGGTCCGGCGGGATCGTCGCGTGATCGCCCAGCATCCAGTCGAGGCATGAGAGGTTCGCAGGCTCGGGGTGCGCGCCCTGGATGACCTGCGGCAGCTGACGCGGATCGCCGACCAGCACGATGTTGCGCGCAGCGCGCCCCATGGCGACCATATTTGCAAGGCCGACTTGTCCAGCCTCGTCAACGAAGAGCCAGTCCAGAGACTGTTCGAGCTCCGGGCGCGAGAAGAAGAACGCAGTTCCGCCAACGACATGGGCCTCTGTCAGCGCAGGGTCATCATTGGACGTGGCGCGGGTGATGCCGGCGAAGCCCTCGGGATAGCCATCGTCTTCACCACTCACCTTGTGAGCGAGCTCGGCGTTCTCCAATGTGATGTCCGGGTCGTTGTCTTCCAGCGCAAGAAGACACCCCATCAGCACATTGCGAATGGCCTCGTGGCTGTTCGAGGCCACGCCGACGCGGTACCCTTGCCGTACGAGCGACAGGATCGCCCGCGCCGTGACATAGGTCTTCCCGGTGCCTGGCGGCCCCTGGATCGGTAGCACGGTGCCGTCCATGGCGCCCACCGCCGCGATCGTCCCGGCCACAGGATCAGCGCCATCCAGCAGGTCGGGTTTCGGGCCAGTTGTTAGGCGCGGCGCTGCGCGGGACACGAGGTCGTCGATTGCGGTAAACCGGCGCGGCCCGCATTGATCCGCGATAACGTCACGCAATGCCGCGGCGATGACGCCGGTATTGAGCGGCCAGTCCGGGTGCAGCGTGAGACGCTCGCCCAGCAGGTGCGCTTTCTTTTGTCCTGCCTTGAGAGTGATCTCTCGCCTCGTCCGGTCGAGAGCCGCAATGTCAATGGTGGCAGGCGGTCCGTCGACGACTGGCACAGTCGCCTTCTTGCCGCCCCGCAGCTTCGTCTCCTGGGGCGGGAACCGATAGGTTCGCGCCATGGATCGCTTCTCCGGTTCCGCCGGCCCGAGAGCCTCGAGCCCGGCAAGCGCGTCGAGGTCGTCGATCAACTCGTCCTCGTCCTTCCCAGCGCTGTCGAACACGGCCCATTGCGCGGGTTTCGCCTCACGCTTGTGGAACATTCCGAAGTTGAAAAGCATCTGCTGGCGCTTGTCGGGCAGACCGGATGCGGCCAGCATGGCACGCAGTTCTGCGGCGTCGGCATCCTCCGCCTCTTCCTTGTCGCCCGCATCCTCGGCCAGACGCGGCCAAGGGCCTTCGGGCCGGATGCCGACCAGCCAATCACGGAGTTCTTCGGTGGAGATGCAGTCGATGCGGTTGTACTCCTCGATCTCGTCGAGGATCTGCTGCTCGCCTGTCTCGCGCCAGCGTTCGTAGGCGACCACTGACCCGCCTGCCGTCTTCACTTCGCCTTCGCGCTTTCGGTCATAGAAGGCTTCCATCGACTTGATGGAATAGTTCGCCTCCGAGCAGATCAGTCCGCCGCGCACAACGGCGTAGAGATCGACGAACCGGCGCTCGCGCAGGAGCCGGTCGAGGAACGCCTCGCCGATCCCGTATTTCGTGGTCAGCCGACGCAGCGCGGTGACCTCGTAAGGCGCATAGTGGTAGATCCGCGCATCCGGGTAAGCGTCAAGCCGCGCGCGGAAGAACGCCATTAGCTCCGACAGGGCCTCCGCCTCGGCCTCATGGTCATGCGCCCAGAACGAGTGGAACTGCCCGTCGCACCACACGCCGTGAAGGTATTCGAGGCCGCCTTCGTAATGCGGATCCCCCTCGATGTCGTAGAAGATGTCGCCTAGCGCCGGCGCGGGTAGCAGGTCGAAGCCCTTTCCCGGCTCGGGCGCGCGCAATTCGTAAGCAGGCCCCCCCGTCTTGCGGGCATGTTGAAGCCGGGCCTGGGTGACGAGCTTTGCCCGCGTGGTCTCGGCCATACCGCGAGGGGGGTGGTCGAGGCGAGCCAACGCCTCCATCGTCGTGATTCCCGCCGCTTCGAGCTTCTTCACCTGTCCGCGGCTGATACCCGCCACATTGAAGAGGCTGTCCTCGGCGGCCCACCCACTTTCACAATGATCGGCCCAGCGGCATAGCGCGCAGTCGGTGCAGGGGACGGGGCGCGTGGGCGAAGGGTTAGCCACGAACGCCTCGAGCCGTGCCCGCGCACCGCGTGCATAGTGCGCGTAATCTGCGAGGCGCAGGGTTGCGCGCTCCCCCGAGCCGAGCTCGACATGGGCGAATTCGGGCGCGACCCCCTGAATCTCGGCCAAGAGGTCTGAGTAGAGCACGAGCTGAAGGACGTGTTTCGGATGGGGCCGACGCTTCAGCTTGGTGTCGGCGACCTCGTAGCTGAAGGGCCCGAGCGCCGAGGGACGCTCAACGCGCTCCAGGAAATCCGACCAGCCACCCCAGTTGCCCGACAGGAACGCGCCCTGAAAGACCACCTCCGCACCTTCGGTCAGCGCCACGCGCGTGGCCTCCGCATCGCCCGCCAGATCGCCGCGCGGGATCTCGACCACGGACCTGCCAGAAACCTTCAAACGCTCCAGATGCGCGGCCTCATGCGCGTCGCCCTGCTTCTGCAGAAGCGCAGCATCCTCGCTGTCCTCGCTCGGCTCCGGGCCTTCGCCGTGCAGGCGCATGAGATCGAGCGTCGTCGCATGGGCGCAGCCCATGAACCGCATCAGATCGCTGGCCGAAAAGAGAAAGGTGCCGCCGATTTCCCGCATGGGCTCCTTCAATCGTCAATGAGCGCAACCCGAACCGCGGAAAACGTCTCCTGATTGCAGCTTCTTAAATCACCCCTGTGGGTGTCAATAACTGTCGGCCCTTACGAAGGTCCGGCGCCTGGAGGCCGTGCGGACAGCTGCGCCTCAAGCCATCTTGGCGTTTCCGCTACGGACGATCCGGAGGCTCTGCGGAGAAATCAGCGAAGTTCGCTTCCCCTTCGCCCCCATCCACAGAGAGAAGCCTTTCTCGATCAGTTCCGCAGCGTCATCGAGGGTCTTCGCATAAACGGTGTGTTCGGCGTAATGCTTGGCATTGCCATGGGCAGGATCGCCAAGGCGGTAACCTTTCGACGTGAAGTCTGGTTCTTCCACAACGCCTTCACGTGGAGAAACTCGTTCGATCCTGATCACACGCCCACTCATGGCCATCCATCTCCCTTTCGAAGCTTCTGTCTGCCTTTCGCCCGTTCCTCGGCAGCGGTGAGAGAATCAGGTCGACAGGCAACAGATACCTTCTTCAATGGTGTCAGAAATTGGCAGGCTGCGAGGCGCGCATGTCGTTTTCCAAGGCTCAAGACCTGTGAATAGCCCCGTGTTTCTTAGACGCCTTCGTGCCTCAGTTTCTGCTGCCGCTCGAACTCGAGGGGCGACAGCATTCCGTTTCGCGCGTGCTTGCGCTTGGGGTTGTAGAACATCTCGATGTAATCGAACACGTCCCGTCGGGCTTCCTCGCGCGTGCGATAGGTCCGGCGCCTGATCCGTTCGCGCTTGAGTAGGTTGAAGAAGCTCTCAGCGACGGCATTGTCATGGCAGTTGCCTCGACGGCTCATGGAGTGCTCGAGATCGTGGGCCCTCAGGAAAGTGAACCGCGCCGGGTCTGCCGGAGGCTCCAACTCCTGGTGAGATGAAGTATCACGAGCAAGATCACGAACAAGATTTCCCTGAAGTCCGCGAGTACGCGGAGCGGATGGTTCTCGACGGCGCCGGCCCGCACGACGCACCCTGTCAAGCGATCACGTCGAACGCCGTGAAGATCGGCTGCCCGAGCATCCGTTCCGCAAGATCACCGACCTGCCAGGCGACCTCGTCATCGAGAATGTCGATGTCGATCCCGACAAGGGGCCCCGTCCGCAGACCGATACCGTGGTCGGGAAATGAACGTGCCCAAAGATCTATCTGGGGCTCGTGAAGAGGGATCGTGGACCACCGCGACACCGCTGGCACCTTCTGGTCTGGACGGATCGGGATAGGCGCATAGCCATTCTCGAAGAGCGTCGCCGCGTGCTGCGCATAGCAGCCCACGCCAAGCGGGCCGCCACCGGCAGCCTGCCCGCGTTTGCTGATGTTCGGCGGAACGGAGGGAACTCCGCCCGCCATGCGCATCTACCGAAGCGGCTCGCGCCGGCGGCGCTCATACGCGAGCACCTCGGCGCGCGGGTAGAGAATCCGCCCGCCGATCCGCAGCCAGGCCGGTCCAGAACCCTCCTCGCGCCATCGCTGCAGCGTCCGCGGCGTCACGCGCCAATGCGCTGCAAGCTCCTTCTCCGTCATCCGCAAGGGAAGCGGGAAAGAGCTGTCACTTCCGGTCACGGGCGCTCCTCCCCCTCTGATGCTCCGTTGGTGGCGCGGGGAAACGGTCCTGCATCTGGACCAAGGTGCAGTTCCAGGAGGCGCAACATGCGGCCTCGCGGATGTCGGGCGCGGGCTCGGCGACGTAGATCGCCAGCAGCGGCATCCCGTCGGCATGAGCGCCGGCGTCCTCGATCTGGTAGGTGCGGTTGGGCTCGCAGATCTCGGTCAGTTCCCAGCGGCGATAGAGCCCCGGGAGACGCCTGAAATCCTCGAGCGACGGATCGGCAGTGCGGTTCATGCGTGTGTGCTTTCGGTTGGAGGGAAGGCGCTCGGGGCGCTCGAATGGGAAAAGCCACCGGCGGGACCGGATCGGGACATCGGGTCAGGTGAATTCCTCGAGGGCGTCGTGCAGCCGCCGCATCGCGCGCTGGTACCGCTTGCGGGCGGCGGCCTCGGTCAGCCCCAGTTCGGCTCCCGCCTCGGCCTGCGGGAAGCCCTCGATCGCCACGCGGATCACCAGCTGGGCGTCGTCGCCAAGCAGCTTCCGGATCGCGCCGTTCAGCCGTGCGTACCCGGTCGCGCCGATGCCGCTGTCGCCGCTGTCCGCCACCTCGTCGGGATCGGCGCCGCTGGCGAGATGTTCGCGCGCCTGGTCTCGCTGGCGCACGCGGATCGCCGGCACGCGGCTGATCCGCGAGTGGCAGGGCGTCGAGCATGCCGTCACGGTCACCGTGGACGGCTTCGAATGGCAGGGGCGGCCCTACAAGTCGCTCTCAGCCATCGCGCGCGCCATCACCGGGACGCGCTGGAATGGCTGGGTGTTCTTTGGCCTCAAGAACCGGAGGGCGCGGAGATGACGAAGCCCATCGTCCGAAAACAGCGCTGCGCGATCTACACCCGGAAGTCTTCTGAGGAAGGCCTTGAGCAGGAATTCAACAGCCTCCACGCCCAGCGCGAGGCCTGCGAAGCGTTCATCGCCAGCCAGCGGTCCGAGGGCTGGGTGCTGGTCCGCGATCAGTATGACGACGGCGGCATCTCGGGCGGCACGCTGGAGCGTCCCGGCCTGAAGCGGCTGATGGAGGACATCGAGGACGGGCTGGTCGACGTGGTCGTGGTCTACAAGATCGACCGCCTCAGCCGCTCGCTCGCCGACTTCGCCAAGCTGGTCGAGGTGTTCGATCGGAACGGCGTGACCTTCGTCTCGGTCACGCAAAGCTTCAACACAACCACGTCGATGGGCCGGCTGACGCTTAACATCCTGCTCTCGTTCGCCCAGTTCGAGCGGGAGGTCACGGCCGAGCGCATCCGCGACAAGGTCGCTGCCAGCCGCAAGAAGGGCATGTGGATGGGCGGAGTGCCGCCCTACGGCTACCGCGTCGAGAACAGGAAGCTGATGGTCGACCACGAAGCCGCGGCGCATGTCCGCTGGATCTTCGCCCGCTTTCTCGAGATCGGGTCGGGCACGGAGCTGGCCCGGGAGGTGGCAGAGCGCGGCATCCGCACGCCCCGCGGCAACCGGATCGACAAGAAGTACCTCTACCGGATGCTGAACAACCGCGCCTATATCGGGGAGGCGGTCCATAAGGGCGAGAGCTATCCCGGCGAGCATTCCGCGATCATCGACCGTGAGACTTGGGACCGCGTCCACGCCATCCTGCAGGAGAGCCCGCGCAAGCGTGCCGCGCGGACTCGGGCCGAGACGCCTGCGCTGCTGAAGGGCCTGCTGTTCGGTCCCGACGGTGCAGCCTTCTCGCCGACTCACACGCGGAAGGGCGGGCGGCTCTACCGCTATTATGTCAGCCAGACGGTGCTGAAGCACGGTGCCGGGGCGTGCCCGGTCGGCCGCGTGCCCGCAGGCGAGATCGAAGCTGCCGTCGTCGACCAGCTCCGCGCAGTGTTCCGCCAGCCTGAGATCGTGGCGGGGACGTGGAAGGCGGCGCGTGCCTACGCCGACGACATCTCCGAGGCCGACGCACGCGCGGCCTTGCAGCAGCTCGACCCGCTGTGGGACGAACTCTTCCCGGCCGAACGGGCCCGCATCGTGGCGCTGCTGGTCGAACGCGTCGACATCGGCGCGGACGGTCTCGGCGTCCGGCTTCGCGTATACAGGGTCTTGTAAGGGCCATAGACCGCTGGCGCATCTTGCCAGCGAAGACCGTTTCGCTTGACATAGATGATGCCGCTCAGCACCTTGCAATCGTCAGATCGGGCACGCCCTCGCGCTTTGGGAAAGAAGGGCTGAATGCGTCGCATCTGCTCCGCGCTCAGCCAGAAGTATCTTGTATTGCTCTGGTTCATGACCAGCATGAATCAGTCAACATGCTGGCGTGCAAGAAAGATTTATAGGGACTGACCCTAGGGTCTCAATCAAAAAACGTACGGAGTTTGAACGTGTTGGAAATCTGGTTGCCGCTTATTGGCGGCCTTGTCTTGCTGATTGCAGGCGGCGAACTGTTGGTGCGCGGGGCCGTGCAGGTCGCCACGGGCTTGGGCGTTTCGCCACTTGTCATTGGGTTAACGCTGGTGGGCTTCGGCACCTCGACGCCCGAGCTCGTAACGTCCGTGCAGGCCGCGCTTTCGGATGCGCCGGGGATCGCGTACGGCAACATCGTCGGTTCCAGCATCGCCAACATCCTGCTGATCGCGGGCATCGCGGCACTCCTGAGCCCGATTATCGTGGCGTCGTCGGCTCTCAAGCGCGACGGTCTGGTGATGCTGGCCGTGGCCGTGGCCTTCGCGGCAGCCGCTGCGGTGATGCCCATGGGGCGGGCCGTAGGCGCGGTCTTCATCCTTGCGCTCGTTGGGTACATCTTTCTTGCCTTCCGGCAAGAGCGCGCCGCCACCCCGGATCACGGAGCGGTCTACGACAAGAGCATCGCCTTGCAGGAGGTAGATCCCGCGCTCGCCCCTCCGGCGCCACCACAGGCGTCGCTCCTCGTCTCAGCCCTGATCGCCGTCGCCGGACTGGTGCTCGTCGTGTTCGGCGGCAAGTTCCTCGTCGACGGCGCCGTATCGCTCGCGCGTGGCTTCGGCATCTCAGAGACAGTGATCGGGCTGACCATCGTCGCGGTCGGCACCTCCATGCCGGAACTCGTCACCTCCATCGTCGCCGGGCTCAAAAAGCAGGGCGACGTGGCCTTCGGCAACATCGTCGGTTCGAACATCTACAACATCCTTGGCATCGGCGGCTTCACCGCGCTGATCGCGCCAGGCGTGGTCCCGGCCGAGATCGTGAGCTTCGACAACCTCGTGATGATCGGCGTCTCGCTGGCGCTGGTCGCCTTCGCCTGGACCGGGCGCAGGATCGCGCGATGGGAGGGCGCGGTCCTGCTCGCCGGCTACCTCGTCTATGTCTGGGCGATCTGGCCCTAAATCCAGGATAGCGGCGGCGGGCTCAGGCCGCCGCCTTCTGCACCAGAAGCTTGTCGATGCGCCGACCGTCCATATCGACCACCTCGACCCCCCAGCCTTGCAGGTCGATGCGCTGCCCCACTTCCGGCAACTGGCCCACTTCGTCGAGGACAAGTCCTGCAACTGTCTCGAAGTCGCGATCTTCGTCCAAGTCGAGCGAGAGCAGATCGGCGAACTCGTCGACCGGCATCCAGCCCGCGATCAGGTAGGATCCGTCGGCCCGCGTCGCAGGTCATACAGGAGGTCGGGTCTCGCCATTCCGTCGAGGGTGCGTGCGATCAATAAAAACAATGACTTAGACTGGAGAAGGTTCGACGTCAGGCCCATCCCCTCCGCCATTTGCCCCAGCGAAAGCGTGCTCCCCATCCGGCTGCGGCCGGATTTTTCCGTTGTTTTCGAGGGTTATGCGGGAGGGGCTGTTAACCGACCCTGCTGCCAGGAGTCCCCGAAGTGGTCTCTCTGGGCTGATATTCTCCGGACCTGTTGACTGCGCAGCTTTGGTGAAAAGCTTTCAAGCCTCTGTTCTATAGGCCCTTTTTTCCTGTGTCCGCGCGGACTCCGATCCCGGTTCCATTCGAGTGAAATGCCACTGGCGTCGAACTCCCTGATTTAGCGATCGCATTTCCGCAGGTCGTTGACCTGAGCTCCACGTTGTGACCATTCTGACCACAAATCAGGGAGGGGCCCATGAAGGCCGTGTCTGCCCGTGAGGCCAAGCATCACTTCGGCCAGCTGATCGACGAGGCGCGGGCCGAGCCCGTGGTGGTCGAGAAGCATGGGCGCCCGGTGGTCGTCGTCCTTGCGGTCGAGGAATACCTGCGGCTGACCGGCCGGACCGTGGAACCCTCCAACAAGAAACGAGAGGACGAGCGGTAGCGCATGCCGATACTGAACTGGCTGACACGGGACGAGGACATCCGCACGGCACAGCACGTGCCCTATCGCCTGCTGGAGGAAGTCCCGGATCTGTCGGCGGGCGACGGTGGCGCGGGCAACATGCTGATCCAGGGCGACAACCTGGAGGCGTTGAAGGCCCTGCTGCCCTTCTATGCCGGTCGGGTGAAATGCATCTACATCGACCCGCCCTACAACACCCGCTCCGCCTTCGAGCACTACGACGACAACCTCGAGCACACGCAATGGCTGGCCATGATGTGGCCCCGGCTGGAACTGCTCCGTGATCTTCTGGCCGAAGATGGCTCGATCTGGGTGTCCATCGACGACAACGAGGGGCACTACCTAAAGGTCATCATGGACGAGGTGTACGGGCGTTCACGGTTCATCGCAAATAATGTTTGGCAGAAGCGATATTCGCGAGAGAACCGTGGTTCTATCGGAGATGCGCATGAATACGTGACCGTCTACGCTCAGGAGCCTGAACTTTTCAAGCAGGTCAGGAACCGCGTGCCGCTCAACGAGGAACAGGCAAAGATCTACAAGAACCCGGACAATCGCAGCGAAACCGACCCAAGGAAGCGCTGGCGCGGGTTGCCAATGACGGCTCAAGGCTACCGACCCAACCAGATGTATGAAATCGTTGCGCCCTCGGGTCGCGTTCATCGACCGCCAGAGGGAAGATGTTGGTCGATGATCGAACCAGAATTTCTCAAGTTGAAGGCGGCCAACCGGATCTATTGGGGGAAGAATGGGGACTCCCAGCCGAGCGTCATTCGCTTTCTCTCAGAAGTCGAAGGGCTGGTGCCTTGGACTTGGTGGCCGCATTCTGATGCCGGCCATACCGACGAGTCGAAGAAGGAGGCCAACGAACTTTTCGGATCAGATGTGAGCTTTGGAACTCCGAAGCCCGAACGACTTATCGAGCGAATCCTTCAGATTGCGACCGATCCCGGCGACCTCGTTCTCGACTCCTTCCTCGGCTCTGGCACGACAGCTGCTGTCGCTCACAAGATGGGCCGTCGCTACATCGGCATCGAGATGGGGGACCACGCCCGCACCCACTGCGCGCCGCGCCTCCAGAAGGTGATCGACGGCGAACAGGGCGGAATATCGGGAAGTGCAGGCTGGAAAGGCGGTGGCGGTTTCCGCTTCTATCGCCTCGGCCCGCCCGTCTTCGACGAGGAAGGCCATATCCGGCAGGACATCCGCTTCCCGGTGCTGGCGGCGCATGTCTGGTTCTCGGAGACTGATCGGCCATGGGATGGCAGTGGTGACAGCCCGCTGCTCGGTATCGAGGACGGCCATGCCTACGCGCTGCTCTACAACGGCATCCTTGGCGACAAGAGGCCGGGCGGCGGCAACGTGCTGACCCGCGCGACCCTCGCCCTGATCCGAGAGGATATCGCCAAGCTGGCGCCGGACTTCGAGGGCCCGCTGACCGTCTATGGCGAACAAGCCCGGCTGACGCCCGCGACGCTCGACCGCGAGCGCATCACCTTCAAGCAGATGCCCTACGACGTCAAAGCTCGGGCCTGAGGGGCATCTGATGAAACTGAAGCAATACCAGACCGATACTCTCTCCGTTCTCCGCCGCTTCTTCGAAGAGGCGCGCGTGGCGGGCCCGAAGGGCGCGTACGAGGCGACCACCAGGGAACCGGACCAGGCCAAGCGGCTCGGCCGGTACGGTGGCAGCTACACGCCGCTCGCCGAGTTGCCGGCCGTTCCCTATGTCTGCCTGCGCCTGCCCACCGGGGGCGGCAAGACTATCCTCGGGGCCCACTCCATCGGCATCGCGCGCGACGCCTGGGTGGAGAAGGACTATCCGATGGTCCTGTGGCTGGTGCCGTCGAACACGATCCGACTTCAGACGGCCGAGGCGCTGAAGAACGCCCGCCACCCCTATCGGCAGGCGCTGGATGAGGCCTTCGACGGCCGGGTGCGCGTGTTCGACATCGCGGACTTCACGCATATCCGCCCGCACGACATCCGCGACCATTGCTGCATCGTCGTGGGCACGATCCAGACCCTGCGCGTGTCGAACACCGAGGGCCGCAAGGTCTACTCCCACAACGAGAACATGGAGCCGCACTTCACGGCGCTGCCCAAGACCCTCCCGGGTCTGGAAGCGCTGGAAGGCGGCGGCGTGAAGTTCTCCTTCGCTAATCTGATGCATGTTCATCGGCCGCTCATGATCGTGGACGAAGCGCACAACGCGGTCACCGGCCTGACGCGCGAAATGCAGGCACGCGTCAATCCGTCCGCGATCATCGAGTTCACGGCGACGCCGCGGCTCAACTCGAACATCCTGCACAGCGTGACGGCGCAGGAGCTGAAGCTCGAGGAGATGATCAAGCTGCCGATCATGCTGTCCGAGCACGACACATGGCAGAACGCCGTGAATGGGGCGATCGCGTCGCGAGCGGCGCTGGCTGAGGAAGCCGACGAGGACACCGACTACATCCGACCCATCGTCCTGTTCCAGGCACAGCCCAAGAACCAGGAGGTGACGGTCGAGGTGCTGAAGAAGCACCTGATGGAGGTCGAGCAGATCCCCGAGCACAAGATCGCCGTGGCTACCGGCGACCAGCGCGAACTGGATGGCATCAACCTGTTCGATCCGAAATGCCCGATCGAATACGTCATCACCGTCGAAGCGCTGAAGGAGGGCTGGGATTGTTCCTTCGCCTATGCGTTCTGCTCGGTCTCGCGGATCCAGAGCGCGGTGGACGTCGAGCAGTTGCTGGGGCGCGTCCTGCGGATGCCTTATGCCAAACGCCGCAAGGCCGAGGATCTGAACCGCGCCTATGCGTTCCTGTCGGAGCCGTCGTTCGGCGAGGCGGCGCGGTCGCTGGCCGACAAGCTGGTGGCCATGGGTTTCGAGGAGGATGAGGCGCTCGACAACATCGAACCGGCGCAGACTTCGCTCGATGCCGATACCGGCCTGTTCGGCCCGCGCGACAAGCCGAAGCCGACCTTCAGGCACACGGTGACGGCGACGCCTGAGGTGGTTGCAGAACTGAAGAAGCGCGAAGGGGTGAGCGTTCGCGAAACCGATGATGGGAAGGTCGAGATTGCCGTGACGGGGCGTGTTGACGGCGGCCTCGAAAAGGCGATCGTCGAGGCTCTCCCCGAGACCGAACGAACGGGGTTCTCGGCGGCCGTCACCAAGTATCGCGTCGAGGTGAAGGACCAGCTATCGCCTGCAGAACAGGGCGAGACGTTCGAGGTCCCTCGCCTGGTGTCCGAGATCCAGGGCGAATTTGAGTTCGCTGACACCGACGTGTTCATGGAATTCCACGACTGGTCGCTGCTCGACCACTCGTCGAAACTGGGTGAAGGCGAGTTCGCGATCCGCGAGACGGCACGCAGCTTCGAGATCGACCTCGACGGCAACCGCATCACGTACCAGTTCGCGGACGAAGAGGAGCAACTGGCACTCGACGTCGACGTCGAATGCTGGACACCGGAGGCGCTGGTGCTCTGGCTCGACCGGCAGGTGCGGCAGCCGGACATCCATCAGAGCGAACTGCTCCGCTGGCTGCGCGACCTTGTCGGCCACCTGATCACCGCACGCGGCATGCACATCGCAGCGCTGATGCGGTGCAAGTTCATCCTCGCCCGCAAGGTCCGCGAGAAGCTCGCCGCCATCCGTCAGCAGGAACGCGATGGCGTCTACCAGAAGCACCTCTTGCGGTACTGGGCCTTGATCTCTGCCGGCGTCTTCCACTCTGCTCGCTTTGCCTCAGCCCACCAAACATCGATTTGCGCCTTCGCATCCGGAAAGCGCTCCCCGAAAGCGATTAGCTTAGGCCGGGCGATGATTCTCATTCGTCACGTTTATACGGCGATCCCTTAGCCTGTCAATTCTAAAGCGATCCCTGCGAGGGAACACATAGGCGCTGTCTGCCGTGTTTGCAACATGTGGTAGCCTGTCCCCTGCGATCGCATGATGCGGAAGGCGAGCAGCGTCCGAGAGACTTAGCTTCAGGTTAAGTCCGTTACCTCACTTGTCATCTTGGGATGCTGCCGGTCCTGTGGACACGACGATAAGATCGTGACCATGGGATTGGAGGCTTCCGATGAAGAGACGAACGTTCAGCCGCGA
>Ga0189283_10317_pt1 | contig 18702 bp, 18 predicted proteins | sample N26C4minimetaG_FD_130320 | JGI IMG/M metagenome (GOLD analysis project Ga0189283, IMG submission 130320) | Marine microbial communities from the Costa Rica Dome - N26 C4 mini metaG | ecosystem: Environmental > Aquatic > Marine > Oceanic > Photic zone | place: Costa Rica: the Eastern Pacific...
AGGCGGATCCTGGTCCCGTCGGTGCTGATCCTGTGCATCTTCGGCGTCTTCGCGGTGAACAACAACATCTTCGACGTCGGCGTGATGTTCGTGATGGGCTGGGTCGGCTACGGGATGCTGCGCTACCGCGTGCCGGCGGCGCCCTTCCTGATCGCCTTCATTCTCGGGCCGCTGCTCGAAGACAATTTCCGGCAGGCCATGCTGATGTCGGGCAGCAATCCGACGATCCTGTTCCGCGGGCCGATCACCTGGTTCTTCTGGGCGCTGACGGCGATCACCGTGTTCGCCATCGTCCGGGCCGGAGCCAGCGCCACCCTGGCCCGCGGGCGCGCTCGGCTTCCGGAGGCCGAAGGCAGTTCCCCAGAGGGCGACGCGAAGAGCGTGTAAGATTATCTGCACAAACAGGTAAGAACTTGCCGCTTTGTGTAACGCAATCTGCTGAATATAACGGGTGTGCAACAGCAGGAACGGATACGCCCCTTGCCCGATCAGCAGGATCATATGGAGGTCACCGTCTGGCGCGGAACGCCGGCCGGGGGCCGGTACCAGGCCTTTCAGGTCCCGCGTCACGACAACCAGACGGTGCTGGACGTGGTGTCGTGGATCCAGCAGAACGCCGACCCCACCCTGACCTATCGTTTCGCCTGCCGCGTCGGCATGTGCGGGTCCTGCGCGATGAACGTCAACGGAACGCCGCGCTGGACCTGCCGCACCCATGTCAACAAGGTGCTTGACGGCGACCGGATCGAGATCGCGCCGCTGGCCAACCTGCCGGTGATCAAGGATCTGGCGGCCGATATGGACCCGTTCTTCGACAAGTGGATCAAGGCGGGCGGCCGGCACATGCCGCAGGCGGGGCGCAAGGACCCGATCCGCGCGGTGCGCCCCGACGACCGGCAGCGTGCGGCGGCCGATGCGGGGATCGAATGCATCAACTGCGCCGTGTGCTACGCAGCCTGCGACACGGTGGCGGCCGATCCGGCCTATCTGGGTCCGGCCGCGCTGCAACGCGCCTGGACCGTCGTCAACGACGAGAAGCACGGCAACCGCGCGTCGGTGCTGGCCACCGTCTCGGCCGCCGGCGGCTGCCATTCGTGCCATTCCATCGGATCGTGCACCGCGCTCTGCCCGAACGGGCTGGACCCGCTTGGCGCCATCGCCGGGCTGAAGCGCGCCACCGCGCGCAACTTCTTCAAGCGGGGCCGGTGATGCTGGATCTGCGGCTCTACATGGCGCAACGGCTCAGCGCGATGGTGATGGTGCCGCTGGTGCTGGGGCACCTGGCGGTGATGGTCTATGCGATCCGGGGCGGGCTGAGCGCCGGCGAGATCCTGGGGCGCACGCAGGGTTCGCTGCTCTGGTTCGCCTTTTACGGAACGCTGGTCGCGGCTGTCGCCGTGCATGCGGCCATCGGGCTGGCGGTGATCCTGCATGAAACGCTTGTCCTGTCGCGGCGGGCGGCGCACTGGATCATGGGCGCGGCGTTCGCGCTGTTTCTGGGCATGGGAGCACGGGCCGTCTGGACCGTGACCCTGGCATGAGCGCGACCGGCATGGCGGCGATCCGGCCCGGCCGGCGCGGGCTGGTCGGGCATCGGGGGCATCCGCTCTATCTCGCGTTTCTTCTGCACCGGATCTCGGGGCTGGCCCTGGCGCTGTTCCTGCCCGCGCATTTCTGGCTGCTGTCGCAGGCGCTGGATACGGCGCGGATGGACGCGCTGCTGCTGTGGACCGACAGCGCGGCGGTGAAACTGGCGGAAACGGGGCTGGTCTTTCTGCTGGCGGTGCACGCCTTCGGCGGTCTGCGGCTTCTGGCGCTGGAATTCCTGCCATGGTCGGCGCGGCAAAAGACGCTGGCCGCCCTTGCCCTGGCCGGGGCGGGGCTGGTCGCGGGCCTGTTCCTGATGCGCGCGATGTGACGGGGGACGTGATGCAGATCGACCGGCACGATACCGACATCCTGATCCTGGGCAGCGGCGGCGCGGGGCTGTTCGGCGCGCTGCATGCACAGCAGACGGCGCCCGCCGGCACGCGCATCACCATCGCCGTGAAGGGGCTGTTGGGCAAATGCGGCTGCACGCGGATGGTTCAGGGCGGCTACAATGTCGCGCTCGGCCCCGGCGACAGTGTCGAGCGGCATTTCATGGACACGATCGAGGGCGGGAAGTGGCTGCCCGATCAGGACATGGCCTGGAAGCTGTGCGAACTGGCCGTGGAGCGGGTGCGCGAGCTCGAGAACGAGATCGGCTGCTTCTTCGATCGCGAATTCGACGGCAACCTGCACCACAAGGCATTCGCCGGTCAGACCGCCGACCGGACGGTGCACAAGGGCGACCTGACCGGGATCGAGATCATCAACCGCCTGATGGAACAGGTCCTGTCGCGCCCGATCGAGCGGTTGCAGGAACACCGCGCCATCGGTCTGGTCCCCACCCGCGACGGCAGCGCGCTGTCGGGCGTGCTGTTCATCGACATGCGCAGCGGCGGGTTCCGGTTCGTCCGCGCCAAGGCGGTGCTGATGGCCACGGGCGGCGGCCCGACCATGTATCGCTATCACACCCCGTCGGGCGACAAGACGATGGACGGGCTGGCGATGGCGCTGCGTCTGGGCCTGCCTCTGCGCGACATGGAAATGGTGCAGTTCCATCCGACCGGGCTTCTGGCCGGGGACCACACCCGCATGACCGGCACGGTTCTGGAAGAGGGGCTGCGCGGCGCGGGCGGCCATCTGCTGAACGCGCGCGGCGACCGGTTCATGTTCGATTACGACGCGCGGGGCGAACGGGCCACCCGCGATGTCGTCAGCCGCGGCATCTATGCCGAGATGCGCAAGAACAACGACCCGGCGCAACTGGGCATGTTCATCTCGATGGGGCATCTGGGCCCCGATCTGGTGCGCCGGAAATTCCCCGGCATGGTCAAGCGCTGTGCCGATAGCGGCTTCGATCTGGCGGGCGGCCGGGTCGAGGTGGTGCCGACGGCGCATTACTTCATGGGCGGCGTCGTGGCCGATCCCGATACCCGGACGGGGATCGAGGGGCTGTATGTGGCCGGCGAGGATGCCGGCGGCGCGCATGGCTCGAACCGGCTCGGCGGGAACGGTGTGGCGAATTCCACGGTCTATGGCGGCGTCGCCGGCGAGGTGATGGGCGCCGATATCGCCCGCATGTCGCTGCGCGATCCCGATCCGGAGGTTCTGGACGCCGAGATCGGGCGCGCCCTGCGCCCCTTCGGCCGGAGCCCCGGCAATGTCACCGCCCTTCGCCGCACCCTTCAGGACGCGATGTGGGAGGATGTGGGCGTGATCCGCAGCGCCGGCGGCCTTGGCCGCGGTGTTGCCCGCCTGCGCGATATCGGCGCCGCGCTGCTGGACACCGGGGTCGACGGCAGCGACCGGGCGTTCAACCTGACATGGCACGACTGGCTGAACCTGGCCTCGCTGACCGAGATATCGGAGGTCGTCGCCAAGGCGGCGCAATCGCGCGAGAATTCCCGCGGCGCGCATTACCGCGAGGATTTTCCCGAGACGGGCGCCATGGAGGAATCCTACTATACCGTGGCGCGGCAGGAGGGCGACGCGGTCACGGTCCGGCGCGAGGACGTGCGCTTCACCATCGTGCGCCCCGGTCAGACCGTCCTGCCGGCCGGCGAACCCGAGACATTGGTGGCAAGCGCATGATACCGATCGACCTCATCCAGACCACGGCCGAGACGCTGATGGACAAGGCGGCCATCGAGATCCCCGAGGATTACCTCGACGGTCTGAAACGCGCCGCCGAGACCGAGGACGGCGATCTGTCCTCCTTCGTCTTGCAGGCCATGCTGGAAAATTACGAGGTGGCCAAGCAGGACCGCCGCGCCATGTGCGGCGATACGGGCACGCCGCGCTGGTACGTCAAGATGGGCAATGACACCCGGATCGAGGGCGGACCCGTCGCGCTCGAGGCCGCCCTGCGGCGCGCGACCGCCAACCGCACCACGGGCGTTCCGCTGCGGCCGAACCGGGTGCACCCGCTCTGGCGGACCGACCACGACAACAATGTCGGCATCGGCGCGCCCGAGATCGAATACGGATACGAGCCGGGCGGCGAATGGATCGACCTGATCACCGTGCACAAGGGCGGCCTGTTCGGAACGGATTACCGGATGCTGTTCCCCTCCGACGGGATCGAAGGCATCAAGCGCTTCTACCTCGACAGTCTGGTGGCCTTCGGCAAGCGCGGGCTCGCCTGTCAGCCGGCGATCATCGGCATCGGGCTGGGCGGGTGCAAGGATACCTGCATGGTGCTGGGCAAGCGCGCCGCCTGCCTGCGCGTCGTCGGCAACCGCAATTCGGACCCGCGCATCGCCGCGCTGGAGGAGGAGTTCAAGGAGCTGGGGAATTCCATCGGCATGGGCGCCATGGGTTTCGTCGGCAAGAACATGGTGATCGATACCCATATCGAGGTCGGATACTGCCATACCGGCGGCATGCAGATGAGCGTGCACGCTTTCTGCCTGTCCTCGCGCCGGGCCGTGGCGCGGATCCATCCCGACGGCCGGGTCGAACAGCGCACCGACCCCGACTGGTTCACCGATTACCAGCGGCGCGAGACCGTCGACTGGCCCGACGCCGCCGGCGCGGCCGGGACCGCGGCGGAATGAGCGGGGCGGCGCGGACCGTGCCGGGGCCGTTGCGGGGTCTGCGGGTTCTCGACCTGACCCATGTGCTGGCCGGTCCCTACGCCACCGGTCAGCTTGCCCTGATGGGGGCCGAGGTCATCCGCCTGGAACGGCCGGGCGGCGACGATTTCGTCCGCCGCCATGGCGGCACCGACGAGATGCGAAAGGCGGGGCTGGGCGCGTCGTTCCTCAGCCAGAATGCCGGCAAAAAATCGGTCGTTCTGGACCTGAAAGATCCGGCGGGGCGCGATGCGGCGCTCGATCTGGCGGCCCGCGCCGATGTGGTCGTCGAGAATTTCCGGCCGGGCGTCCTCGACCGGCTCGGGCTGGGCTACGACGTGCTCAAGTCGCGCCGCGCCGACACGATCCTGGCCAGCCTCAGCGGGTTCGGCCCCGAGGGGCCGCTGTCGCGCCGGCCGGCCTACGACCACATCCTGCAAGGGATCAGCGGCCTGATGGCCATGACCGGCACGGCAGAAAGCGGGCCGCTGCGCGTCGGGCTGCCGATCGTCGATTACGTCGCCGGTCAGGTTCTGGTCTCGGCGATACTGGCCGGTCTTCTGGCACGCGCCGCCGATCCGGGACAGGCGCAGCACCTGCAGGTGTCGATGCTGGATGCCATCACCGGGGTGATGGGCGCCTATGCGGTGCATCACCAGACCACGGGGCAGTTGCGCGGATTGGACGGCAACCGGGCGTTCTCCGACTCGCCCTTCTCGGGCAGGTTCGATTGCGCCGAGGGGCAGATCGTGGTGACGGCCAATTCGCCCGCCCAGGCGCGGCGGCTCTGCGCGGCCCTGGGTCTTTCCGAACTTGCCGCCGCGACCGACGCCGAAGCGGTCGGCCGGGCGCTGGCCGCGGCCTTTGCCGGCGCCCCCGCAGCCGAGTGGGAGGATCGCCTGGCCGCCGCGCAGGTGCCGGCCGCGCGCGTTCTGAACCTGGCCGAGGCGCTGGCCCATCCGCAGATGGCCACCTCGCCGTGCTGGCACGATCTGCCGGTTCCGCAACTGGGGCAGACCGTGCGGGTGCCGGGCCTGCCGTTCCGCGCGCCCTGGGGTCCCGCCCGGGACGCGCCCCTGCCGCCCGCCCCCGTCTTCGACGCCGATACCGCCCGGGAGATCGCGGCAAGGACCCCGGCTTCGGAAGGATGCCCGAGATGAAACCGCGCGAGATCCGCCTGTCCACCACGCCGAGCCCCGAGGCGATCGCCGAGTTGCGTCTGGGCGATGTCGTCTATCTGGACGGGCTGATCTACACCGCGCGCGAAGGCGTCTACAAACGCGCGCTGGAGGATCGGGCCAACCTGCCGCTCGAACTTCCCCGCGACAGCGCCGCGAATTTCCATTGCTCGCCCGCCGCCTCGATCCGCCAGGACGGGAGCTTCTCGCTCGGCGCTGTGACGGCGACCGCGAGTTTCCGCTTCGCCAAGTGGCTGCCGGAGTGGATGGAGAAGACCGGCGCCAAGCTGATCGTCGGCAAGGGCGGCATGACGTCGAAGGACTACAAGTCCTATTTCGTGCCGAACGGCGCCGTCTATCTGACCACGGTGGGATACGGGACCGGCGCCCTTCTGGGCCGGGGGGTCGAGCGGGTCGAGGCGGTGCATTGGAACCGCGAACTGGGCCTGGCCCAGGCGATGTGGGTGCTGAGATGCAACCGGATGGGACCCTTCATCGTCGCCTCGGACCTGAACGGCGACTGCCTGTTCGAGCGCGAGAACGCCCGCACCGCCCAAAACCTGGCGCGGGTCTACGAAGGCACCCGCCCCGCCGTGCTGAAACGCTATGGCGAAACCGACGATCGCAGTGACGAGGTGATCTGACCCGGACGAGGTCGGACCGGTCCGGCATTCGCCGGGACGGGATTGTGTGTGAAAGGACGAAGCGATGCGGGGTGCGGACCTGCTGGTGCAGACATTGGCGGCGGCCGGGGTCAGCCGCATATTCTCGCTTTCGGGCAACCAGATCATGCCGATCTACGATGCATGTCTTGAGGCCGGGATGCCCATCATCCATGTCCGGCACGAGGCGGCCGCGCTCTATATGGCCGAGGCCCATGCGCAACTTACGGGCGAGGTGGGGGTGGCGCTGGTCACCGCCGGGGCGGGGGCGGCCAATGCGCTGGCGCCGCTGCTGACAGCGGCCCAGTCCGAAACGCCGGTTCTGCTGCTGTCGGGCGACAGCCCCCTGGCGCAGGACGGGACCGGCGCGTTCCAGGAGATGGATCAGGTCGGCATGACCGCGCCGCTGACCAAGCTGTCGCTGCGCGCGCGCGACGCCGCCGGGCTGGGCGAGGACATCGCCCGCGCCCTGCGGGTCGCCGCATCCGGGCGCCCCGGCCCCGTGCATGTCGCGCTGCCATTCGATGTGGTGCAGCAGGCCGCCGAGGGCGCGGCGGGGCCCGGTCCCGATGCGTTCGCCCCGGTGGGGATCGATCTCGACCCGGCTGCGGTCGCGCAGATCCTCGGGGCCGTGGCCCGGGCGGATCGGCCGGTGGTGCTGTGCGGGCCGCTGCTGAACCCCACCCGGGGCGGAGCCGTTACCTCCGATCTGGCCGGGGCGCTCGATCTGCCCGTCGTCGCGATGGAAAGCCCGCGCGGCCTGAACGACCCGTCCCTCGGGGCGGTGCGGCAGGTCCTGGCCCGGGCCGATCTGATCGTGAGCCTGGGCAAGAGGATCGACTTCACCCTCGGCTTCGGATCGGGCGCCGCGGCCGAGACGACCGCCTGGATCAGCGTGCAGCCGGACACGGCCGAACAGGACCGCGCCCGCCGCAATCTGGGCGACCGGCTGGTCCAGACCCACAAGGCCGATCCCCGCGCGGCCGCCCGCGCCCTGACCCGCGCCGGCGGCGGCGGCACCGCGCGATCCGACTGGCGCCGTCAAGTCGCCGAGATGATCGCGCGGCGCCCGGCCGCGGCCGATCCGGGCGAGGTCGGGGACGGGTCCATCTCTCCGGCGCAGATCTGCGGGGCCGTCGCCCGGCTGCTGGAGCGGAGCGACGGTTCCGTCCTGATCGGCGACGGCGGAGAGTTCGGGCAATGGGCGCAGGCGCTGCTTCCTGCCCGGCCGCGGGTCATCAACGGCGTCTCGGGCGCGATCGGCGGCGGTGTGGGCTACGGCATCGCCGCCGCATTGGCGCGCCCCGACGCGACCGTGGTCGTCATGACAGGCGACGGATCGCTCGGTTTCCATCTGGCGGAGTTCGAGACGGCCGTGCGGGCCGGGGCCCGTCTGGTCGTGGTGGTGGGCAACGACCGGCGCTGGAACGCCGAGCACCAGATCCAGCTGCGCGATTACGGGGCGGAGCGGGTGATCGGCTGCGATCTGAGCGGCGCCCGCTACGATCTGGCGGCCTGGGCCCTGGGCGGGCATGGCGAATTCGTCACGGCGGCGGGGGAACTGGACGCGGCACTGGCCCGGGCTGTGGCCTCGGGCCGCGCGGCCTGCATAAACGTGGCCATGCAGGGGCAGCCCGCCCCCGCCGCGCCCGCGCATTAGGGCCCGCGCCTCAGGGAAGAACCGGAACCGGGAATGCCACGCGATCTGGACCTACGCTATCCCGCGATCTCGGACCTCAGGACCCTGGCCCGCCGCAGGCTGCCGCGCTTTGCCTACGAATATCTGGATTCGGCCACCGGGCGCGAAACCGGCACCCGGCACAACCGCGACATGCTGGACGCGATCCGCTTCATGCCGGCGATCCTGCGCGGCGCCGTCGAACCCGATCTGTCGGTCCGGCTGTTGGGGCAGGATCACCCCCTGCCCTTCGGCATCGCCCCGGTGGGCATGTCGGGCATGGTATGGCCAGGCGCCGAAAAGCACCTGGCGCGGGCGGGTGCGGCCCATTCGATCCCTTACTGCCAATCCACCGTCGCCGCCGCCGCGCCCGAGGATACGGCCCCCTTCATCGGCCGGATGGGCTGGTTCCAGCACTATCCGGTCAACAGCGCCGCGATCCGCCGCGACATGCTGCGCCGGATCCGCGATGCGGGCTTCGGCACGCTGGTCCTGACGGTCGACGTTCCGGCCGAGTCGCGGCGCGAACGCCAGCGCCGGGCGCTGATCGCCATGCCGCCGCGCCTGACGCCCGGCATCCTGGCCAGCATCGCCGCGCATCCCGCCTGGGCGCTGGCCATGGCGCGGGAAGGGGCGCCGCGCATGCGCTTTCCCGAAAGCTACGCCGAGGGCCGCGGCCGCGACGCCTTTGTCCATGCCGGCCGGGTGATCCGCGGCTGGCCCGACTGGGCGTATCTCGAGGCGGTGCGCCAGGAATGGACGGGCAAGCTGGTGGTCAAGGGGGTGCTCGACCCGCAGGATGCCGTGCGCCTGATCGGCTGCGGCGTCGATGCGATCTGGGTCTCGAACCATGCGACGCGGCAATTCGAGGCCCCGCCGGCGGCCATCACCCAGTTGCCGAAGGTGCGCGCGGAGCTGGGGCCGGACGTGCCGATCATCTACGATTCCGGTGTCGAGGGCGGGCTGGACGTCATGCGGGCGCTGGCGCTCGGGGCCGATTTCGTCTTTCTCGGGCGGGCCTTCCATTACGCGCTGGCCGCACTCGGGCCGCGCGGCGTGGATCACCTGGTCCATATCCTGCGGGCCGATCTGGCGGCGAACATGGCGCAGGTAGGCGCGCGGCGGGCCGATGAACTGCCCGCCCGGCTGATCGGCCCGGCCGCGCCCTAAAGCAGCAGCGTGCCGATCAGCACGAACCCGGCGATGAACGCCGTCTCGAGCACGATCAGCACCACCGACTGGCGCGGGATCTGCACGATCCCGCGCAGCTCGGTCTTCATTCCGACGGCGGCGATGGCCGTGAGCATCGCCCATTTCGACAGCGCCCAGAGCAGCGCCTGGACCGCCGGGGGGATCAGCCCGGCCGAGTTGACCACCGCCAGAACCAGAAAGGCCAGCACGAAACCCGGCACCAGCGGCGGCTGCCGCCCCGCCGCCCGTGGCTGGCCCAGATCCAGCCGGCGCAGCGCAAGTGTCAGGATCAGAACGAAGGGGGCCAACATCGACACGCGGATCAGTTTCACGGTCGTCGCGGTCTCGCCGACCTGATCGGAAACCGAAAAGCCGGCGCCCACCACCTGTGCCACGTCATGGATGGTGCCCCCCAGGAAGATCCCGGCCTGCAGCTCGGTCAGGCCCAGCATCTGCGCCAGGATCGGATAGAAGACCATGGCCAGGGTGCTGAGCAACGTGACACCGAAGACGGTGAAGCTGAGATTGCGTTCCGAGAATTCGTTGCGCGGCAGGACGGCGGCGATGGCCATGGCCGCCGAGGCCCCGCAGATCGAGACCGCCCCGGCCGTCAGGATCGCCAGGCGCCAGCCCCGGCCCAGCATCCGCGCGCCGACATAGCCGAAAGCCATCGTCGCCAGCAGCGCGGCCACCACCAGCGCCACCACCGCCCAACCGAGCTGAGCGAAGACCTCGAAGCTGATACGCGCGCCGAGCAGCCCCACCCCGACCCGCAGGATCGTCCGGGCCGAGAAGGCGACGCCCGGCGCCACCCGCTGCCCGTCCTCGACCAGAACGTGCAGCGCCAGACCCAGCAACAGCGCCATCAGCATCGCCGGCGCGCCGTAATGGTCCGACAGGAACTGCGCGGCCAGCGCGATCACCCCCGACACGGCCAGCCCCGGCCACAGGGCGATCCCGCTGCGCCGCAGACCGGGCAGCGCCGCGCCGATGCCGTGGCGTCCGCTATCGCCCATGGTCATGGCCGGTCTCCTTGCGTGCAGATCGCGGCATCACTCGCGGGCCAGCGCCTCGATCTCGTCCATCAGACGCGCGGGCACGAGCAGGCCGTCCCGATCGGCCGCCGCGCGCGCGGCAAGCCGCCGGGTGCCGGGAAGGCGGGTGCCCTCCTGCCCCTCGATGGTCGCGAGCAGCCGCTCGATCCGCACCGCGAAGCCCGGGGCCGGAAGGTGGCCCGTGCCGAAGGCCAGGATCATCTGGCCCACGCCCGGCGGCGGCCCCTCGGCATCGAAGAACGAGCTCGCCTCGTCCGAATGCCGCGCCCCGGTCAGCGTGGCGGCCAGGATCTCCACCACCAGCGCCAGGGCCGCGCCCTTGGCGTCGCCCGCGGGGATCATCGTGCCGGCCAGCGCGGCCTGCGGGTCGGTGGTGGGGCGGCCCGCCGCATCCAGCGCCCAGCCCTCGGGGATGGAGCGGCCCGCCTTGGCGGCGGCCATCACCTTGCCGCGCGCCACCCGGGACAGCGACAGATCGATGACCAGCGGCGCCGCGCCGTCACGCGGCGCGGCGAAGGCGATCGGATTGGTCCCGAACAGGGCCGCCGCGCCGCCCCAGGGCGCCATCGCCTTGGGCGTGTTCGCCACCATCAGCGCGACCAGCCCCCTCTCGGCCAGCCGCTCGACATGGGCGCCGAGCTGTCCCGCATGGTGGGACCGGCGGATCGCCGCGGCGGCAAGGCCCGTCTCGGGCACCGTATCGACCAGCCCGTCGATCGCCGCGTCGATGGCGGGAAAGGCAAAACCGTCCTGCGCATCGACGCATAGCAGCGCCGGCCGCTCGCGCACCAGAACCGGTTCCGCGGCGCCCGCCACCTTGCCCGAGCGGGCCTGCGCGGCATAGGCCGCGACCCGGGCAAAGCCGTGGCCGCCCTGCCCGTCGATCTCGGCCGCGACAAGCGCGCGCGCCACGGATCCGGCATTCCCCGGCGAGACGCCGCTGGCCATCAGGGCGCGGCGGATCAGCGCCTCGCCCTCGGCCCGGGTGACGCGGCGGTCAGGCGTCGACATGCTCGAGCTCCCGCAGCACGTTCCCGACCGTAACCGCGCTGACGCGGCCGTTGCCCTCGCCCGTCACGCCCGCCACATGCGGCGTCAGGATCAGGTTGGGCGTCCCGGCGAAGACCGCCGCGGCCTGTTCGGTCAGCGGTTCGGTCACGAAGACGTCCAGCGCGGCCCCGCCCAGGCGCCCCAGACGCAGCGCCGAGGCAAGGGCAGCTTCGTCCACCACCCCGCCGCGGGCCGTGTTGATCAGGATGGCGCGGGGCCGCATGGCGCCGAGCGCCTTTTCATCGATCAGGCCCCAGGTCTCTTCGGTCAGCGGCACGTGCAGCGACAGCACGTCGGCCCGGCCCAGAAGCTCGTCGAACCCGCATCGGCGCACGCCGTTCCAGGCCGGATCGTCGGCGGGAAGGAACGGATCGTGGGCGGCGACCGACATGCCCAAGGCGCGCGCCCGGTGGGCCACGGCGCGGCCGATCTCGCCGAAGCCGACCAGACCCAGGCAGCGGCCCGCCGCCTCGGCGCCGCTGGCGGTTTCGCGGGGCCAGTCCCCACGCAGCATCGCGTGGTTCAGGCCATAGGCGCCGCGCAGCAGCACCAGCATCGTGCCGATCACGTATTCCGCGACCGACAGCGTATTCGCCCCGGTGGCGGGGCGCACCTTGACGCCCCGCTCGGCACAGGCCAGCAGATCGATGTTGTCGAGCCCGACCCCAAGCCGCCCCACCACGCGAAGAGCCGGCGCCGCCGCCAGAAGCGGTGCATCGACCACGGTGCGGTTGCGGACGATCAACCCCCGCGCATCGGCGAGTTCGGCCAGAAGCCGGTCCCGGTCATCCACGAGGGCGGGGTCGTACAGCACCGAATACTCCGCCCCGAAACGGGTCAGGGCGGAGCGGTCCATGAATTCGGACACGACGATCTTCATCGCCTAGGCGGACCTGTAGAGCTTGGTCAGCGTGAACTCGCGATGACCGAGCGCCTCGGCCGCGGTGTGCCGGCCGTTCGCCGTGCGCGTGATCATCTCGATCAGGGCATCGCCCGCCTGGTCGATCGTCATCTCGCGCGTCAGCACCCCGGTCACGTCGACATCGATATGTTCGGACATCGTGCGAAGGGTGCGCGGATTGCCGGAAATCTTGATGACCGGCACGATCGGGTTGCCGACGACGTTGCCCTGCCCGGTCGGGAAGGTGTGGATCACATAGCCGGCCGCGGCCATCAGCGTGACGCATTCCGCAGCGGCCGAGGACGTATCCATGAAGTACAGGCCATTGCCCCTGGCGGGTTCTTCAGCCGGGCCGAGCGCGTCGATATAGGTGCATTCGCGGCCGATCTTCTCGAGGTTTCCGAGCGCCTTCTCCTCGATGGTCGTGAGACCGCCCAGGATGTTGCCCTTGGTGGGCTGGCTGTCGGACAGATCCGAGGTCTTGAAGGGTTCGATCACCTCGTCCTGATAGGCCTGGAAGATCTTCATGAACTTCTCGCCGGCCTCGTCGTTGGCGGCGCGCTTGCGGCAGATATGCTCGGCGCCGGTGATCTCGGAGGTCTCGCCGAAGCAGCCATAGATGCCGTGCGGGATCAGCTTGTCGTACATGTTGCCGACCGTCGGGCAGGAGGACAGGCCGGTCGTCGTGTCGCTCTCGCCGCATTTGGTCGAGACCCAGAGGTCCGAGATGGGACAATCCTCTTTCTGAAGCTCGGTCGCCCAGTGCACGTATTCCTTGGCCTTCCAGCTTGCCTGCCGGATCGTCTCGAAATCGCCCTTCTGCTCGATCGAGAAGCCGGTCACGGGTTTTCCGGTCTTGGCGATGCCGTCGACGATCACCTGCGTCCATTCCGGCTCGATCCCGATGACGATCACCGCGGCAACGTTGGGATTGGCCCCGGTGCCGATCATCGTGCGGAAATGCAGATCGAGATCCTCGCCGAACTGCAGACGCCCGTAGCCGTGGGGAATGGCCATCGTGCCCTTGACGTTGTTGGCCACCGCCTCGCACGCCGCGTTCGAGATATCGTCGACCGGCAGGATGACCACATGGTTGCGCACGCCGACGCGGCCGTTTTCGCGCCGCCAGGCCCTGACCGTCGTATTGCTGAAATCGAGTGCCATCGTCGTTACCACCGCTTGGTCTTGAGGTTGTGGGTATGGACATGTTCGCCCGTCTTGGCGGGTCCGACCATCTTGCCGATATCCTCGCCGTACTTGATGACGGTGTCCCCCTGCGACAGTTCCTTCAGCGCCACCTTGTGGCCGATGGGAATGTCCATCTGCGCCTTCAGGCGAAAATCGGAATTGTCCGACGTCACGACGCACAGCATCTCGGTGCCGGCGGACAGCCCTTCGACCACCACCACACCGACATTGTCGTCATGATCGTGGACCAGCAGATGTGGTGCTCCCACGGCCTTGCCTCCCTTTCGAGTTTGAAACTGCGACTTCGGGCGCTGCGTAACATGTAGCACAATACTTATACAAGACCTTTGCTACAGGACTTGGCGTGCCGCGTTCTGCGGTGCTACAAGGTCCGTCAGGTCCTGGAGGATGCATGACGCAACCGCTGTACAAGGTGGTGATCGACACGATCGTCGGACGGATCGCTTCGGGCGCCCTGCCCCCCGGCGCGATGCTGCCGAGCGAGACGCAACTGGGTGCCGAACTGGGCGTCAGCCAGGGCACGGCGCGCAAGGCGCTGAGCGAGCTGGAGGCGCGGGGCCTGGTGCAGCGCGCCCAGGGACGGGGCACCTTCGTGACGGTGCGGACGCCCGAGTCCTCGCTGTTCAACTTCTTCCGATTGCGGAACCCGGACGGCAGCCAGACGATCCCCGAACTGGTCAGCGAGCATGTGACCCGCCGCGCGGCGACGGATACCGAGGCATCGAAGCTTTACGGCACCCCCCGCGACGTGGTGGAGATCGAGCGGGTGCGCAGTCTGAGCGGCGTGCCACTCGTGCACGAGGTTTCCGTGGTGCCGCTGCCGCTGTTCGCCGGGATCGCCGATCGCGCACCCTTGCCCAACACGCTCTACGTCTTCTACCAGCAGGCCTATTCCTGCATCATCGTCCGGGCGGATGAGAAACTTCGCTCGATCCCCGCGCCGGCGCCGGCCGCCGCCGCCCTGGGGCTGGATCGCGATGCACCGGTCTTGTCCGTCGAACGTATCGCGACCGATGTTCTGGGCCGCGCCGTCGAACGCCGCACCAGCATCTGCGCGACCCACGGCTACAGCTATTTCGTATCGCTGTCCTGACCCCGGCGGCCGAAAACCGCGGGGACCGCCCTGGCAGCGCCGCAAAAAAGAAGGGCGCCCGAAGGCGCCCAAGTTGCTATGGCAGTGCAGAAAGTCACAGTTCTGGTTTCGGCTCCTCCTCTACGTTTCGATGCGGCGCACCGGTATCATGACGGGTACTCGGGCGCGGCGGCGACGATGCGGGCCGCGTACTCGTAGACGGACAGAGGCGTGAGTGGCACACGGCCGGACTGGCATGCGAAATCGCGCGCCACCGCATGTCGCGGCCGGGGCCGGTATGTCGGGGCCATGGCGGCCCGCGGAACGCAGCGCCCGGCCGGGTCAGCCGCAGCTCGACGTATCGCCATGCTTGCATGCCCCCTCATCGCCCGACCCTCTCCTCTTCGGATTTTCGCCCCATTCCCGAGCGTTTGCCCGGTGAAGCACCTGTATACTGGTATTAGCGCCAGCCTCTCCTCCGCGCTAGTGGCAACTGCGTTCCAGAACGCCGAAATTCCGGGAACGTAACGTCACATCGCCGCTTTCACGCCCCTTGGAGCGATCCAAGCTGCCGAATCGCCCACCTCTGGTTGCGTTACCCCTCTTGAACCATGCTGTTGTCCTGTGTACAGGTCGCTCTCACACCCAATTTCAGAGAATCAGCTTGTCCAACCGCTCCTACGACCAATTGCTCGACGACATCCGCGCCCGGATCTGCCTCGCGCCACCGGACCTGCCTTTCGTCCTGCACGAAAACCAGCTCGCCTCCGAATTCGGGCTGTCCCGCACGCCCGTCCGGCAGGCCCTTCAGCGGATCGAGCTGGAAGGGATGGTCGAGGTCCGCACCGGGGTGGGCACGGTCGCCACCCAACTGGACCCGCGGGACCGGACGCTGGCCTTCGAGGTGTATCGCGAGCTGGCCGCCGCCGCCGCGAGTTGCGCCCATGGCGATCCGATCGCCGACGAAGTGAAGGTCGAACTGGCCGGGCTGCACGGGGTTCTGACGATGCAGAACCACCGGTCGGCCCAGACCTATGTAAAGACCTTCGGCCAGATCGCGAACGCCATGGCGATGCTGGTCCGCGACGAGATCCTGCGCCGCGCGCTGCTGACGGCCCATTGGCGGATCGTGCGGTGGCGTGTGCGGGATTTCCACGCGGAACCCGACGAGACATGGCAATCGCTGGTCGGCAACATGCAGCGGATCGTGGACGTTCTGCCGATGGACGACGCCGCCTATGTGCTGCGGACCGCGGCCGGGATCAGCAGCGGGTTCGTGCGGCCGCAGCCGACCGAAACCGCCGCGCCATAGGCGAGCCTGCCATCCTGCGGAACCGCCCCCCGCCCCGCCCGTTAGCATGAACTGGCAGGGGGATTGTACATGACCAGAACGCAGACAGCAGCCACCGCGGCAACCGCATCGACAGGGGATTTGTTCAGCGGCGTCCGCGAGCGGACCGAGGCCTTGGCCGCGCCGCTCTCGCCCGAGGACATGATGCTTCAGTCCATGGAGGATGCGAGCCCCGCCAAGTGGCATCTGGCACATACGAGCTGGTTCTTCGAGGAATTCATCCTGAAGACCCGGCTGCCCGATTACAGCAGCCCCGACGACCGCTTCGCGTTCCTGTTCAACTCGTACTACGTGCAGGCCGGCCCGCGGCATGCCCGGGACAAGCGGGGCCTGATCTCGCGCCCCGGCGTGCAGGCGGTGCTGGATTACCGGGCCCACGTGACCGAGGCCATGCAGCGGCTGCTCGGCTCGGGGCGCGACGATCAGGACGAGGTCGAGGCGCTGACCGTCCTGGGCTGCCACCACGAGATGCAGCACCAGGAACTGCTGGTAACCGACCTGTTGCACGGTCTGTCCTACAATCCCCTGCTGCCGACCTACCGCGACCCGCAGCCCATGCCGGTGACGCAGGAAGTGCCGCTGACCTTCACCCGCCACGATGGCGGTCTGGTCGATATCGGGCACGAGGGCGACGGCTTTGCCTATGATTGCGAGGGGCCGCGGCACCGGCGCTGGCTCAACGCCTACGAGATGGCGGACAGGCCGGTCACCAACCGCGACTGGATCGCCTTCATGGAGGATGGCGGCTACCGGACCGCGCCGCTGTGGCTGATGGACGGTTGGGCGGCCTGCCAGCGCAACGGGTGGGATGCCCCGCTCTACTGGTGGCGGCAGGACGACGCATGGTGGACATTCACCCTGCGCGGCGCGCAGCCGGTGAACCTCGATGCGCCCGTCGTCCATGTCAGCTATTACGAGGCCGATGCCTTTGCCCGATGGGCGGGCGCCCGGCTGCCGGACGAGGCGGAATGGGAAGTGGCCTTCCGCGACCGGCCGCTGGACGGGAATTTCCTCGAAAGCGGCCAGTTGCGCCCCCTGCCCGGCGGAAACCCCTGGGGCGATGTCTGGGAATGGACGCAGAGCCCCTTCACCCCCTATCCCGGCTTCCGCCCGCCCGAAGGGGCGATAGGCGAATACAATGGCAAGTTCATGGTGAACCAGTTCGTGCTGCGCGGCGGGTCCTGCGCGACGCCGGCGGCCCAGATGCGGCCGAGCTACCGCACGTTCTTCTACCCGCACCAGAGGTGGCAGATGCTGGGCCTGCGTCTGGCGCGGGACGTCTGAGATGGACCGCCGTGTCGTTGAGAATGCCGACCTTCTGTCGGCGGCGCAGCTCGGCCTTGGACGCGAACCGAAATCGATGGAGCCGAAATGGTTCTACGACGCGCGGGGCAGCGAATTGTTCGAGCAGATCACCGATCTGCCCGAATACTACCCCACACGCACCGAGATCGCGATCCTGCGCGACAACCTCGACCTTCTGGTCGCCTGTATCCCCGACGGCGCCGACCTGGTCGAACTGGGCAGCGGTGCCAGCAGGAAGACCCGGCTGCTGCTGGACAACCTGCCGAAGCTGGGCCGTTACGTGCCGCTCGACATCTCGGCCGAGTTCCTGCACCAGACCGCGGACGACCTGCGCGCGGCCTATCCCGACCTGACCGTCGCGCCGCGCGTGGCGGATTTCGCCTCGCCCCTGCAACTGCCCGACAGCGGCCACCCGCGCGTGGCGTTCTTTCCCGGCTCGACCCTGGGCAATCTGGACCACGCGGCGGCGCAGCGCCTGCTTGCCGCGGTGCGCGACTGGCCCGGCATCGACGCCTTCATCATCGGGGTGGACCTGGTCAAGGACGCCGAGACGCTGATCCGCGCCTATGACGATGCGGCGGGGGTGACGGCGGACTTCAACCTGAACCTGCTGCACCGGATGAACCGCGAGATCGGGTCGGATTTCGAGGTCGACGCCTTCCGGCACCGGGCGGTCTGGAACGCGGAGGAGGCCCGGATCGAGATGCATCTGGCCAGTCTGCGCGATCAGGAGGTGCGGATCGCCGACCGGATCGTCCGGTTCCGCGAGGGCGAGACCATCCATACCGAGAACAGCCACAAGTTCACCGCCGACGGCCTGTCCTCGCTGGCGGGATCGGCGGGATGGCGCGTGGAGCCGATGCTGAGCGATCCGGAGCGGCTGTTCGCGGTGGCGGTCCTGCGTCCGGCCTGAGGGCTATCCGCCTGCGCGATCCCGGCGCAGGCGGGCCACCTCGGCCACGGCCGCAGCGAAATCTCCCTCGGGCAGATCGGCGATCGGCAACGCCCCCATCGCCTCGTGCACGGCGGCGATCTCGGCGGCGAGCGCCCCGCGCAGATCCAGCGCGTCCAGCGTCGCGGCGCTTTCGCGCATCTCGGCGGCGCGGCGGTTGCCGTGGCGCAGCGACCGTTCGAAGAAATACGCCGCACTGCGCGGCAGATCGAGCCCCGGGAAGCTCTGATCCAGAGACGAGACGACCCGGTCCAGGCAGCCCGAGGCGGCGGCGGCAAGGCAGGTCTCGACCGTGATCGCCTCCAGCCCCTTGACGAACAGCGACCGCACCATCTTGATCGCGGTCGCCGCGCCGGCCTCGTCGCCCGCATGGGACGGGGCGAAGCCCAACGCCTCGAATGCCGAGATCAGTTCGGTCGCCCGCCGCCCGGCCAGCA
>Ga0189283_10318_pt1 | contig 18454 bp, 18 predicted proteins | sample N26C4minimetaG_FD_130320 | JGI IMG/M metagenome (GOLD analysis project Ga0189283, IMG submission 130320) | Marine microbial communities from the Costa Rica Dome - N26 C4 mini metaG | ecosystem: Environmental > Aquatic > Marine > Oceanic > Photic zone | place: Costa Rica: the Eastern Pacific...
GCAAGCCCGGGCTTCCGGCATGAAGGAGCGTCGGATAGTCTGACCGGACCGGCGATGGTGCGATGGGGAAGACGTGCGGCACGGGCTAGCGAAGATGCGGACGGCGTTGGCAAGCATCTGCCTTTCGCTGCTGGTCGCCCTCAGCGGCGCACTGGCCGGCGGCGAGGCTGTCGCGCACGAGCCCGACATCCTGCATGTCGTCGATGCAGCGACCGCCGCGAGTGGTGAGGCCGGTTGCCACGCCATCGCCCGCTGTCAGGCGCTCGCCCCCGGCGAGGCTCTGTATCTCCAGACCGAATGGCGCCTTGCGCAGCGCCTCGACCGTCCCGCGCGGGCCGCTTTGTCCGCTGGCATGGCGGTCGGATTCTCACCTCCGCCTCCCCGATCCTGAAAGTCGAGCAGAAACACTTTCAGAACAATAAGATCGAGGACGAAGTGAAACAGATTTCAGTAGCGGTCGCCGTGACCGCAATCGTCGCCGTCGGCGCTGCCGCCTACGCTCATAACGGCGCCACGGGGGTCGTGCGCGAACGGATGGAAGGCATGGTCGCGATGCGCAACGTGCTGCGCGACCTGACCCCGATGATGCAAGGCAGTGCAGGCTTCGACGCGGCGCTTGTCGCACAGGGCGGTCGCACCATCGCATCCCATGCAGGCCAAACGCTGGTGGCGCTGTTCCCCGAAGGGACCGGCGGCGGCGCGTCCTACGCGACCGATGCCGTCTGGTCCGAGGCGAACACCTTCCGCGCCCTCGCCGACGAGTTGCGCCGGCACGCCGAGGGCCTTGCCGCCGCGGCGCCGAACGGGCTGGAGGCCCCCGCCAATCCGCGTGAAGGCATGGACATGAGCAGCGGCGACGACGCGGCCGGGATGGACATGGGCGACACAGGTATGGCGGGCATGGACATGGGCGACGCGGCCATGGCCGGCATGGATATGGGCGCCCCTGCGCCGACCGGGCCCGGCCAGGCCTTTACCCTGGCACAGCTCATGGGGCTGGAGCCCGACGGCAGCGCCCCGACCACAATGGTCATGCCGCGCAACGCCGACCCGGCCGCGCCCGAGGCCGCGGCGCAGGCCGCGCCGGCGCTGGATTACGCTTCGATGGCCGCAGACGACGTGTTCCGCCTGATCGGGCAGAGCTGTTCGTCCTGTCACGCCCGCTTCAGGAAAGGGCGCTGACATGCAGGGTCTTCTCAGAGGATTGCTGGGCGTCGGCGCGGTTCTGGCCGGCGGCACCTACCTGGCGCTGCGGCTGTGGCCCATCGGCGAGGACGTGGCCAGGATAACGGTCGAGGGCGACGCGCGACGCGGCGCGTATCTGGCCCGGGCCGGCGGCTGCGTGGCCTGCCACACCGACACCGCGTCGGGCGGGGCGGCCCTGGCGGGCGGCGCGGTGCTGGACACGCCGTTCGGAAGCTTCGCGCCCCCGAACATCACGCCGGATTTCGATCACGGCATCGGCGGCTGGACGCGCGAGGACCTGGCCCGCGCCTTGCGGCAGGGGATCTCGCCCGACGGGCGGCCGTATTATCCGGCCTTCCCGTACGAGTTCTATGCCGATTTCAGCGATCAGGACATCGCCGATCTGTGGGAGGCACTGCGCATCGTCCCGGCCGTCGCCGAGACGCGCGCCGAGAACGATCTGGGCTTTCCCTTCAGCGTCCGGTCGGGGCTGAAGCTGTGGCGGGCCACGCAACTGGCCGAGACCGAAACAGATGCGCTTCTGGGCCGATCCGACGCCTGGAACAGGGGGCGGGTCCTGGTCGAGGGCGCGGCCCATTGCAGCGCCTGCCATACCGGACGCGGCGTGTTCGGGGGGCTCGACAGCAGCCCGTTCGGCGGCAATGACGACCTGCCCGGCGGGTCCAAGGCCCCGTCGATCCGCACGGACGACCTGATGGCCCGCGGCTGGACCGAGGACGCACTGGTCTATGCGCTGGAAACGGGGATCATGCCCACGGGTGATGCCTTCGGCGGCAGCATGGTCGAGGTCGTGGAGCAGGGCACCCGCTTTCTGGACGAATCGGATCGCCGGGCCATCGCCGTCTATCTCTTGGGCGACGAACCCCGGCCGCCGGCACCCGAGAAGATCGCCGATGCCCGCTAGCGCACCGGTGTAACGAGGATATGAGGTGTCCGCACCGCGCGTCGGTCGGAACGGAGCCCTGGCTGACGTCGGCACGGCGAAGTGAAGTCATCGCTTCATCATGCGGCCCGGCCACGAAGCTCGAGAGCGTCCGGTGAGAACACGAGAAGCACCGGGAGCGATGCGCGTTCGGAACGCCTATATCCTCGGAACACGCGAGGGAGATGGAGACGCGACGCCGTATCTCCATCCCCGAGCGATGGTGGCAGGATGGGTGGGGAGTATCCTGCTCCTGCATGCGACCGCGACCGATCAGCCGGGGCGTCGCCCTGACTTCAACCTAAAAACCCTAGGCAGAAACAAATGTTTGCATGTCGGTCCTTTGCCGGCAGAGTGCCGTTCTGAATGTCGTTCGGCCGCGGTGCGGAGCCTTCCGGCGCGACACACCGATACCCCCCAAGAAAAACATTGATCGGAAGGCGCGGATACGGCTTGTCTGCGAGCCGCGCCTCGCCACATTCAGACAGACATGAACCGCCGTTCTTCCCTCCGCACTCTGTTGCACGCCCTTGTCGCGGCGGCCCTTCTGCTTGCGGTGGGCTGGCTGTCGGCGCCGCTGCCCGTCCGGGCGCAGATCGCATCCGCGGCAACCGTCGCGGCTTTGCCCATGCCCGGGGCGCATCACGGCGATGGCGGCACGGCCTGGATACATGGCGGCAGTCACAGCCTCAGCCCGTCCTGTCTTGTGCTCTGCTCCGCCCAGGTCGCGCCGCTGTCGGCGCCTGCCGCGCAATCGCCGGTGCTGCCGCTGAGCGTTTCCCATTTCGCGCATGCTGCGCCGCTGCCCGACGGGCACCTGCTGGATCCCGTGCCGCGCCCTCCGAACCGGGCCTGATCTACGGCACCGCCGGCACCGGCCGGAATTTCCAGCAACATTCGCGGCCGATGCGCCGCAAGGATCACCAAGATGACGATTTCCCTATCCCGCCGCGGCTTTCTCGCCGCGACGGCGGCGTCGGCCGCTGCGTTCCGGCTGCCGGCCCCTGCATGGGCACAGGCGGCGCCCCTGTCGCTGACCGCCCGAACCCGCACGATCGAGGTCGATGGCCGCGCGGCCACGGTCATGGGCCTGACCGGCCCCGATGGACGGCCGGGCCTGGTGCTCGACCCCGGACAGCGCTTCGCGGTCCGCCTGACGAACGGCCTGGACCAGCCGACGCTGATCCACTGGCATGGGCAGATCCCGCCCAACGCCCAGGACGGCGTGCCGGACCTGCCGATGCCGGCCCTGATGCCGGGCGAAAGCCGCGACTACGATTTCGCGCCGCTGCCGGGCACCCACTGGATGCACAGCCACATCCCGGTCCAGGAGCTGGGAATGCTGGCGGCCCCGCTGATCGTCCGTTCGCCGGGAGACGTGGCCGCCGACCGGCAGGAAGTGGTGATGTTCCTGCACGACTTCGCCTTCGAAACTCCGGCCGAGGTGATGGCCGAGATAACCGGAGCGGGCATGATGACCGCGATGGATCACGGCGGCATGGCCGGGATGGGCGGCATGTCGGGCATGGGCGGCATGGAGGGCGCGCCGGGCATGGAGGGCATGGAAGGCATGACCGACATGGGCGCGATGATGGGCGACCTCAACGATTATGACTTCGACGCCTATCTCACCAACGACCGGACCCTGTCGGATCCCGAAATCGTTCCGGTCGAGCCACGGGGCCGGGTGCTGTTGCGGGTGGTCAACGCGGCGGCAGCCACCACGTTCTGGATCGAGACCGGGGCGGTGGCCGCGCGGCTGGTCGCCGTCGACGGTCATCCGGTGCGTCCGGTGCCGGGGCGGCGGTTCGGTGCGGCGATGGCGCAGCGACTGGATATCGAGATCGACCTGCCCGATGGCGCGGCCCATCCGATCCTGGCGCTGCGCGAAGGCGCGCGCGAGCGCACGGGTCTGATCCTCGCCCCCCGCGGCGCCGCGATCGACAGGATCGCGGGGCTGGCCCCCACGGCCGCGCCCGCCTTCGACCTGGATCTGGCGCAGGAACATGCCCTGGCCGCCGCCGCGCCACCGGCGCAGAAGGCGGCCGACGTCAAGCTGATGGCGATGCTGGGCGGGCAGATGGACCCGTATGTCTGGACCATCGACGGCAGGACCTTCGAGCAGCGCGTGCCGCTACAGGTCCGGTCCGGCGAGCGGGTGGAACTGACCTTCCACAACATGTCGGCCATGGGGCACCCGATGCACCTGCACGGCCATGTCTTCCAGATCGTCGCCGTGAACGGGATGCGCATGTCCGGTGCCCTGCGGGACACTGTCTATGTTCCGCCGCGCGCCGGTGTCACTGTCGCCTTCGACGCGGGCGAGGCCGCGGGCTGGATGCTGCATTGCCACCAGATGCCCCATCTGGCGGCTGGAATGGCGACGCAGCTTCGGGTTCTGTAGCCCGGACGCAAGGCTTCCCGGCGGCTTTGCCGCCGCCGGGATTTTCCGGGTGCCTCAGCCGATCCGGCCGCCGCCCTGCCGGGTGATGGCTACGACGGCGGGACGCACTGGCATCGCGCTGTCGAAATCGGGCCAGCGGGTCGACGGATCCTCGAAATAGGACGGGCGGGCATGACCCTCCCAATCCTCGCCGCCATCGCCCGGATGCTGCACGGCGACGAAGAAGGTCGTCAGGTCGGGCGTCGGGCAGGGGCCGCACATCTCGGCACCCACCGGCACGCGGTAGAACAGCCGCGAGGTGCCCCGCGCCTCGCCCTCGGTATCCATGGCCCACAACCCGTCCGTCCGCCCGGTCTTGCCGTTGGAATTGCCGTCGGTGGCGATCCACAGCCGGCCCTCGGCATCCACGGCGCAGTTGTCCGGCATCCCGAACCAGCCGTTCTCGGTCGTCGCGGTCGAGAAGGTGGCCCCGACTTCGGCGATCGAGGGGTCGCCGCATTTCACCAGGATCTCCCAGGTGCCGCCGGTGGCGGCAAAGTCGCCGCCGTCCTCGGCGATCTCGATGATGTGGCCGAAGGCGTTGTCCACCCGGGGATTGGCGGCGTTGGCCTCGTCGCGCTTGGTGTTGTTGGTCAGGTTCACATAGACCCGGCCATTCGCGGGATTGGGCTGGATGTCCTCGGGGCGGTCCATCGGCGTGGCGCCCAGAAGATCGGCGGCGCGACGCGTCTCGATCACCACATCGGCCTGACTGGCAAAGCCGTTCTCTTCGGTCAGGGGGCCCTTGCCATGGGTCAGCGGCAGCCACGCGACGCGGCCGTCCTCGTCGAAGCGGGCGACGAACAGCGTGCCGTCATCCAGAAGATCCATGTTGGCGGCGCGGTCGTCGGGGTTGTAGGTGCCGGCGGTGACGAACTTGTAGACATAGTCGAACCGCTCGTCGTCGCCCAGATAGAACACGACCCGCCCGTCGGGTGCGACGGTGCTTTCGGCGCCTTCGTGCTTGAACCGGCCAAGCGCGGTGCGCTTCTTGGGGGTCGAGGAGGGATCTTCGATATCTACTTCAACAACCCATCCGAAGCGGTTGGGTTCGTTCGGTTCCTTCGACAGATCGAAGCGGTCTTCGAACCGGCCCCAATCATAGCTGCCGCGGGGCACGCCGTAGCGGGCGTAGTTCTGGGCCTCGGGGTGGTTTTCGGGAAGGTCGCCCATGAAGTAGCCGTGAAAGTTCTCTTCGGCCATGACGTAGGTGCCCCAGGGCGTCACGCCGCCGGCACAATTGTTGATCGTGCCGATCACGCGGGTGCCGGTGGTGTCGGCGCCGGTCTTCAGCCGGTCGCTGCCCGCGGCCGGTCCGGTCAGTTCCATCGGGGTCTTGGCGGTGATCCGGCGGTTGCGGCGTCCCTCGAGAACCGGGGTCCATTTTCCGTCTTTCCGCGCGAGTTCCACGACGGTTCCGCCATGGGCCGCCATCTCGACCGCCACGCGGCTGGCATCGGCCGGGGCGACGGTCATCTCGGGCTTGCCCTCGGCGTCCTTGCCGATGGTCACGATGCCGGGGAACATCAGGTGATCGTTGGTGTATTCGTGGTTCACCACCAGAACGCCGCGATCGTCGGACCCGTTCAGGGGCAGGAAGCCGACGAAGTCGTTGTTGTAGCCGAACTGACGCTCCTGCGCCGCCTCGGTCTGGGCGGCGGGATCGAACTCGGGCGAATCCGGGAACAGGGGATCGCCCCACCGCAGCAGGACCTGCGCGTCATAGCCCTCGGCCACGTGATGGTCGGCATCCACGCCGGCGGCAAGTTCGGGGAAGTCGAAGGCCGATCCGGCGGCCTGGGCCGTGGCGGGGCGTGCGGTCAGCAGGGCGGCGGGGCTGACCGTGGCCGAGATCGCCGTCGCGGCCATCGACCCCTTCAGGAACCCGCGCCGCGAAAAGCGCGCGGCGATGACTTCGCCCATGGTCGGGCTGTCGGTCGGGTTCAGGCCGGGGCCGTCGGCCTCTTCCAGCTGGCGCGCGCGCGAGGCGGGCGGGCGGGGGAAGATCTTGTTCATCGGAACCTCAGATTTGCAGGTGTCGCAGCGGCGGCATCGCCGCAGGCCCCGGTTAGGCTGCGCGCATGACGGCTGCGTGACGTTTCCCGTCTTTCTCGACCAGCGGGCGGTGCCCTTGGCATTCGCGCGGCGATGGCGGAATGTCGCGATGCCTGCTTTGCGCAGGCGATTGAACAAGCGAGGTGCCCCATGTCCGCCCGAACCCACAGGATTGCAGCCATCCCCGGCGACGGTATCGGGATCGAGGTCGTGGCGGCGGGTCTGGAGGTGCTGGAGGCGCTGGCCGGGCGCGACGGGGGCTTCGCGCTGGAGGTCGAGGAATTCGACTGGGGCACCGACCGCTACAAGCGCACCGGCGCCTTCATGCCCGCCGACGGGGCCGACCGGTTGCGGGGCTTCGATTCCATCCTGTTCGGCGCGGTGGGCGCGCCGGACGTGGCCGATCACCTGACCCTGTGGGGCCTGCGGCTGGCGATCTGTCAGCCGCTCGACCAATACGCGAATGTCCGCCCCACCCGCATCCTGCCGGGGATCGCCAGTCCGCTGCGCCATGCCGAGGCCGTCACGCTCGACTGGGTGATCGTGCGCGAGAATTCCGAGGGCGAATATGCCGGGCAGGGCGGCCGGTCGCATCCGGGCCTCCCGCTCGAGATCGCCACCGATGTCGCCATCTTCACCCGCGCCGGGGTCGAGCGGATCATGCGCTTCGCCTTCGAACTCGCCCGGTCGCGCCCGCGCAAGATGCTGACCGTGGTGACCAAATCCAACGCGCAGCGGCACGGCATGGTCCTGTGGGACGAGATCGCCGCCCAGATCGCCGCCGAATTTCCCGATGTCGCATGGGACAAGATGCTGGTCGACGCGATGACGGTGCGGATGGTGCAGAAGCCCGGTTCTCTGGACACCATCGTCGCGACGAACCTTCATGCCGATATCCTGTCCGATCTGGCGGCGGCGCTCGCCGGGTCGATCGGGATCGCGCCCACCGCGAACCTGAACCCCGAGCGGACCACGCCATCGATGTTCGAGCCGATCCACGGCTCGGCCTTCGACATCACCGGCAAGGGCATCGCCAATCCGGTCGCGACCTTCTGGACGGCGGCGATGATGCTCGAGCATCTGGGCGAAGGCGATGCCGCAGCCCGCCTGATGGACGCGGTCGAGCGGGTGACGGCCGATCCGGCGCTGCATACCCCCGACCTGGGCGGAACGGCCACGACCCGCAGCGTCACCGATGCGGTCCTGGCCGCGATCCGGGGCCGCAACGACTGACCGGGCGGCAGCCTGCGGCGGGCGGGCCGGTATTTCCCGGGAATCGCCCCGGTATCCCTTGCCATCGCCGGTCATCCGGCTACCCCTCTGGCGGCACCGATCGGAGGGAAGAGACGACATGAAGCGCATCCAACTGGGCCAGACCGGGCTGTCCGTGTCCGAGTTCTGCCTGGGCAGCATGACCTGGGGCAGCCAGAACACCGAGGCCGAGGGTCACGCCCAGATCGACCGGGCGCTGGAGGCCGGCATCGACTTCATCGACACGGCCGAAATGTATCCCACGCATCCGGTCAGGGCCGAGACGGTGGGCCGCACCGAGGAGATCGTGGGAAGCTGGCTGGCCCGGAGCGGGCGGCGCGGGGACGTCACCATCGCCACCAAGGTGTCCGGCAAGAATGGCGGCTTCGTGCGCGACGGGCGCGGCCTGTCGCCCGAGACGCTGACCGAGGCGCTGGAGGGCTCGCTGCGGCGGCTTGGCACCGATGCGATCGACCTCTACCAGATCCACTGGCCCGACCGTGGATCGTATCATTTCCGCCAGAACTGGTCCTACGATCCCACCGGGCAGGACCCGGCCCGGGTGGTCGAGAACATCGCCGAAGCGATGGAGGCGCTGAAGGGCCATGTTGCCGCCGGCAAGATCCGTGCCTTCGGCCTGTCCAACGAAACCGCCTGGGGCACCATGCAATGGCTGGCGGCGGCGCGGGCGGTGGACGGCCCGCGCGTGGCGACGCAGCAGAACGAATATTCGCTGGTCTGCCGCCAGTTCGACACCGATCATGCCGAGTTGTCGCATCACGAGGGGATCGTGCTGCTGGCCTATTCGCCGTTGGCGGCGGGGCTGCTGACGGGCAAGTATCAGGACGGCGCAGTGCCCCAGGGCAGCCGCATGTCGCGCACGCCCGATCTGGGCGGGCGCCGGTCCGACCGGATCTTCGGGGCGGTCGCCGCCTATCACGACGTGGCGCGGCGCCATGGCCTCGACCCGGTGCAGATGGCCCTGGCCTGGATCCGGACCCGCCCGGTCACCTCGATTCCCATCCTCGGGGCGACGGGGATGGATCAGCTCGACCTCGCGCTCGGGGCGGCCGATCTCGTCCTGTCGGACGAGGTGCTGGCCGAGATCGATGGCGTTCACAAGGCCTGGCCTGTGCCCTATTAGGACAGAGCCTGCGCCATCGCGCGCCTTGCCCGGGAACACGCCGTTGACCGCTTTCGCGTCCATCCGCCGCCATGGCGGTGTTCTTCTGCTGGCGCTGACGGTGCTTGCCGGATGCGCCGGACCCGCCGCGCTGCGGGGGGGCGCGCCGCTGCGCGACCCGGCGGCGCCCCTGGCCTCGATCGCCGATGTCGATTGGCGGCGCCTGTCCGGCGGCTGGACCGTGACCCGCTCGGCCGGCGCGGCGCCGCCCGCCGGTGCGGCGGTCACGCTGGCGCTGGACGCTGCCGGGACGGGCAGATGGACCCTGGCCGGGCGGCCCGAGGCGCTGCAACCCGCGGGGCCGGGTCGGCTGCGGGGAAACGGGCGCGACTATTGGCTGCTCTGGGCCGATGCCGATGCGCGGACCGCGGTCGTCGGCTCCCCCGGCGGGGACGGCGTGTGGATCATGGACCGCTCGGTGCCGTCGCCCGACAGGCTGGCGGCGGCCCGCGATATCCTTGACTGGTACGGCTACGATCTGGCCCGGTTGCGCTAGGCGCATGGCGGCGGAAACCTGCGGCTCCGGGATTGTGTGGCATCGCCCGGCCGTGTTTGTATACAACTGACGAAAGACGGGCGGCAGCCGATCGTCCGGCATCGCCGCGGCGGCGCGTCCGGATCGAGCCCGGACCGGACCGAGGACATGCGAAGCAAGGCACCACGAATACAGGATGTGGCCGAGGCCGCGGGCGTCTCCACCGCCACGGTGAGCCGCGCCCTGTCGGACCCCGAACGGGTGAGCGAGGCCACGCGGCGGACGGTGCTCGCGGCGGTCGAGCGCACCGGCTACAGCGCGAACCGCGCGGCGCGGATGCTGCGCACCAGGCGGGCAGGCGCGGTGCTTGTCCTGGTGCCCAATCTGGGCAATCCGTTCTTCAGCCAGATCCTGTCGGGGATCGAGGCCGTCTTTGCCGCGGCCGGAACCAGCGTTCTGATCGCCGACACGCAGGAACAGCCGATCGGGCCCGGGCAGATCGCGCGATACATCTCGGGCGGACATGCCGACGGGCTGATCTCTCTCGACGGGGCGATCGCGCCCGAGACGCTGGCCGACGAGGCGCAACTGCCCGAGGGCGCCCCGCTCGTCTTCGCCTGCGAATGGTCGGCGGCGGGCCGCTTCCCCTCGATCCGCTCGGACAATGCCGATGGGGTGGCGCAGGCGGTCGACCACCTGGTCGGGCTGGGGCACCGGCGGATCGGCATGGTCGGGGGGCCGGATGGCAACGTCCTGTCGGCCGCGCGCGAAGGGGCGTTCCGCGATGCGCTGGCGCGGCACCGGATCGCCCCGCGCGACGACTGGTTCGTGCCCGGCGACTTCTCGCTCGAGGCCGGCCGGCAGGCGGCGCGACGGCTGCTGGAAATGACCGACCGCCCGACCGCCGTGTTCTGCGCGGCCGATCAGATGGCGCTTGGCCTGATCGGCGAATTGCGGAGCCGGGGCGCGTCCGTGCCCGAGGAACTGTCGGTGGTGGGCTTCGACGATATCGAGATCGCCGAACATGTCTGGCCGGGCCTGACGACGATCCGCCAGCGCCGGCACGATCTTGGGCGGCGGGCGGCGGAGATCCTGCTGGCGCGGCTGGCCGCCCCCGAACCCGCCCGGGCCGAAACGACCATCCTGCCGGTGGCGCTGGTGGTCCGCGGCTCGACCGGGCCGGCCCCGGGGGGCCGCTGACGCTTGCACCGCCCCGCGCCTGGCGCTACGACAAGGCCGTGCCCCTATAGCTCAGCTGGTAGAGCATCTGATTTGTAATCAGGGGGTCGGGAGTTCGAGTCTCTCTGGGGGCACCAACCGGATCCGCCGAAGCCCCGTGCGACGGGCTGCCCTTGTCGGCGCTGGCCTGCCTGCCGCGCTAGGCCGGTGTGCGGGTCGCGGCGCGTGCAGAGTAATGGGGGCGGGATGGCGGCAGAGCAGGGGGCAGAGGCAGGTGCTTCGGGGCGTTGGCTGGCGCTCGCCCTGATCTCTGTCGGTGTGCTGGGGCCGCTGACGACGTGGTTCTCGGCCACCGCGATCCTGCCCGAACTGACGCGGGACTGGGATCTGTCGCCCGCCGCCGCGGCCTGGCTGACCAATGCGGTTCAGGCGGGGTTCGTGGCAGGCGCGCTCGGCGCGAGTCTGGTCAACCTGCCCGATATCCTGCGGCTGAACCGGCTGATGGCCGGGGCGGCGCTGCTAGCGGCCGTCGCCAATGCCGGTCTGCTGCTGGCGCCGGGGCCGGGCTGGGCGATTGCGCTGCGGCTTGTCACCGGTCTGGCGCTGGCGGGTGTCTATCCCCCGGCGCTGAAGTTGATGGCCACCTGGTTTCGCCGCGGGCGCGGCCTGGCCCTGGGCGTGATGATCGGCGCGCTGACGCTCGGCTCGGCCCTGCCGCACCTGTTCCGCGCGCTGGCGGGCGGGGCCGACTGGCGCAGCGTGGTGCTCGGGTCCAGCCTGTCGACGCTGGCCGCGGCGGCTTTGTTCGCCCTGGCCGTGCGCGAGGGGCCCCATGCCTTCGCCCGCGCCACCTTCGATCCGCGGCAGAGCCTGGCCGTGCTGCGCAACCGCCCCCTGATGCTCGCCAATCTGGGCTATTTCGGCCATATGTGGGAGCTTTACGCCATGTGGGCCTGGTTCCTGGTCTTCGCCGCGGCTTCGGGGCAGGCGGGGGGCGCGGTGCCCTTCGGCTCTCCGTCGATGCTGACCTTTCTGACGCTGGCGGCGGGGGCGGGCGGCTGCGTCCTGGGCGGCGTGCTGTCAGACCGGATCGGGCGCTGCCTGACCACGGCGGGAATGATGGCGGTGTCGGGCCTCTGCGCGCTGCTGATCGGCTTCGCCTTCGGCGGCCCGCCGGCGCTGTTGGGCGCGGTGGCGCTGATCTGGGGGGCGAGCATCGTCGGCGACAGCGCCCAGTTCTCGGCCGCGGTGACCGAGCTGGCCGATCCGCGCTTCGTGGGAACGGCGGTTTCGGTGCAGCTTGGCATCGGGTTCGGCCTGACGGTGGCCGCGATCTGGCTGTTGCCGCTGGTGGCCGAGGCATTGGGCGGCTGGCGATGGGCGTTCCTGCCGCTCGTGCCCGGCCCGCTGATCGGGCTGGTGGCGATGCTGGCGCTGCGCCGCCTGCCCGAGGCGCGGCTGCTTGCGGGCGGGCGACGCTGAGCGGCCCGCGCGGGACCTCAGCCGATCTGCCATTTCCGTTCCAGCGCCTCGATCGCCGCGACGCGTTCGTCGGTGCGCGGATGCGACAGCAGCCAGGCCGGGACCGCGCCCCCACGCCCCTCGGTCAGGCGATCCAGCTTGTGGAACAGCGATTTCTGCGGCTCGGTCCCGATCCCCGCCTTCGTCAGCAGGGCCGAGGCATAGGCATCGGCCTCATATTCGTCGCTCCGCGACAGACGCGCCGCCAAGAGCGACGTCAGCGCATTGGCCAGCAGGATGCCGATCCCCGGCAGGAACCGCCCCAGCACCATCATCAGAGCGGTGCGCAACGCGTTCTGCCCCGAGAAATCGATCATCCGGCGCCGGGAATGGCCCAGGGCTACATGGCCGAGTTCGTGGGCGATCACGCTGGCCATCTCCTCGGCCGTGACCTGCCCCTGCCGGTAACGGTCGTAGAACCCGCGGGTGATGAAGATGCGCCCGTCGGGTGCCGCCAGGCCGTTGACCGGTTCCACCTCGTAGATGTGCACCCGTATCCGCGCGAGATCCAGCGCCTCGGCCATCCGGTCGGTCAACCGCGCCAGCGTCGGGTCGGCGAGTTCGGTCGACCGGGCGTCGAGCTCGCGCCCCGTCCGCCAGACCGAGAAGCGATACATCGCCAGCGCGTAGAGGATCGCCAGCAGGATGGGGAGAAATTTTAACATCCTCTGGATATGGGGGATCCGTGGCTTCGGGGCAATCGCAGGGCCTGCTCACGCCGGGTGGCCAAAAAGTCGCGTTTCCGCGAGGGGCGGCGCAGGGCTGAAACATATCCCCCCTGCCGCGGTTGTTAGGATGAGCAGAGGAATAGCAGCATGTTCGAAGAAAAGGACACCGGAACGCTGATCCGCGAGGTGATGCAGCAGGCGTTTCGCCAGAACCCGCAGAATTGCGGGCACACCCCGGCGACCGCGTCCGATGGCGTGTTCGAACGGCTGTTGGAGCGTCTGTCCGCGCAGGAACGCCCGATCGGGGGGAAATCGGCCTCCGAGCATTGAGGCCCCCGTCCGGCGGGGGCCGCGGCTCGTCCGGTCAGGCCATCATTCGGCTGAGATATATCGTCACGAACATCCCGATCAGGGCGCCGATGATCGCAAAGGCGGCCGCGTATTGGGCGATATCCAGCCGTCGTCCGCCACGGGACCGGGCAAGGAAGGCGCCCCAGAGGGCCCCGGCGAGGGCGAGCAGAAGTACGATCATGTCTTGGCCTTACGATACAACGGGTTCAGGGCTGCGATCTCGCCCGCCCTGCGCCGCACCTCGTCATCGGTTCCGAAGCCGTAGCGCGCCCAGCCAAGCGATTCCCGCCGCACCACTCGGGCTTCGGCGGAACGGCCCAGAATGTCCAGCGCCTCGGCCTTGATCAGCATCAGCGAGGCCAGCAGGGCCGCGTTCTCGGCCTGGACGACGGGCGCGATATTGGCATCGACGATCTCGATCGTCGCTTCGGGCTGGTCGGTGGACAGGGTGAAGGCGGCAAGCTGCATCGCCACATGCGCCGCCTGAAGCCGCGTATCCGGATCGGCACCGTAGATCGCCCCGGCCTTGAGGAACGCGGCCAGGGCCAGTTCGGGATCCGAGGCCAGCGACAGCCGGCCGAGCGCGAACAGGGCGAAGGCGCTGCGGTTATCGTTCCAGGGGCGCGAGATCGCGACGGCGCGTTCGGCGGCGGCACGGCGCCGCGCGGAGGGGGCAGAGGGGCCCAGGGCGATCTCGATCTGGTCGATCCAGTCCCGCGGCGTGGGCGCGCGGGTAGGATCGGCCCCGTTTTCGCCCTCGGGGTTCAGCCGCGCCAGGATCGCCGGCAGCCGCGCCGCGACCTGGTCGCGGGTCATGCCGGAACGCAGCTCGGGCGCATAGGTCGCCCGAAGGATCAGCATGTCGAACCCGGTCAGCACCGTGTGGAAATTGTCGTCGTTATAGACGCTGTCCGTCAGGCTGTAGAGGTCGTTGAGCGGGCCCAGGGCCTGCGCCACCTCTTCGTGCAGACAGTCCCGCACCTCCTGCGGCGCGACATCGGCGGGGATGAAGACGGCCATGCGTTCGCGCGTCTTCAGCGTGGTCCAGTCCATCGCGGCGCTGCGCCGGTTGCGCTTGAACTCGGCCCAGCTTCCAAGGCGCGGAACGACGAAACAGGCCGCCTGGGGCACGGCGCCCTGCAAATCGCGGCGCGACACCGTCTGCACCGTGATCGCCGCATCCTCGGTCGCGGCGACGCGCCGGATGTCGATCCCCGCCTCGCGGCGCAACCGGGCGACCAGCCGGTCCAGATCCTGCGACAGGGCAGGGGTGGCCGGTCCCACGGCGCGGATCGTCACCGGCCTCTCGAACCGTGTCAGGACCGGAAGGGTGCGGCCGCTTTCCAGCGCGAATGACAGGTCGAGGAAATCGCGCGCGATGCTGGCATTCGACCGGACCGGGCGCGTCACCTGCGGCGCGCCGAAGCTGCGCATGGGCGGCAGCTCGCCCGTATAGGTCACCTGCCGCTGCGCCAGCTCGGCGCGGGGCGCGGGCGCGCAGGCGGCAAGCACGGTCAGTGACAGAAGGGCGGCAAGGCGCAGGCTCATGAGGCGCGATACTTTCGCGTTTCCTGCCCGCCGCCAAGCCCCCGCGCGCGGCCGGTGGCCTGCCGTTCTGGGTGCCGGTCTCGGCCGGCCGTCCTGCCGCTGCTCGTTGCCATGGATCGTCCTTCCGGTGGCGCAGGTCTTGCCCCTAGGGCTACATCCCCCGCCTGCGCGGGGAAAGCGGGAATGTGCCGCAGGCCCCTGTCCTGCGGATCGGCGCCTTCGGCGCGCACCGGCTGCCGCAACTGCCCCCGCGCGCCCCCTTGATCGGCCGGACGACAGGTTTATTTAGGTGCAAGCGAATATAACGCAGAGCGAATATCTACCAGGACAGCGAGAAGAGGGAAACATGACCACGATTCGCCATAGCCGTTCGACCGGACCGGGAAGCCCCGATGTCTGGGGGGTCTACGATGCGCCGTCTGGGTCGATCCAGTATGTCTGCGCCGATCCGGAGACGAAGCAGGCCGCGCTGATCGACATCGTTCAGGATTTCGACCCGTCCGAGGCCCGGACCGGGCATCGCACCGCGGATTCCGTGTTGGAACTGGCGCGGAACGAGGGGCTGGAGATCGTCCGCATCCTCGATACCCACCCCCATGCCGACCACCTGATGGCGTCGGATTACCTGCGCGGCAAGACCGGTGCGCCCAACGCGATCGGCGAAAAGGTGCGCGACATCGCCAAGCTGTGGGAAGACCTCTACGGCCTTCCCGGCGCCTTCGATCCGGATGCCGATTTCGATGAGCTTTTCGCGGACGGCGACACGTTCAAGATCGGCAATCTGGATGTGCGGGTCTGGCTGTCGCCCGGGCATACGCTCGGCTCGATCACCTATGTGGTGGGCGACGCGGCCTTCGTGCACGACACGCTGATGCAGCCCGATGTCGGCACGTCGCGCGCGGATTTCCCCGGCGGATCGGCCGACGATCTTTGGAACACGATCCAGCGCCTGCTCGGCCTGCCCGACGACACCCGCCTGTTCGTGGGCCACGATTACTGCGGCGGCGGCCGTGACGACCCGGAATGGGAAGCCACCGTCGGCCAGCACAAGGCCGAGAACAAACATCTGGCCGGCAAGTCGAAGGACGAATTCATCGCCCTGCGGGAAGAGCGGGACGCGACCCTGCCGCTGCCCGACCGGATGCTCGCCGCGCTCCAGATCAACCTGCGGGCCGGGCGGCTGCCCGAGCCCGAGGGCGGGCGGAGCTTCCTGCGCATCCCGATCAACCGTTTCTGAGGTCGGCAGCGTCGTTCCTCCCCCTGTCCGGAACCCGTTCCGGCAGGAGGCGCTGTAGGCAGGAAGGCCGGTCCTTCGGGATCGGCCTTCCCATTTGGGACAGGAAGGAAAAACGATGGACAGGAACGGCCTTATCGCGATCGTCGTCGTGGCCCTTGCGGTGGTGATCGTCGCGGCGTTCTTCTTCTCGGGCGGCAATATGGGCGGCGGCATGAACGGCATGTAGCCGGTGCCGCGCTAGACCCGTTCAAGCACCGTGTACTGAAACGCCTGCGCCGCGCCACCCGGCGTGGTGTGGTGGTCCTCGACGGCGTGCAGACGCCGGAACCCCGGGGCCAGCCGCGCCGCCAGATCGTCGGACGACCAGCGCCGGACCGGCAGGCCGCTGCAGCGTTCGGGACCGTCCGGCGCGAAGGTGGCGATGACGGCGACGGCGCCGGGGCCGGTCGCCGCGTAGAGGGCGGCGATATAGGCGTCCTGCTGGTCGGTCCCGGTCAGGAAGTGAAAGGCGGCGCGGTCGTGCCAGACGCCGAAGCGCCTTTCGGGGCGCCAGGCCGTCACGTCGCCCACCACGTAGCGCGGCGTGCCCGCATCCGGGCCCAGACGCCGGCGAACCTCGTCAAAGGCGGTGTCGGCCAGGTCCAGCAAGGTCACGTCGCACAGGCCCGCATCGATCAGCCCGTCCACGAGGCGCGAGGCGCCGGCGCCGATATCGATCACGCCCCGCGCGGCTTGGCCTCGATGGGCCAGGATCAGGTCCAGGCTGGGCTGCGCATCGCTCTGGAACCACGACATCGCGTCGGCGGGTTTGCTGCCGTAGACGTCGCTCCAGTGTTTCGGATCGCTCATGGCGCCGCCTCCCTCAGCCGACGGTGAACTGCCCCATCATGCCCGAATCCTCATGCTCCAGGATGTGGCAGTGGAACATGTAGGGCGTCTGCGCCGATGCGGGCTTGTCGAAGCGCACGAGAATCTCGGTCGGGCCGCCGACATGGATCACGTCCTTCAGCCCCATGCGCATCGGATCGACCGACCGGCCGTTCTGCCGCAGGACCAGAAACGAGGTGCCGTGCACGTGGAACGGATGGGTCATCATGTCGGCGTTGATCCGCCACAGCTCGGTCTGGCCAAGCGGCACCTGCTGGTCGATCCGCCCCATATCGTAGCTGCGGCCGTTGATGCCCATGCCGCCGCCGCCGCCGAACATGCCGCCCATCATGCCCATCATGCCCCCGGCGCCCATGTTCAGCACGAAATCGCGCTGGCGCTGCGGCTGGCCGAGATCGGGGATCTGCGCGGGCAGCCGGTCGGGCAGCGCGGTGGGGCCGTCGCCCGCGGGCGCGGACCCTTCGAAGGTCATCACGTGCAGGCCGCCGCGACGGCCGCCGCCGCCCATCATGCCGCCGCCCATCATGCCCATCATGCCGCCGGTATCGGCCGACATCAGCCGGACGGCCCGGCCGTCCGAGAAATCGGCCACGATCTCGGCCCGTTCGCCGGGGGCCAGCGACAGCGCGGTGGCGGGCAGGGGGGCGGGCAGCAGCCCGCCATCGCTGGCCACGCGGTGGAACTGGCGGCCGTCCTCGAAATAGAAGTCGTAGACGCGCGCGTTCGACCCGTTCAGCAGCCGCAGCCGCACCAGACCCGCCGGCACCGCGGCCAGGGGACGGACCACGCCGTTCACCAGCACCTCGTTGCCGTGGAACCCCTGCATCCGTCCCATCATGCCCAGGTCGTAGACCATGCGCCCGCCGCTGAAGCTGCGGTCCTGGACCACCAGCGGAATATCGTTGACGCCGTAATCGCGCGGCAGCGGGTCGGCGATGTCGGGATCGTCGACGATGATCAGCCCCGCCAGCCCGCGATAGACCTGGTCGGCGGTGTGGCCATGGACATGGCTGTGATACCACAGCGTCGCCGCCGGCTGATCGACGGGCAGGGTCGGGGCCCATGTTTCGCCCTCGCCGAAAAGAAGCTGCGGCCCGCCATCCATATCGCCGGGAATGTGCATCCCGTGCCAATGGGTGGTGATAGCTTCGCCCGTGCGGTTGGAAATGGCCAGCCGCGCCTCGCTGCCCCGGCGCATCCGCAGGGTGGGGCCCAGGTAATCGCCCTCGTAGCCGAGCGTGGGCGAGGGCACGCCGGGGACGAAATCGCGGCTGCCGCTCAGCGCGTTCAGCGTGTTGCCGGCCCCGGGCCCCGCATCCAGGATCTGCGGGATCGGCAGCGGCGCTCCGGGCTCGGCGGCGGTGGCACGGCGGCTGGGGATGGCGGGCGCAGCCAGCGCGGCGACAGCCGCCCCCGAGACCAGCAGAAAGCGGCGTCGGTTCATAGCGATACTCCGTCATTGAAGGGGCGGTCGGGCAGGGGCCGGCCGGAAAGACATTCGACCGCCCGGTGTTGGGACAGAAACAC
>Ga0189283_10320_pt1 | contig 18391 bp, 16 predicted proteins | sample N26C4minimetaG_FD_130320 | JGI IMG/M metagenome (GOLD analysis project Ga0189283, IMG submission 130320) | Marine microbial communities from the Costa Rica Dome - N26 C4 mini metaG | ecosystem: Environmental > Aquatic > Marine > Oceanic > Photic zone | place: Costa Rica: the Eastern Pacific...
ATGCGGCGACGTCCGGGAGGAGGTGAACGCCGCCGCTCTCGCACATCGGACCCACCCAGGGAGGAGGAGGGGCAGGCCCGTGTTCTGGTGTCGGGATGCGGCGACGTCCGGGAGGAGGTGAACGCCGCCGCTCTCGCACATCGGACCCACCCAGGGAGGAGGAGGGGCAGGCCCGTGTTCTGGTGTCGGGATGCGGCGGCGTCCGGGAGGAGGTAGACGCCGCCGCTCTTGTCGCGTCACGCCCGGGAGGAGGTGGGCGATCCGCATCGGACCCGTGCCGTTGGGCCGGGTGTTCGCGCGGCGGCATCAGGGAGGAGGAAGATGCCGCCGCTCCGTTCGGGACCCCGGGGAGGAGGTCGGGTCCCCGATCAGAAACTCATTCTTGTTGTGCGGCCTGGCGCGCCAGGCTGTGGATGACCGCGCGGTGCAGGCCCAGATCCGCCAGTTCGCGATCCGAGAGCGATTCCAGTTCCCTCACGGTCTGGCGGTAGGTGCGGAACCGCGCCAACCGGACCGAAGCCAGCTTCAGCACGTTGATCGAGCGGTCGATCAGACCCGCTTCGAACGTCTTCGCGTAATTCACATGCGTCATTGTCGCTGCCTCTCGACTTTTCTGCACTGGCACTGTCGTGCCCGTTGACCCTGAAATTAACTACTGCCCCGCCCGTCACAATCCCGGAAAAGCTCAATGCTGCCATGCAGCATTTGCATATGTTCTACTGACCTATTTACACCATCAGCCTTCTCCGCTTGCAGATGCCGCCATTCGGTGCACGGTGTTCGGGCAAGCCGGAACCGGAGGCAGACCATGGCCGCCACCCGTGACGAAATCCTTGACGCATTGCGCGCGATCCGCCTGCCGGATGGCGGCGATCTGGTATCGCGCGATATGGTGCGGGCGGTGACCCTTCGGGACGCGACGGTCAGTTTCGTGATCGAAGCCGCCGATCCCCGGCAGGCCGAGGCGCTGCTGGGCATCCGCGATGCCGCGCAGGCGGCGGTGGCGCGCCTGCCGGGGGTCGAAGGTGTCTCGGCGGTTCTGTCGGCTCCGGCCGCGCCGACATCCGCGCCCCGGCCCCAGTCAGGGCAGGGGGCCGCACCGTCGCTCAAGATCGGACGCCACGCCGAGCCGCAGGGCGGCGGGCCGCAGCGCGTGGCCGGGGTGGACCGCATCATCGCCATCGGGTCGGGCAAGGGCGGCGTCGGCAAATCCACGGTCTCGTCCAACCTGGCGGTGGCATTGGCGCGCCAGGGGCGGCGGGTCGGGCTGCTGGATGCCGACATATACGGTCCGAGCCAGCCGAGGATGATGGGCGTGTCGGCGCGTCCGTCCTCGCCGGACGGCAAGCGGATCAACCCGCTGCGCGCGCACGGGGTGACGATGATGTCGATCGGGCTGATGCTGGATCCCGGCAAGGCGGTGGTCTGGCGCGGCCCGATGCTGATGGGTGCGCTGCAACAGATGCTGGGCCAGGTCGAATGGGGCGCGCTCGACATCCTGCTGGTCGATCTGCCGCCGGGCACGGGCGATGTGCAACTGACCCTGTGCCAGCGAACGGCATTGACCGGCGCGCTGGTCGTGTCGACCCCGCAGGACGTGGCGCTGCTGGACGCGCGCAAGGCGCTGGACATGTTCCGCACGCTGAACACGCCGGTCCTCGGGCTGATCGAGAACATGGCGGTGTTTCACTGTCCTCATTGCGGGCAGCCGTCGCACCCGTTCGGCCATGGCGGCGTGAGGGCCGAGGCCGAGGCGCTCGGCATCCCGTTTCTGGGCGAACTGCCGCTCAGCCTGGATGTGCGGATCGCGGGCGATGCGGGCACGCCGGTCGCGGCGACCGACGCGCCCGAGGCCGAGGCCTATGCCCGGCTGGCCGGCCGGCTGATCGCCGGCGGCATGGCCTGACCGCGCGGCCGCCCGACGAGGATCCTGAACCGGGAATTCGTGGGACCGGTGCCGGGCGGGGTGGGCGGCACGGGAATTCATGGGCGCCGCGCCGAACCGGCCGGGCCTTCCTTGCGCAATCTCGAATCACGAGACGGTGAATCACCGTGAATCCGGCAGCCGAGGCAGGAAGCTTCCCCTGCGTCGGGCGGGCTTGTGCAGATCGGCCGCAATTTTCCGGGAAATCGTGGAACTTTTTTAATGGGCCGCCCATCACCACAATTTGCGCCTTTGTGCGCTTCTGCTCCTATATGTTGAAATCTCCCCAGCAAACCAATCGTGACATGGTGCGGCTGTGCCACAGGAACACGGATCCCGCCCCGTTGGTCGGGCGATTTTAGGTTGCTTCCCGTGAATTCCCGTGGCATCCCTAGTGCATCGAATGAGAGGGCAAAGACAGAGGTTCCCAAGACCTCGAACAAAAGCAAAAACAAGACCTTAGCAGGTTTCATACAGGCGCTCTCTTAACATTCGTATCGAAGAATCCGGCGCGCGGGCGAGCAGACATCCCCCCAGGTGGCGCGCGCAGTCGGACGAACCCGGAAACGGGGGTACGGCGGCGGATCGAACAGTGGCAGCAGTTCGATCCGCCGTTTCCGTTTTCGGACCAAGACCAAGAAATCCGGGGGCGGAGCAGAGCAGGGAGCCACGCGCAGGTGGTCCGCACGTTCAGAGGTGAAAGCCGCCACAAGGTGGATGCGAAGGGCCGGGTCTCGATCCCGGCCGGCTTTCGTCGCGTGCTGGAACAGGGCGATCCCAACTGGACCGACGGGCTGAACCCCGATCTGGTCATCGTCTACGGCGACGAAAAGCGCAGCTATCTCGAATGCTTCACCATCGAGGCGATCCAGGAGATCGACGCCAAGATCCGGCGGATGCCGCGGGCCTCGAAACGGCGCAAGGCGCTGCAGCGGCTGTATAACGGCCAGGCCACCCCCACCAATGTCGACGAGACGGGCCGTCTGGTCCTGCCGATCAAGCTGCGCGAGAAGATCGGCCTGGACGGCGAAGCCTTTTTCATCGGCAACGGCGACACGTTCGAGATCTGGAAGCCCGAAACCTATGACGAGCTGGCCTATGACGGGCTGGACGAGGACGAGGATTTCGACCCCGATGTCGATCCGTCGGTCTATCTGGACGGGGATGAGGAGTGACGGCGATGGCCGCTGCCGCACGTTCCGCCCCCAAAGACCCCCATATCCCCGTTCTGCTGCGCCCGCTTCTGGCCGAGGTCGCCCCGGTCGCGGGGACCTGGCTCGACGGCACCCTGGGCGCGGGCGGCTATGCCCGCGGGCTTCTTGCCGCGGGCGCCGATCGGCTGATCGGGCTCGACCGCGATCCGCTGGCGCTCGACATGGCGCAAGACTGGGCGGCCGAATGGGGCGACCGGGTCCGGCTCGTGCGCGGCACGTTCTCGCAGCTCGACCGGGCGGCCGACGGGCCGCTCGACGGGGTGGTGCTGGATCTGGGCGTCTCCTCGATGCAGCTGGACCGGGCCGAACGCGGCTTCTCGTTCCAGAAGGAGGGGCCGCTCGACATGCGGATGGGGCAGGAGGGGGCCAGCGCCGCCGATCTGGTGAACTCCGCCGACGAGGGCGAACTGGCGGATATCCTCTACCATTACGGCGAGGAGCGCGCGTCGCGCCGCATCGCACGGGCGCTCGTGGCGGCGCGGGCCGAAGCGCCCATCGCCACCACCACGGCCCTGGTCCGGGTGATCGAATCGTGCCTGCCCCGGCAGAGACCGGGCCAGAGCCATCCCGCGACCCGCAGTTTCCAGGCACTGCGCATTGCCGTGAACGACGAATTCGGGGAACTGGTCGCCGGGCTGGAGGCTGCCGAACGCGCCTTGCGCCCCGGCGGCGCCCTGGCGGTGGTCAGCTTCCACTCGCTGGAAGACCGGGTGGTGAAGCGATTCTTCCAGATCAGGTCCGGCGGCGGCGGCCGCGGCAGCCGGCACCTGCCCGAGACGGCGGACGAGCCCCCCCGGTGGGAGCGGGTGAGCAAGGGCATCGGCCCCGATGCCGACGAGCTGGCGCGCAATCCGCGTGCCCGTTCGGCGCGTCTGCGCGTGGCGTGGCGCACCGCGGCCGCCGCCGGCCCCGCGGACCGCAGCCAGTTGGGCCTGCCGAAGTTTCAGATGAGGGGGACAAGCTGATGCGTTCACTGTTCTACGTCGTGACGGCGCTGGCGGTGATGGGCCTGGCGTTCTGGGCCTACCGCGAGAACTATGCCACGCAAGAGGCGCAGGCCGAGCTCGACGATCTTCAGCGCCAGATCGACGAGGCGCATCGCACGCTCGGGGTTCTGCGCGCCGAATGGGCGTATCTGAACCGGCCGGAACGGCTGCGGGATCTTGCGCTGATGAATTTCGACCGGTTGGGGCTGCTGTCGCTTGCGCCCGAGCAGTTCTCGCGGGTGGACCAGATCGCCTTTCCGGCCCCGGCCGAGGCCGCGCCGCCGCTGGTCGGGTCGGTTGCCGTCAGTTCGCAATCGGAGGAGCCGCTGTGATCCGCACCCCCCTGCGGCCGCTGGCGCGCATCCTGCGCGCGCGCGAGGCCGGCGAGAACCCGGATGTCATCGAGCGCGAGAACCTGCGCCTGCGGCACGAGCAGATGCGTGACCGCGCCCGGCTGCAGGCGCAGGGCCGGCTGCTGTTCCTGGCGGCGTTCTTCACCGTGGCGTTCGGCACGGTCGGCACCCGCATGGGAATGATGGCCGGGGCCGAGACCGAGGGCCCGAGCGCCCGCGCCGCCGCCAGCGCCATCAACGCGCAGCGTTCCGACATCGTCGACCGTAACGGGCGCATCCTGGCCACCAACCTGGACACCTACGCGCTCTACGCCCAGCCCGCGCAGATGGTCGACAAGGTCGGCGCGGCCAGGGAACTGGTGAAGATCTTTCCCGATCTCGATGAGGAACGGCTGGTAAAGGACTTCACGGGAAAACGAAAATTCCTGTGGGTGAAGAAAAAGCTCAGCCCCGAACAGATGCAGGCCGTCCATGATATCGGCGATCCGGGCCTGCTGTTCGGCCCGCGCGAGATGCGTCTCTATCCCAATGGCCGTCTGGCGTCGCACATCCTCGGCGGGGCGCGGTTCGGGGTCGAGGGCGTGAACTCGGCCGAACTGGTGGGCGTCGCCGGGGTCGAGAAGGAATTCGATGCGCGCCTGCGCGACAAGGCGCGGGCCGGCGAGCCGCTGCAGCTATCGCTGGACCTGACGGTTCAGGACGCGGTGGAACAGGTGCTGTCGGGCGGCATGAAGATGATGAACGCCAAGGGCGCGGCCGCCGTTCTGATGGACGCCTATAGCGGCGAGATCGTCAGCATGGCCAGCTTGCCGGATTTCGACCCGAACGACCGGCCCGGCCCCGTCGTGCGCGGCAGCCCCTCGGACAGCCCGTTGTTCAACCGGGCGGTGCAGGGCGTGTACGAGCTCGGCTCGACCTTCAAGATCTTCGCCGTCGCCCAGGCCATGCAGATCGGCATGCTGGGACCGGACACGCTGGTCGATGCCGATGCGCCGCTGAAATGGGGCAAGTTCACGATCCGCGAATTCCAGAACAAGAATTACGGCCCGCTGCTCAGCGCGCAGGACGTGATCGTCAAAAGCTCGAATGTGGGCGTCGCCCATATCGCCCTGCGGCTCGGGGCCGAACGGCAGCAGGCCTTCCTGCGGCAACTGGGCTTTTTCGAGCCGACCGAGGTCGAGCTGGTCGAGGCGCCGACCGGCCGGCCGCTGCTGCCGCCGAAGTGGAGCGAACTGGTGACCATCACCGCGTCCTACGGTCACGGTATCGCGGCCAGCCCGCTGCATCTGGCGGCGGCCTATGCGACCATCGTGAACGGCGGGCTGAAGGTCACGCCCACCATCCTGAAACAGGACCGGCCGCAGCCGGGCGAGCGGGTGCTGGACGAGCAGGTTTCCGCCGATGTGCGGAAGATGCTCCGCGCCGTGGTCGATCACGGCACCGCCACTTTCGGCGAGGTCGAGGGCTATCAGGTGGGCGGCAAGACCGGCACCGCAGACAAGCCCAAGCCGACCGGCGGCTACTACGATGACAAGGTGATCACCACCTTTGCCAGCATGTTTCCGGCATCGGCGCCTCGCTATGTCCTGATCGTCGCGCTGGACGAGCCGGTCGAGACGTCGGGCCCGAAGCCGCGGCGCACCGCCGGCTGGACCGCGGTTCCCGTCGCCGCCGAGATCATCCGCCGGGTCGCGCCGCTGCTCGGCATCCGGCCCATCGTTGAAGACACGCCCGTACCTGCGCTAACACTCACGGCGAGCAACTGAGGTCGGGAATACGGGACGGGGGCCCCATGACGCATGAGGCGCGGGCGGCATCGCTGGCGGAACTGGGACTGACGGCGGCCGGCGGCGGCGAGGCCCGCATCACCGGGCTGGCGCTCGACAGCCGCGATGTGCGGCCGGGGCATCTTTTCGCGGCGCTGCCCGGCAGCAAGAGCCACGGCGCCGAGTTCGTGCCGGCGGCCCTGCGCGCCGGTGCCGGCGCCATCCTGACCGACCGCGAGGGGCAGCGATTGGCGGCCGCGGCGCTGGACGAGGCCGGGGTGCCGGTGGTCCTGGCCGAGGATCCGCGCCAGGTCCTGGCCATGGCGGCCGCCCTGTGGTTCCGCCGCCAGCCCGAGGTGATGGTCGCGGTCACGGGGACCAACGGCAAGACGTCGGTCGCCACCTTCACCAGGCAGATCTGGCAGCAGCTCGGCCTGCGCGCGGTCAATCTGGGCACGATGGGGATGGGCGGCACGGTCGAGGCGCCGCTCCGGCACACCACCCCGGACCCGGTCACGCTGCACCGGCTTCTGGCGCAGGCGGCGCAGGCGGGGGTGAGCCATGGCGCGATGGAGGCCTCGTCGCACGGGCTGGAGCAGCGGCGGCTGGACGGCGTGCGCCTGTCGGCGGCGGCTTTCACCAATTTCAGCCAGGACCATCTGGATTATCACGAAAGCTTCGACGCCTATTTCGCGGCCAAGGCCGGGCTGTTCGCGCGGGTTCTCTCGGAAGATGCGACCGCGGTCATCAACCTGGACGACCCGCGCGGCGCCGAAATGGCCGCCATCGCCGCGGGGCGCGGGCAGGACCTGCTGACCGCCGGCCATTCCGCCGAGGCGGCGCTGCGCGTCCTCGACCAGCGTTACGACGCGACGGGGCAGGATCTGCGCCTGTCCTGGAACGGACAGGTGCGCCAGGTGCGGCTGCGCCTGATCGGCGGCTTCCAGGCCGAGAACGTGCTGGTGGCGGCCGGACTGGTCATCGCCGGCGGGGCCGAACCCGACCGGGTCTTCGCCGCCCTGCCCGCCCTGGCGACGGTGCCCGGGCGGATGCAGCTTGCCGCCCGCCGCGACAACGGCGCCGCCGTCTTCGTCGATTACGCCCATACGCCGGCGGCGCTGGAAACCGCGCTGCGGGCGCTCCGGCCGCATGTGATGGGGCGGCTGGTAGTGGTCTACGGCGCCGGCGGCGACCGGGATCGCGGCAAGCGCCCGCTGATGGGGCGGGCCGCGGCCGGTCATGCCGATCTGCGCATCGTCACCGATGACAATCCGCGCGGCGAGGTGCCGGCGGCGATCCGCGCCCAGATCCTGGCCGCCGACCCCGAGGCGGTCGAGATCGGCGACCGGGCCGAGGCGATCCTGCGCGGCGTCGATGCGCTGGAGCCGGGCGACGCGCTGCTGATTGCCGGCAAGGGGCACGAGACCGGGCAGATCGTCGGCGATCAGGTCTTTCCATTCGACGACGCCGAACAGGCCAGCGTTGCGGTGGCGGCGCTGGACGGGCATCCGGCATGACCGCGCCGCTCTGGACCTCGGACGCGGCGGCCGCGGCGACCGGCGGGCGCAGCACCGTGGCCTGGCAGGCATCCGGCGTGTCGATCGACACGCGCAGCCTGGCGCCGGGCGACCTGTTCGTGGCGCTGGCCGACAGCCGCGACGGCCACGACTTCGTGGCGCAGGCGCTGGACCGGGGCGCGGCCGCGGCCATGGTCAGCCGCCGGCCCGACGGCCTGCCCGAGGATGCGCCGCTGCTGATCGTGCCCGATGTGCTGCCGGCGCTGTGCGATCTCGGCCGCGCCGCCCGGGCGCGGACGGCGGCGCGGGTCATCGCCGTCACCGGATCGGTCGGCAAGACATCGACCAAGGAGATGCTGCGCCGGATGCTGGCGGGGCAGGGCCGGGTGCATGCGGCCGAGAAGAGCTTCAACAACCATTGGGGCGTGCCGCTGACGCTGGCGCGCCTGCCCCGCGATGCCGATTGGGCCGTGATCGAGATCGGGATGAACCATCCTGGCGAGATCGCGCCGCTCGCGCGGCTGACACGGCCCCATGCCGCCCTGATCACCACGGTGGCCCCCGCGCATCTCGAGGCCTTCGCCTCGGTCGCCGATATCGCCCGCGAGAAGGCCGCGATCTTTCAGGGGCTGGCGCCCGGCGGGCTGGCGGTTGTCAACGGCGATCTGGAGACCACGCCCATCCTGCTTGAGGCCGCCCGGGCGGCCGGGGCCCGGGTCGTCACGTTCGGTGAGGGGGAGGCGAATGCGAACCGGCTGGTGGATGTCGCGCTGAGCGAGGACAGCACCGCCGCCAGCGCCCTGTCGGGCGAGACGCGCTTTCTGCTCAAGGTCGCGACCCCCGGCCGCCATTTCGCGGTCAACGCCCTGGGCGCGCTGGCCCTGGTGGTCGAACTGGGGGCCGACCGGGCACGGGCGCTGTGCGATCTGGCGACCTGGACCCCGCCCGACGGGCGCGGCCGGCGCGAGACGCTGGTGCTGGACATCGTCGACGACCATCTGACCATCGACCTGATCGACGACGCGTTCAACGCCAACCCGGCCTCGATGGCCGCCGCGCTGGACACCCTCGCCGCCGCGCAGCCGCGGCACGGGCTGGGGCGGGTCGCGCGCGGGCGCAGGATCGCGATCCTGGGCGACATGCTGGAACTCGGCCCCGACGAGGCGCGGCTGCATGCCGATCTTGCGCGCCTGCCGGCCATGGAGGCGGTGGCGCGGGTGCATTGCGTGGGGCCGCGGATGCGCGCCCTGCACCAGGCCCTGCCCGAGGACCGGCGCGGCGAATGGACCGAGAACGCCCAGATCCTGGCCGGCCGGGCCCATGCGCTGGTCGATGCGGGCGACATCGTGCTGGTGAAGGGGTCCAAGGGCAGCCGGGTCAGCCTGATCGTTGACGCGCTTCGCAAACTGGGGCATCGGCCCGGGGGCGATGGCGAAGGGGACGGCTGAATGCTGTACTGGCTGACGAATTTCTCGGATGGCGGCGACGTGTTCAACCTGTTCCGCTACATCACCTTCCGCGCCGGCGGCGCCTTCTTCACGGCGCTGATCTTCGGCTTCCTGTTCGGAAGGCCGCTGATCGACCTGCTGCGCCGTCACCAGAAACGGGGCCAGCCGATCCGCTCGGACGGGCCGGAAAGCCACCTGGCCACCAAGGCCGGCACGCCGACCATGGGGGGCGTGCTGATCCTGGGCGCGGTGGTGGTGGCCAGCCTGCTCTGGGCGCGGCTGGACAACAGCTATGTCTGGCTGGTCCTGTTCGTCACGATCAGCTTCGGCCTGATCGGTTTCGCCGACGATTACGCCAAGGTGTCGAAGAACACCCATAACGGCGTGCCCGGCAAGGTGCGCCTTCTGCTCGGCTTCGGGATCGCCGGCATCGCCGGGGTCTGGGCCGCCTGGGCGCATCCGGCGGAACTGTCCTGGCAACTCGCCTTTCCGGTCCTGAAAGAGGCGCTGGTCTATCTGGGGATCTTCTTCGTGCCCTTCGCGATGCTGGTCATCGTGGGCGCGGCGAACGCCGTGAACCTGACCGACGGGCTGGACGGGCTTGCGATCATGCCGGTGATGATCGCGGCCGGCACGCTCGGCGTCATCGCCTATGCCGTCGGCCGGGTCGATTTCGCCGAGTATCTCGAGGTGCACTATGTCCCCGGCACGGGCGAGATCCTGATCTTCACCGCCGGGCTGATCGGCGGGGGGCTGGGTTTTCTGTGGTACAACGCGCCGCCGGCCGCCGTCTTCATGGGCGATACCGGCAGCCTTGCGCTTGGCGGAGCCCTGGGCGCCATCGCGGTGGCGATCAAGCACGAGATCGTGCTGGCCATCGTCGGCGGGCTGTTCGTGGTCGAGGCGCTGAGCGTCATCGTGCAGGTCTTCTATTTCAAGAGGACCGGGAAGCGGGTGTTCCTGATGGCGCCCATCCACCACCATTTCGAAAAGCGGGGCTGGGCCGAGCCGCAGATCGTGATCCGGTTCTGGATCATCTCGTTGATCCTGGCGCTGATCGGCTTGGCCACGCTGAAGCTGCGCTAGACGCGGCCGGTCCGCGCCGCCGCCTCGATCCATGGGGCGGCGCGGCAGGACATCTTGTGCCGGAGGAGAGAAACGGATGATCCCCGTGATGGGATACGAGGGGCGCCGGGTTCTGGTGCTGGGGCTGGGCCGGTCGGGCCGGGCGACGGCACGGGCGCTGGCCGCGGGCGGGGCCGAGGCCCTGTGCTGGGACGATAGCGCCGAGGCGCGCGCCCTGGCGGCCGAGGCCGGGCTGGCGCTGGCCGATCCGGGGCGGCCGGGCCTGTTCGACGGGCTGAGCGCGCTGATCGTCTCGCCCGGGATACCGCATCTCTACCCCGCGCCGAACCGCTGGATCGCCCGGGCGATGGAGGCGGGCGTGCCGGTGGACAACGATATCGGCCTGTTCTTCCGGTCGGTCGCGACGCGGGGCTGGGCCGCTCTGGACGTGGCGCCGCGGGTCATCGCCGTCACCGGCTCGAACGGGAAATCCACGACCTCTGCCCTGATCCATCACCTGCTGACCCAGGCGGGGCGCCCGGCGCAGCTGGCGGGCAATATCGGGCGCGGCGTGCTCGACATCGATCCGCCGGGCGAGGGCGGCGTGGTGGTGCTGGAACTGTCCAGCTACCAGACCGATCTGGCCCGGGCCCTGACGCCGGATGTCGCCGTCTTCACCAATCTCAGCCCCGACCATCTGGACCGGCATGGCGGGATGGGCGGTTATTTCGCGGCCAAGCGGCGCCTGTTCGCCGAGGGCGGGCCGGACCGGGCGGTGGTGGGCGTGGAGGAGCCCGAGGGCGTGTTCCTTGCCAATCAGCTTGCCGAGGCGCCCGAGGATGACCGGCTGATCCGTATCTCGGTCGAACGGCGGCTGACGGGGCCGGGCTGGCATGTGATGGCGCGCAAGGGGTTCCTCACGGAATGGCGCAAGGGCCGGCAGGTGGCCGCGATCGATCTGCGCGGCGTCGCGGGCCTGCCCGGCCGCCACAACCACCAGAATGCCTGCGCGGCCTATGCCGCGACGCGGGCGCTCGGCCTGTCGCCCCGCGTGCTCGAGGCCGGGCTGCGCAGCTTTGCCGGCCTGCCGCATCGCAGCCAGTTCGTGGCCGAGCGGGGTGGCGTGCGCTTCGTCAACGACAGCAAGGCGACCAATGTGGACAGCGCCGAGCAGGCCTTGCGCGCCTTCGAGCGTATCCGCTGGATCGCCGGGGGGCTGGGCAAGGACGGGGGAATCACCGCGCTGGCGCCGCATCTGGACCATGTGGTGAAGGCGTATCTCATCGGTCATTCCGCCCGGGATTTCGCGCTGCAACTGGGCGATGCGGTGCCCCACGAGATCTGCGAGACGATGGAACGCGCGGTGGCCCGCGCGGCCGAGGAGGCCGAACCGGGCGACACGGTGCTGCTGGCGCCGGCCGCGGCCAGTTTCGATCAATACGCGGATTTCGAGAAGCGCGGCGAGGATTTCGTCGCGCGGGTTCTGGCCCTGGGCTGACCGGTGGGGCGCGGCCGGCCCCGGGATCACGCCCCCCGGCGCGCGGCGATGGCCTGTCCCGCCGCCCAGCCCGACGACCACGCCCACTGGAAGTTGTAGCCGCCCAGCCAGCCCGTGACGTCCACCGCCTCGCCGATGGCATACAGGTCGGGCAGGTGTCGGGCGGCCATGCTGCGGCTGTCCAGGCCGGTCGTGTCGATGCCGCCCAGGGTTACTTCGGCCGTGCGGTAGCCTTCGGATCCGGTGGGAACGAGCTGCCAGTCGTGCAGGTGCCCGGCGAGTTCGGCCAGCCGGCGATCGGACCAGTCGGCGAGATTGCCATCCCATCCGTGCCGCTGCGCAAGATCGGCCGCCAGCCGCGCCGGCAGCAACTCGGCAAGGGCGGTGGCGATGCTCCGGCGCCCCGCTCCCTGCCGCCGGCCGGCCAGAGCGGCCGCCGCATCCCGGCCCGGCAGCAGATCGACCCGGATCTCCTGCCCCTCGCGCCAATAGGACGACGCCTGCAGCACCGCCGGGCCCGACAGGCCGCGATGGGTGAACAGCACGGCCTCGTCGAAGGCGGGGCCGGAGGCGGCCCGCACCCGTGCCGGAACCGCGACGCCCGCAAGCCCGGCGAATCCGGCCTCGGCCCCGAAGGTGAGCGGGACGAGGCCGGGCCGCGTCTCGGTCACGTCGAGCCCGAATTGCCGCGCCAGGCGATAGGCCAGACCGGTCGCGCCCATCTTCGGGATCGACTTCCCGCCCGTGGCCAGCACCAGGGCCCGCGCGGTCACCTCGGTCCGCTCGCTTCCGCGGTCCAGGGTGGCGCGGAACCCGTCGGGGCCGTGGACGATCCCGGCCAGTTCGGTCTGCAGCCACAGATCGCCGCCCGCGCGGCGCATCTCGTCCAGCAGCATGTTCACGATATCTCGCGACGACCGGTCGCAGAAAAGCTGGCCCAGGGTCTTTTCGTGCCACGGAATGCCATGGCGCGCCACGAGGTCCAGGAAATCCCACTGAGTATAACGCGCCAGCGCGGATTTCGCGAAATGCGGGTTCGCCGACAGGAACATGCCGGGGGCGCAGCCGGTATTCGTGAAGTTGCAGCGCCCGCCGCCCGAGATGCGGATCTTTTCGCCCGGCGCCTTGGCGCGGTCGGCGATCAGCGTGCCGGGCCCCGCATGGGCGGCGCACATCAGCCCCGCGGCCCCGGCCCCCAGGATCAGCGTATCGTATGCGGTGCGTCCGACCATCGGCGCGTTCGATCACGACGGGGCCGGCGCGGCAAGACCTGCGCGGCGCCCGTCGCGGCATGGCGCGCAGCGCGGCCGCAAATCGCTGGCGCCGAGGCGTGAAGCGGGCTAGACTCGGCGCCAGACCCGGGCAACGGGCGATTGAGCAGTAAGGCGGTATCTCCATGACTGAAATGGTCTATGGCACGGTCCCCCTCGGGGGTGGCGAGCCCATTCTTCCGCGCTGGTGGCGGACGGTGGACAAGTGGTCGCTCTCCTGCATCCTGCTTCTGTTCGGGATCGGGCTGCTTCTGGGGCTGGCGGCATCGCCGCCGCTGGCCGCGCGCAACGGGTTCGAGCCGTTCTATTACGTGCAGCGTCAGGCATTCTTCGGCGGAATGGCGCTGATCGCGATGTGGTTCACGACGATGATGTCGCCGCGTCTGGTGCGGCGTCTGGCGGTGCTGGGCTTCATCGGCGCCTTCGTCGCGCTGCTGCTTCTGCCCTTCATCGGCACCGATTACGGCAAGGGCGCGGTGCGCTGGTTCTCGCTCGGCTTCGCCAGCGTCCAGCCGTCCGAATTCCTGAAGCCCGGTTTCGTCGTCGTCGCGGCCTGGCTGATCGCGGCGGGGCAGGACCTGAACGGGCCGCCGGGGCGGCTTTGGTCGTTCGGGCTGACGCTGGTCATCGCCTTCCTGCTGGCCATGCAGCCCGATTTCGGCCAGGCGGCGCTGATCCTGTTCGCCTGGGGCGTGATGTATTTCGTCGCCGGCGCGCCGGTGACCCTGCTTGTGGCCCTTGCCGGCGGGGTCGTCGCCGCGGGGACCTTCGCCTACAACAATTCCGCGCATTTCGCCCGCCGGATCGACGGGTTCCTTGCGCCCGAAATCGATCCGCGCACCCAGATCGGCTATGCCACCAATGCCATCCGCGAAGGTGGCTTCTTCGGCGTGGGGGTGGGCGAGGGGCAGGTGAAATGGTCGCTGCCCGACGCGCATACCGATTTCATCATCGCCGTCGCGGCCGAGGAATACGGCCTGATCCTGGTGCTGGCGATCATCGCGCTCTACGCCTGCGTGGTGGTGCGGTCGCTGATGCGGCTGATGCGCGAGCGCGACCCCTTCATCCGCCTGGCCGGGACCGGCCTGGCCTGCACCTTCGGCGTGCAGGCGATGATCAACATGGGCGTGGCCGTGCGGCTGCTGCCGGCCAAGGGGATGACGCTGCCCTTCGTGAGCTACGGCGGATCGTCCCTGATCGCGGGCGGGATCATGGTCGGCATGCTGCTGGCCTTCACCCGCGCGCGGCCCCAGGGCGAGATCGGGGACGCGCTGATCCGGCGTGGGCGGTAGATCGATGAACCGGCCGCTGATCGTCGTCGCGGCGGGGGGGACGGGCGGTCACATGTTCCCCGCCCAGGCGCTGGCCGAGGCGCTGCTGGAGCGCGGCTGGCGGGTGCGGCTGTCGACCGATGCGCGGGGCGCGCGCTATGCCGGCGGCTTTCCCGACGACGTGGCCATCGACCGGGTGACGGCGGCGACCTTCGCCCGCGGCGGCCCCGTGGCCCGCGCGGCGGTGCCGCTGCGCATCGCGGGCGGGGTGGCGGCGGCGGCAAGACGCATGCTGCGCGACCGTCCGGCCGCGGTGGTGGGCTTCGGCGGCTATCCCAGCATTCCCGCCCTGGCCGCGGCGGCGCTGTTGCGCCTGCCGCGGATGATCCACGAGCAGAACGGCGTTCTCGGCCGGGTCAACCGGCTGTTCGCCGCCCGGGTCGACCGGGTGGCCTGCGGCACCTGGCCCGCGGATCTGCCCGAGGGGGTGACGGGCGTGCATACCGGCAACCCGGTGCGGGCGGCGGTGCGGGCGCGGGCCGGCGCGCCCTATATCGTGCCGGGCGATTATCCGATGTCGCTGCTGGTGATCGGCGGCAGCCAGGGGGCGCGCGTCCTCAGCGACGCGGTGCCGCCGGCGATCGCGTCGCTGCCTGCCGAGTTGCTGCGCAATCTGCGCGTCGCCCATCAGGCCCGGGACGAAGACGGCGAGCGGGTCGCGGCGTTCTACGCCGAACGCGGCATCGATGCCGAGGTGCGTCCCTTCTTCGACGACATTCCCCGCCGGATGAGCGAGGCGCAGCTTGTCATCAGCCGGGCCGGGGCCTCGTCGGTCGCCGATCTCAGCGTGATCGGGCGCCCGGCGATCCTGATCCCCTTTGCCGCCGCCGCCGGCGATCACCAGACCGCCAATGCCCGTGCGCTGGTCGCCGCCGGCGCCGCGGTGCGCATCCCCGAATCAAAGCTTGAGCCGGACGTGCTTTCCGAGCATATCCGCCTGATCCTGACCTCTCCCGACGGGGCGTTGCAGATGGCGCGGAACGCGCTGGCCTGCGGCAAGCCCGATGCGACGGAGCGGCTGGTGCACCTGGTCGAAGAACTCGCACGCCCCGCAGAGGGCGATAACCCGAAGGGACAGGCATGAACGCGGCGGTCACCAAGCTTCCCACCGAGATGGGGCCAATTCATTTCGTCGGCATAGGCGGCATCGGCATGTCCGGTATCGCCGAAGTGCTGCTGAACCACGGCTACCTCGTGCAGGGATCGGACCTGAAGCCCAGCAAGATCACCGAGCGCCTGGAATCCCTGGGCGCGCGGATCTTCATCGGGCAGAAGGCCGAGAACCTCGAGACGGCCGAGGTGGTCGTGATCTCGTCGGCGATCAAGCCGGGCAATCCGGAACTGGACGCGGCGCGCGGGCGCGGCATGCCCGTGGTGCGGCGCGCCGAGATGCTGGCCGAGCTGATGCGCCTGCGGTCGAACGTGGCCGTCGCCGGCACCCATGGCAAGACCACCACGACCACCCTCGTCGCCACGATGCTCGATGCCGGCGGCATCGATCCGACGGTGATCAATGGCGGGATCATCCACGCCTATGGCTCGAACGCGCGGGTGGGGCAGGGCGACTGGATGGTGGTCGAGGCCGATGAGAGCGACGGCACCTTCAACCGCCTGCCCGCGACCATCGCCATCGTCACCAATATCGACCCCGAACACATGGAGCATTGGGGCACGATCGAGAAGCTGCGAAAGGGGTTCTACGACTTCGTGTCGAACATTCCCTTCTACGGGCTGGCGGTCTGCTGCACCGATCACCCCGAGGTGCAGACCCTGGTTGGCAAGATCACCGACCGGCGGGTCGTCACCTTCGGCTTCAACGCCCAGGCCGATGTGCGCGCGCTCAACCTGCGCTACGACAGCGGGACCGCCTGTTTCGACATCGCGCTTCAGGCCGAGGGCAGGACGATCGAGGATTGCCGCCTGCCCATGCCGGGCGACCACAATGTCAGCAACGCCCTGGCCGCCGTGGCCGTTGCGCGGCATCTGGGCATGAAGGGGGCCGAGATCCGCGAGGCCCTGGCCGGGTTCAAGGGCGTGAACCGCCGCTTCACCAAGGTCGGCGAGGTCGACGGCGTGACCATCATCGACGATTACGGCCATCACCCGGTCGAGATCGCGGCGGTGCTGCGCGCGGCGCGGCACGCATCGTCGGGCCGGGTGATCGCGGTGCACCAGCCGCACCGCTATTCGCGCCTCGCCTCGCTGTTCGAGGATTTCTGCGCCTGCTTCAACGAAGCCGACGTCGTGGCCATCGCCGAGGTCTACGGCGCGGGCGAGGCGCCCATTCCCGGCGCCAGCCGCGACGATCTGGTGCAGGGGCTGATCCGCCACGGCCACCGGCATGCCCGCGCGCTGTTGTCCGAGGACGATCTGGAACGGCTGGTCCGCGAACAGGCCGGGCCGGGCGACATGGTGGTGTGCCTGGGCGCCGGCACGATCAGCGCCTGGGCCAACGGCCTTCCCGACCGGTTGGCGCAGCGGCGCCTGTCGGCGTGACGGCGCGCCATGGCAGACGGGCGGCAGATGGCGGTGGCTTCTCCCTCGGGTAACGGGCCGCGGCGCCCCGGGGGCGCGGGATGAGCCTGCCGCTGGTCCTTGCCGTTTTCTGGGTGGTCGCGGCCAACATCGCCGCGTTGCTGCCCCGCGGGCGGGGCCGTTGGGCGGCATCGGCGGTGCTGATCGCCCTGGGCGTGCCGCTGCTCGGTCTCGTCACCTATCAGCAGGGGCCGTGGGTGGGGCTGCTTGCCTTTGCCGCCGCTTTGTCGATCCTGCGCTGGCCATTCCTTTTCCTGGGCCGCTGGCTGCGGTCCCGCCTGATGCGGAGACATCGATGAAACTGCCCGAGACGCGGGGGCGGCTGATGCCGAACCGGCCCCTGGCCGATCTGACCTGGCTGCGGGTCGGGGGGCCGGCAGACTGGCTGTTCCAGCCCGAGGACATGGACGATCTTTGCGATTTCCTGACCGCGCTGGACCCGCGGATCCCGGTCTTTCCGATGGGCGTCGGGTCGAACCTCATCGTGCGCGATGGCGGCCTGCGCGCGGTCGTCGTCAGGCTGGGGCGGAACTTCAACGGGATCGAGATCGAGGGCAAGCTCGTCACCGCCGGCGCCGCCGCGCTGGACGCGCATGTGGCGCGGCGGGCGGCCGAGGCGGGGCTGGACCTGACCTTCCTGCGGACGATCCCCGGCACGGTGGGCGGCGCGGTGCGGATGAATGCCGGCTGCTACGGCAGCTACGTGGCCGATCATCTGGTCGAGGCGACGGCGGTCCTGCGCGACGGCCGTGTCGTGTCGCTGGCGCCCGAGGATCTGGACTTCGCCTACCGCCATACGAGCCTGCCCGACGGCGCGATCCTGATCTCGGCCAGCTTCGCCGCCGACCGCGCCGACCCGGCCGCGCTGCAACGACGCATGGAGGATCAGATCGCCCGGCGGGACGCGGCGCAACCGACCAGGGAGCGCACTGCCGGCTCGACCTTCCGCAACCCGTCGGGCGCCTCCTCGACCGGGCTGCCGGGCGACAGCCACGATCTGAAGGCCTGGAAGGTGATCGACGGGGCGGGTTTGCGCGGCGCCCGGCGGGGCGGGGCGCAGATGTCGGAAAAGCACCCGAACTTTCTGGTCAATACCGGCGGCGCGACGGCCGCGGACCTGGAGGGGCTGGGCGAAGAGGTGCGGGAAAAGGTATTCCAAACAGCCGGGATTTCGCTAGAATGGGAAATCATGCGGGTCGGCGATCCGGCGCCCGCTGAACAGGCATAATTAGAAGACCGGCGGATCGCTCCTCTGGGCGGTGCCGCAAGGCGAAAGTGGCGGGCATGTCGAGCAGGGCATCCCCCGATGTGGCGGTTCTTCTGGGCGGACCCTCGGCCGAGCGCGAGGTGTCGCTGTCCACCGGGCGCGAATGCGCCGCCGCGCTGAGGGGCGAAGGCTTTCGGGTGACGGAAATCGATGCGGGGCCGGACCTGGCCGCGCGTCTGGCCGATCTGCGCCCCGCCGTCGCCTTCAACGCGCTGC